>Ga0194120_10006386_pt1 | contig 16696 bp, 10 predicted proteins | sample TA2MahCa65mmetaG_FD_148642 | JGI IMG/M metagenome (GOLD analysis project Ga0194120, IMG submission 148642) | Freshwater microbial communities from Lake Tanganyika, Tanzania - TA2015019 Mahale Deep Cast 65m | ecosystem: Environmental > Aquatic > Freshwater > Lake | place: Tanzania: Lake...
GTCGGCCGAGGACATCGAGCGGTCCTTGCAGCCCTTCGGCCGGGGACGCAGCAGCTTCGTCAGGGACAGCGAGGGAACCGGATTGGGCCTGCCGCTGGTTCGTTCGCTGGTCGAGGCCCACGACGGCGTCTTTCAGCTGACAAGCGAGCCCGGCTGCGGCACCACGGCGACCCTGACGTTCCCGGGCTTCCGCACCATCAGGGAATCCGCCGGATCGGCGACGGCCTGAATCCGGGGGCTTATGCCTCCAGTCGGCCGTCGGCCATGACCAAGCGCCGGTCGGCGAGATCGGCTAGGTTGTGTTCATGGGTGACGATGGCCAGCGCGCATTTGTGTTCGTGCGCCAGGCGAATGAAGATGTCGAACACCGCGCGCGCGTTCCGGCTGTCCAAATTACCGGTCGGTTCGTCGGCCAGGACGATCAGCGGATCGTTGGCCAGCGCCCGCGCGATCGCCACCCGCTGGCGCTGGCCGCCGGACAGTTGATCCGGGAACTTGCGCATATGGTCGGCAAGGCCGAGATCGACCAGCAGCGCCTCGCCTCGCGCTTGGACTTCTCCCGCGCTCAACCGGCCGAGCTTGCGGATCGGCAGCGTCACGTTGTCGAGAACGCTGAATTCCGGCAGCAGGAAGTGGAACTGAAAGACGAACCCGAGCCGCGCCAGGCGAACGGCGGCCATTTCGGCCGGCGGCAGGCGGGCCATGTCCCGGCCGTCGATCCACACCGAACCGCCGGTCGGCGTATCCAGCAGGCCGAGCAGGTACAGCAGCGATGATTTTCCCGAACCCGAGGCTCCGGTGATCGCCACCATTTCGCCCTTGGCGATGCCCAGCGAGACATCGTCGACCAGCGTCACCGGCACCGGCCCGGGCAGGACCCGGGACAGTCCGCGCGCCTCGATCGCCAACGTCGGCGCGGGGGAAGCGGCCATCACAGCCCCCGCACGATGTCGACGGGATTGAGGCGCGCCGCGCGCCGCGCCGGCAGCCACGACGCCAGGATCGCCGAGGCGCTGGCCACCAACGCCCCCAAGGCGTATTGGATCGGCGTGCGGTAGAGAACGAATCCCTCGGTGCGGACAAAGCCTTCCATCTGGAAGCGGATCGAGGCCAGCAATTCGACGATGCCCCAGCCCAGAAGCCAGCCCAGAACGCTGCCGACCAGGCCGGCCAGCAGACCCTCGATCAGGAAAATGCGGCGAATGTCGCCTTCGGAAAAACCCATCGATTTGAGAATCGCGATGTCGCGGGTCTTTTCGAATACCACCGTCGAAATCACGTTGAAAATGCCGAAGCAGGCGACGATCAGGATGGCGCTGACCGTCGAATACATGATCCCGTTCTGGATGACGAAGATGCCGAGCACGTTCTTCGATGCTTCCTTCCAGGATTCGGCGCGATAGCCGTAACGATCCTCCAGCTTGCGGGCCAGGGATTCCGCCTGTTCGACGTCGTCGAGCCGAATCCGCAGCCGGTTGATGACGTTGGGCCGATTGTGCAGGATCTGCGCCTTTTTCAGCAGGATATAGGTGTCGTAGTTGTCCATCGTCGTGATGCCCGACGAGAAAATGCCGACCACCTTCATTTTCAGGACCACGCCCTGGGGCGAGATCACCGACAGCGTGTCGCCCATGCCGACGCCCGCCTTGTTGGCGACCCCGACGCCGAGAATGATGCCGTTGCCGGCGGTGTAAAGATTGTCGAGCGCGCCTTCGGTCAGGTCGCGTTCCAGGTTCGTGACGCGGCGGTCCAGCGCGGGCTCGATGCCGCTGATGCTGACCGAGACGCTTTTCGCCCCATAGCGCAACAGAACCTGCCCGGCCATGGTCGGGGCCACATGAACACCGGGCATCTGACGGATTTCGGCCAGGATTCGCCGCGCGCCGCGAATCCCCCGCACCTCATCGCGCGGCTTGACGCCGCCCAATTCGATCGCCGCGGAGGAAAATTCGCGCTCCACCGGCTGGGCTTCCGGCACGCGGAACTCGTCCTTCATCAGGATGTGCGGCTGGACGTCGATCACCTTCTCGACGAAGTAGTGCTGGAATCCCTGCATCAGGGACGAGATGCCGATAAAAAATCCGACGCCCATGGCCACGCCGAGAACCGAAATCAGCGTTTGCCGCCGTCGATGCAGCAGATGCGACAGCGCGATGCTCAGCTCCAGCGGAAGGGTCATGGCCTTTGCCTTGGTTCGGAACATCGGGCCCCCGCGCCGCGGCCGATCAATGCGTCTTCGCCGCCGGCGCGGCACGCACGGCGGCGCCGTCGGCCAGTCCGGCGGGCGGATCGACGACGACCCGGGCGTCGGCCGCCAAGCCGGAAACAACCTCGATTCTGCCGGTGCCGCGGATTCCGATCTCGACCGGGACCAGTTTCGCCCTGCCGCCGGAGACGACGAAAACATGGCCGCCGCGAACGACGCCGGCCGGAACCAGCAATGCGTCCCTGTTTTCGCGGGCGACGATATTGATTTCGACCGTCATCCCGACCAGCAGCGGCGTGTCATCGGGCAGCGAAACCCGGACGCGATAACTCTTGTTGATCGGGTCGCCCTTGGGCGTCACCACCGCGACGACCCCCGTCAGCGCCCGCTCGGGAAAGGCGTCGGCCTTGACCAGAACGGCTTGTCCGGGCGCCAGGCGGACGATGTCCTCTTCGTCCACGTCGGCGGTCACCCGCAGCGGTTTCGGCCGACCGATGGAGAACAGAACCTGTTTCCGGTCCGCGACCTCGCCCACTTCGCCGTCGCGCCGCAGCACCATGCCCGAGATCGGCGCGCGCAGCACGAAATCCTCCAGCCGCTGGCGGGCGGCGGCGGTGGCGGCCTTGGCCTGGAGGTACTCGCTCTGGGTCCGTTCGTAGTTGGCGCGACTGGCCACCCCGCGGGATTCCAGCGCGCGTTGGCGAGTCAGTTCATCCTGCCAGAAATGCTCGCGCGCCTCCAACTGGCGCAAGTTCGCCTGGGCCTCGCGGTCATCCAGGCGGGCCAGGATATCGCCTTCCTCGACCGGGTCGCCGTCGTGAAATCGGACTTCGACGATCCGGCCCGGCACCAGCGAGGAAACCTGGGCCCAGGTGGCCGGCTCGACGATGCCGGTGGCATAGATCGCGTCGACCGCCGGCCCGCGCTGGGGCGCAACCGTTGTCACCGCGACGCCCCGGCCAAAAAAGACGTATCCGGCGGCAAGGACGGCGGCGGCCGCAACGGCGACGATCAGAATACGCATGAAAGACCCCGGAAACCATCTGTGAACGGAAGCATTCCCGTTCATTCTAATGTATGCCGTCCCCCGCTGGAACCCTTGACGGACAGGCCCCCGTCCCAGCATCCTGACCCGACCAACAGGGAGGAACCTCATGAAAAAGTCGTTCATACTGGCCGCCTCCGCGGCCGCAGTCGTCGCCTTTGCTTCACAGCCGTCCGCCGCCGAAACCCTGCGCCTGATGACCGGCCCGCAGGGCGGCGTGTGGGTGCCGCTGGGCGGCTCGCTCAAAAACATGTGGGAAAAGGCCATGCCCGGCGTGACCGTGCAGGCCCTGCCCGGCGCCGGCATCGCCAACGTCAAGGGCATCCAGGAAAACAAGACCGAGATCGGGTTCGCCAACAGCGTCTCGACCGTGGACGGCGTCGCCGGGCGCGCGCCCTTCGACAAGAAGCAGGACAACGTCTGCCAGATGGCGACGCTGTACCCGCAGTATTTCCAGATCGTCGCCCTGGCCGACGCCAAGATCAACACCGTCGACGACTTGAAGGGCAAGCATCTGGCCGTGCAGCCCAAGGGCAACACAGCGGAAGACATCAGCCGCCATATCCTGCAGGTCCATGGCCTGGATTACACCAAGATGGGCAAGGTCAGCTATGTCTCCTACACCGACGCGGTCGCCCTGATGAAGGACGGCCACGCCCAGGCTTTCACGCTGGGGACCACCATTCCCGCCTCGTCGGTGATGGACCTGGCCGCCTCGCGCGACATCAAGCTGCTCGACATCGGCGGCAAGATCGGCGACATGAAGAAAATCAACCCCGGCTATACCTTGAACACCGTCAAGGCCGGGACGTATCCCAAGATCGACAAGGACGTGAAGGTCATCGGCTACGCGACGCATCTGGTCGTTAGCTGCAAGCTGGCCGAGGACAAGGTCTACGCCATGACCAAGGCCATCGCGTCCAATATCCCGGACATGGTCGCGGTCAACAAAGCCATGGACGGCCTGACGCCCAAGATGATGGCGGAAGACATCGGCGTGCCGCTGCACCCCGGCGCCCGCAAGTTCTACAAGGAAGCGGGCGCGCTGTAAAACTTCTGAATCCGGCGGGCGAATCCATCGCCCGCCGGTTTTTTTCATCGGCGCTGAAGTAAAGTCTTCCTCATGTCCATCTACGACCGCAGCGTCCGCGCCTTCGGCTGGACCGTTGCCGTCGCCATGTCGCTCTACCACGCCTGGATCGCCGCCTCGGGCCCGCCCGAGGCGATGATCTTCCGCGGCACGCATCTTTTGTTCACGCTGACGCTGGTGTTCCTGCTGTTCCCCTTCCGCCCGCGGGAGGGCGAGCACCGCGCGCCCTGGTACGACCTGATCCTGGCCGTGCTCGGCCTGGTCGCCATCGGTTATATCTTCGTCAACATCAATTATTTCAACAACCGGATCTATTACATCGACGACCTGCGCCCCGCCGACTGGGTGATGGCGATCCTGACCATCGTCCTGGTGCTGGAGGCGACGCGGCGCGTCATCGGCCTGGCCCTGCCCATCACCGCCGTCGTCTTTCTCGTCTACGCGCTGCTGATCTTCAAGGTCGAGCCGCAGAAGCTGCTCGACCAGCTTTACATGACCACCGAGGGCATCTTCGGCTCGACGCTGGGCGTGTCGGCGTCCTATGTCATCATTTTCGTCCTGTTCGGCAGCTTCATGGAGCGCACCGGCACCGGCAGGCTGTTCATGGATTTCGCCCTGGCGCTCACCGGCCATACCGCCGGCGGGCCCGGCAAGGTCGCCGTCGTGTCCAGCAGCCTGTTCGGCACCATCTCGGGCAGCGCGGTGGCCAACGTCATGGTCGACGGCCCCATCACCATCCCCTTGATGAAAAAGACCGGCTTTCGCCCGCCCTTCGCCGCCGCGGTCGAGGCGGTCGCCTCGACCGGCGGGCAGATCATGCCGCCCGTCATGGGCGCGGCGGCCTTCGTCATGGCCGAGTTCCTGGCGGTGAGTTACTTCCAGATCACCCTGTGGGCCATCATTCCCGCCGTCCTTTATTATGTCGCCGTGTTCTTCTCGGTCCATTTCGAGGCCAAGCGCACCGGCCTGCACGGCATCCCGAAAAGCCAAATCCTGCCCTTGGGGCAAGTGATGCGCGAACGCGGGCATCTGTTCATTCCGATTTTGATCATTCTCGCCGGGATGTTCGCCGGCTACAGCGCGCCCTTGTGCGCGCTGGCGGGCGCGCTTTCGTGTTTCCCGGTCGCCATGCTGCGCAAGAACACCCGGGCCGAATTGCATTGGCGGGGCGTTCCCGACGCGCTCGAGGACGGCGCCAAGAACTCGCTTTCGGTGGCGACGGCGTGCGCTTCCGCCGGCATCGTCATCGGCGTCGTGACGCTGACCGGGCTCGGCATCACCTTCACCAACGTGGTGGTCGAACTGGCGCGCAACAGCCTGCTGCTGGCCCTGATCGTCACCGCCTGCGCCGGAATCATCCTCGGCATGGGCATGCCGACCACGCCCGCCTACATCATCATGGTTTCGCTGCTGGTCCCGTCCCTGATCAAGCTGGGCGCGGTGACGCCCGCCGCGCACATGTTCGCGTTCTATTTCGCCATTCTTTCGGCCATCACGCCGCCGGTGGCGCTGGCGGTCTATGCCGCCGCGGCGCTGGCCAAGACCGATTTGTGGAAGGCGGGCTGGGCCGCCATGAGGGCCGGCGCGGCCGGATTCGTCGTGCCCTTCATGTTCGTCTACGAGCCCTCGCTGCTGATGATCGGGGATTGGACGGATTCGGCCATGGCCTTCGTTTCGGCGAGCATCGGCACCGCCGCGCTGGCCGCCGCCCTGCAGGGCTACATGTTCGGGCCGGCCTCGATGTGGCAGCGCGTGGTGCTTTTCGCCGCGGCGATATTATTGATAAAGCCCGGCCTGATCACGGACACCGTCGGGCTGGCCCTGCTGGTCGCCGTCGCGCTGGTGCAGCGCCTCGAAGCCCGGCGCGCCAAGGCGGCCTAGGCCAGAACGAACGGCGCGCCCGCGCCTTCGGCCAGCGTCCGCAGCGAATCCACCAGGGGCACCGGCACCGGGATTCCCTTTTCCCGCCTTTCCGCGATCGCCGCGTATTCGGGATCGCCCGCGACCAATACCGGCTGCGCCGGGTCGGCCGGACGGGTCGCGCGCAGGGCGTCCATCGCGTCGTCCATGTCGGCCTCGAATTCGCCCGGCTCGCGAAACGCCGCCGGGTCGATGGCGGCGAAAAAGTGGCCGACGTCGAAGCGATTGTCGGCGTTGGGCGTCGGGCGGCTGGGGCCGTGCGGGCGATTGCGCAGCGGCGTGGCGATGGCGCCGGGCAGGATCGCCGAGAGAATTTCGATCATCGCCGCCAGGCCGTAGCCCTTGTGGCTGCCCAGCTCCCGGCTGCCGCCCAAGGGGGTGAGCAGGCGCAGCGCCAACGCGCGGGCCGGGTCGGTCAGCGGGCCGCCGTCCTCGTCCACCGCCCAGCCTTCGGGAACCGGCTTGCCGTGCATCAGGGCCATCTTGAACTTGCCGATGGCCGCGGTGCTGGTCGCCATGTCCAGCACGAACGGCCGGTTGCGCCGGGTCGGCGCGGCGAAGGCGATGGGATTGGTGCCGAACATCGGCTCGGCCCCGAAGGTGGGAACGATCGCGGGGCGGTGGACGTTGGTCCCCGAAAGGCCGATCAGCCCGGCCAAGGCCATCCGTTCGACATAGACGCCGGCCGCGCCGTAATGGTTGGAATTGCGCACCGCGACGACGGCGACGCCCGAAGCCTTGGCCTTCTTGATCGCCATGTCGGTCGCCAGCGTCGAGGGGTAGTGGCCCAAGCCCCCGCCCGCGTCCCAAAGCGCCGTTACCGCCGCTTCGCGCACGACGCGGATTTCGGGCCGGAAGACCAGCCGTCCGTCGCGGCGGAATTCGTCGTAAAGCGGCAGCATGGCGATGCCGTGGGAATCGATGCCGCGCAGGTCGGCCTCGATCAATCTTTCCGTCGTGACCCGCGCGGGCTCGGCCAGCATCCCCCAGGCGGCGAGGATCGCCTCGACTTGGCGCGAAAGGGTCTCGGCGGAGACGCGAACCGTCTTGGCGGCGGAGGTCATGGGACGGAAGCGCTCAATGGATTTCCGGTTCCGGCGTCGGCGCCGCGCCTTCGAGGAAATCGAAGTCGCAGCCCTTGTCGGCTTGAGTGATGTGTTCAAGGAACATTTCGCCGAAGCCGCGAACGTAGGCCGGGGGCCTGGGCTTCCACGCCTTGCGGCGGCGGTCCAGCTCGTCGGCCGGGACCAGCAGATCGAGCTTTCGCGCCGCCACGTCCATTTCGATCAAATCGCCGTCCCGCACCAGGGCCAGCGGCCCGCCGACGGCGGCCTCGGGCGCGACGTGCAAAACGCAGGCGCCGTAGCTGGTGCCGCTCATCCGCGCGTCCGAAATCCGCACCATGTCGCGCACGCCCTGTTTCAATATCTTCTTGGGCAGCGGCAACTGCCCCCATTCGGGCATGCCGGGACCGCCCCTGGGCCCCGCGTTCTTCAAGACCAGGACCGAATCCGGCGTTACGGGAAGATTGTCGTCGTCGATGCGGGCGGCCATGTCGTTGTAGTCCTCGAACACCACCGCCGGGCCCTTGTGCCGCAAAAGCCGTTCTTCCGCCGCCGGGGCCTTGATGACCGCGCCCGCGGGCGCCAGCGTGCCGTAAAGGACGACCAGCCCGCCTTCCGCCGCCAGGGCGTTCCTGGGCGAACGGATGACGTCGTCGTTGACGACGCGGGCGTCCCTGATCGCTTCGCCCAGCGCGACCCCGGCGACGGTGGCCGCGCCCAGGTCGAGATGGTCCTTCATGGCGGACAGGAACGCGCGGCTGCCGCCGGCGTAATGGAAATCCTCCATCAAATACTTGCCCGACGGGCGCAGGTTGGCCAGGAACGGCGTCTTGCGCGCGATCTCATCGAAGCGTTTCAGCGGCAGTTCGATGCCGGCGCGGCCGGCCAGCGCGATCAGGTGAATGACGGCGTTGGTCGAGCCGCCCAGCGCGTTCAGAACCGCCACCGCGTTGTCGAAGGACGCGGGCGAAAGGACGTCGCGGGGCTTCAAATCCTGCCACGCCATCTCGACGATCCGCCGCCCCGCCGCCGTCGCCATGCGCGGGTGCGCCGAATCCGCCGCCGGAATCGACGCCGACCCCGGCAGGGCGAGCCCCAGCGCCTCGGCGATCATCGCCATGGTCGAAGCGGTGCCCATGGTCATGCAGGTGCCGAAGCTGCGGGCGATGCCGTCCTCGATCCCCTGCCAGTCGTCCTCGGTGATGACGCCCGCGCGCAAATCGGCCCAGTATTTCCAGACGTCGCTGCCGCTGCCCAGCGTGACCCCGTTCCAGTTGCCGCGCAGCATCGGCCCGGCGGGAACGAAAACCGCCGGGATATTCATGCTGATCGCGCCCATCAGCAAACCCGGCACCGTCTTGTCGCAGCCGCCCAGCAGCACCGCCGCGTCGATCGGGTTGGCGCGCAGCAGTTCCTCGGTCTCCATCGCCAGCAGGTTGCGGTAGAGCATGGTGGTGGGCTTCATGAACGGCTCGCCCAGCGACATGGCGGGCATTTCCACCGGGAATCCGCCCGCCTGCCACACCCCGCGCTTGACCTCGTCCGCCCGCACGCGCAGGTGCGCGTGGCAGGGGTTCATTTCCGACCAGGTGTTGATAATGCCGATGACGGGCTTGCCTTCCCAATCGGCGCGGGCGAATCCCATCTGCCTGGTGCGCGAGCGGTGCCCGAAGGACCGCATGTCCTTCGCGCCGTACCAGCGGGCGGAACGGAGTTGGTCGTAGGTCTTCTTGCGCGGCATGGCCAGCCCTTGAAAAAGCCCGCCCCGGCCGAGGCCGGGGCGGTTCAGCAATCCGACATCCGGCCTAGCGGGTCACCTGGACCTTCTGTTCGACCGGACGCTTCGGGTCCATGGTCCATTCGACCATCGAACCGTCGTACATCTTCACCTTCTTGTTGCCGAGCAGTTCATAGGACACGAACCAGCCGACCGAGGCCAAGTGCCCCGTGTTGCAGAAGGTGATCTGTTCGGCGTCCGGCGAGACCCTGGCCGCCGCGTACAGCTTGCGCAGGGTTTCCGCATTGTGGAATTTGCCGCCGTTGTTTTCCGTCATCCAGGTGTTGGGAACGTTGACCGCGCCCGGCAGCGTGCCGTTGCGCTTGGACTTCGGGTTGCGGTTGATGCCCACGTACTGGTCCTCAGGCCGGCTGTCCACCAGCAGCGTTCCCTTGGAAATCGCCGCCGCGACCTCTTCTTTGGTCACGACCAGGTCGGTGCGCCGGGTCTTGGCCTTGAACGTCTTGGCCGCGACCTTCTGCCCTTCGCCCTTGGCGACGGGGGCCTGCTTGTCGGCCGCCCAGGCGCGGAAGCCGCCGTTCAGCAGCGAGACTTCCTCGTGGCCCAGCATCTTGAAGGTCCAGTAGATGCGGGTGCCGACGCCCATCTCGCCGGCGTTGGCGCCGTTCGCGACGATGACCACGTGGGCGGCGTTGTCGATGCCGAGCGATCCGATCAGCTTTTCCAGCTTTTCGGTCGTGTTCATCATGTCCTCCACGTGGTCGATCTCGGCCCGCCAGCCCGCCTTGGCGAAGTCGGTGTTGACCGAGCCGGGAATGTGGCCTTGCATGAAAAGGCCGAGCGGCTGCACGTCGAGCAGGACCACGTTGGGCTTGCCGCCGTTGGCCTTGACCCAGGCGGCGTCAACCAGCGGCGTCGCCGCCCTCACCGTTCCGGACACGGCCACCAAAGCCGCCAAGACGGCGGCAAACAGCATCTTCATGGAAAACCTCCCTTGTGTTCAGTCGCGGCCTGTTCATTACCCCCGGCCAATCCGGACCAGTAAATCACGGACCGCCGCCGCGAACCAGTGTCGGGCAGATCGAGGTCCGACGGGAGGAATTCCAAATAAAGACAGTATACTGATTAATTGCCAAAGGGGGCCTTTTGCCCTATGCTTCGCCGCGCGGAATCGCCAAAGGCGGGGCTGGCCGCAAGGCCGGACATCCCCTATGGTTTTCCGGACAATTATCCACGCATCAGGGCCAAGCCACCCCAACCATCCACCCCCGTCCATGACCCCAAAGAACAACCCCAAGCACGCCTTCGACTGGACCGATCCGTTTCACCTGGACGAGCAGTTGAGCGAGGACGAACGGATGGTCCGCGACGCGGCGCGCGACTACGCGCAGGACAAGCTTCTGCCCCGCGTGATCGAGGCGAACCGCAGCGAACATTTCCACCGCGAAATCATGAGCGAAATGGGCGAGATGGGCCTTTTGGGCTCGACGCTGCCCGAACAATACGGCGGCGCCGGGGCCAGCCACGTCTGCTATGGCCTGACGGCGCGCGAAATCGAGAAGGCCGATTCCGGATACCGCTCGGCCATGAGCGTCCAATCCTCGCTGGTCATGTATCCCATTTACGCCTACGGCAGCGAGGAACAACGCAAGAAATACCTGCCCAGGCTCGCCAAGGGCGAGATCGTGGGCTGCTTCGGCCTGACCGAACCCGACGCCGGTTCCGACCCCGGCGGCATGAAGACCCGCGCCGAGCGCAAGGGCAACGACGCCTTCGTGCTGACCGGATCGAAGATGTGGATTTCCAACGCCCCCATCGCCGATGTCATGGTGGTGTGGGCCAAGCTGGACGGCGTCATCCGCGGCTTCATCCTGGAACGCGGCATGAAGGGCCTCACCACGCCCAAGATCACCGGCAAGCTGTCGCTGCGCGCGTCCACCACCGGCGAGGTGGTGATGGATGGCGTCGAGGTTCCGGCCGAGAACATGCTGCCCGACGTCGAGGGATTGAAGGGCCCGTTCGGCTGCCTGAACAAGGCGCGCTTCGGCATCGCCTGGGGCGCGCTCGGCGCCGCCGAGTTCTGCTGGAACGCGGCCCGCCAATACACGCTGGATCGCAAGCAGTTCGGCCGGCCATTGGCGGCGAACCAGTTGGTGCAGAAAAAACTGGCCGACATGCAGACCGAAATCGCCATCGGCCTGCAGGCCTGCCTGCGCGCCGGGCGGCTGATGGACGAAAACCGCTGCGCGCCGGAATTGATTTCCCTGATCAAGCGCAATTCCTGCGGCAAGGCGCTGGAGATCGCGCGCACCGCGCGCGACATGCACGGCGGCAACGGCATCGTCGACGAATTCCACGTCATGCGCCACATGGTGAACCTGGAAACCGTCAATACCTATGAAGGCACCCACGACATTCACGCCCTGATCCTGGGCCGCGCCCAGACCGGCATCCAGGCGTTCTTCTAGGACCATGCAGAAGCCCAATCTCGTTCCCCGCAACGCTTTCAAAAGGACTGGCGGCCAACATCTGGTCCGCGCCCTGGTCGCCAACGGCGTCACCCATGCCTTTTGTGTGCCCGGCGAAAGCTTCCTGGGCGCGCTCGACGCCCTTTACGACGTGCGCGAACAGATCAGGCTGGTGGTCTGCCGCCAGGAAGGCGGCGCGGCCTACATGGCCGAGGCCTACGGCAAGCTGACCGGGCGGCCCGGGATCTGCTTCGTCACGCGGGGCCCCGGCGCCGCCAACGCGTCCGTCGGCGTGCACACCGCGTTCCAGGATTCGACGCCGATGATCCTGTTCATCGGCCAAGTCGCCCGGCACATGCGCGACCGCGAGGCCTTCCAGGAAATCGACTTCCGCCGCATGTACGGCCAGATGGCGAAATGGGTGGCCGAGATCGACGACCCCGCCCGCGTGCCGGAATACGTCAGCCGCGCCTTTCACGTCGCCCAATCGGGCCGCCCCGGCCCCGTCGTGCTGGCGGTCCCTGAAGACATGCTGACCGAGGAAGCGGCGGCCGAGGACGCCGGCCCCGCCCGCGTCGCCGTGGCGCACCCCGACCCGGCGTTGATGGCCGAATTGCACGCGCTTCTTTCCCGCGCCAAGCGCCCGCTGCTGCTGATCGGCGGCGCCGGATGGACGGCGGCGGCCAGCCGCGACATTCACGCCTTCGCCGCCGCCAACAACCTGCCGGTCGGCTGCGTCTTTCGCCGCCAGGATTGCTTCGACAACCGCGACGACCACTACGCGGGCGACGTCGGCGTCGCCGTCAACCCGAAGTTGGCGCAGCGCGTGCGCGAGGCGGACCTGATCGTGGCCATCGGCCCCCGGCTGGGCGAAATGACCACCGGCGGCTATACGCTGCTGACCCCGCCCGTCCCGGCGCAGAAGCTGGTCCACGTCCACCCCGACCCGGACGAGCTGAACACGGTCTACAAGGCGGAACTGGCGATCGTCGCCGGCATGGCCGCCTTCGCCCAGGCCGTGCGCGTCATGTCGCCGGTCGCTCATGCCGCGTGGGATGAATGGACCCGTGCCGCCCGCGCCGATTATCTGGAATATATCCGTCCGCTGCCCATTCCCGGCGCGGTGCAGATGGCCGAGATCGTCGCCTATCTCAACAAGACCCTGCCGAAGGATTCCATCATCACCAATGGCGCGGGCAACTTCGCCGTCTGGGCGCATCGGTTCTACCAGTTCGGACAATACGGAACGCAGTTGGGCCCGACGTCGGGCAGCATGGGTTACGGCGTGCCGTCGGGCGTGGCGGCGAAGATCCTGAACCCGAAGCGCACCGTCGTGTCTTTTTCCGGCGACGGGTGTTTCCTGATGAACGGCCAGGAACTGGCCACCGCCGTGACCCAAGGTGCCGCCGCCGTCTTCATCGTCGTCAACAACGGCATGTACGGCACCATCCGCATGCACCAGGAAAAGCGCTATCCCGGCCGGGTCTCGGGCACCGATCTGGGCAATCCCGATTTCGCGGCGCTGGCCAAGGCCTACGGCGCCAACGGCGAGGTCGTCGCCAAGACCGAGGACTTCGCCCCGGCCTTCGAACGGGCGCTGAAATCGCCCAAGCCGACGGTGCTGGAGATTCGCCTCGATTCGGACGCCATCACCCCCGTCGCCAGGCTTTCCGATTTACGCGCCGACGCCCTTGCGGCCAAGGGGCCGAAGGGTTAAATCGCGCGCTCAAAATTGTTGCCGACAATTTCCCGAATAACCCTTGGACACAACAATAAGACTATGACCGGAACCCACGACGGCGATTCTCTTCATCTGGCGTTCGGCGTTTCCTTCGCCGATCTGTACGCGCGCGAGGGATTGGCCCGGCTGGACCAGGCGTTCCTGGACGATCTTGCCAAGCGCGACCGGGATTTGAAGGCGAAGCTGGACGCCGCGCGCGCCAACCCCGACGCGCTCGGCACCCTTCCGGAATCGGAACTGCTGATGGCGCTGGCGCCACACGTCGAATCCTTCGTCGCGCGGCTATTCGGAATCGAATCCGAAGTCGCGGCGCTGGCCGCCCGCCACAAGGCGCTGGACCCGATGTGGGAGGCCAAGCGCAACTTCGTGCAGCGGCGATCCCTGAAGGGCGCGAAACCCGAAACCGCCGCCGCCATCGACGGCGCCACGCTCGGGCGCGAACTGGAATCCTTGATCGGCGGAACGCTCACCGAGGAATCCTTCGCCGCCGCCGTCGCCGCCTGGGAAAAAGATTCCGCCGCCAACGCCGCGAAGCTGGAAAAGGCGCAGGCTTACGCCCAATGGGCGACCCTTTCGCCGGCTGGCCGCGCCCGCCACGACCAGGGCGTTCTTTTCCAGCAGCCGGGCAAGCTCGACTTCGCGCGTCTGGTCCGGCACCTGCGCACCGACGAGAGCAAGGGCTATCCCTGCCACGCCTTCACCGCCGACCATCTGCGCCGGCGCGAGGGCTTCGCGCTGACCGATGCCGGCGCCGATCTGATGGACGCGCTCGATCAGGCCAACTACTGCATCTGGTGCCACAAGCAAGGCAAGGATTCGTGTTCGACCGGCCTCAAGGAGAAGGCCGCCGAGGGCGCCAAGGCCCCCTTCCGCAAGAGCCCGATGGGCGTGACGCTGGCGGGCTGTCCCCTTTCCGAAAAAATATCCGAGTTCCAGTCGCTGAAGGCCCAGGGCGCGCCGGTCGGCGCGCTGGCGACGATCGTGGTCGACAATCCGATGGCCGCCGCCACCGGGCACCGCATCTGCAACGACTGCATGAAGTCCTGCGTCTATCAGAAACAGGACCCGGTCAACATCCCGCAGGTGGAAACCCGCACCCTCAAGGACGTGTTGGACCTGCCCTGGGGGTTCGAAATCTATTCGCTGCTGACCCGCTGGAACCCGCTGAACCTGCGCCGGCCGCTGCCAGGGGCCGAAACCGGGCGCAAGGTCCTGGTGGTCGGCATGGGGCCGGCCGGCTACACCCTGGCGCATTACCTGCTGAACGACGGCCACGCGGTCGCGGGCATCGACGGCCTCAAGATCGAGCCGCTGCCCGCCGATCTTTGCGGCGTCAACCCGGACGGCTCGCGCGCGCCCTTCAAGCCGGTGCGCGACATCAAGACATTATGGGAATCCCTCGACGACCGGATGCTAGCCGGGTTCGGCGGCGTCGCCGAATATGGAATCACGGTTCGCTGGGACAAGAATTTCCTGAAAGTGGTGCGGCTGCTTTTGGAACGCCGCGCCGAATTCGCGCTGTTCGGCGGGGTGCGCTTCGGCGGCACGATCACGCTGGAGCAGGCCTGGGCGATGGGCTTCGACCACGTCGCGCTGGCCGCAGGCGCCGGCCGCCCGACCATCCTGGAAATGCCCAACGGCCTGGCGCGCGGCGTGCGCACCGCGTCCGATTTCCTGATGGCGCTGCAATTGACCGGCGCGGCGCGCAAAAGCTCGCTCGCCAACATGCAGCTGCGCCTGCCGGTGGTGGTGATCGGCGGCGGCTTGACCGCCGTCGACACGGCGACCGAGGCGCTGGCCTATTACCCGCGCCAGGTCGAGAAATTCCTGGCCCGCTGCGAAACGATGTCGGCGGAAAAAGGTTCGCTGGAAAAGAATGGGGGCGGAACCCCCTGCGCCGAATGGGACGAGGAAGAACGCGCCATCGCGCGTGAGTTCATGGACCACGCCCGCGCCATCCGCTCCGAACGCGCGGCGGCGACGGCGGAAAAGCGCGCCCCGCGCATCGTCGAGATGATCCAGTCTTGGGGCGGGGTCACGGTTGCCTATCGCAAGGGGCTGACCGACAGCCCGTCCTATACGCTGAACCACGAGGAAATCGAGAAGGCGCTGGAGGAAGGCATCTGGTTCGCCGAGGGGCTTTCACCCGCATCCGTCCAGGTGGACAAACACGGCCACGCCGAATCCATCACCTTCGACCGCCAAAGCAAGACCGCCGAAGGCAAGTGGGCCGGCGGGGACAAGATCACGCTCCCTGCCCGCGCCGTCTTCGTCGCCGCCGGAACCCAGCCCAACACGATCCTGGCGCGCGAGGACGCGGAACATTTCCCGCTCGACGGCAAGTACTTCCAGGCCTGCGACGAGGACGGCAACCCGGCCAAGCCGGAAAAATCCCTGTGCAAGCCGGACCAGCCCCGCGTGCTGCTGACCAAATCGGATGACGGCCGGTTCATCAGCTTCTTCGGCGATCTGCACCCCAGCTACTTCGGCAACGTCGTCAAGGCGATGGGCAGCGCCAAGCAGGGCTACCCCTCGGTTTCGCGCGTGCTGGCCAAGCGCCCGGCGGCGAACGCGGAAACGACCGCGAAATTCTTCGCCGGCCTCAACCGCGATCTGCGCGCAAGCGTCGTCGACGTCAAGCACCTGACGCCGCAGATCATCGAGATCACGCTGAAGGCGCCCGCCGCCGCGCGCGCCTTCCACCCCGGCCAGTTCTATCGCCTGCAGAATTTCGAGGCGACCGCCCCCGTCGTCGAGGGCACGCATTTGCTGATGGAGGGTCTGGCGCTGACCGGCGCGCACGTGGACAAGGACAAGGGCCTGATCTCGATCATCGTTCTCGACATGGAAGGCTCCAGCACGCTCTGCCGGATGCTGAAACCCGGCGAGCCCGTCGTCTTGATGGGCCCGACCGGCACGCCGACCGAGACGCCGGCGGGCGAGACCGTCCTGCTGGCGGGCGGCGGGCTCGGCAACGCGGTGCTGTTTTCCATCGGCCAGGCGTTCCGCGCCCGGGGCAGCAAGGTTCTCTACTTCGCCGGCTACAAGAAGATGGGCGACCGCTACAAGATCGACGAGATCGAGCAGGCCGCCGACGTCATCGTCTGGTGCTGCGACGAGGCGCCGGGCTTCAAGCCGACCCGGCCGCAGGATATGACCTTCACCGGCAACATCGTCGAGGCCATCCGCGCCTACGCCGAGGGCAAGCTGGGCAAGCCCGCCATCGCGACCAAGGACGCGGACCGCATCATCGTCATCGGCTCGGACCGGATGATGGCCGCCGTCGCCGCCGCCCGCCACGGAGTTCTCAAGCCGCACCTGAAGGACCACCATTTCGCCATCGGCTCCATCAACTCGCCGATGCAGTGCATGATGAAGGAAATCTGCGCCCAGTGCCTGCAGCCGACCGTGGACCCCAAGACCG
>Ga0194120_10006390_pt1 | contig 16690 bp, 14 predicted proteins | sample TA2MahCa65mmetaG_FD_148642 | JGI IMG/M metagenome (GOLD analysis project Ga0194120, IMG submission 148642) | Freshwater microbial communities from Lake Tanganyika, Tanzania - TA2015019 Mahale Deep Cast 65m | ecosystem: Environmental > Aquatic > Freshwater > Lake | place: Tanzania: Lake...
GTAAAAATAGTTTACGACCGTAAACTATTTTTACACAATGGTTTTCCATTCTTGAACTTGTTTTTGAATATGCGCCTCTGGTGAAGGAAGCCCGAGAAAGGTGGCGCGGGCGGATGCGCCAAGACGAAAGCGAAATGGCTCATCGGATATGAGCCGTTTTATTGCCGATACAAGGGCGTTTTCATTACCAACAGGAATCACAATTCCGTTTTCTCCGTTTTTAATAAACTCTCCGGCGCATCCAACATCAGTCATCACAATAGGCAGTCCGTGCGCGGCCGCTTCCACGATCGCCACTCCCCACCCCTCTGAATCAGAAGTTAATATGAACGCATCGGAGTTTTGGTAAAATCGCGCCATATCTTTTTGTTGTCCTTCAAAAATTATTCTGGAAGTAAGATGTAAATTATCAGTTGTTAACTGTAGCGCGGGGCGTTCCGGTCCATCACCAACAATACGCAGACGCGCGTTCGGAAACTCATCCGCAATTTTCGCGAACGCGCGAATTTGCATACCGATATTTTTTACTGGCACAAGCCGTCCAACGGTAAGGAAAATAAACTCACCATTTAATCCCCTCCTCAGTTGAGGAGGGGTGTCTCGCGAAGCGAGACGGGGTGGTATATTCTGCACATATACCGATAAAATATATATTTTATTATCTTTTATTCCCCAAACCTTTTTCACCTCTTCCTTCAACCTCTCGCTCACCACGCGAATCTTATCCGCGTACTTCAAAACAAAACCAGCAATAAGTCTTCGCAATCCGGAAAACTTTTCAAATCCATGAACTTGCACTTCAAATGGAATTCCGCAAATTCGCGCAATTAGATACGCGAATAATGCGAAATACGCCGTATCTTGCACGGAAATCAAATCAAATCTTTTACGAAAAAAAAGCGATAATTTGCGGATGGCGTCATTCGGCGTAATAACTTCTATTTCACCCGCTTCAGCGGCGAGCGCAGCGAGCCGCCTTTGCACAGGCGACCCAATTTCATTCGCCTTTTTATCCAAGCTAAAAATACAAACTTTCATATTTTTTTACACGCCACTACGCGACAACAGAACTTTTATTGTTTTCATCGCTATTTTAAAATCCAAAAACAGCGAGCGGTTTTTGATATAGAAAAGGTCGTAAGACAATTTCACTTTTGTTTCAGAAACATTGGCGCGGTAATGAGGGTGGTTCTCGTGATACAACTGCGCCCACCCAGAAAGTCCGGGCTTTATAAGATGCCTGATATTGTAAAAAGGAATTTCTTTTTCATACAATTTCACCAATTCTGGAAGTTCCGGACGCGGTCCAATTAACGAAAGGTCGCCACGCAAAACATTCCAAATCTGCGGTAATTCGTCTATTCGAGTCCTGCGCAAAAATTTACCGACGCGCGTAATCTCTCCTGGTCCGCCTCCGGACGAAACGCGCATGCTTCTAAACTTTAGTGTCTTAATCCTCTTACCCTTTTTACCGACGCGCTCTTGAATTATGAAAAATGGGCGCCCATCTTCAAATGACATAGCAAGTAAAACAAAAGGATAAAAAGCTAGCGAAATTATTCCTAGCGCGCCCGCGATAACAATATCCATTATTCTTTTCAATGCGTCGTAAGTGCGCGCTGGCGCCGCTGAAATATTTTCAAGAAACCAATCGGCGCGCACAAGCGAAAGAGGGATGCGACTGAAAATTTCCTCATATATTTTATGCATATCAATAAAACGCACCCCTGAAAAAATTAAATTGTAGAGATGTGGCAAGAGCGGTTCAACGGCATCGCTCTTCAAATCAACCGCAATCAAATAGATTTCTTCCGCATAAACCCGCTTAACTATTTCTTCCTTGAAATCCATATGCTGTAAATTTTTCGCGTCAACGGAAGAAACGAATGAAATATTATAACGCCAGTTGTTGTTTACTTCATTTAGAAGTTCTCGCAATTCTTCGCCCTGACCTATTAAAATCGCCCGCTCACGCTTCCACGGCGAAAGAAAAACACTGCCGTAAATCCTCCATACGAGCATAAGTAAAAATGAAATCACCAAGTAAAGGAATAAACTGCCTTTCGGTGTAATTTGAAAAAACGGCAAAAAATAAAAAAATACGACCGCCAAGACGCAGTTCACAAGAAGTGTGTTGAAAAGCAAATGCGGAAGCCTGTGGCGTAAAATTACAGTCTGTTTTTCATACAAACCGGCGACAAAAAACACCAGAGCCCAAATTAAGAAAAGAAATAAAAAAGGGAGTGTATGCTGATAAACAAGTTCGCGAGAAGGCACTTCAGCATAACGAAAAAACAGCGTAAGCCATAGTCCCGCCGCAAAAACGAGAATATCCCCCGCCAACAGCGCGACGGTTTCCCGCCTATTGAAGATATTCATATAACAGGTAGTATTATACATAAAATATGGGTTTTATGCAAAAAAAGAGGGTCTTATACCTTATAACTAAAGGAAACTGGGGTGGCGCACAACGCTATGTTTTTGACCTTGCTTCTTCGTTATCAGTTGAAAAATACGAACCAATCGTTGCATACGGCGAAGGAGAAGAACTTCCAAAAAGACTTGCTGAAAAAAATATTCGCGCGGTGAGAATTCCGGCACTCGCGCGGGATATTGGATTTTGGCGCGACATAAAAACATTCCACGAGATTTATAAATTGATAAAAACGGAGCGCCCGGACATTTTACACCTGAACAGTTCAAAGGCGGCGTTGCTCGGCGCCTTCGTTTCTTTCTTATTTAAACTTCAAAACTTCAAGACTTCAAAACTAAAAACCATTTTCACTGTCCACGGCTGGCCTTTCAAAGAACAGCGCTCGCGGACGCAAAAGATTGGAATATTTCTGCTCTCATGGCTTACGGCATTTTTTTCAGACACGATAATTACAATTTGCAAAAGCGATTTTGAGACAGCTCAAAGAATGCCGTTAATTTCAAAAAAGATAAAACTTATACATAACGGCATAGATTCATTTTCATTTGAAAAAAGAACAAAAAAAGAAATCACAATAATGACAATCGCTGAACTTACAAAAAACAAAGGACTCATATACGCGCTCCGCGCAATAGAAATGCTTTATTCGGATTCTTCAATTCCGAAATTCCGCTACATTATTATCGGAGAAGGTGAAGAACGCGCGGCTCTTGAGAAATTTATTTCTGAAAAAAATATAGGTGGCATTGTCAAACTAGTGGGTTTTGTTCCAAACGCGCGAGCAAAACTCTCAAACGCGGATATTTTTTTATTGCCATCGCTAAAAGAAGGACTTCCTTATGTTTTGCTGGAAGCGGGTTTTGTTGGGGTTCCGATTATTGCTTCTTCAGTAGGCGGTGTTTCCGACATTATTGAAGATATGAAAAACGGGGTTTTGATTCGCGCGAAGCGCGAAAAAGAAATCGCGGACGCAATCCGCTTTCTTTTAATAAATCATAAAAAACGCGAGGAGTTCGGCATTGCGCTACACGAAAAAATCCTGCGCGATTTTTCATTTCCTAAAATGCTATCCGCTACTGTTGAGGTATATGGAAGTTAAAAAATATTTAAAACAAAACCCCGCGCTTTCCGAAGAAAGCGCGGGATAACGAACGACGTTGCACTAACTGAGAAGACTCCGCCGGAACATGGGGCCGTTGTTTCGGGACAGGATCAAGTCCGTCCCGTCATGCCCGACCACCTTCGCCGACATGTATCCGCCACGGCGAGTCCGAAACTGAACGGGCTTACGGAGACAGATCCCGCGCGGTGCCTTAAGTTGTGGCATCGGCTCAGCGATACAATTGACCTCCTCAGGATTTTCAGACTTCTCGTTCTCTTCGATCTCGCGCACGATTTCCCGCGCGTCGTTCTCGAAGATGGGCATGATTTCCGCTTCCGGAGCCGGCGCCGGCGTCGGTTTGTGCTTCCGCACAAACAGGCCGGAGATGAACTCCATAATCGTTCCGATGATCAGGAGCGGGTTGAAACGGAGTGCTGTTTCTGTTTTCATTTTACCTTTCGGTTAATGTTTTTCCATGCAAGGTTATCTCGCATGTTCTGCCATATAGTATAGCACCCTTATATATATCTTGTCAAGTGTTTGACCCTAATGGGATTCGAACCCATGTTCCGAGATTGAGAATCTCGTGTCCTAGGCCGGGCTAGACGATAGGGCCGTCTTGACAGAATAACACTTTTTCTTGAACGGGTATATACTCTGGATATGCGTCTTATTTTAGAACCGTCGTTTTTTAACAGAAAAGCCCTCATTGTCGGCAGAGCTCTTATTGGAAAATATATTGTGCGAATTGAAAATGGAAAAGAAGTCGCGTTGCCGATTACGGAATGCGAAGTTTACGACGGATACGAAGACCGCGCATCTCACGCGTTTCGAGGTAAAACCGAGCGCAATCAGGTAATGTGGAGCGACGCAGGCCGTCTGTATATTTATTTTGTATATGGAATGCACTGGCTTTTGAATGTTGTAGTCGGAAAAAAAGATTATCCAGCGGCAATTTTGATTAGAGGAGCTGGGACTCTTTCAGGTCCTGCAAAAGTTACTTCATATCTTAAAATAGACAAAAAATTAAACGGACTTCTCGCAACACCCGCAAATGGTATATGGTTTGAAGATCGCGGATTGCGCGTAAAGCGCGGAGAATGTCGTCGCCTTCCACGAATCGGAGTCTCTTACGCGGGCAAAGTATGGGCAAATAAACCCTACCGCTTCATGCTTATCAAAAAATTAAGGTTTCTTTAGCCACTCTTTTTCTTGACGAACGAGAAGGTTTTTCGCTTCAGCCCTATTTGCTAGCACTTGTTCCACCGCGCGCTCCATACGGATTCCCTGCGAGCCCTTTATAAGCGCGACATCCCCGCTTCGCAGTTCTTTAGCGAGCGCCGCTCCCGCGGCGCTCGCGTCTGAAAAAATCCTGATTTTTTCACCTTTAGCATCAAGACACGATTGTGAGCAAATGCTGAATCTCTCACCAATAATAAATACAGAGTAAGCGGTCGTAAGAGCAAATTCAAGAATCTTTTTATGTTCCGCTTCAGAAAACTCTCCGAGTTCCAACATATCCCCAAGAACCGCAAACTTTCTACCGCTAACATTTAACGAGGAAAGCGTCTCAAGCGCCTCGCGCGCCGCGACTGGCGAACTATTATACGAGTCGTCAATTAACAGAGAATTATTCATTCCTTCCAATAAACGCATTCTTCCTGGCGCGAGGCGCGAGAACACGCCCACCGCTTTTTTCATGTCAAATCCGAACGAAGCAGTTGTTGCGAGTGCAGCGAGCAAAGAATAAGAAAAATGCTTGCCAAGCACACCGCGTATTTCCAACGGAACAGCGGAAACATTAGTTGCGAGCGAGAAACCTGCGGGAAACTGTACTTCCCTATTTTTTTCATAAATAATTTCATAATTTGTTCCACGAACATCGGCAGTATTTCCAAATCCAAAAGAAATTATCCTTGTTCCTTTCGGCGCAAGAGCGCGGTAAGCAAGTACATCATTATCGTCTACATTAAGAATTATAGTTCCGCCTGTCCGCACACTTTCCACCAGCGCGCCTTTTTCGGCAATTAACTCGCCTACTGAAGAAAAATTTTCAATATGAACGGGTGTGCGAGAAAGTTTTGTGACAACAACAACATCAGGTTTAAGCCATTTTGTTATTGAACGAATATCTCCCGGCTTGTCTGTTCCGACTTCAAGCACAAGAAAACCAGAAAGACATTTAAAAAAAGAAAAGAAAAAACCGCGAAATAATACTAAAAACCAACCGAGTGGATTGCTCCATTGATTTTTTGCGCCGAGAATCGCGAGCGGGACGCCAATTTCGCTGTTAAAACTTTTCTCGCTTTTGCGCACGCGCCCAAAAGGAGAAAGCGCGGCGGCAATCGCGTCTTTCGTGCTTGTTTTGCCAACCGTGCCGGTAACGGCAATTATTGTTAGACGCGCCTGCCCGCCGAGCAGGTGCGTGCATATAAGCGCCATTCGCGCCTCCAAAGTAAGTAAAAACACGAGAATCTTTTTGAACAATGATTTCATCTGTCTGGTGGGACAGCATAATAATTAAGCAAAAACTTCGCAATGTCAAAAAACGGTTTTGTTAGTGTGTGCGACGCGAAAGAAACACCTTTCGGTTCAATTGTATAAAGAAACACTATAAATCGCGGATCATAAGCTGGAAAATATCCGAAAAACGAATGTAGATATCTGTCATCGTAATATCCGCCACCTGTCGGCTTAGCGATTTGCGCGGTTCCTGTCTTTGCGGCAACACTCCACTCTTTTAATTTCATTGAACCTCCAAGAAGAGCGTCATCAACTACTTTCACAAGCATTTTTGTGACGGTTTCTGCGGTTTCCGGAGCAATAACTTTATGCAATTCATTTCCACCAAAAGACGGAGTCCGCCATCCGCCAATATCAAATAAAATTTGTGTCGCAAGATGCGGATTAGGCAATTCTCCGTTGTTCGCGAGAGCAGAAAGAGCGCGAATCATAGAAATCGGCGTGATTGCTATTCCGTGTCCGAATGAAGCAGTGGCATATTCAATTTGTCTCGGACTTTTTAAATTATCCACGAGACCAGAAGCTTCGTTCGGCAAATCAATTCCAGTTTCCTCTCCAATACCAAAAGAAGAAAGATATTCAGCAAATCTTTTTGTGCCGAGTTTTAACGCAACAAAAGACGCGCCTGTGTTGAGAGATTGATTTAGTACTTCTTGCATTGATACGACTCCACGTGCCTTTTTATCAAAATTATAAATTGTCTTTCCGTCCAAAGTTAAAGAACCTTCATCAAAGTAAGTGCTCTCGTAAGTTATCGCGCCTCCGTCTATTCCCGCCGCGATTGTAAGCGGTTTCATTATTGAACCGAATTCATAAACATTCTCAACTAAAGGATTTACGAATACCCGCAAATCATTTTCTTTCTGAAAATTATTAGGGTCAAATGACGGGATTGCAGCCATGGCAAGAATTTCACCGGTTTTTGGATTCATAATAATTCCGACGGTTTCTCTAGAAGAAAATTTCTTCTGGACTCCACGGATAGATTCCTCTAAAAACGATTGCGCCGCAGGTTCAATGCTAACCGCAATATCTCCCGACAAATTCCGGTTATTTTTTACGATGCCAACAATTTCGCCAAAAAAATTAGAATATGGAGAAGCGTTGTTTCGCAAAAGCGTGTCTTCATAAGATCGTTCAAGTCCGTATCTACCTTCAAGCACTGTGCCGTTGTAACCCACAAAACCCAAAACATGAGCCGCGCGTTCTCCTCCGGGATAAAATCTCCATTTTTCACGCGCTAGATTTATACCAGGTAATTGCAAAGCATTTATTTCATCAGCTGTTTGCTGTGAGATTTTATGAAGTAGTTCCGTAAATCCAGAGCCTTTGGAAACAGCCGTTAAAAATGTTTCTTTATCAATTTGAATCAGTTTTGAAAGAGCATTATAGGTTTCTTCCGCGTCTTTTATCATTCCGGAATCCATTATCAAAACAAAACCGTTTTTTAAAGAAGCGGCTACGGTGCGTTCGCCATCTTTTGTCGTAAAAAATATGCTCCCTCTGTTAAAAATTCCTTTTTGTAATGAAAAAGAATGATCAGCGCGTTCTGATAGTTCATCAGCTCGAACAATTTGCAAAAAATAAAGGCGGCTTGCTATTAACAATGCCGCAAAAGCGACCGCCCATCCAACAAGACGAATACTCCGCGCCGAATTAAAGTTCATTTGAAGATACTGCTCGTCCTATTGGCCGCGCCTTCGCGTAAGAAGAAGAAAGCGGTTTTGTAAATCCTCCCGCAACAGCACTCTCTTCTGTGGCAACCACTTTTTGAATTGCGGATTCAAACTCGGCAATTCGCGCTGACACTATTGCGGAGCGTTCCGCGGCGCGCGCGCCGGAGGCGCGCGCGTCTATCGAAAGTCCTACAAAAACCGCATTAATTACTAAAAGCGCCATTAATGCTAAAGCAAAAATATACGAAGCAATGCGAACTTCGCGCAAATCTTTAATATATGAAATCTTAATTGAAACCGTTTTCATTAAAAATCTTTAATTCATTATGTTTTTATAAAAACTCTCATTTTCGCGCTTCGCGCACGGGCGTTTTTCAGGATTTCTTTTTTTGACGGGACAATCGGTTTTTTGCTAGCAATCCCCTTTCCGCTTTTTTCCAACTCTTTAAAAAATCTCTTAACTATTCTGTCTTCTCCGCTGTGGAATGAAATTACAGAACATCTTCCACCGCTATTAAGAGCAACTGTCGCTTTTTGTAAACCTTCGCGCAAAGCACCAAACTCATCATTAACCGCAATGCGAATCGCTTGAAATGTTTTTGTTGCAGGATGCGTCTTTCCATGAAAAGGAATCGTGCCGATTATAATATCCGCTAGTTGCTTGCTTGTTTCAATCGGAGAAATCGCTCTTGTTGCGACAATCGCTTTCGCAATCCGTTTAGAATATTTTTCATCTCCAAATCCGCGGATTATACTCTCTAAACTTTCTTCGCTCCATTTATTTACTACATCACGCGCTGTCCATTCCGCATCTTTATTAAAAGTCATTAAAAGCGGTTCGTCTTTTTGAAATGAAAACCCGCGACCGCTTTCCAACAATTCTTCAGTTGATACTCCTAAATCAAATAAAACGGCGTCAATATTTTTTATATTGTTTCGCGAAAGGACAATGTCCAAATTCCTGAAATTTTCCCTGCAAAGAATCGCGTTGATTTCTGAATCAGTAAAATTTCTCCGCGCCCTAGCAATCGCCGATTCATCTTCATCCATGCAGATCAGAGTTATTGGACCCTCGGCGGCTTTTGCAATCGCGCGAGAGTGTCCGCTGTTTCCTAGGGTGCAATCCAGAAAAACATCACCGTGTTTAACTTGGAGCGAATCTACTACCTCTTGTAAAAGAACTGGCGTGTGCATTGTACTTATCCACTTATCCACACTTAAAAGTATTATACTTAAAGCGTTTCACGAGCCAAATGTGGATATGTGGATAACTTTATCTCGTTAACTGGATTTATTAATATTAATAAGTTTAAGAAGTGTTTTTGCCGTGTATTCTATATCTTTTTTTGTATTATATTTTCCAAGAGTAAACCGTAATGTTGAATTTGCTTGCAGTTGTGAATTATTGAGTGATTTAACAACGTATGATTCTCGTTCATCTTTTAAACAGGAGCTCTTTGTGGAGACTGCGATTCCTTCAGCATCAAGTTTAAGTACTAACATTTCAGTATCAATTCCAGGCAAAGAGATGTTTAAATTGTTTGGTAATCTCTCATCTTTTTTAATGCTTCCATTCACTATTATTTTTTTTATTAATAAAACTTTAGTATAGAGAATATCGCGAAGGACAAACACGCGGGCGGATTCTCTTTCGCGGGAAGATACCGCAATGGAAATCGCTTCTCCAAATCCGACGATTCCGGAAACATTTTCTGTGGTAGAACGCATCTCGCGTTCTTGTCCTCCTCCATATAAAATTGGAGTAAGATTCACGCCTCTTCGCACGTATAGGCAACCCACTCCTTTTGGTCCATATATTTTGTGCGCGTCCAATGAAAACAAGTCCACACCTAACGCGTTAACTAAACAATTCAGATAAAGCGGCGCCTGACACGCATCCACATGGAAAAGCGGGCGATGTTTTAACTCGCGCAACGCTTTCCCTATTTTTGCGATTGGTTGGATAGTTCCAATTTCATTATTTGCGTATTGAACGGAAATAAGCACCGTATTTGAACGGATTGCTGAAATAATCTTTTCCGGTTTAACTATTCCGTCCGGTTCAACGGAAATGTAAGAAACTTCAATTTCTCCACGCCGCGCTAATTCGCGCAATGGCTCAAGAACAGAAGAATGCTCAATGTTGGTGGTGATGATGTGAGGAAGAAATCTTTCTTGGTGCACGCTTCCAAAAATCGCTAGATTGTTTGCTTCCGTGCCGCCACTTGTGAAAATTATTTCGTCAGAGTGCGCTTCCAAGGCGCGCGCAACTTTGGCCCGAGCTTTATCGATGGCTTTTTTAGCGACAATGCCTTCGGCGTATAAGGCGTTTGGATTCGCAAATTCTTTTGAAAAATACGGCTCCATTGCTTTACGCGCGCGCGGTTCTAAAGGCGTTGTTGCGGCATAATCTAAATATATTCGCTTCATACATTTCTATACAACCACTTAAATCAAAAACTCGCAATGTGCTGAAAAATGTTGTAATATTGTGCTTTATGGCAAAGCAACCTGTTGTGGCGGTAGTTGGACATGTGGATCATGGAAAATCCACGCTTCTTGACTGCATACGAAAAACAAACACGACAGAAAAAGAGGCTGGAGGTATCACTCAAAAAATAGGCGCGTATGAAGTCGGACACAAAACTTCAGACGGAAATGAGAGGCGTATTACTTTTATTGACACACCGGGACACGAAGCGTTTTCTTGTTGCAGAAAAAACGCAAGTTGCGCAGCTGACATTGCGATTCTTGTGGTAGCGGCGGACGAAGGCGCCAAACCGCAAACAATTGAAGCGTATTCAATACTTCAAAAAAATAAGATCCCATTTGTAATTGCTCTTACAAAAACCGATAAACCCAATGCGGACGCAGAACGAACAAAACAATCACTTGCTGAAAAAGAAATCTTCGTAGAAGGATACGGTGGAAATATACCGGTTGCGACTGTGTCCGCAAAAAGCGGAAATGGGGTTTCGGAATTGCTTGACCTTGTTCTTCTTCTTTCAGATATGAATGAAAAGCATGGTAATAAAAAAAGCACCGCGGAAGGTGTTGTTCTTGAGGCACACAGATCGCGAACAAAAGGAATTTGCGCAACTTTGATTATAAAAAACGGAACATTGAAAAAAGGACACACTTTATTGGCCGGAAGCGCGTTGTCGGGATTAAGGATTGCTGAAGATTTTGCTGGAAAACCTTTAACGGAAGCCACGAACGGAAAAGTCGCGCATGTGTGCGGATGGAACGAGCTTCCAAGCGTTGGAGAAACATTTATAGCATATGAGAATAAGAAGGAAGCGGAAGAAGCGGCAAGAATGTTTATTGAAGAATTAAAACGGCCACACGTTATAAAAGAAAAAAAAGAAGAACTTGAAAAACTTACGGTACCGCTTTTAGTTAAAGCGGATACTTTTGGGAGCATAGAAGCGATAAAACACGAAACAGAAAGACTCGGTAATGAAAAAGTGCTGATAAAAATTGCTAGCGCAGAGCTTGGAAATGTAAGCGAGAATGATATGCGTCTAGCGGAAAGCATCAAAAACTCCGTCGTGATAGGGTTTAATGTTGAAGTTGACGCGCCGGCACGCAAGCGTTCGCAGCAAAGCGGTGGAAGAGAAGTTCATTTGTTTGACATTATTTACCGCCTTACGGAATTTTTAGACGAAGAAATTAAAAAACGGACTCCAAAAGAAACAAAAGAAGAAATTGCCGGACAGGCGCGAATTATAAAAATTTTTTCAGAAACAAAACAGACGCAGGTGGTTGGTGGAAAAGTTCTTGCCGGAACAATCGCGCTCGGCAATGAGTTTAGGATTGTCCGCCGCGGCGAGCACATTGGAACGGGAAAAATTAAAGAACTACAAAAAATGAAGGAAAAAATACGGGAAGTGGCGGAAGGCGCGGAGTTCGGCGCGCTCGCCGCGCATTCAATTCCCCTAGCCATAAGTGACATTATAGAGGTAGTAAAAACTGTGGAGGTGTAAGTTTTGCCTTAATTCAATATCTAACAAAAATAAAAAACCGGACAGAGGTCCGAAGACATAGCCGGGAGCAGTTGGTCTGCTCTTGTTACTGTTAGAGGGTTGTTTCCACCTCGGCCTCGGTGGAGGCCGGCGGAGGCGTGGAGCGAGCGTCGTCCCAGTTCTCCTCGGGGGCAAGCTTGCTCTGTCGCACGAGTGTGTAGGTGGTCTTCAGCTTCTCCATATTCGGGGCGGCGACGCTGATATCCTGCCACTCATCGCTTAAATCCTATGTATTTTGGGATTAAAGATTTTTCTTTTCTTTTTTCAAAATCGCCAATCCGTTTCTGCTTTTGCTATTAAATTGCAAAATACAATCCGCGCGAGCCGCCGAGCAACGCGAGGCGGGCTCCTCTTGCTTGCAATTTCCTAAATGGTGCTGTATTGCTCTGCTTTGCCGAACCCATTTCGCCGCCGCAGGCGGCGAGAACCCCCCGCGAGAAATCCGAAATGCGGCGGAGCCGCACCGCTGACAATTTCAAGTCTTTCTTTGGCGGCATTAAAAATTATTCTTTTGAAAAATGCTTACTCTTCAAAAATTCAGTAAAATCTTTCATTTCCTTTCTTGTTTGTTGTTTGACTCAAAGTTTGCTGTTTTCGCTCTTTCGAGCTCATCAGTCGGAATACTCATTCCGAGAACAGGGAGCTTTTTAACCATAGGCGCTCCAGACCTATGAAAGTTTTTATAATTTGGAAACTTTCAACCATTGAACCTTAAAGGCCCAGTTTTGCGAACGCGTCGCCGAGGGAGTTCATTCCACCACCTTTCGTGGCGGGCTGATCCTTCTTGCGCCGATCTTCCGTCTCGATCCTTTGCCGTTCAGTTTCCTGTCGAGCATACTCGAGAGCTTCACGCTCCTCACGAATCACTCGTGCCTCACTTGCTTCCTTGGTCCGGAATTCTTCGAGCTTGCGCCAAAAGCTTTCCTTTCCTTCGGAGGTCAAATCAGCACCGAGAGTCTTGATCAGATCCTGCACTTGAGGCAGAACCCTTTCAATCTTCTCGCGATTGAGATAAACCAGAAGCGGGCTATCCCCGCGATAAATCGCAAAGGCATTTTGTCCGCGACCGAACTCCTCAACCAGATCCAGAAGATCGCTCCAGAAATAATCCGGGGTGAGCTCGTAGGACGAAGGACTATCAATCCTCTGTCCGTTGAGCTCGGGCTTTCGATACTGGCCGCGGCGATCGATAGTGATCTCGCGGATATCGCCAGCCTGCTTCTGAATCTTCTCAAGCAACTCCTTCTGCTTGAGAACTAGAGCATCCGATGCCTTCGTCCTCTCAACTTCAGCCTCCTCTCGCTTCCCAAACCACTTGACCTCGAATTTCTCCGAAGACCAGTAGCCAGAGGGCGTGTAGGTGACTGCGCCGAATGCAGTGAGCGGTGACTCCGTCGCGATACAGACTCCGTATTGGTGTTCACACACCGCAGGAACCTGCGACGAAGGATTCGTCAGATCGGGCAGTGTGATCACCGGCTTGTCGGCCGATGCTACGAACGTCTCCCATTGCTGTCTGTTGAAGATCTCCCGGACCTTCGGGACAAACTGCGATGAGGGTGCCTCGATGTAGTAGCTGTGTCCGTCAACTGCGGAGTACAGCACTACCTCCCGATTACTCGGAAGCCGAACACCTTCGACTGGGAGCTTTGCCCAATCCTTCGATTGGTCTCCTCGGAAATCAATCCGAACGAGTGGCTCCCGACGATAGTCGCTGTATTCCACAGCAACCTCACGATCGAGCACAGTGATCTTGTCGGGGTTGTCCGCAAGGACTTTTCCAACAATCTCACGATCAAGTTCCGGCAACCGGAGCGCTTCCTCGTTGACGATTTCCGCCAATCGACGAGCGCCCGAGAGCCGTTCCATGACCCAAGCCGTCAGCTCGGCAATCGAGAACACCTTGAAAAGGGTCTCGCCTGCACGAACGTTGAGCTTCTTCGCTTCTTGCTGCCGCAACTTATTTGCGGCGATGATGTCTTGAATCTTCATTTTTTCTCCTTGTCTGGTGCTCATGGGCGCACCTGCATAAAGCCCTATGGTGCGCCTCCGAACACGACAAGTGTTTTGGAAAGCGTTGAGTATAGGATTAGAGGAGAGATTAAAAATCTTTCTTCCCATACTCAACGCTTTCCGAAACAAAATGTAGAATCTTGAAATCTTTCAAAAAACAACTGATACTTTTCGTCCTTTCGGACTCATCAGGCAGGCTTTTCAAATTTCTTTGACATCCTGCGAAGTAGGAGCTTTTTAACCATGGGTGCTCCTAACCCATAAGAATTTTATATTGGATAATTCATAACCTTTTAACCGTTAGACCATCTGACCGGCAAGCCACTTGGCGAGCTCTTGCGAGGCCGCTTCGTGTTCTGGCGTTTGCACACGATCTTCTTTGACCACTTGGCCATTGAAATTCGTGCGGGCAGTCGAGACGCACACGTCCTGATTGGGATCGTAGGCAGGACTGAGTCCTGTTTCGATCTTCACCAGTTGTGGAGCAATCTCGACCAACCACGTCGGGTCAACCTTCGTCGCCATCCTGACCAAGCGAAGCGTCATCATTCCGCCACGCCTTGTTTTGATCTGGAGGTCGAAAGGCATACCGACGAGCCAGTCACCACCACGCACTACCGACTCCTTGGCGAGCTCGCGTTCCTGGCCATCACCATTCTTCCAGCTGCCGTATTGCCGCTGATAAAGGTGATCAACCATCCCAGCACAGACAGCTCGCAGGATATCATCCCGCTTGCCGCTCGACCGGAATTCGCGAACCTTTCCCCGCAGAGCATCCGCAAGATGACGACGCTTCTCCTTAGCCTGAAAAAAGGCCTTGGCGAAGACACCGTTATCGAGCATCTGCTGCTTGTTCATTCGTTCAGCCTGTTTCCAGACCGACAATTGAGCGAGGATGTCAGAAGTTTCTTCACCCGTGCAGAGCTTCCTCCACGCGGGCTCCTCGTATTTGTCGCGAGGACGCATGGTGATGTCTCCCTGCTCGAGGATGGCAGCTGCAGTCAGCACGTCATCGACCACTCCAAGCCGATCCGCTTCAACAAGCATCCGTCCAAACTGGACAGACACCGGAAGCTTCGCGACCTGACGACCGATTTTCGTAACCTCGCCTTTTTCTCCGAGACACCCGAGCGCGTGCAGAGCACGTTTGGCATCGTGGATCTCAGTCTTAGCCGGCTGGTGGAAGAATTCGAGCTCCTCCATGTCAAAGCCTGCTTCAGCGAGACGCAGAACCGTCTGGTCAAGCCGCGTGCGGAGGATTTCCGCTTTCGGAAATTCCAACCGATCGGTGTTTGTGCACCAATCGATGTAAATTCCTGGCTTGCAACGTCCTGCGCGACCTTTGCGTTGGCTACTGTCGGCTGCGGATATCGGTTTCAGATAAAGTCCTTCGACTCCATCCACCACCTCAATCCGGCGTTCCATACCGCTGTCCACGACCGCATCGATGTCATCGATCGTCACCGACGTTTGTGCAACGTTGGTTGAGACGACGACTTTCGGCCGAGCGTAATGCGCGAAGCACTTACGTTGATCGGACGACTCGAGTTCGCCATGGAGTGGCAGGATTTCGGCATTGAGCCCACTCTGCGTCCGAAGGTTTTCCAGAGCAGAGATTGTCTCGCCGATTTCCCGCTTACCCGGTTGGAACACAAGGACGTTTCGACCCGCACGAAGTAGGCGCTCCACGTCGATGACCAACTCCCGACCCTGTGGCTTTTCCTCCGTTACCGGAAAGAGCCGCCCTGGGACCGAGATGATCGGTGCGCCACCAAAGAAGTTTGAAAGCTTCTCGGCCTCCAAGGTAGCACTCATGAGCACCACCTTGAACTTCGCACCTTCAGCCAAACGCTTCCGCACCCAAGCCACGAGCACCTCCAAGTTGAGGTTCCATTCGTGGACTTCGTCGAGCACCAGAATCTGGTGACGACCGGCACCCATCAGTTCTCGAACGAGCGCGAGCCCGTCGGTCACAAACAGACACCGAGTTGCGGGGCTATCCGCACGCTCGTAAGCAGTGCGGAAGCCAACGGTCTCACCGAGTTCGCAGCCGTATTCATAGGCCACGCGCTCAGCAACCGTGCGAGCTGCCAACCGGCGAGGCTGGGTCACGACGATGTCGCATCCCTCCTCAAGCAGGTATTGAGGCACTTGCGTGCTCTTGCCTGCTCCGGTTTCCGCGGTGATGATAGTAACTGGGTTACCCTTCACCGCATCCATGATCACCGACTTGAAGCCGGCGATCGGTAGCAATTGATTTTCCATATTTTTTCTCCTTGTCTGGTGCTCATGGGCGCACCTGCATAAAGCCCTATGGTGCGCCTCCGAACACGACAAGTGTTTTGGAAAGCAGGAGTGGCACGATTTTATTTTTTAATTTTATTTCATGCGACACCTGCTTTCCAAAACCAAATGGAATTCAATAACTTTCTGACATTTTCGTCCTTTTGGACTCACCAGGCAGGACATACATCCTGCGAATGTGCAGATTTTTAAACCATGAGTAATCTGCGACTCATGAGTGATTTGAACGGAATCACACAACGTTTTTGTTTTAGCTCGTGATCTTAGCGACAAGATTACGATACACCACCGCGGCGACGGCGCTGTCGTAAAGGGGATTGTGCGTCCCTCCTTCGAACTCGCCGACAGACAAGTTGTGCTTTTGCACATACTTGTCCACCGAAGTGGGATCTTCACCTGCCTGCTGCAAGTTGCCCGAGACGTCGAGCAAGGGGTAGGGAGCGTCCCAGTCCCCGATCAAACCTGCGGCATGAAGATCACGGAGGACTTTCACCTCCACAATGAACCCCATGTGCACAACCACGTCGCACCCTTCCTTGTTCGCTTTGTAAAACGCAGCGAAGTCGGAGAGGATCTCGGCGTAGGTCGTGTGGGTAATCGGAATGTCCTGAAT
>Ga0194120_10006391_pt1 | contig 16688 bp, 19 predicted proteins | sample TA2MahCa65mmetaG_FD_148642 | JGI IMG/M metagenome (GOLD analysis project Ga0194120, IMG submission 148642) | Freshwater microbial communities from Lake Tanganyika, Tanzania - TA2015019 Mahale Deep Cast 65m | ecosystem: Environmental > Aquatic > Freshwater > Lake | place: Tanzania: Lake...
CGGCGGCGTTGCCCGCGGCCGGCCCCGAGTCTACGCTGGAGCCGCAGCCGCCCAGCGTCGCCGCCAACCCTAGCCATGTCCAAACCGCGAGCCCGCGCCCGATCCGCATCGTCCGTCCCATCGGCCGAACCTAGCGGCGCCGCGCCCGGCGGGCAACCGCCGCGGCGGCTGGCGCCGGGGCTCTACGTCGTCGCCACGCCGATCGGCAATCTCGGCGACATCACCCTGCGCGCGCTGGAGATCTTGCGCGCGGTTGATCTGGTTGCCTGCGAGGACAGCCGCGTCACCGCCAAGCTGTTGACCCATTACGGCATCCGCAAGCCGCTCTTGCCCTATCACGAGCACAATGCGGCACGGGCGCGGCCCGTGCTGCTGGAACGCCTGGCCGCGGGCGCGGCCGTGGCGCTGGTCAGCGATGCCGGCACGCCGCTTCTGTCCGATCCCGGCTTCAAGCTGGTGCGCGCGGCGCTCGAGGCCGGCCATGCCGTGGTGCCGCTGCCGGGCGCATCGGCCGCGCTGGCGGCGCTGGTGGCATCGGGCCTGCCGAGCGATCGGTTCCTGTTCGCGGGCTTCGTGCCGTCGGGCGATGCCGCAAGGCGCAGTTGGCTCGGCGCGCTGGCGGCGATCGAGGCCACGCTGATCGTCTACGAATCGCCACGGCGCCTGGCCGAATCCCTGACCGCGATGGCGGCGGTGCTGGGCGATCGGCCGGCAGCAGTGGGGCGCGAATTGACCAAGCTGTTCGAGGAGACCCGGCGCGGACGGCTGAGCGAACTGGCCGCGCATTATCGCGCCGCCGGCGCGCCCAAGGGCGAGGTGGCGGTGACGATCGGCCCGCCCGAAGCGCGCCGCGAGGAACCGGCGACGCTGGATGCAGCATTGCGGGCGGCGCTGGCGCGCACCAGCCTCAAGCAGGCCGTGGCCGAAGTGGCGGCGTCGACCGGCGCATCGCGGCGTACGGTCTATGCAAGGGCGCTGGCCCTCAAGGGCGGCGGATGAATCCCCGCGCCTCGGCTTGGCGCCAGGGCGTGCTGGCCGAATGGCTGTGCCTGGCCTGGCTGGCGGTCAAGGGTTACGCCATCCTGGCGCGGCGCTTCCGTTGCCCGGTGGGCGAGATCGACATCGTCGCCCGGCGCGGCGACACGCTGGTCGCGGTCGAGGTCAAGGCGCGGCGCGATTTCGACGCCGCGGTCTCGGCCTTGACGCTCCGCCAGCGCGAACGCATCTTGCGGGCGGCCGAATATTTCCGCCTCGGCCTCGGCGCGCGGGCGCCGGCCGGGACGCGCTTCGATCTGATGCTGGTGGCGCCGTGGCGGCCGCCGCGCCATATCGAAAACGCCTGGCGGGCGGGCGAGTAGGGAGAAGGCAGCATGGGCAAGGCATTGCGGTGGACGACGCTGGCGGCAGGTCTCGCGGCGCTGGCCTGGAGCCTGTCGGGTTGCATCGAGGCGGCGGTGGTGACCGCCGGCGCCGCCGGCACGGCCATCGCCGACGAGCGCTCGATGGGACGGGTGATCGACGACCACACCCTGGCGGTCAACGTCAATTCGGCCATGCTCAAGGCCGACGAGAAGCTGTTCGTCGCCGCCGACGTCACCGTGCGCGACGGCCGCGTCCAGCTTACCGGCCGCGTACCCAATCCCGATGCGCGGGTCGAGGCGGCGCGCATCGCCTGGACGGTCGAGGGCGTGCGCGAAGTGCTCAACGAGCTGGTGGTCACCGACCGCAGCGGCTGGCAGGACTATCCGCGCGATGCCCGCATCACCACCGAGATCGTCACCCGCATGCTGTTCGACAAGGACGTGTCGCAGATCAACTTCACCATCGAGACCGTCAACGCCACGGTCTACGTCATGGGCGTGGCCCGCAGCGAGGCCGAGCGCGACAAGGTCAACAACATCGCCCGCTCGATCGGCGGCGTGCGGCGCGTGGTCAACAACGCGCTGCTGCGCGACGATCCGCGCCGCAAGTAGCAGAGACCGGGGAACACCGCCGCCATGGCGCCGCGCGTCGCCATCCAGATGGACCCGATCGAGTCGATCAACATCGACGCCGATTCGACTTTCGTGCTGGGATTGGAGGCGCAGGCGCGCGGCTGTCCGCTTTGGCACTATCACGCCCGCGACCTGATGTTCCGCGACCGCAAGGTGCTGGCGCGGGCGCGGCCGCTCGGCTTGCGGCGCGAGAAGGGCAATCATTTCACCCTGGGCGAGGCCGCGATCCTGGATTTGTCCCAGGTCGAGGTGGTGCTGATGCGCCAGGACCCGCCCTTCGACATGGCCTACATCACCGCCACCCATATCCTCGAACACGTCCATCCCAGGACGCTGGTGGTCAACGATCCGGTCAGCGTGCGCAACGCGCCCGAAAAGCTGTTCGTGACGCATTTCGAGAACGTCATGCCGCCGACGCTGATCGCCAGCGCGACCGCCGACATCCGCGCCTTCCGTGCCGAGCACAAGGACATCATCGTCAAGCCGCTGTTCGGCAACGGCGGCGCCGGCGTATTCCACATCAAGCCCGGGGACGAAAACCTGGGCGCGCTGCTGGAGATGTTCACCCAGATCAGCCGCGAGCCGGTGATCGTCCAGCGCTACATCCCCGAGGTCCGCCAGGGCGACAAGCGCATCATCCTGGTCGACGGCCGCGCCGCCGGTGCGGTCAACCGCGTGCCAGCGGCGGGCGAGGCGCGCTCCAACATGCATGTCGGCGGCAAGCCGGCGAAGACGACCCTGACCCGGCGCGAAAGCGAGATCTGCGAGATCATCGGCCCGACCCTGCGCGACAAGGGCCTGATCTTCGTCGGCATCGACGTCATCGGCGACTACCTGACCGAGATCAACGTCACCTCGCCCACCGGCATCCAGGAGATCAACCGCTTCGACGGCACGCGGATCGAAGCCGAGATCTGGGACGCGATCGAGAAGCGGCTATAGGACGGGTTCAGTCCGCCGCCGCTGGCGGCCCGGCCGAGGACGGCGCTTTCCGCACCGTCTCGCGATGGGCGATGTAGAGGCCGCTGGCGGCGACCAGAGCCGCGCCGATCAAGAGCCGCTGCGTCGGACTCTCGCCGAAAACCAGGACTCCCCACACCAGCGCCCAGATCAGGCCGATATAATTGAACGGCGCCAGGGTCGATGCCGGCGTGCGGGCAAAGGCCTGCATGAACCAGTACTGGCCGATCCCGGCCGCCAGTCCCAGGCCGATCATCGGCCCGAGATCGCGCCATTCCGGCCAGGCGAAAGAGAACGGCAGCGTCGCCAGCGTCAACGGCGCGGCCCAGACCAGGAACCAAAGCGAGATCGTCGACGGATGCTCCTTGGCGGTCAAACGGCGGGCCACCATCATGTTGACGGCATGGCACAGCGCGCCGATCAGGCCGACCAGCGCGCCGAGATTGAGCACGTCCCCAGTCGGCTGGGCCATCACCAGGATGCCGGCGAAGCCGACCAGCACCGCGCTCCAACGGTGCGGCCCGACCTTCTCGCCCAGGAACGGTGCCGACAAGGCGGTCAGGAACAAAGGCGCGGCATAGGAAATGGCGATGGCATCGGCCAAGGGCAACAAGGTCATCGAGGCAAAAAAGCAAGTCATGCCCATGAGACCGAGCACGGTCCGCCAGCAATGCGCCCAGGGCTGGATCGTGCGCAGCCTTGCCCAGCCGCCGGTTCGCCACAGGATCACCAATACCGGCGGAATGCCGAAAATCACCCGCGCCGCGGCGATCTCGTTGGGCGGCAAATGATCGGACATCAGCTTGGCCATCACCCCGACCAGCGAGAAAACGGAAATTGACGCCAGCAGGTAGTAGATGCCGTGCCGGGGATTGGGCGGCGCGACGCCGGTTTCGGATGCCATCGCGCTCATTCTCGCCGCGCGGGTAATCCGGCGCTAGCCGTAATTTCGGTTGCCAAAGCGGTCCCTGGGCCGCGATTATGCATGGGCAGGAGAGATCGGCATGGCGCGCGTGCTCTATCGGCGGGACGGAAGGCTGGCCCGCATCACCCTCAACCGGCCCGAGGTCATGAACGCGATCGACGATCTGCTGCCCGAGGAATTGGCGGCCGCGGTCGAGCGCGCCAATCGCGACGAAGGCGTGCATTGCGTGGTGCTGTCGGGCGCCGGCCGCGCCTTCTGCGCCGGCTACGACCTGACCTATTACGCCCAGGCGACCGGCAACGACCGCGGCACCCAGGACATGCCGTGGGATGCGATGAAGGACTACGCCGTCATGAGCCGCAACACCGAACGCTTCATGAGCCTGTGGCGCTGCCTGGTGCCGGTGATCTGCAAGGTGCAGGGCTTCGCCGTCGCCGGCGGATCGGACATCGCGCTGTGCTGCGATCTGATCGTCATGGCCGAGAATGCGCGCATCGGCTACATGCCGGCGCGGGTGTGGGGCTGCCCGACCACGGCGATGTGGGTCTATCGCCTGGGGCCCGAGCGCGCCAAGCGCATGCTGTTCACCGGCGACAAGATCGACGGCAAGGAAGCGGCGGCGATCGGGCTGGCGCACAAGACGGTGCCCGAGGCCGAGCTGGATGCCGAGGTCGAGCGCCTGGCCGAACGCATCGCCGGCGTGCCGCGCAACCAGCTGATGATGCAGAAGCTGACGATCAACCAGGCGATCGAGAACATGGGGCTGCGCTCGACGCAGTTGATCGCCACCGTGTTCGACGGCATCACCCGCCATTCGCCCGAGGGCCTGGCTTTCAAGCGGCGCGCCGAGCAGGTCGGCTGGAAGCAGGCGGTCGAGGAACGCGATGCCGGCACCTACGACTGGACCGCCGACCGGCCGATGAACAAGCCGCAATAGTGTCGGGCCTGGTCGTCCTTTTGGTGCTGATGGCGGCGGCCTCGCACGCCGCCTGGAACGCCGCGCTCAAAAGCGGGCCCGATCCGCTGTGGTCGGTGACGGTGATGCAGGCGGCCGAGCTGAGCATCGGCCTGCTGCTGCTGGCCTTCGTGCCGATGCCGGCGGCCGAGGCCTGGCCTTGGCTTTTGGCCGGCGCCGTCACTCATACCCTCTATCGCATCCAGCTTGCGCGCACCTACGGCATGGGCGGGCTGGCCGAGCTCTATCCCATCCTGCGTGGCGTGGCGCCATTGTTGGTCACGTTGGGCGCGGCGGCAGTGGCGTCCGAGTGGCCGCCGCCTTTGGCGCTGGCCGGGATCGTGGTGGTGTCGCTCGGGCTGATGGCGCAAAGCCGTGCCGGCGCCGTGGGTATTCCGCCGCGTGCCATCCTGGCGGCGGTGCTGACCGGGGTGCTGATCTCGGCCTATACCGTGATCGACGGCCAAGGCGCGCGGCTGTCGGGTCACGCCATCGGCTTCGCGGTCTGGCTGCTGTTCGTCAGCGGCGCGACCCAGGTGATCGCCTATGTCGGCCTGCGCGGCTTCGCCTTTCGCGGACCGCGGCGCGAGGTGTTGAAATCGGTCGGGCTGGGCGTCCTGTCGATGGCGACCTACGCCACGGTGATCTGGGCGCTGAGCCAGGGGCCGATGGGCGCGATCTCGGCCTTGCGCGAGACCTCGGTGGTGTTCGCCGCCGTCATCGGCCGGGTGTTCCTGGGCGAGAGCGTGACGCCGCGGCGTTTCGCGGCCTGCATCGTGGTGGCGCTGGGGGCGGTGTTGATCGGTTTCGGCGCGCGCGGATGAACCTTGCCCCGGCGCGGGCGCGCGACTAGACTCCGCCGCGACATACAGACGATCCCTGTGGGAGAGACCGAGCGATCGGCGCCGAAGGAGCAACCGCCCCGGAAACTCTCAGGCAAAAGGACCGCAGGGGGATGACGATCTGGAAAGCGGCGGCGCGGGCCAACCCGCTTCGCCCACCGATGGGGAAAGCCGCGCTCGGTTAGACTGGGTGCGGTCAATCTCTCAGGTACTCGGACAGAAGGGGCTGTCGGCGTTTTTTTTGCGCCGGCGGCCGCGTTTCTGCCGGAGGTGCCTGGGTGACCGAGTCCGAAACCCCGCTCAAGACCACGCCGCTCGATGGGCTGCATCGGGCGCTGGGCGCGCGCATGGTGCCCTTCGCCGGCTACGCCATGCCGGTGCAGTACAAGGACGGCATCCTGGCCGAACACCTGCACACCCGCGCCGCCTGCGGGCTGTTCGACGTTTCGCATATGGGCCGGATCGAACTGTTCGGCGAGGAACGCGCCCGGGCGCTGGAGACGCTGGTGCCGGGCGATATTCTGAGTCTCGCCTTGGGCCGGCAGCGTTACACCCAGTTCACCGCCGAAAGCGGCGGCATTCGCGACGATCTGATGGTGGCCAATCTCGGCGATCGGCTGTCGCTGGTGGTCAATGCCGGCTGCAAGGATGAGGATCTCGCGCATCTGCGTGCGGGCTTGCCCAAATCGGTGCGGATCGAGCCCTTGTTCGAGCGCGCGCTGTTGGCGCTGCAAGGACCCAAGGCGGCTGCGGTGATGGCGCGCTTCGCGCCGGCCGCGGGCGGACTTCCCTTCATGGGCGCGGCCGAAATGACTGTGCTGGACGCGCCGGCGGTGGTGAGTCGCTCGGGCTATACCGGCGAGGATGGGTTCGAGATCTCGCTGCCGGCGGCGATTGCGGCGGACTTCGCCCAGCGCTTGCTGCGCGAACCCGAGGTCAAGCCGATCGGCCTCGGGGCGCGGGATTCGCTGCGGCTCGAAGCCGGGCTGTGCCTCTATGGCCATGACATCGACCTGACGACGACGCCGATCGAAGCCGGCCTGGCCTGGTCGATCGCCAAGCGCCGGCGCGAGGCCGGCGGCTTTCCGGGCGATGCCGTCGTCCGCCGCCAGCTGGCCGAAGGCGCCTCGCGCCGGCTGGTCGGCATCAAGCCCGATGGCCGGGCGCCGGCGCGCGAAGGCACCGAGATCCGCGCCCCCGGCGGCGCCGTGCTTGGCCGCGTCACCAGCGGCGGCTTCGGTCCCACCGTCAATGGTCCGATTGCCATGGGCTATGTCGCAGCCGCGTCCGCCAAGCCGGGCACGGCGCTAGAGCTGATGGTGCGCGGCAAGGCGCTGCCGGCCGCGGTGGTCGCCCTGCCCTTCGTTCCCAAACGCTACGCCGCCTGAAGGAGGCCCGCATGAGCCTGCGTTTCACCAAGGATCACGAGTGGATCAAGCGCGAGGGCAACCTGGCCACGATCGGCATCAGCGAGCACGCCCAGGGCCAACTCGGCGACGTGGTGTTCGTCGAACTGCCCGAGGTCGGTCGCGTGCTCAAGCAGGGCGAAGCGGCGGCGGTGGTGGAATCGGTCAAGGCCGCCTCCGACGTCTACGCCCCGGTCTCGGGCAAGGTGGTCGAGGTCAATCCGGCGGTGGTGGCCGATCCGGCGCTGGTCAACCGCGCGGCCCAGGGCGATGGCTGGTTTTTCAGGCTCGAACTCAGCCAGCCGGCCGAGCTCGACGGGCTGATGGACGCAGGCGCCTACGCCGCCTTCGCCAAGGGGGAATAGGCATGCGCTATCTGCCGCTGACCCCGGCCGACCGCGGCCACATGCTGGCGGCAATCGGCGCTGGCTCGATCGACGCGCTGTTCGGCGACGTGCCCAAGGCCATGCTCAATCCCGCCATCGACCTGCCGCCGCACCAGGGCGAGCTGGCGGTCGAGCGGATGGTCGGCGCCATGGCGGCGCGGAACCTGGCGGCCGGCGCCGCACCCTTCTTTCTCGGCGCCGGAGCCTATCGCCATCACGTCCCGGCGGCGGTCGATCATCTCATCCAGCGCAGCGAGTTCCTGACCTCCTACACGCCCTATCAGCCCGAGATCAGCCAGGGCACGCTGCAGATGCTGTTCGAGTTCCAGACCCAGGTGGCGGCGATCGCCGGCATGGAGATCGCCAACGCCTCGATGTACGACGGCTCGACCGGCGCCGCCGAGGCGGTGACCATGGCGGCGCGGCTGACCCGCCGCAAGGGCGCGGTGCTGTCGGGCGGGCTGCATCCGCATTACCGCGCCGCGATCGCGACCGCGGCCGAGGCGATCGGGCTGGCGCTTGATCGCGCGCCCTGGGATGTCGAGGCGCGCGAGGACCTGGCGGCCAGGATCGGTCCCGACACCGCTTGCGTGGTGGTGCAGAACCCGGGCTTCTTCGGCCAGGTGCGCGATCTCGCGCCGCTGGCCGCCGCCTGCCGGGCCAAGGGCGCGCTGTTGGTGGCGGTGGTGACCGAGGTGGTGTCGCTGGGCGCGGTCGCCGCGCCGGGCGAGATGGGGGCCGACATCGTCGTCGCCGAAGGCCAGGGGCTGGGCAATCCGCTCGGCTTCGGCGGACCCTATGTCGGGCTGTTCGCAACCAAGGAAAAATACGTCCGTCAAATGCCGGGCCGGCTATGCGGCCAGACCGTCGACACCGAGGGCCGTCGCGGCTGGGTGCTGACGCTGTCGACCCGCGAGCAGCACATCCGCCGCGAAAAAGCCACCAGCAACATCTGCACCAATGCCGGGCTGTGCGCGCTGGCCTTCAGCATCCATCTGGCGCTGCTGGGCGAGGACGGCTTCCGCCGCCTGGCCGCGCTCAACCACGCCGCCGCGGTCGGGCTGGCCGAGCGGCTGGGCGCGGTGAAGAAGGCGCGCTTGGTCAACGACAGTTTCTTCAACGAATTCGCGCTCCGGCTGGATCGGCCGGCGGCGCCGGTGGTCGAGGCGCTGGCCAAGCGCGGCATCCTCGCCGGCGTGCCGGTGTCGCGGCTGATCCCGGACGATCCCAAGCTGGCCGATCTGCTGCTGGTGACGGCGACCGAGACCACGCGCGACAGCGATGTCGATGCCCTGGTCCAGGGGCTGGGGGAGGTGCTGTCATGAAGACCCTCACCGGCCATCGCGGCCTCGATCACGAAGAAGGCCTGCTGTTCGAGCAGGGCCAGGCGGGACGTTCGGGCGTCGATCTGCCGACGCCGCCCTCGGTCAAGCCGCGCCTGGGCGGGCTCGAGCGCAAGGCGCCGATCGGCCTGCCCGGCCTGTCCGAGCCGCAGGTGATCCGCCATTTCGTCCGCCTGTCGCGCAAGAACTACGCCATCGACGCCGGCATCTATCCGCTGGGTTCGTGCACCATGAAACACAATCCGCGGCTGAACGAAAAGCTGGTGCGCTTGCCGGGCCTGGCCGACATCCATCCCTTGCAGCCGATCTCGACCGTGCAGGGCGCGCTCGAACTGATCGATCGGCTGGCGCATTGGCTCAAGACCCTGACCGGGATGGCAGCGGTGGCGCTGTCGCCCGCCGCCGGCGCCCATGGCGAGCTGTGCGGGCTGCTGGCGATCCGCGCCGCGCACAAGGCCAAGGGCGAGGACGCGACGCGACGGGTGGTGCTGGTGCCGGAATCGGCCCACGGCACCAATCCCGCCACCGCCGCCCAGGCCGGCTATGCCGTGGCTTCCATCCCGGCCGATGCCCGCGGCCGAGTCGACGTCGCCGCGCTGGAGGCGGCGCTGGGTCCGGGCATCGCCGCGGTGATGCTGACCAATCCCAACACCTGCGGCCTGTTCGAACCCGAGATGAAGCGCATCGCCGATGCCGTCCACAAGGCCGGGGCCTTCTTCTATTGCGACGGCGCCAATTTCAACGCCATCGTCGGCAAGGTGCGGCCGGGCGATCTGGGCGTCGATGCCATGCACATCAACCTGCACAAGACCTTCTCGACGCCGCATGGCGGCGGCGGGCCGGGCGCCGGGCCGGTGGTGCTGTCGGCGGCGCTGGCGCCGTTCGCGCCGGTGCCCTACGTCACCGCCGGGCGCGAGGGTCTTGGCCTGGTCGAGCACGCCGAGGGCTCGGGCAGCCTGGGCCGGCTCAAGGCCTTCCACGGCCAGATGGGCATGATGGTGCGGGCGCTGGCCTACATGCTGAGCCATGGCGGCGACGGGCTGCGGCAAGTGGCCGAGGATGCGGTGCTCAACGCCAATTACGTGCTGGCGCGGCTGAAGGACGCGATGACCCCGGCCTTTCCCGGCTTCTGCATGCACGAGGCGCTGTTCGACGACCGTTTCCTGCGCGGCAGCGGCGTCAGCACGCTGGACTTCGCCAAGGCGATGATCGACCAGGGCTTCCATCCCATGACCATGTATTTCCCGCTGGTGGTCGACGGCGCGCTGCTGATCGAACCGACCGAGACCGAAAGCCGCGAAGGCCTGGACGAGTTCGTGGCGGCGCTGCGCGGCCTGGCCGAGCGCGCCAAGCAGGGGGGCGCCGAGGTTTTCAAGGCGGCGCCCGCGCTGGCGCCAAGGCGCCGGCTGGACGAGACCCGCGCCGCCCGCCAGCCGGTCTTGCGCTGGAAGCCGGACGCGGCAAGCAAAGCCGCGGCCGATTGACCCGCGGCCGGGCGCGCCCCATCTTGAGGTCATGAGCGAACAGGCGCGACCCAATTTCGGCCCGGCCGGCGCCGGCGATCGGGCCGGCTCGCCGCCGGCAGCGGGCGGCAAGGGCTGGAAATACGCCACGCTCGCGGTGCTGGCCGGGCTCGCGCTCTATTACCCCGTGGGCATGGCGCTGTTTCACCGGGTCGGCGACGACACCGCGCTGTCTCTGTCCGAGGCCGAGGCGAGCGGCGCCGAAAGCCGCGCCGTCGCCATGATGGCCAAGCTGATCCAGCGCGAGGTGGCCGAAGGTCATTGGGCGGCCAACGATCCCTTCTTTCATCCCGGCACGCTGCTCGACAACATGCCCAATTTCCAGCAGGGCATGATGGCGGCGCTGGCGCGCATCGCCTTCGAGTTGGTCGACCAGATCGGCCGGGTGCGGGGCTCCTCGCAGACCGACAAGGACCTGCAGGCCGCGTCCGGGCAGCTTCAATATCCCGGCACGCGGTGGATTTTCGACTTCAAGGTCAGCTGGGCGCCGACCGCCAGTTCCGAGGCCCAGTACCGCGCCGCCCGCGGCGCGCTTGTGGCCTACAACAAACGCCTCGGCCAGGGCCAGGCGATCTTCGAGCGCAGGGCCGACAATCTGCTGGCGACCATCGACCGCATCGCGCTCGACATCGGTTCGTCCTCGGCGACGATCGATTCCCAGATCCGCGACGCGCCCAACTGGCTGATCGACACCAAGGCCGACGACGTGTTCTACGGCGTCAAGGGCCAGTGCTACGCCTACTACCTGGTGCTGCGCGAACTGGCGGCCGATTTCCCGCAGGTCATGCGCGAGAAGGAACTGGCCGGCACCTGGGGCAACATGCTCGACAGCCTCAAGCGCTGCGCCGAGCTTGCGCCCTGGGTGGTGGTCAACGGCGCGCCGGATTCGCAACTCCTGCCCAGCCATCTCGCCGGGCTGGGCTTTTTCCTTTTGCGCGCCCGCACGCAGCTGCGCGAGATCTCGAACATCCTCTTGAAATAGACCGCGCCGCGGCGGCGTGGCAGACTGGCGCCGCCATGAGCGCGGCCGAAACCGCCGTCAGCCGCAAATCGCGCACCAAGTTCCTGGTGGTGGTCGACGACACGCCGGAATGCCGCGTCGCCTTGCGCTTTGCCGCGCGCCGCGCCAGGCGGCTGGGCAGCGCGGTGGTGATGCTGCGGGTGATCGAGCCGACCGACTTCAAGCAATGGGGCGGGGTCGAGGAGCTGATGCGCGAGGAGGCCCGGGCGGAGGCCGAACAATTGCTGCAGGACGTCGCCGCCCAGGTCAACCAGGCGGCCGGGCTGGTGCCCGAGTTCGTGGTCAAGGAAGGGCGCAAGCGCGACGTCGTACTGGATCTCATAAAATCGGATGCCGGCATCCGGATCTTGGTCCTGGGCGCGGCTGCGGGGGAATCCGGGCCGGGGCCGCTGGTGGCGTCGCTGGCGGGACAGATGTCGGGCCAGTTGCCGATCCCGGTGACGGTGGTTCCCGGCAGCCTGACCGACGCCCAGATCGACGACTTGAGTTGAGGTCCGCGCGGAATCGGGCGGATCGGGGCCAGTCCGGTCCGGATCGGCGCGGATACGAGCGCCAAAGGCGCGGAGCGGCGCGCAAACCAGCCGCAAATGCGCGCAAATGGCCAATTTTTAACTAGCGATATCTTTGATTGTATTGGGCAATCAAGGTATGTCGGGTGCAAACTGCGCGCAAAAAGGTTAACGCCCGCCTGGGGGCGTTTCGAAACGGAAGTATGTAAGGTCAGGCGGATCATGGCGCGCAGCAGGGTCCCTCATATAATGTATGGAGAGTGAACATTTGAGGTTTTAGTGTTTGGGTCCGGACTCGTTAAAGCCACCATATGACAGTGGCGGCGAGGGCGCCGCCGGCCAGCGTCGCCCTCGGCAGCCCATAGGCCGCGAACTTGGCCGGGTCGGCGATGCGAGCGCAGGCACGATAGGCCTTGCGGGTCTGGTCATAGGGCATGATCGATCTGTCTTGAACCATAGAGTTCAAGACAGATCGTGAATCATGCCCTCGTATCCTGCTCTGGACCGCGATTCACGGTTTGCATGGAATAGCGTCTGCGATTCCATGCAAACCGATCGCGGTCTAGGTGGCGAAGAACTTGTTGCCCTTAAGCGGCACCACCGCCTGCAGCCGCTTGAAGGCCGCGGGCGCCAAGGGCAAGATCGTTTGGTCTTGAACAGGCAGTTCAAGACCACACATGAATCTTGCCCTCGTATCCTGCTCTGGACCGCGATTCACGGTTCATAGGGAATCGCGGCCGTGATTCCCTATGAACCGATCGCGGTCTAGTCGAGCCCGATTACCTCGACATAGACCACGTCGATCGGTTGGCGTCGGACCACGGCGTCGCGCATCGCGCATTAGGGTATGATCGATCTGTCTTGAACAATAGGGTTCAAGACAGAACATGAATCATGCCCTCATATCCCGCTCTGGACCGCGATCCGCGGTTTGCATGGAATAGCGTCTTTGATTCCATGCAAACCGATGGCGGTCTAGTATCACGTTTGCGGGCAATACTGACGGTAGCCGCCAATCGCGGTGCCGAATTCATTCTCGACAATCGTGCTGGCGGCGTAGCGGACCATGGCCTCGCCGGCGGCGGTGAATTTGACGCAAGGTTTGAACGCGGCGCTCAATCGTCCGGGCACGGTTCGCCGCGCTTGACCCTTCGGAAATAGCCGCCCTCGGGATGGCGCGGGATGCCGAACTGGTCCTTGGTCTGATAGTCGCGGCGGGCGTGAAAGCGTCCGATCCAGCATTTCCAATACTCGCCGTCCGACAGGATGCGCCAGCCGTCATGACGCTGGGATTCGACGATCACTTCATAATTCGCCCAGCTGGATTCGTAGGCGACCTGCATTTCGCCGATCCAATGCCACTGCCCTTGCCACAGCCGATAGAGAAAGACCGAGCATGGCTCGCGATGGCAGAAGGCATTGCCGGCAATTCCGACCAGCAGTTCGTACTGTCCGTCGCCGTCGAGATCGTAGCGGCCGATGCCGGCGTCGTCGAAATCATGATCATCGTAGAGCTTGCGGACCAATCCGCTGCGGATCAGGCGATCAAGAAAGGCGAAGTCCGCCGCCACGTCGCCGCGTTTGAGGACGATGTGTTCGGCCGCAGTACCGGGCATCGTCACCAAGCCGAGCGCTAGAAGACATATCGCGGCGATCAATCGCATGGCGCCAGCCGGCCTCAATCGTCCGGGCACGGTTCGCCGCGCTTGACCGACCAGAAATATCCCGCCATGCCGGTGGCACGAATCTGCTGAGTGGGGTCGACAGAAGGGCTGTAGCCCTTCAAAGCGGTACGGCGGGTCCAGCAGCGCCAATATTCACCATCTGACAGGACCCGCCAGCCCTCGTGAGCATGGGGCTCGACGAATATCTCGAACGTGGCCCAACTCGGAATGCGGCGCGAATAGGTCCCGCCGATGCATGACCAATTGCCATTGGTATGCCGATAAATGTAGACCTGACACGGGTGAAGTTCTGCGATGCAGAACATGGCGCGTGCGAAACCGACCAAAAGTTCGTATTGCCCGTCGCCGTCAAGATCATAGCGAGCGACGCCGATGTCGTCGATGTCGTAGTCGGGATAGACGTCGTCCAGATTCATGTCCTTGATCAGCGTTCGGAAGAACTCTTCTTCCGCTCCGACATCGGCTTGCTTGAGGACGAGTAACTCGGATGCAAGCCCTCCTCTCCCTGCAAGCGCAAGGAATGCGGCTAGGAAGAGGAGGACTGCACGCATGGCGATCGCCGGCATCAATCGTCGGGGCACGGTTCGCCGCGCTTGACCGACCAGAAATAGCCCGGGGTACCGGGTACGCGATCCTTATAGGTTGGATCAAATGTCGGCGAATAGTAGTGCCGCCGTCCGGTGCCATTCATCCAACAATACCAATACGTTCCATCACTGAGTATTTTCCAACCATTATGGGTGCCACCGGCCATGTATATTTCGTAAAAATTCCGGCCCTGTACGATTTGTACGTCCGGTCCGCCTGCCCATATCCATGTCCCGCTTTGGCGGCGATAGACCGCGACCGGACATGAGAGATGGGTACAGATATTTCCGGATGTAAACGCCACCAGCAGTTCGTCCTCCCCGTCGCCATTCAAGTCGGCGCGGCCGACGCACAGATCTCCCTTTTCGGAATACGGGTGCATGTCCTTGAAAAATTCGTCTTCGATTTGCGCCATCAGGAACGGCGCATCCTCGCCCAAATCTCCGCATTTCAAAGCGAGGCGGTCGGCAGCCTGCCCTTCTCTTCCTGACAACGCCAGGAACAGCGCCAGAAAGAGAAGGGCTGCACGCATGGCGCCGGCGGGCATCAATCGTCCGGGCACGGTTCGCCACGCTTGACCGCCCAGAAATAGCCCGCCATGCCGGTTTCGCGGTCTTTGCGCGTCGGGTCTTCTGTCGGTACGTACCATTTTTTCTGATCAGAGCCACGGGTCCAGCAGTGCCAATATTCCCCGTCCGACAGGACCCGCCATCCTTCGTGAGCATGCGGTTCGACGAGAATTTCGAATGTAGCAAAGCTTGGACTGCGATGCGTGCTCATACCCCCGACCCAAGACCAACTGTTTTTGTCACGTCGGTAAATATGTATGGGACAAGGATAGCGTCCGGGCTCGCAAAACATGGCGCGGTCGAATCCAACGATCAATTCATATTGCCCGTCGCCGTCAAGATCATAGCGGGCGACGCCGATGTCGTCGATGTCGTAATCGGGATAGACGTCACCCAACTCCATGTTTTTTATGAGTTTTCTTAGGAATTCTTCCTCGGGGCCGACGTCTTGTCGTTTCAAAGTCAATATTTCGGACGCATGTCCTCCTCCTCCTAGCGTGGCCAGGATCATAACTAAGAGAAGGAGGACAACACGCACGACGATCACACCTCAGCGTTTGCGATACTCGACATTCTGGAACTCCCTCAGGCGAGTTTCAATTGCGAGGAATAGTTCTTTCTTGTTTGCAGGGAATGGGTCTCGGTCGATCTTCCAGCTCTGCTCGGCTTGGTGCTTGAAATATGCGTTTACCTCACCCTGTCCCGCCCGGTGAATGGCGGCAGCGAGTCCGGATTGTGTCACCTCGATATTAGTCCCCATTACGCCGATGAACTCTCGGCCATGCTGCTTATCAAGGCCCAAGTGCCGAATATAGCCGTCGACCTTGGTCATGTAGGCATCCATGGCTGCGTCTTGGGCTTTGGGAGATTTGAGGAAGGACTCCTCCGAATCGACGCCCAAGGCTCTTGCCTTGTCGGTCCAATTGCCATCTTTGTCTTTGAAGCCGGCGTCTATGAGGGCGCCTCGCTTAAGCTGATACCGACCCAACGCGACGCCCCCTTGGTTGTCTTCCAGTTTCACGCCATAGCCGTGATTGGGTTCGCCTTTGACTTCGATTCCCCCAACCTTGTCCTGAAAGGTCGTGCCGACTTCTCCGGACTTGGGCTCAGTCCGCGCCGCCAGGGCTTCGGCTTTGATCGGGTAGACGGTCACCGTTCCTTGGGGAGTTTTTTTGGTGACAGGCTTCTCCTCGGTTTCGGACTTGGCGTTGGCAGGCGCGTTGGGCGTGTTCTGGGCGTTGTCCTCGGCGGCTTTCTTGCCGTCAGTCTTGGCGGCTTCCTTGTCCTCCTGGCTGGTGTCGTCGCCGCCACTGCCGCCGTCGCTGTCGGCGAGGTCGGCTTGGGGTTCGGCGTTGGCGGCTTGGAAGGGCGTGGGGTCGGTGGGCTGGGCCGGGTCGAGCGGCACGGGATCAGCCGTGCCCTTGCCGGCCTGGAGTTCCTGCGGCTGCTCCTTGCTCTCCGTCTCCTCCTTCTTGGGCGGGGGTGCGTTGTCCTTGGGGACGCCGAAGGGGCGGTTGTCCCAGGCCTCGGCCGAGCCGAGGAAGGCGTTGCGCTGCTCGGGGTCGAGTTGTTTCGCTACGTCATAGGCGTAGCGGTCGCCGCGCTCGGGGTTGTTCTGGAACAGCTTGGCCACCAGATCGCGCACCTCGCCGATGCCCTTGGCGCCGGCCTGCTTGATCGCCTCGGCCGCGAAGCGCGGGTGGTCGCCGAGGTCTTCGCGATCGTGCAGGTATCGCGCCGCCTGGCGGTTGGAACGCTCGGTGTCGTGGTCCACGGTCTCGGTCGCGTTCTTGGCCACGATCTCGCCGAGACTCTTCGGCCGAGTGAACAGCGGTCCTTCTTCGCCACGTGCCAGGCGCTCGTGATGATCGATCACGGTGCGGTGGTCGGGGGCGCTGTGGCTTGCGAAGTCCTCGCCGATGTCGTGGCGCAGCCGGGTGACGGTCTCGCCGCCCGGGTCCATGCGTCCGTCCACGGTCAGG
>Ga0194120_10006392_pt1 | contig 16685 bp, 8 predicted proteins | sample TA2MahCa65mmetaG_FD_148642 | JGI IMG/M metagenome (GOLD analysis project Ga0194120, IMG submission 148642) | Freshwater microbial communities from Lake Tanganyika, Tanzania - TA2015019 Mahale Deep Cast 65m | ecosystem: Environmental > Aquatic > Freshwater > Lake | place: Tanzania: Lake...
CCTGTGCCTGCGCCTGCACCTGCGCCTGTCCCTGTGCCTGCGCCTGCACCTGCGCCTGTCCCTGTGCCTGCGCCTGCACCTGCGCCTGTCCCTGTGCCTGTGCCTGTGCCTGTCCCTGTGCCTGTCCCTGTGCCTGCCACCGCCTCCAGCCGGCACTCCCACCCCGAGCGCCGCACGTCGACCGGCAACACCACCACGCCGTGGCGGCGGGCGTCCTCCAACAGGGTCGCCGGCGTGTAGAAACCCATCGGCCAGGCGTTGAGCAGCGCGCAGGTGAACTCGACCGGATGGTGGCACTTGAGCCAAGCGGTCACGTACGAAATCAGCGCAAACGACGCCGCGTGGCTCTCGGGAAAACCGTACTCGCCAAAGCCGCGGATCTGCTCGAAAACACGCTCTGCGAACGCGCGCGAGATGCCCTTGGCGGCCATGCGCTCGACCAGCCGGTCGCGGTGTTGTTCGATGCGCCCGCAACGCCGCCAGGCCGCCATGTCGCGCCGCAGTTGATCGGCCTCGCCGGGGCTGTAATCGGCGGCGACCATCGCCAGCTTCATCACCTGCTCTTGGAAAAGCGGGACGCCCATGGTCTTTTCGAGCACGGGCACCAGGCTCGGGTGCGGGTATTCGACCGGTTCCTGGCCGTGGCGGCGGCGCAGGTACGGGTGGACCATGCCGCCAGTGATCGGTCCCGGTCGGATGATCGCCACCTCGACCACCAGGTCATAGAAGGTGCGCGGCCGCAGGCGCGGCAACATCGACATCTGCGCGCGGCTCTCGATCTGGAACACCCCGACCGTGTCGGCGCGCTGGATCATGGCGTAGGTCGCCGGATCCTCGGCCGGCACAGTCGCCATCGTCAACTCCTGGCCCTTGGACTGCCGCAAAAGGTCGAAGCAGCGGTGCACCTGGCTCAGCATCCCCAGGCCCAGCAGGTCCACCTTGAACAGACCGATCGCGTCGACGTCGTCCTTGTCCCACTGGATGACCGTGCGGTTGTCCATGGCGCCGTTCTCGATGGGCACGATGCTGTCCACCGGTTCGTGGCCGAGCAGGAAGCCGCCCGGGTGGATCGACAGGTGCCTCGGAAAGTCCTGGATCTCCGTGGTCAACTGGCACAGCAGCCGATGCGTCGGCGTCTCGGGGTCGAGGCCAGCCAGCCGCAGGTCGTCGTCGCCCATGCCGTCGCCATAGCGGGACACCAGCTTGCTCAGGCGGTCGAGCGCGGTCTCGGGCATGCCCAGAGCCTTGCCGACGTCGCGAACCGCACTCTTGGCGCGGTAGCGGATGACCACCGCGACCATCGCGGCATGCGACCGGTCCGGTTCCTGAACGCACGGCGCCGCCTGCGCCACCCTGGCCGCCGCCGGGTGCAGCGGGTCATAGCGACCATAGACGTACTGGATGACCTCCTCGCGGCGGTCGTGCTCGATGTCGAGGTCGATGTCCGGCGGCTCGGCGCGCTCCAGCGACAGAAAACGCTCGAAAAGCAGGCCCATGCGCACCGGGTCGATGGCCGTGATGCCCAGGCAGTAGCACACCGCGCTGTTGGCCGCCGAACCGCGGCCCTGGCACAAGATGTGGCTGCGGCGACAGAACTGCACGATCTCCCACATGGTCAGAAAGTAGCCGCCGTAGTCGAGCTGGTGGATGAGGCCTAGCTCCTTGTCGATTTGCGCGCGCACATCGGCCGGCACGTCGGGCCAGGCGCTGACCTGGTAGCGTTCGCAGGCGCCGCGTTCCGTGCACTGTCGCAGCCATTGGTCGAGCGTTGTCCCGTCTGGCATGCGCTCGGCCGGGTACACGTAGCGCAGCTCGTCCAAGCGGAAGGTGCAGCGCTCGGCCACCTGCACCGTGCGGCGCAGCGCGTCGGGGTGGTCGTGAAAGAGCGCAGCCATCGCGTGCGGCGAATTCAGGGCGTGCTCGGCGTTGGGTCGCAGGCGGTCGCCGGCCGCCTCCAGGCTGGTGTTGTGGCGCACCGCCGTCAGCACATCGTGCAGCGCGCGGCGCGTCGGGTGGTGGTAGAGCACCTCGTTGCCGGCCAGCAGCGGCCACCCCAGCGCCCGCGCAACCGCCTGCAGCCGCTGGGCGCGCGGCACGTCGGTGGCATCGCGGTGGCGGGTCAACAGCGCATAGGCGCGGTCGCCGAACGCATCGGCCAGCATGTGCAGGTGCCGGCAGGGCACCGCAGCCCGGACCTCGGGCGCGAGCAGGATCAGGCCCGCGGCGTGATCGGCGACCTGCCGCCAACTGGCCACCGACGCCCCCTTGGTGCAGCGCCGCCGGCCGAGCGTCACCAGGCGGCACAGGTTGCCCCATCCCTGCCGGTTCATCGCCAGCAGGACCAGCGACTGCGGCCGCATGCGCGCGATCGCGTCGGCGTCAACCGGCGCATCGCGCCATAGCCCGATCGGCGTTCGCAGCAATGGACCGGGCGCATCGAAGCCGTCGCCCGCGTTGGCGGCCGCCATGCCCAGACCGTCGGGTTCGACGTCCGCCACCGTCAACTGCACGCCGTGCACCAACCGCACCCCGCGCTCGCGCGCCGCCAGATGGGCCCGCACCGCGCCGTACACGCCGTCGAGATCGGTCAGCGCCAACGCCGGCAGTCCGTGGGCCGCCGCCTCGGAGATCAACTCCTCGGGGTGCGAGGCCGCGTGCTGGAAACTGAAGTTCGACTTGACCCACAGCGGCGCATAGGGCTTGACGGGGACCTTGGAAGCCTTGGGCTGCGGCAGGGCCATGGCCCAAGGATACTGAACAGACGTTCAGCGTCAAGATGCAGCGCGAACCCCTTGGAGGGCAGCGGCCGCCATCCCACCCGCGGCCACGTGCCGTCGGAAATCGGGGCCCATGCCGGCCGACGGCGGAGCTTGCGCGGGCGCCGCAGCCGTGTCACCGTAGCGTCACGGCGAGGTCGCGATCGCGTCACCAGCCGCATCTCCGGCACCGCCGCTGGTCGAGCGATCCCACAAAAAGGCCTTGCGCGTCGCAGCCGTTGCGACTAGAGTCCGCGCCCCGATTTTCGGCCCCAAATGCCTTCCCCGTGCCGAATCCCCCCGGAAAGCGATGAAGCCTGCCGACCTCCTCCGTGCTGACCACCTCGTCGCCGCTGGCGCCCAAGCCGTCCAGCAGGCGCGCAAGCTGCGCAGTCTCCTCACGCCGCGCGGCGCGAGCCCCCACGGCGCCAGCGATCCACGCTTCGTGCCGCCGCCGCTGCCGACCGCCAAGGACGAGGAAGAAAGCGACGCGACATGGGGTTTTGCCGACACGCGCTTTGAGGCCCGCGCCGACTCTTCTGTGGTGCTGACCGGCGGTCGATACCTGCTGTGCGGCGAGCCGTTGCCGGGCCTGATGCCGTGGATCCGCGGCGTGATGCAACTGGAGCTGCGGCCGGACGACAAGCACCCGTACGCATTCCCGCCCGTGGTGCCGGCGCCCCTGCCGAACGCTGCCTTCGACGCGGCAATCGCCACTTTCCTGCACCCCGACCAGGTGACGACCGACGACCGCGCGCGCCTGCGCAGGGGCCACGGCCACACGCAAGAAGAGATGTACGCCATCAAGTACGGCACGCTGCCGCGCGTGCCCGATCTCGTGGTGTACCCGGCGAGCGAAGACGAGGTCGTGCGCCTGACCCAGGCAGCGCTCGCCCACGACGTCGTGCTCATCCCGTACGGAGGCGGCACCAACGTCACCGACGCGCTGCGCTGTCCGACCGGCGAGAAGCGCACCATCGCCTCGGTCGATTTGCGCTGCATGAACAAGGTGCGCTGGATCGACCCGGTCAACCGCATGGCGTGCATCGAGGCCGGCGCGGTCGGCCGCCACATCATGGAGTTGCTCAAGAACCACGGCTTCACCATGGGCCACGAGCCCGACAGCGTCGAATTCAGCACCATGGGCGGCTGGGTCGCCACCCACGCCTCGGGCATGAAGAAGAACAAATACGGCAACATCGAGGATCTGCTCCTGGACGTCACCGCCGTGACGCCGCACGGGTTGCTGCAGCGCAATGAGGGCATGCTGCAGCCCAACGAGGTGGCGCCACGCGAGAGCATCGGTATCGACCCGCGGCTGTGGCTGCTCGGCTCCGAAGGAAAGCTCGGCATCATCACCAGTTGCGTGGTCAAGCTTTTCCCGCTGCCCGAAGTGCAGAAGTACGGTTCGATCCTTTTTCCCGATTTCGAAACGGGCGTGGCCTTCATGTACGAGCTGGCGCAGGCCGGCAACTGGCCCGCCAGCGTGCGGCTGATGGACAACCTGCAATTCCAGTTCGGCCAGGCGCTCAAGCCGGCGGCCAAAGGCTGGAAAGTGCACAAATCCAAGGCCGAGAAACTTTTCGTCACCAAGATCCAGGGGTTCGACGTCAATCAGATGACGGCCTGCACCCTGGTCTTCGAGGGCAGCAAGCGCGACGTCGCCGCCCAGGAAGCGCTGGTCTACGAGATCGCCAAGAAGCACAGCGGATTCCCGGCCGGCGCCGAGAACGGTCAGCGCGGCTACCAGTTGACGTGGGGCATCGCGTACATTCGCGATTTCGTGATGGACCACTGGGTCATCGCCGAGTCTTTCGAGACCAGCGTGCCGTGGTCCAAGCTCACCGCCATGGTCGACAACGTCAAGCGCCGGGTCCTGGAAGAGCACAAGGCCCACGGGCTGCCCGGCCTGCCGTTCATCACCGCGCGCGTCACCCAGATCTACGACACCGGCGCGTGTGTCTACTTCTACTTCGCCTTCAGCTACAAGGGATTGAGCGACCCGACCCACACCTTCCACGAGGTTGAGAACGCCGCACGCGAAGAAATCCTGCGCTCGGGCGGTTCGCTGTCGCACCACCACGGCGTCGGCAAGCTGCGCCAGCACTTCATGCGGCGGATCTTGAGCCCGGCCGCGCTGCAGCTGCACGACGCGCTCAAGACGGCCGTCGATCCGCACAACATCTTTGGCGCCGGCAACCAGACCGCCGGCCGCGCCGCAGGCGACTACGCCTAGGCCACCACGGAGTCCGCATGCGCATCGCGCAACCCATGACTGCCCAAGTGCTTCTGACGGGCGCAACCGGCTTTGTCGGCAAGGTCGTCCTCGAAGAGTTGCTGCGCCGCAAGGGTGAACTCGGCGTTGACTGCGTCTACGTGCTCATCCGCGCCAAGAAGGGCAAGACACCGCAAGAGCGCTTCAGCGAGGAGATCGCCGCATCGCGCTGCTTCGAACTGCTGCCGCCCGACTGGACCGCGTTCGTGCGGCCCGTGACCGGCGAACTGACGCACCGCGACTGCGGACTCGCCGCCCACGATCTCGACCACCTGTCGCGCCACGTCACCCACATCGTGCACTGCGCGGCGTCGGTCGAGTTCGACCTGCCCATCGCCGAAGCCGCCGCCGCCAACATCACCAGCGCGCTGCACATGCTCGAGGTGGCCCGCCGCTGCCAGAACCTGGTGCGAATGACCGCGGTGTCGACCGCGTACGTCACGCCGTGGCGCCCGCAGCCGTGCACCGAGACGCTGGTGCCGCTGCCGCGCGCGCCGCTCGCCATCTACCAGTCGATCCTCGACGGAACCGCGGACGAGAGGGCGCTGCTGGCCGAAACCGGGCACCCGAACACCTACACCTTCACCAAGTGTGTCGCCGAGCAACTGCTGATGGAGCGCCGCGGGCGCGTCGAACTGGCCATCGTGCGGCCGAGCGTGGTGTCGACGACCTGGCGCCACCCGTTCCCGGGCTGGATCGACTCGGCGGCGGCCTTCGCTGGGTTTGCGCTGATGATCGGCGCCGGCTACATGCGGGCCCTGGTCGGCGACCGCGCCAGCCGCCTCGACGTGGTGCCGTGCGACGTCGTCTCGGACCGCGTGCTGGACACCACCTTTGGCAGCGCGCCACTGCAGCACCCGCACATCCGCTACGCCGTGGCCGGGCTGCAGCACTCGTGCCGCGTCGACACGCTGTCCGAAATCATCGCGCGCTTCTACCGCAGCCACCCGGTCGACCGCACGCCGGGCCTGTACTACATCGGCAAGGCCAGCGACCCCCAGTTCAAGGCAGTGGCCATGCGCCACCATGACGTGCCGACGCGGCTGGCGGCGACCTTTGCCACGCTCTCGGGCAACGCCAAGCTCGCCAAGCAAGCCACGCGCCTGGCCGACAAGCTGCAGAGCCTCAACGACCAGTTTCCCTACTTCACGTCGCTGACCTTCGACTTTCGGGCCACCGAACCGCTGGAAGATCCACTTTTTCGCCGGGAGGAGTACGCCGAGGCGGCGTGCCGCGGCATCTACCGCTACCTGCTCAAGAAAGACGAAAGCGAAATGCTGCTCGCCGGCCGCAAGCACAAGGACGACGCGCTGACAGACTGGCAGTGGGCCATGAATCAGCCGCGCGGCAACTGGGCCATCCGCCTGAGCGCGCTGACCGTGCGCAAGGCGATGCGGCAGATCACCCACGCCATCACGTTCGACCGACCGAGTTTCGAGCGCGCCGTGGGCAACGCGGCGCCCGGCAGCCTGGTGGTGCTGGTGCCAAACCACCGATCCTACATGGACTTTCTGCTGGTCTCCTACCTCTTTTTTGCACGCCCCGACCTCGGCATCGCCATCCCGCACATCGCCGCAGCCGAGGAGTTCTCGCGCATTCCGTTGCTCGGCCAGCTTTTCAAGAAGACCCAGGCCTTCTACCTCAAGCGCGGCGGCGGCAAGCCCGACCCCGAGCTGACCCGGCACGTCCACAGCCTGGTGCAGAACCGCGAGACGATCCAGTTCTTCATCGAAGGCGCCCGGTCGCGTTCGCGCCAGTTCCTGCCGCCCAAGACCGGCATGCTGCGCTGCCTGCAGGCCACGGGCGAGACGTTCACGCTGCTGCCCATCGCCATCACCTACGACCGCGTGCCCGAAGAGCAAGCGCTGGCGCGCGAACTTTCCGGGGCGCCCAAGTCCAAGATGAAGCTCTCGGCCCTGTTGCAGTGGTCCACGGGCATGGTGCGCGGCGAGGTCTCGCTGGGTCGGGTGCACATCACCTGCGGCGATCCGCTGGTCATGCGGCCCGAAAGCGACGCCCGCGAAATCAGCCACCACGTGGTCGCGGAACTGCAAGCGCGCACGGCGACCACCACCCACCACCTGCGCGCCTTCCTGCACCACGCCGACGTGGCCGGCATGGACCTGGCGTGGTTGCGCGACGCCATCGAGCGGCGCGGTGGCCAGGTCATCGACAGCCCGCTCGGCGGCGAAGACAACCTCGACCCCACCACCGAACACTCGCTGCGCTATCAGTGGCAGCACCTCTTCATGGAAGAGGCGCTGGCAATCTGGCCCGACCATCCGGCGCTGCACCACCACGTCGCGCGCAACAGCTACCACCGCCAGCAATACACGGCGACCGGCGCGGAAATCCACGACCCACGGCTGCACAAGCTGTTGCGGGCGCTTTTCGAGCCGGTGGCCCGCGACTATGCGCGCGTCGCTCAGGCGCTGGGTTCGCCGGCCTTTCCTCCCCGCCATGCCCTGGCGAGCACCGCCGTCCACGAGATGCCGGACGCCTATCTGCCGACCATCCAGGCCGCATTCGACGACCTGGTCGAGCGCGGAGTCCTGGTCGTCGGGCCGGGCGGTCGCCACGCGTGGGGGCCGCGCGCAGACGACCTGGCCAGCTACCGCGATGCGTGCCGCCTGCCAGAACCGGCGCCGCCCAAACCCCGGCTGCGTTCGGTCAAGGCGCCCGTCGCGGGCCATTTCGCCGCCAACTGAGGCTCGCTGCCATGGCCACCCCGCCCCGCCGACTGCTCATCACTGGCGCGACCGGCTTTCTCGGCCGACATGTGCTCCAGGCGCTGCGCGCCGACCAGCCAGAAACCCGCGCGCTGGCCCTGTGCCGCCGCCGCGCCGACTGGAACCGCCAGCCGTGGACGGCCCCGCTCGACCACGTCGACGTCATCGAGGGGGGCGTGACCGGCCCCGAGGGCTGGACCGGCGATCGGCGCCTCAAGGGCTGCGCGGGCCTCGTGCACTTGGCCGCGGTCGTGCGCCACAGCCGCCGAGACCCCGCCGACCTGTACGAGACCAACGTCGACGGCACCTTGCGCATGGTGCGCCTTGCCGCGCAATTGGGCTGCCCGATGGTGTTCGTGTCCACCTCGGGCACGGTGGGCTGCTTCGAGTCGCCGGACGAAAAAGCCGACGAAGACGCGCCCTACGTCGAGCGCACCGTCGGGGGGTGGCCGTACTACGACAGCAAGATCCGCGCCGAGCGCAAGGCCCGCGCACTGGCCGCACAGTTGGGTGTGCCGCTGACCCTGGTGCGGCCGCCGATCCTGCTCGGACCTGGGGATCACCGGCTGCGGTCGACGGGCCACGTCCTCAAGTACCTGCGCGGCGCGTACCCGTTCCTCATCGAGGGCGGCATGAGCTTCGTGGACGTCCGCGACGCGGCGCCGGCCATCCTGCGCGCGCTCGACCACCCTGCAAGGCGCCCGGTGTATCACCTCAACGGCACGGACTGCGGGGTCGTCGCGTTCTTCGAGTTGTGCCGCCAGGTCTGTGGCGTGCGGCCACCTGACTACGTGTTGCCGTTTGCGATCGCCCACCGCCTCGCGACAGCCGCCGAGCGCGTGGCCCACCTGACCGGGCGCAAGTCCCCGCTGCCGGACCCGGTGGTCCTCGAAATGGGCCGCCACTATTGGGGGTTGGCGAGCCTGCACGCCGAACGCGAACTTGGCTTTCGCGCCCGACCACCCCGGCAAACCCTGGCCGACACCATCGACTGGCTGCGGCGCAATACTGCGGTTTGAAGGCTACAGCCCGGCCTCTCGCAGAGCGTCAGCGGCCGAGCGCTGCGCGTCGCTCAGCACGGCGGGCACCTGCACTTCGAGCTTGACGTAGAGGTCGCCGCGCTCGTCGGCCTTGCCGAGCGCCGGAGCGCCTTGGCTGCGCACCCGCACCAGCGCTCCCGACGAAGTGCCGGCGGCGATGCGCACGGACTTGCGACCGTCGAGCGTCTCGACTTCGGCCACGCCCCCCAGCAGGAGCGTGCTCGGCCTGACGATGGCCACAGTGTGCAGGTCGTCGCCTTTGCGCTCGAAGCGCGGATCCGACTCGACCGTCACCACCAGGGTCAAGTCACCCTTGGCGGTGACGCCAGCGTGACCTTGCCCGCGCACCCGCAGTTTTTTGCCCGTGGTCACGCCAGCCGGAATGCGCACCTTGAGTTCGCGATCCTCGTTGTCGATGTTCAGGCGCAGTTGGCGCTCGCCGCCGTGCATCGCCTCGTAGAAGCTGATGACGATCGGCACCTCCGCGTCGCGCCCCTTGCCGGCCTGGCCCACTGGGCGCGGACGGCCGGTACCCGCCGGGCCAGGAGCGGCTGTATCCATCGGCGCCGCGGACGCCTGCCCGCGCACGGCACCGATGAGGTCGTCGAAGATCGACGCCGCGCCCCCCCCCTTGCGCGCCCTGAAATTGCCCCAGCCGCTGCTCTTGAGGCCGAACTGGGCGAGCAGATCCTCAAAGTTGAAATCCTTGAAGATCTCCTCGACCGACACATTCTGAGAAAACTCCTCGGCGCTGCTGAACGAGTCGTACTGGCGCCGCTTGGCCGGGTCTGACAGCACGGCGTACGCTTCGGCGACTCGCTTGAACTGCTCTTCGGCGGCCTTGTTGCCCGGATTCTTGTCCGGGTGCCACTGCATGGCCTGCTTGCGATAGGCCTTGCGGATGACATCCGGGGTCGCATCGCGGGGCACGCCGAGCAGCGTGTAGTAGTCCTGCTTCACGACCTGCCTCCCCGAGGGCCAGCGGCCATCGCCGCGCCAAAGTCATTGCTCAAAAGCGCCCGGGAGCGCGACAGGTGTCGCCACCCGCCGCGCTCCCGCGAGGTTCGCACGCGGTGGAACACCGCGACCGACTAATCGAACTCTGCGTCGATGACGTCGCCGTCACCCTTGCCGCCCGTCGCGCCGGCCTTGGCGCCGCCCGTGGGTCCAGCGCCATCCTGCGGGCCGCCTTGCCCCTGCCCGTCGGCCGGGCTGGCATTGGCGTACATGGCCTCACTCAGCTTGAAGGCGGCCTGCTTGAGCTCCTCTTGCGTGGCGCGGATGCGGTCCATCTGGCCGTCCTTGAGCGCTTCCTTGGCGTCGGCGAGCGCCTTGTCGAGCCGCGCCCGGTCGGCGCCCTGCAACTTGTCGCCGTTTTCCTTGAGCATCTTCTCCATCTGGTAGACGGTGCTCTCGGCCTGGTTGCGCGTCTCGGCCTCTTCGCGGCGCTTCTTGTCCTCGGCGGCGTGCGATTCGGCCTCCTTGACCAGCCGGTCGATCTCGTCCTTGGCCAGGCCGGATCCGCCTTGCACGGTGATCTTGTTCTCCTTGCCGGTGGCCTTGTCCTTGGCCGTCACGTGCAGGATGCCGTTGGCGTCGATGTCGAACGTCACCTCGACCTGCGGCACTCCGCGCGGTGCCGGCGGAATGCCCTCGAGGTTGAATTGGCCGAGCAGCTTGTTGTCGCGCGCCATCTCGCGCTCGCCCTGGAACACCTTGACGGTCACCGCGGTCTGCATGTCGTCGGCGGTCGAGAACACCTCGGCCTTGCGGTGCGGAATCGTGGTGTTGCGCTTGATGAGCGTGGTCATCACCCCGCCCAAGGTCTCGACACCGAGCGAGAGCGGCGTGACGTCGAGCAGCAGCATGTCCTTGACTTCACCCGCCAACACGCCCGCCTGCACCGCGGCGCCCAAGGCCACCACCTCGTCGGGGTTGACCGAGCGGTTGAGTTCCTTGCCGAAGAAATCCTTGACGATCTGCTGGATCTTTGGAATGCGCGTCGAACCGCCGACCATGATGACTTCGTCGATCTGCGAGGCCTTGACACCGGCATCGGCGAGGCACTTGCGGCACGGCTCCAGTACCCGCGCGAACAGCGGCTCGCACAGTTGCTCCAGCTTGGCGCGCGAGATGCGCAGTTGCAGGTGCTTGGGCCCCGTGGCGTCCATGGTGATGAACGGCAGGTTGACCTCGGTCTCGGCGGCCTGGCTGAGTTCGATCTTGGCCTTCTCGGCCGCTTCCTTGAGCCGCTGGCGGGCCATCATGTCCTGGCTGAGGTCGATGCCCTGGTCGCGCTTGAACTCGGCCACCAGGTGGTCGATGACCACGTTGTCGACGTCGTCGCCGCCCAGGTGGGTGTCGCCGTTGGTCGCCTTGACCTCGACGACGTGGTCGCTGATCTCCAGGATCGAGATGTCAAAGGTGCCGCCGCCCAGGTCGAACACCGCCACCAGTTCGTCCGCCTTCTTGTCCAGGCCGTAGGCCAGCGCGGCAGCGGTGGGCTCGTTGACGATGCGCTTGACGTCCAGGCCAGCGATCCGGCCGGCGTCCTTGGTGGCGCTGCGTTGGCTGTCGTTGAAATAGGCGGGCACGGTGATGACGGCCTCTGTCACGGTCTCGCCGAGGTACGCTTCCGCCGCGGCCTTGAGCTTGGCGAGCACCTTGGCCGAGACTTCGGGCGGGCTCATGCGCCGGCCGTTGACCACCACGTGGGCGTCGCCATTGTCGGCGGGCTCGACCTTGTAGGGCAGGCGCTTGAGTTCCTCGCTGACTTCGGTGTGCTTGCGGCCGATCAAGCGCTTGGCCGAGTAGATGGTGTTGCGGCTGTTGACCACCGCCTGGCGCTGCGCAATCTGGCCGACCAGGTTATCGCCCTTGTCGTTCCAGGCGACGACCGACGGCGTGGTCTGCGCGCCCTCCTGGTTGGCGATGACCTTGGGTTGGCCACCCTCCATGATGGCGACCACCGAGTTGGTGGTGCCGAGATCGATGCCGATGATCTTGCCCATGACGGAATGCTCCTGCCGCGGCCTGGCTGCGGCGACCGATTGGCGACCACGCGGCGTCGACGCGCTGGCGGTCTGTGATTGCGCTTGGCGGCCCGCTCATCCAGCCCCGTGGGCGGCGCGGCGAGCGGTTGGCGTTGGCAACGAAAGCCACACGCCCCCGTCTGGTCGCACGGGGGGGCCATCGCCAACCCAGCAAAACCAAACGGCATTTGCCATGAGGCCGCCGCCGGGGACAAGGTAGGTGCGGCGTCGGCCGTGTCAAGGGGCCTTGCCGATCACGATCGCCGCGCGGTGGCGGCGCGATGCAGCACTGTGACCGCAGCCTCCACCCGGGTCTCGCTGCGGGATTGTGTGTCACAGCCCCCACGTGGTAGTTTTCGCGTCGGCGCCCGTTGCGCGACTCGCGTCAAGCGCCCAACATCATTGCGTTTTCTTGGAAGCGTCCGCATCGGGCTTCCAAGCCCGGGGGCATGCCGTGGCCATCCTGACGTACATCAGCGACGAAAACGTCGAGACCACGTACCGCATTGGCGAGTCGGAGCCCGACATCATGATCGGGCGCCACCGCACCTGCAACATCCGCACCAGCAACCAATCGGTGTCGCGCTACCACTCGCGCATTTACTTCGACGGCAACGGCTACTACCTGCAGGACAACGAGTCGGTCAACGGCACGTTCTACGAGAACCAGCGCCTCAAGGCCAACGAACCCATCCAACTCGAAGACGGCCACTACCTGCAATGCGGCAATTTCGAGATGCGCTTCGACTACGACGAGGACGATCACGCGCGCATGGCCGGTTCGAACGCCGCGCCCGACGCCTACGACGAGTACCCGCCGGAAGAAGACGAGAGCACCCGATTCGCGCAATCGTATGACGATGCCTACTATCCACCGCCGCCGCCACCGCCACCGCCGCCACCGCCTCCGCCGCCGCCGGCGCCCCCGGTCGCCGCCCCGCCACCTCCGCCACCGATCCAGGAGCCACCGCGGGCGCGCACCAGCAGCCCGGTGCCCGGCCCGGCCGCACGCGACGACCTGGGACCGCAGGTCGACGGACTGCGTGCCGACCTCGCGCAGCGCGATGGTCGCATCCAGGAACAGAAAATCGAGATCGAATCGCTGCAGCGCCGCCTAGACGAAGCCCGCAACGACGCCAGCGCGAAGGGCAACGCGCAGACCCAATTGCAAGCCGACCTGGACAATGCACGGCGGGCAGCCAACAACGCGATCGCCGACTCGGACACGCTGCGCCGCGAAGTGGCAGCGCTCGAAGGCTTCCTGGCCGATGCCAAGGCCAAATCCGAGCAGTTGCGAGCCCAATTGGCCGATGCTCCCGCGGGATCGCGCGCGGAGGATGAACGGCACATCGCCGCCCTGCAGGGCGAGTTGCAGGTGCTGCGCGAGGCCGCGGCGGCCGCCCAAGACAAATTTGAAGAGGCCCGTGCCGGTCGCCGCAACGCCGAAGAACTGGCCAACCTGCAGCGCATGCGCGCCGATGGGGCTGACGGCGCCCTGCAAGCCGCGCGCAGCGAGGTCGTCCACCTCAAGGACGAACTGAGCCGCGCCCTTGCCATGACCAGCCAAGTACCGGACGGCGATACCGTGAGCGCAGCGGAGTACGACGCCCAGGTCGCAGCGCGCGAGGAAGCCGAGGCACGGACAACGCACCTGGAAAAGGAGATCGTGCGGCTCAAGGCGCAAGCCGCGCGCGCCAATTCGGACGCCGGAGCAGCCTCGAGCGCGGCGCTCGCCGAATTGCAGGACAAGCTCGCAGCCGCCACCGCGCGAGCCGAGGCGGCCGAGGCCAAATCAGCGGGTGCAGCCGAAGCCCAGGCCGCGGACGGTGAAGCGTCGCGCCTGCGCTTGCAACTCAAGGCCGAAAAGGCGCGCAGCGCGGACCTCCAGAGCCAACTCGACGCCGCCGCTGCGGGGGGCGGGGTCAACTCCGAGCAGAAGCAGCAACTGCAGGCCGAGGCCGAGCAAGCACGCAAGGAAGCGGCGGAGTTGCGCAAGCAATTGGCCGCGGCGCAGGCCGCGTCGGCCTCCGCAGACGACAGCGCGGAGTTGCGGACCCAGGTCGACCGGCTGACCGCGACCAACAAGGAGCTTCAGGAGACCATCAGCGCCAACCTCAAGCGCATCCAGCGGCTCACCGCACAGTCGGCCGGCGGCGGCGACTCGGCGGCCCTGCAAGCCCAATTGACCAAGCTGCAGGCCGACCTCGCAACGGCTCAGGATCGCGTCAGGAGCCTGGAGTCCGCGCCAGCACCAGCGCCCGCAGGCGGCGACATCGCCCCCAAGGTGTCGCGCGGTGTCCAGGAGCTGAACGGCCTCGTGTCGAGCTTCCGAAATGATTTCGAAGCCGTGGCCGACGCATTCGAGGCTCTGCGCGGCGGCGACGAGGCCGATCGCGAAGATGCGGTGTCGCAGATGCAGGAAGCGATCGACAATTGCCGCGAGCGCAGCGCCGCGATCAAGAACCTGGTCCGCGACCTGCGCGCGGCGGTCGAGGGCCCGGCGTGACGCACATCAGTTTCTGGCCGAACGAGGGCGACGAGTTGACGGTCCTGGTCGACGGCCAAGACGGCCGGGCCGTGACGCTGCGCGGTCGCGCCGGCAGGGTCGATGCGCAAAGTCTGCTGATCCCACGGACGAGCCTCGCTGCGGTTCAGGCCAGTTGGCTGTCCAAAGCCCACCAGAATGTGACCGTGGCCTACCAGAAGGCCGGCAAGCTCATCTTCTGGCGCATGCGCACCGAAGAACCGTTGCCGAGCAGTTGGTACCTGACCAGCGTGCGCCAGCCGGCACCCGACGAGCGACGCGCGTTCGTGCGCGCCCACCTGCGGCTTTGGGTCGGCTTGAGCATCGCCGACGACGCTGGCGGCTTCGACCGCCAATGCACCGAAATCGACATCAGCGCCAGCGGTTTCGGCCTGGTGATGCGCAATGCCCCCGACCTTGGCGCACTGGTGGACGCCGAGATCGCGCTGACCGAACAGGGTCTCCCGTTGCGGGCTGCCGGCGTCGTCGTGCGCCGCGATTCCCGCGGCCCCGCCTGGCGGGTAGCCGTGCGGTTCGTCACCCTGAACTCGACGGACGAGGAAACGCTGTTGCAGTGGGTATACCACAGCAAGCGCGACGCCCTGGCCGAGCGTCTGGGCCGGCCCCGTCTCGTGGGATGACGCCGTGCACCGACTGACGCGCCGCGGGCTGAAGCTGGCCGTGGCCGCCCTGCCCGGCTTTGCAAGCTGCGCAGCGCCAGCGCCGCAAGCCGCAGCGCCACAGATCGTGGCTTTGGACGCGGGCGCGCAGGCCGATGGTTCGGGCGCTCGATCGCAGAGCACCGACGCCACACCGACCGCAGACACGGCAGGTCACGACGCAGGCATGTCGGACGGGATGAACGGGGCCGACGGCGTTCCCGCTGCGGAGGATGCAACCGCGCAGAAGACCGCCGTCATCTGGGTACATCACCCCGCGCCAGCGACCCTGGTGTTGCGTGGATCGCAGGCCCCGTTGTCGTGGCAGGCGGACTTGACGCCGCAGACCGTGGGCGATTCCGCGGCGCGCTTTGACGTGCCCGCCGTACAGGGACCGTTCCAGGTCAAGCCCATGGCCACCGGCGCGTGGTCCATCGGCGCCAACTACGTCGTGCAGTTGGCCCAGCCACGCCACATCTACCCCTATTTTGATGCAAAACTGGCGGCGCCGCGCCGTGACGATTTTTCGCTGCCGGGACCCGATGGCCCACCGCGCGTGGTCCGCGTACGCCTGCCGGCCGGCTACGACGAGAACACCGTGGCGACCTATCCGCTGCTGGTGATGTTCGACGGCCAGAACGTGTTCGATGCGCAGACCGCGACGTTCGGCGTTGCCTGGGAGCTGGACGACGCCATCGACGCATCCATGGCCGAAGCCAAGCTCCAAGAGGTGATCGTGGCGGCGATCGATCACGGCGGGTCCAAACGCATCCACGAGTACACGCCGTGGCCCGATCCCAAGTACGCAGGCGGCGGCGGCCCAGATCACCTGGCATGGATCCACACCCAGGTGCTGCCTGCATTGGTCAAGAAGTACCGCCTGCAACCCGGCGCCAGTTCGCGCTGCATCGGCGGCTCATCGCTCGGCGCACTGATGGCACTGTACGCCGTGGGCGCGCACCCGGATCAATGGTCGTGTGCCGTGGCGATGAGCGGTGCCTGGTGGTGGGCCGGGCTGCAGGTGCTGACCTGGCTGCCGACGGCGCCGGGCGTGACAGGTCACCCGCGCCTGTGGCTCGACGTCGGTACCGTCAAGGACGGCCTGCAAGACACCCAGGCCGTGCGCAAGAAGTTGCTCGGGCTCGGCTGGACGGACGGGGCCTCGCTCGGCTATTTCGAGGCCCAGGGCGCCGACCACAGCGAAAAGGCGTGGGCCGCGCGGGCGCCGATGGCGGTACAGTTCCTGTTCGATCCGCACGATCGCGCCAAGCCGTTCTGACCGCCGCCATTGGTCACACGCCAGCGCCGCCGCTCCTGCGATGGTCCGCTGGAAAAACACCAAAGGCCAGGTCGGCGTTCGCCAACCTGGCCCAGGTGCGTGGTGCTTGGGGTGCTGCCCCGAAGAATCAGGTCAGCAGGACGAAGCTAGAACCGATCGCCGCGGTCGCCACCGCGATCGCGGTCACCGCGCCGGCCGCCGCGACCACCGCCCTCGCCGTAGCCGCCACCGCCGTAGCCGCCGCCGCCGCCACCGTAGCCGCCGCCGCCGCCGCGGTCGCGATCGCCGTAGCCACCGCGACCACCGCCGCCATAGCCGCCACCGCCGCCGCCGCCGCCGCCGCCGCCGCGATCGCGGTCACCGTAGCCACCGCGACCGCCACCGCCGCCGT
>Ga0194120_10006394_pt1 | contig 16684 bp, 16 predicted proteins | sample TA2MahCa65mmetaG_FD_148642 | JGI IMG/M metagenome (GOLD analysis project Ga0194120, IMG submission 148642) | Freshwater microbial communities from Lake Tanganyika, Tanzania - TA2015019 Mahale Deep Cast 65m | ecosystem: Environmental > Aquatic > Freshwater > Lake | place: Tanzania: Lake...
CGACCGGGTGCTGATCCTGAACCGGGGCGAGCTCGTGGCCGACGCCGGCATCGACTCGGTGCGCGAGGCCATCTCGGGCGGCAACCTCTTCCGCGCCACGCTGGTCGAAGGGCCGGTCCGCCTGCCGGAGGCCGAGGTCCAGCGCGCCATCGCGGCGATCCCGGGCGTGCTGCGGGTGACGTTGCAGTCCGCCGAGGTCCAGGGGCAGTTTCCCTACGAGGTGCTCGCCGAGCGCGACGTGCGGGCCGACCTCTTCAGGCTCGCGGTGGAGCGCGGGCTAGTGGTGCTCGAACTCGGCCGCGAGAAGTCCTCGCTGGAGGAGGTGTTCCGGCGCCTCACTCTGTCTCCTGGAGAGGGGTCGCCCGGAGAGGGGTCACCAGCCGACGATCACCGCGACGATCACCAGGAGCACGAAGAACGCGCCGACGCCTAGCGCGAGCACCAGGGGCACCGAGGCCTGCTGGATGAACTTCCGGGCGGCTTCCTGTCGCGACACCGGCGGCGGGGACGCGCCGTCCTTGGCCGGCGTCATGCGCTTGCCCTCCCAGCCGGCGATGTGCCGGGTGCCGGAGGTGAGCGAGGGCTCGAGATTGAGCAACGCGAAGATCTGGGCGAAGGGCGGGTGGCTGTACACCGGGACCAGCTCGTCGCCGCCCACGTCGGGACGCATCCGTGCCGTGATCGGGACGCGCCCGGTGTAGATCTGCTCGCGCAGCGCGTACGCGGACTGTCGCGACAGGACAGTCCCGTCGGGCAGGTGTACGTCGAAGCGCCGCGGCACCTGCGCGTGCGAGGGCGCGTGGAAGCGCGCCATGCAGGCCGGGCAGATGACCTCCTCGCCGGGCCCGGCATCGACGGGCGTGGTGCAGTCGGGGCAGGCAACGCGCATGGGCGGAGTGTATACGGGCGGCTGATGTCCGACCTCGTCATCGGCACCGCCGGCCACGTCGATCACGGCAAGACCTCGCTGGTGCGGGCGCTCACCGGGGTCGACCTCGACACGCTCCCCGAGGAGCGGGCCCGCGGCATCACCATCGCCCTGGGCTTCGTGCCGTTGCCGCTCCCGAGCGGGCGCACGGCGGGGCTGGTCGACGTGCCGGGGCACGAGAAGCTCGTCCGCACCATGGTCGCCGGCGCGAGCGGCATCGACGCGGTGATGCTCTGCGTCAGCGCCGCCGAGGGGGTGATGCCGCAGACCCGCGAGCACCTCGACGTGATCACGCTGCTCGGGGTGCAGCAGGGGGTCCTTGTCTTGACCATGGCCGACCTCGTGGAGCCCGATCTCCTCGAGCTGGCCGCCGAGGAACTGCGCGAGACGGTGGCGGGCACGGCGCTGGCCGCCGCGCCGATCGTCGCCACCAGCGCGCAGACGGGCCAGGGCCTCGACGCGCTCCGCGCCGCGCTCGACGGGCTCTCGCCGCGGGATCGCCCGGTCGATGCGCCGTTCCGGCTGCCGGTCGACCGGGCCTTCGTGCGCAAGGGCTTCGGGACGGTGGTGACCGGCACGACCTGGGGCGGACGCATCCTCGACGGCGCCGAGGTGGAACTGCTCCCGGGGGGCGAGCGCGCGCGGGTGCGGGGTGTCCAGGTGCACGGCCGGCCGGTACACGAGGCCCGTGCGGGGAGCCGCACCGCGCTCAACCTCGCCGGCATCGAGACCGACGCGGTGGGGCGTGGGCTCTGGGCTTGCGAGCCGGGCCAGGTGCCCGCCACCCGCGTGATCGACGTGGCCTACCGGCAGCTCGCGGGCGATCTTCTCGACGGCGCCGGCGTCGTCGCCCTCCTCGGCACGCGCGAGGTGGCTGGCCGCGTACACGTGATCGCGCAGGAGATGGTGGCGAGCGGGTCGGAGGCCTTCGTGCAACTCCACCTTGCGGAGCCGCTGCCCTGCCTGCCGGGCGACCGCTTCGTCTTGCGACGCGCCTCGCCGGCCACCACGCTCGGCGGCGGGACGGTGCTCGACCCCTGGGCGCCGACCGCCCGGCATCGTGACGACGCGCGGGTGCATGCCGAGCTGGTCCGGCTCGCCGCCGGCGACCGGCTGGTGCTGCTGGAACGCTGTCCCGGGCTGGTCGAGCCGGTCGCGAAGGCACGGGGAGTCCTGGGCCTCGGCGTCAAGATCGGCGACCGCCACTTCGCCCCCGCCACGGTGGAGGCGCTGGAGCAGGCCCTGCGGGACGGTCTCGCGGCGGCCCACGCCTCCGATCCCCTCTCGCCGGGCATCAACCGGAAGGCGGCGCAGCTTGGACCCTTGAGGATGCTGGAGGAGCGAGCTTTCCTCGGCTGGCTCGAGGCGCAGGCGTCCCGGGGGGCGGTGGTGCTGGAGGGCGGGCGCGTTCGCCTGCCAGGCTGGACAGTGGTGCTAGACGCCTCGCAGGCTGACTGGTGTCGCGACACCACGCGCGCTGCAGTCGCAGCCGGCTACGAGGGGCTCGAGTCGGCGCCACCCATCGCGGCGCGCGATGCGCTGCTGTTCCTGCTGCGCGACCGCGGCGAGATCGAGCTGGTCGGCGGGCGAATCTACGCGCGATCCGTCCTCGACCGGCTGGTGGCGGCCGTCCGGAGTCACTTCGCAACACACCCGTCGATGGACCCGGCGGCGTTCAAGGAGCTAACTGGGCAGTCGCGACGAACCGCCATCCCGCTGCTCGAGTGGCTCGACGCCCAGGGCATCACCCGCCGGGTGGGCGACAGCCGAGTGCTCGCGCTGTCGCCTCCTCAATTGTGAGGATGGGACGGCCGGCGAGGCTCCGGTAGCTTCGCCGGGCCCGCGACCGACCCCCAGGCGCGGACAGGCGGCCGATGCTCCACTACCTCCCCATCCAGCTCTCCACCTACGCGCCCGACATCGACGGCGTCATCACCTACATCTACGTGGTGTGCGGCGCGTGGTTCGTGGCGGCGCTCGGCGTCTTGCTGGGCTTCGTCTGGCACTCGCGACACCGTCCCGGGGTGCGCGCGAAGTGGCTGCCCGGCGACGACAAGCGCGGCACCGCGATCATCCTCGTGCCGGTGGGGGCGGTGCTCTTCTGCGACTTCCTCATCGAGCAGCGGGCCACGCCGGTGTGGGAGAAGGTGAAGATCGACATCCCGGGCGAGGGCTTCGACGTGAAGATCACCGCGCGCCAGTTCGCGTGGGTGTTCACCTACCCCGGGGCCGACGGGGCACTGGGCACGGCCGACGACATCACCGCCAACGAGCTGCACGTGCCACGGCAAACGCCGATTCGTTTCTCCCTGGAGGCCGCCGATGTGCTGCACGCCTTCTACGTGCCCGAGCTGCGGTTGAAGCAGGACGCCGTCCCCGGGCGCGCCATCGAGGGCTGGTTCGACGCGATCGGCGACGGCACCTTCGAGATCGGCTGCGCCGAGATCTGCGGCAAGGGTCACACCAACATGCGCGCGGTCATGGTCGTCGCCTCCCGTGAAGAGGTCGACGCCTGGCTGGCCCAGCAGTGAGGAGGCGGCAATGAGCGCGCACCACGAGGAAAGTTTCTGGTCGAAGTACGTGTTTTCGACGGATCACAAGGTGATCGCGAAGCAGTACATGATCACCGGCTTGTTCATGGCGCTGGCCGGCGGCGCGGCGGCCGGGGCCATCCGCGCCCAGCTGGCGGCGGTGGAGCCCGGCGGTACCGGCGGCCTGCTCGACCCGCAGTTCTACAACTCGGTGGTCACCCTCCACGGCACCATCATGGTGTTCTGGGTGGCGATGCCGGTGCTGGTGGCCGGCTTCGGCAACCTGCTGATCCCGCTGATGGTCGGCGCGGAAGACATGGCCTTCCCGCGACTGAACATGGCCTCGTACTGGGTGTTCTTCGCGTCGACGGTGGTGCTCTTGCTGTCGATGCTCGTCCCGGGCGGCGGCGCGGCCGGTGGCTGGACCAGCTACCCCCCGCTGTCGGCCGACCCGGCCTACTCCGGCGTCAACTGGGGCATCACCCTCTGGATCCTCGCCGTGGCGCTGGAGTTCATCGCCTTCCTGATGGGCGGCGTCAACTTCATCACCACCGCGATCAACATGCGCGCGCCTGGCATGTCGATGTGGGACCTGCCCATCTTCGTGTGGGAGGAACTGGCCGCGAGCGTGGTGTTCATGCTCTCGGTGGGGCCGCTCATCGCGGGTGCGCTCATGCTGCTCGCCGACCACCAGTTCGGTACGCACTTCTTCGACCCGAAGATGGGCGGAGATCCCGTGTTGTTCCAGCACCTCTTCTGGTTCTTCGGGCACCCCGAGGTGTACGTGATCCTCTTCCCCGCGTTTGGCATCGCGGCGGAGATCATCACCTCTCACAGTCGCAAGACGCTCTACGGCTACCGCATGGTGGTGTGGTCGATCATTGCCACCAGCCTGCTCAGCTTCATCGTGTGGGCACACCACCAGTTCGTGGCCGGCATCGACCCGCGCCTCGCCACGCCCTTCTCGATCACGACGATCCTGATCAGCGTGCCGGTGGCGGTGTCGATGTTCAGCTTCATCGCCACGCTCTACGGCGGCTCCATCCGCTTCACGAGCGCGATGCTGTTTGCGATCGGCTTCTTTGCCTGCTTCTTGCTGGGCGGTGTCACGGGAATCATCAACGGCGCTGCCGCGGCCGACATCTACATCCACGACAGCTACTACGTCGTCGCCCACTTCCACTACACGCTTTATCCCTTGGTTTTCATGGCGGGGAGCGCAGGGATCTACCACTGGTATCCCAAGATGTTCGGCCGTCACCTCGACGAGCGCCTCGGCAAGGTACACTTCTGGGGCACGATGGTGTTCTTCAACCTCGTGTTCTTGCCGCAGTTCAACCTCGGCATGATGGGGCACCACCGGCGCATCGCGGTGCCGACGGAGTTCGACTTCCTGTCCACCCCCACGGCGCTGTTGATGCAGGACATCAGTTCCTGGGCGATGGCGGGCCTGCTGCTGGTGCAAGTCCCGTTCATCTACAACTTCTTCGCCAGCATGGCGCGCGGCGAGAAGGCGGCGGCGAACCCCTGGCGGGCAACGACGCTCGAGTGGGCCTGCCCGTCGCCTCCGCCACACGGGAACTTCGCGGAACCACCCGTGTGTTTCCGCGGGCCCTACGTGTACAGCCCGCCCGACCGGCAGGCCGACTTCGTGCCCCAGGACCAGCCGCCCGAGGGCGACTACCAGCTTCCCCAGAACCCGATCGTCGCCCCCTCGGCGGCCAAGTGAGGAACCATGGTCGATAGCTCCACGATCCAGGTGTACCGCACGTCGACGGGACTGCCCACGGGGCGGGTGGCGATGTGGTGGTTTCTTGCTTCCGAGGTGGCGATCTTCGGCGGCCTCATCATGTCGTTCATCATGTGTCGCGTCGCGCACCCCGAGTGGAGCGAGTACGCCGAGTACACGGTGAACGCGGCGGGGGCTTTCAACACGATCGTGCTGCTGACGTCCTCGCTGAGCGCGGTGCTGGCACACGCGGCGGCGGCGCGTCGCGAGTACGCCCGCGCGGCCAACTTGCTCTGGGCCACCGTGGGCGGGGGCCTCGTGTTCCTCTGCGTGAAGGCCTACGAGTACAGCCACGAGATCCACGAGGGTTTCACGCCTGTCACCAACCTGTTCTGGGGCTTCTACTTCTTCATGACCGGGTTGCACGGGTTGCACGTGATCATCGGCATGAGCGCGCTTGCCTACGTCGCGACGAAGGTGCGCCACGGGAAGCTGGTGGAGGGTGTCGAGTACGCCGGGATGTACTGGCATCTCGTCGACATCATCTGGATCTTCCTCTTCCCCCTGCTCTACCTCGCTTCCTGAGGCTCCCGCGATGAGTGCCGAAAACCACGACAAGTCCTACATCGCCATCTGGGGGGTGCTCCTCGTGGCGATGATCGTCTCGCTGGTGCTCGCCGAGGTGTCAGGCGCTGGCTGGGTGATCGCGGTGATCTTCCTCGTCGCCACCGCCAAGGCCTGGCTGGTGGTGTCGCGGTTCATGCACCTCTCGCAGGAGCCCCGGTGGATCAAGGGCGTGATGGCCGGGGCGGCGGCCGTGGTGGCCTGTTTCCTGGTGGGGGTGTGGGGTGACGTGGCGCTGGCCTGGTCGGTCATTCCCGCTGGTCAGGCCACGCCGGAGGCGGCGCCGGTCGCGGAACTGCAGGCCGGCAATGCGGAGAAGGGCGCCAAGGTGTACGGGACCTACTGCGTGGGTTGCCATGGCGCCGACGGAAAGGCCAACGGCGGCACCACCGGCGCGAGCTTCGTCGACGATCCCAGTCGCCTCGCCAAGTCCGACGCCGAGATCATGGCGTCCATTGCCGACGGGAAGACCGGCACCATCGGCGTGATGCCCCCCTGGAAGGGCACGCTCCAGCCGCAGCAGATGGTCGATGTCATCGCCCACCTCCGCGCCAGCTTCGGAGCGAAGCCGTGATCGCGGCGGTCCCGCGCCCGCGCCCACCCAACGCGCTCGTGGGGACGATGGTGCTGGTGGGCGCCGAGGCGATGTTGTTCCTCGGGCTGGTGTCGAGCTTCGTGCTGTTGCGCAGCCAGTACGTCACCTGGCCGCCGCTCGGCCAGCCGCGGCTCGGCGTGCTGGCCACCGGCGTGAACACCGGGGTGCTGCTCGCCAGCGGCGCGGCAGTGTGGTGGGCGGGGCGCCGTCGCGGGGCGCGGCCCCGGGCGTTGGCCATCGCCACCGCGCTGGCGGTCGCCTTCCTCGTGGGCCAGGGTCGCGAGTGGGTGGGGCTGGTCGATTACGGCCTCTCCGCCGCCAGCGTCTACGGCTCGCTGTTCTACGCGGTGGTCGGCGCGCACGCGGTGCACGTGGCGGTCTCGGTGGGAATCCTGGGCTGGGCCACGCTCGCCGCGCACCGAGGGCACTGGTCCGACGGGGCCCAGCGGGCCCTGGGGCTCTGGTGGGCCTTCGTCGTGGGGCTCTGGCCCGCGCTCTACGCGCTGGTGTACTTGTGGTAGCCGAGCTGGCGATGCTGGCGGTGGTGGCGTGCCCGGTGTGCGCGCGTGGGGGCGGCGCGCCGAGCTGGGCGCTGCTCACGGTCACGGCGGCGATGCTGGCGGCGCCGATGATCCTGGTGGCGTCGGGCTGGTGCTACCTGCGGGGCGCGGGCGGGGGTTAGTTCCCGGGTCGCGTGGACGCGCTCCCCATCCTCCTCACCGACGACCAGGGCAACATCGTCCGCGCCAACGCGCCGGCGATCCGGCGATTCGGGCCCTGCCTGGGCAAGCGTTGTGTCGACGTGGTGGCGCTGAGGGCCGAGGGTGGGGCGGCGCGTTGTGCCCAGGACTGCGCCTGCCACCTGGCCCGGAGCCCCATGGAAACGCGGGTGGGGCGAGGGCTGGTGAGTGGGACCCCGGCCCAGGTTTACTGCACCTGCATGGCGCGCGGCGTGGTGGTGGTGATCCACGACGAGCATGCGGCCGACGCGATCCTGGAGCTGCTCAGCCCGCGCGAGGTCGAGTTGGTAAGGCTGGTGGCGGCGGGGCACACGATGAAGTCGGCGGCGCGTGAGCTGGGGCTGGCGCCCAGCACGGTGCGCACCCACCTCGACAACGCCAAGCTGAAACTAGGTGCGTCTACCCTGCCAGACCTCGTGGCGAAGGCCCTCGGGTCGGGGCTCAGGTGGCCGGGGTAGCCTGCCGCCGCGCGTGCTCGACGCCGCCGCCGATGATGCCGGCGAGGGCGAACATCGCGGCGTACTTCGGCCCGTAGGACAGCCCGGTGACGACGGCCGTCAGGACGAGCACCAGCCCGGTCTCCACCCGCCACTCGAGCTTGGCGCGCATCAGGCGGTCGTAGGCAAGCATGCCCACCATGCTGACGAAGCCGATCAGGGCGAAGCGCACCCACACCTGGCCCGGGTCGCAGCTCTCCCAGAGCAGGCTCTCCACCTCGCTGACGGGCCGGCCGAGCTTGCTGGCGAGGGTGGGGAGCACCTCGGTCTTCGCGATGGCCTTCACCGCCTCCGCGCTCTCGCCCAGCGTGGCGAGGTGCTGGCGAGCGAGGGCCACCTTGTCGCCGTGCGTCTCGTACAGGTTGCCCGCGATGACGCTGCCGATGGTCCAGCCCACGGCGTCGGTGGCGTTGACGTAGCCGAGGTAGGCCCCCTGCCGCCCGGGCGGGGCGATCTCGGTCATGTACCGGAGCTTGGTGGGCGAGGCGAGCATCTCGCCGATGGAGAAGATGGCGATGATGCCGAGCACCAGCCAGCCATCGCGCTGGCCGAGCAGGAAGATCGCCGCCGCGCTGATGCCGATGCCGAGGAGCATCGACGTCATCGATCGGATCCGGCCGGTGATGTAGCCGAAGGCGAAGGCCGTCAGCATGATCATCCCGGCATTGAGGTTGAGCATCATCTCCTGGGGCACGCGGCCCTGCCAGCCCTCGGGCGCGCCCCCGAGCGGCGAGAGCGCGGCGTCGAGCACGGAGAAGAGCGCGGAGGTATCGACCCAGTCCTCGATGAAGTTGGGCAGCAGGTCGAAGAGCTGGTGGAACATGGCCCAGAAGCCCGAGAACACAGCGAGGAAGCCGAGCAGTCGCGGCTCGATGATGCCGGTGAGCGTTCGCCAGGCCACCGCCGGGAGCGACTCGTTGGCCACCTCGGCGCGGCGCGGGGGCTCCTCGATGAAGAAGAGCACGGGGATCATCGACAGCGCGATGCCCGCGCAGGCCACGAAGACCCACACCCAGTCGAGCACCTTCAGCCACGCGGCGAGGATGGGGCCGAGAAAGCCGCCGATGTTCACCACCTGGTAGAAGATGCCCCAGCCGAGGCTGTTGTTGTGCTTGTCGAGGCCCACGGCCACCAGCCCCTGGATGCCGGGCTTGAACACCGCCGTGCCGAAGGCGATCAGCGAGGCGCCGCCGAGCAGCACGTTGTAGACCATGGGGTGCCCGGGCACGCCCTCGCTCGCGCCGCCGCTCAGCGCGTGCGCGATGGGGATGGCCAGCCCCATCACGAGGTAGCCGGCCGCCTTGATCACGGCGGCCAGCGCCACCGAGGCGCGGTAGCCCAGCTTGTCGCTGAGCCCGCCCGAGAAGATGGGCACGCCCGTTTGCAGGAGCGACCAGGTGGCGAAGAGGCTGCCCTTCTGGATGTTGTCGAGCTGCGGTCCCCCGAGCTCCACGGCGAGCAGCAGGTAGACCGCGAGCACGGTGCGCAGCCCGTAGTAGGAGAAGCGCTCCTGCAGCTCGATCACGTTCGACAGCCAGAAGCGGCGATTCAGCGTGGCGAACTGTTCGCGGAAAGTCGCGGCCTCGGCCATGGGGGCACCTCGCGGCGCCGTGTAATCCGCGCGTGCTAGGCTCAGCCGCGATGTCCATCGAGATCGAGGGCCTGGTCGTCCGGTACGGGGCGATCGCGGCGGTGAGCGATCTCTCGCTGCGGGTGCCCGAGGGCGCGATCTTCGGGCTGCTCGGGCCGAACGGCGCGGGCAAGTCCAGCAGCATACGATGTGTCGCGACCGTGCAGGTGCCCACCGCAGGGCACGTGCGGGTAGGCGGCATCGACGTGGTGGCCCGTCCCGAGGAGGCGCGCCGGTTGCTCGGGGTGGTGCCCCAGCACCTCGCGCTCTACGAGGCGCTGAGCGTGGTGGAGAACCTGCGTGTCTTCGGGGGCTGCCTCGGGCTCTCGGGCGCCCGCCTGGGTGACCGGGTGGCCTGGGGCCTGGCCCTCGCTCAGCTCGAGGCTCACGCCGAGAAGGTCGTGGGCACGCTCTCCGGGGGCATGAAACGACGGCTGAATATCGCCGTGTCGTTGCTCCACGACCCGCGCATCCTCGTGTTCGACGAGCCCACCACCGGCGTCGACCCGCAGTCGCGCAATCACATCTTCGAGACGGTGCGCGCGCTCCACGCCGAGGGGCGAACGGTGGTTTACACGACGCACTACATGGAGGAGGTCGAGGCGCTGTGTCGCGACGTTGCCATCGTCGACAAGGGACGGCTCGTCGCCTGCGATCAGCTTGACCGCCTCGTGTCCAGCGCCGCGCCGCGCGCCTTCGAGGTCCGGGTCGAGGGCAGCTCGGCCGAGGCGGTCCGCGCCGCACTCGCCGCGTCGGGGCTCCACGCGGCGGTGAGCGCCCGCGGGCGCTCCCTCGAGGACGTCTTCCTCGAGCTCACCGGTCGCGGCCTGCGAGATGCCTCGTGAGCATCCTCTACTGGATCATCCGCAAGGACCTTCGCGTCTTCGCGAGCGACAAGAAGGGCGCCCTGATGGTGGTGGTGGTGCCGCTGGTGCTCGGGGTGATGATGGGGCTCATCTTCAACCCCGGGAGCGGCCCCTCGCCGATCGAGCTGGTGGTGGCCAGCGAAGACGAGGGCGCGCCGGTCAAGGCGCTGCTGGCCCGGCTCGACGCCGAGCCGGGGCTCGAGGTCGCGCCCATGAGCGTCGCCGAGGCGCGGGCGGCGGTGGCGGCGGGCGAGGTGGCGGTGGCGCTTGCCATCCCCGCCGGCACCAGCGACAAGCTGAGCATGGCCGCGGTGTTTGGCGGCGGTGCCAACAAGGGAGAGGTGGCGCTCTGGTACGATCCCTCGGAGCCCACCAGCGCCGACATCGTGAAGGGCCTACTGACGAAGGCGATGATGGAGACGGTGTTCTCCGAGTTTGGCGACCCGTCGCGACAGCGTGCGATGTTCGACGAGCTCCGGGGCTCGGTGGACGCCGCCGCGCGCCCCGAGCTCGCGGCCTTTCTCGACCAGGGCACCAAGTTCGCCAATGAGAACGCCGCCGGTGCGAGCGGCGGCGCCGGCGGCGGCCTGGAGCCCCCGCTCAAGGTGACGAGCGAGGCCGTCGTGGCCGCCGGGCCCACGGCCGGGTTCAACAGCCACGCCCACACCTTCGCTGGCATGTTGATGCAGTTCCTGCTCTTCTCCGCCTCGTCTGCCGCGAAGACCCTCCTCGCCGAGCGCCAGTCGGGCACGCTCGACCGCCTGCGCACCACCGCCGCTCGCCCCTGGCAGATCCTGCTCGGCGCCGGCATCGCTAACGCGGTGGTGGCGTTGGTCGCGACAGTAGTCGTGTTCGGCGTGGGCATCGCGGTTTTCGGCGTGGAGCTGCGCTCTGGCCTGCTGGCCTTTGGCCTGGTTGCCACCGGGCAGGCGGCTCTGGTGGGGTCTCTCGTGCTGTTGCTGGTGGGCCTCGCCGACTCCGACAAGCAGATCGACAGCATCGGCACGCTCGCCATCCTCTTCCTGTGCTTCGTGAGTGGCGCATGGGTGCCGAGCTTCATGCTGCCGGAGGCGCTTCTCAAGCTCGGCCCCGCGATCCCCACGCGCTGGATCCTCGACGGCATGGCAGGCGCCACCTGGCGCGGCCTGGGGATGGGTCATGCCGCGTTGAGCTGCGGGGTGCTGCTGGCCTTCTCGGCGGTGTTCGCGACGGTGGGGCTGCGACGCTTCCGCTGGAGCTAGGCTGGGCGTATCGTGGGCGCGATGTGGTTCCTCGTCGCCTGTAGTGCGGTCGACCGGCCCGGCGCGGAGCTGGGAGGCGACAGCGCCGCGCCCGAGACGGTCGAGCCCTCGCGACCCGCCTGCGAGGGCGAGCCCGAGGCGCTGATCAACGAGGTGGTCGCTGCCAACGTGCAGGGCATCGCCGACGCCGACGGCGCCACGCCAGACTGGATCGAGCTGCGCCTCGGGGCCACCGATCTCGAGGGCTGGGGCCTCGACGACGGCGAGTCGCCGTGGACCCTCCCCGCGCTGACGCCGGGGACGCATGCGCTGGTGTTCGCCTCCGGGAAGGACCGCGTGGACAGCGAGCTACACGCCGACTTCGAGCTCGACGCCCTGGGCGAGACGCTCTACCTCACCTCACCGAGCGGTTGCGTGGCCGACTCGGTGACGCTGCCGCGCCTCTACGCCGACGTGGCCTACGGGCGCGCGGAATCCGGCTGGGCGTACTTTCTCGAGCCGACGCCGGCGGCATCGAACGATACAGAGTCGCGACCCGGCTTCGCGGCAACGCCGACCCTTTCCCCGGCGCCCGGCTTCTACGACAGCGTGAGCGTCGAGGTGAGCGGGGAGGGGAGCCTGCTCGTGAGCACCGACGGGGCCGTCCCCGAGCGGGCCGGGGAGGACTACGCCGGCCCGATCGCGGTCGACCGGGTGACCGTGGTGCGTGCCCAGGCCCTGGTCGACGGCCTCTGGCCGAGCCTCGTCGCCACCGGCACCTACCTCGTCGACGCCGGTCTCCCCGAGAGCACGGTGCGCGTCATCTCCCTGGCCGTCGATCCTCCCGACCTCTGGGACGAGGAGACGGGCATCTACGCCTACGGCACCGACTACGAGGCATGGTATCCCTACTTCGGGGCCAACTTCTGGGAGCTCTGGGAGCGCGATGTACACGTGGAAGTGTTCGACGCCGACGGCACGCTGCTGGTGGCCCAGGACGCCGGCATCCAGATCGCGGGCGGTTACTCCCGCGCCTTCGACCAGCGAAACTTCGAGCTGCTCGCCCGCAGCGGCTACGGCCCCGCCGCCTTCGAGTACCCGCTGTTCCGCGACGAGGAGATCGACAGCTACGAGCGCCTGTACCTCCGCAACGGCGGCGACTGGTGTGGCACGCAACTGGTCGACGCGGTGGTGCAGGGCGTGTTTCGCGACCCCGAGGGACGCCGCTACGAGAGCGTCGACGCGCAGGCCTACGAGCCCGTGCTGGTGTACCTCGACGGCGAGTTCTGGGGCCTCTACGAGCTCAAGGAGCGCCTCGACGAGAGCTACGTCGCGGCGCACCACGGCGAGGATCCCGACGCGCTCGACCGGGTGAAGGTGGGGTGGACGCACGACGCGAACTGGGAGATCGAGCAAGGCACCTGGGACGCCTTCGACGCGCTGGAGGAGCTCGTGGCCTCGCGCGACCTCGCCGACCCCGACGCCGCCGCCGAGTTCGCGGCGATGGTGGACGAGAAGAACTTCGCGAGCGCGCTGGCGGCCCAGGGCTGGATCGGCAACACAGATTTCTGGTACAACAACCTGCGCTTGTGGAAGCCGTGGCGAGAGGGCGGCGAGTGGCACTGGATGGTGTACGACTTCGGCCACGGGTGGGGGAGCTACGACTACGACCACCTCTCCACCACCACGGCGGGCACCTGGAAGGGACTGCCGGTCGGGGCCGCGCTCAGGAGCGAGGATTTCCGCGTCACGTTCATCAACGCCCACGCCGACTACCTCAACACCACGCTCCAGGGCGACTGGGCGCGCGCCGTGGTCGAGTCGCTGGCCGAGGAAACCCGCCCGGCGATCCCTATGCAGCAAGAGCGCTGGTGTGGCGGCGAGAACCTCCCCTACTGGGAGTCGGCGGTGGACTACGCGGCCACCTTCGCCGAGCGGCGTGGGCCGGTGGTGGAGGACGACCTCGCGCGGGTGTTCAACCTCGAACGCGGCACCTTGACGCTCGAGGCCGAGGGCGAAGGCCGATTCGAGCTCACCACCGTCACCGTGGACCCGGGCTTTGTCGGCACCTACTACGCGGGCGTGCCGGTGACGATCACCCCGGTCCCCGCCGAGGGCTGGACCTTTCTCGGGTGGGAGGACCGCGGCGGGAACAGCATCACCGTTGACGTGGAGGGGGACGTCGTGTTGCGCGGGTCGTTCGGTGCCGGAGGTTAAGGGTTAAGACTTAGCTCTCGACGCGTCAAGAGTAAAGCACCAACGATCCCGCCACAGTGGGGCCTCGGTGGAGGAAGAACCTGCCCCCGTGGCGCGCCGGGTTGTCCCCGGCGTCGCACAATCTCAGTGGTCCCCTTGACGGATAATCTTCCAAATGGTAGATATCGGTCGTTCCCCAGGGAGCGACCACATGAAATTCGGACTTATTTCGCTACTTCCAATGCTAATCGCGAATTGTGGCGGGGGCGGGTCGACCGCCGAGCCCGAGTCCTTCGACACGACCTGCGAGGACTACCAGATCATGCTGGACGTCGAGGTGGTGCTTGCCCGGGAGTGCACCGCGAGCAGCCAGTGTACCCAGGTGCTCGGTGGCACCGGCTGCGGCTGCGACACCGACGACGTCATTGCCAATTCCAGCTTCGATGCCAACTACCTGTACGACCTCCTCGACGAGTCGCGAGCGGCTGGCTGCACGGTGAGCACCGGCACCTCGTGTGCCTGTGACGCCGGCGCTGAGCCCGCCTGCGTCGGCGGGCGCTGCACCTGGCGCTGATCGGCTCGCGACACCTGCGCGGCGGGGAGAGGGGCCCTGGACTGGCGCGTCGAGAGTCGAGTCACCCGCGGGCCGTGCCCCGGCGACTCAATCGAGGCGCCAGCCGAGCACGAGGCCGCGACCGTCGGCGAGCTTGACCCTCACCGCCAGCCGCCCGTCGGCGCGCAGCGAGGCCTGGTTGAAGGCGAGATCCACGACGGTGGAGCCGAAGACGACGTCGCCGAGACCGACGAGGCGGAGCCGTCCCGAGTAGACCCCGAGGTTCCCGCCCGCCGGAGCCGAGGCATGCACGACGTGGCCGAGGTCGTCGAGCGCAGCGGCGCGGTAGGCCTCGAAACCGTCGATGACGAGATCGTCGTCGCACCAGATTCCCCGTGGCGTCGCGACCGCCCCCTGGCCGCGATTGTTCGCGCCGAAGAAACGCTGCAAGCCGTCGCGACGAAGTATCGGCTCGGCGTGGCCGGATCGCCGCAGCCCGATCCCGCGCTGGTGGAACACGACCGTCCCTTCGTCCAGCACCACGGCGAGGCCGTCGTGCGGACCACCGCTCGCGACAACCTCAACGCCCGCCGTCGTGGCCAGCACGATCACCTCGGTGTCGCCGTCGCGGGCGCGCGCCGCCACGTCGCCCCGCGTATTGATCGTCGGACCGGCGGGGCCGAAGTCGAGCGTGGTGTCGTCGAGCCGCCCGTCGATGCACAACGCGGTCCGCGTGGGCGTGCGCGCGAAGAACGCGAGGCGCGCGCCGTCCACGGGGTGGCTGGCGGCGATCACGCCGGGGGGCGACACGACTGCAGTGTCGCGACAGATCACGCTCTCCCCGGAGGCGAGCGTGGCCTGGAACACAGCCCGGCCCTGCGGATCTAGCACCGGGACGTAGGGCGCGAGGTCGAGCACCTTCCCGCCCGTGGAGGCCAGCACCTGTGCGGAATTCAACATCGGTCGCGCTAAGTCTTAACCGTTAACCTCCGGCACCATGCCCAGGCACCATGCCCACTCCGGCACCATGCAAGAGCTCGCTCGCGACATCACCACCGCCCAGTCCCTCGTCGTCCTCAGCGGCGCCGGGATGGGCCTCGCCTCCGGGATCGCCACCTTCCGCGGGAGCGACCCCGGCGCGGTGTGGGCCAACGACGTGATGACCATGGGGACCTTCGCCTTCTTCAGGGAAGATCCCGTCGAGTCCTGGCGCTGGTATCGGAGCCGCTTCCGCTCGCTGCAAGGCGCGTTGCCCAACGCCGGGCACCACGCCCTGGTGGCACTCGAGCGCTGGGCGGTCGCCTCGGGTCGCGACTTCCTGCTGGTTACCCAGAACATCGACACCCTCCATCGCAAGGCCGGCAGCGAGCGACTGGTAGAGGTTCACGGTCGCGCCGACCGGGTGCGCTGTCCCAGGGTGGGGTGCGAGCACGGCTCCCCCCGCGGATCGCTGCCCGTCCCCGACTTCACCACTTTCGACGCGAGCCCCTCCCAGGACACCCTGCCGCGCTGCCCGGCCTGCGGCACCGTCGTCCGCGCCCACGTGCTCTGGTTCGACGAGTTCTACGACGGCCACGAGGAGTACCAGTTCCGCCGCGTTCTCTCGGCGTTCACGCGCGCCGACCTCATCCTCGCGGTGGGCACGAGCTTCGCGGTGGGCGTCACCGAGGCCGCCCTGCGCACCCGGGCCGCCAAGTGGACCATCGACCCCTCGTCGAACCGGCCGCCCTACGGCGTGCGCCAGTGGTCGGCCCCCCAGGAGGAGGCGCTCCCGGCGCTGGTCGCCGCGCTCGCCGCGCAGTAACCCCCGGCCGTGCGCACCTTCCGCTACCAACACACGGTCACGTCGGCCGAGATCGACGGCTTCAACCACGTCAACAACGCGGCCTACCTCTCCATCTTCGAGCGCGCCCGCTGGGCGATCCTCGACGAACTCGGCACCCAGTGGGCCGACATCGCCGCCACCGGCGTGGGCCCGCTGGTGCTCGCCGCCGAGCTGAGCTTCGTCCGCGAGGTGCTCTTGGGCGAGACGGTGACGGTGGAGACCAGCTTCGAGCCCACCTCGCCCCGCCGCTTCAACGTGTTCCACCGCATGCTCGGTCCCGACGGCGGCCTGCGCGCCCTGGGGACGATCCGCGGCGCCTTCTTCAACGTCGTCCAGCGCAAGATCGTCGAGCCGCCCGGGGCCGTCGTCACCGCGATGGGCTTTGGCGGTGCGCTCCCGCCCGCGCCGCAGGTGCAGGGCCTCGGCGGGGCCTTCCTCCAGGCGCGTGACGTCGTTGCCCTGGCTCGCTGGTACAGCCAGCACCTGGGTTTACGCTTCGCCGAGCATGGTTCCGCTCACTACGTCGAGCTGCCGAGCAGCGACGTCGTCCCCAGCCTGCGCGTGGCCACCACCACCTTCGCGATCGTCCCCGGCGTGGCCACGGGACAGAAGGTCAACTTCCGCGTCGCCGACTTCGACGGTCTCGTGTCGCGACTCCACGAGACCGGTCACCCGCTCGAGAAGGGACCCGACGACTACGGGCGTTTCGCCACGGTGATCGACCCCGAGGGCAACCGCGTGGAGCTGTGG
>Ga0194120_10006395_pt1 | contig 16684 bp, 5 predicted proteins | sample TA2MahCa65mmetaG_FD_148642 | JGI IMG/M metagenome (GOLD analysis project Ga0194120, IMG submission 148642) | Freshwater microbial communities from Lake Tanganyika, Tanzania - TA2015019 Mahale Deep Cast 65m | ecosystem: Environmental > Aquatic > Freshwater > Lake | place: Tanzania: Lake...
AACCCTGTGCGTCTGTCCCGTGCCGGTGGCGTCCGACCCACCGGCTATTTTGAGGCTTCCCCAATGCTAAATCCCCATTCGATCCGCGCCGATTTCCCGATCTTCGCCGCGCGCGAAAGGTCGGGCGAACCCTTTATCTACCTCGACAACGCCGCCACCACCCAGAAACCGCAGGCTGTCATCGACGCGCTCTGCGACTACTACGGAACCACCAACGCCAACGTCCATCGCAGCCCGCACCGGATCGGGATGGAAGCGACCGAGAGGTTTGAGGGTGCCCGGGTGACGGTGTCGCGCTTTCTGAATGCCACCGAGCCGGCTGAACTTATCTTCACCCGCGGCACAACCGAGGCGATCAACCTCGCTGCCGGACTGCTTGCCGGTCAAGTTATTGGCGAAGGCGACGTCATCCTTTGCACCCCCTCCGAGCATCACTCGAACCTCATCCCGTGGCAGATGGCAGCGCAGCGTATCGGCGCGCGGCTGGAGTTTGTTACGTTGCAGAAAGAAGGCCGGTTCGACCTCGACGAGATTGCCGCACAGTGGCATCCTCAAACGAAGGTCTTTGCTTTCCAGCATGCTTCGAACGTCCTCGGGACGATTCACCCTGTCGCCGACCTCTGCCGGATGGCTCGCGAACGTGGAGCCGTAACGGTCGTCGATGGAGCCCAGGCTGCACCGCATCTAAAGGTTGACGTCCAGGAATTGGGCTGCGACTTTTACGCGATGTCGGCGCATAAGATTTGCGGGCCGACAGGGATCGGAGCGCTTTATGGCCGGCGCGAGTGGCTCGACCGTCTCAATCCGATTTGGGGTGGCGGCGAGATGATCCTCAAGGTGTCGCTCACCTCGGCTACTTATAACGAGATACCATTCAAGTTTGAGCCCGGCACTCCCAACATCGCCGGTGCGGTTGGTTTCGGAGCCGCGATTGAGTACATGGAAGGCATTGGGATGGGAAACGTCGCTGCCTATCTCGATGATCTTGCAGCCTATGCTTATGATCTTATTAAAGATATCGACGGCGTGACGGTTTTTGGACCGCGCGAGGGACGGACCGGAGCGATCTCGTTTTGGGTAGAGGGAGTCCATCCCCACGATATTGCGTCGTTTCTCGACGCTGACGGCATCTCGGTCCGTGCCGGTCATCACTGCGCGCAGCCTTTGATGCAGTGGCTCGATCTCCCTGCGACGGCGCGCGCCAGTTTCTACATTTACAACACCCGTGATGAAGCCGATGAGCTTGCCCGGTCGATCGTCAAGACGCGAAAGGTGATGGGAATTGTCGCTTGAAGACCTCTTCGGGGAGATCCTCCTCGACCACGCAAAGCATCCGCGGCATTATGGCAGGATCGAAGACGCCGAGATTTCGGTCGAAGGCGCAAATCCACTCTGCGGTGATGAAATCGAACTCTTTGCCAAGACTCGCGACGGCGTCATCGAAGCGATAGGCTTCACGGGCCGGGCCTGCTCGATCTGCACGGCCTCGACGTCCATATTCTGCGAGAGCGCTCGAGGCGGCCGGTTTACCGACCTTGACGGAATGAAGGAGCGGTTTTACAAGATGTTGCACGGGGACACTGTGACCGGCGAAGAGGAGCATCAGTTGGGCGATGCTTTAGCCCTTAAGGGGGTCGCCAAACTACCGGCGAGAGTCAAGTGCGCGACGCTGGTCTATGAAACCTGGTCGGTAATGAAACGAAGGCTGCTGGGGGAAAGTGCTGCACCGGTGAGGGCATCGAGCGAGAAAATAAGCCGGGTCTGACTCATTTAGTTAGACATAATCACGCCCGAAAATCAGTTTGGTGATCGGTTCGCCAGTAGGTCAATCCAAGAACTCGATCTTGATGCCATAATCTGCAATGCGTGACAACAGGGATGAAGCCGGCAGATCCCGCTCCTGCCGCAGGAGACCTCGCGCGGTAGTCGTCCCGTCAACAAGACTTCTCAGCACCTCTGCCGCAGGAAAGCCGGTCGTCCTCATCATCGAGGTGAGCCCTGTCTTAGGATCGGTATAATCAACCAGCCGCGCTTCGCGCCTGACTGGATTGCCGTCCTGCAGTCCTGTAACCCAAATCTTCACCGCCGTCATGTCGGCGTCGCACCAGCCGATCTTTGCCTCAAGCAACCTTCCCATTAGTTCCCGCGGTGCAACGGATGCCTTACCTACGGTCAGCGGATCGGGAGCAAACAGCCCCAAGTCCTTCAAGAGTTTGATCTTACGCAAGTGACCCGGATAGCGAAGGGTCTTGTAGTCGAGCGCCTTGACTCGTCCGGCGAAGGTCTCGACCATCGTCGAACTTCCGCCTGAAGTGTGGAACGCTTCAAGAGTTCCGACCGGCGGCCCGAACCAAACTCGTTCCCATCCGGTAAGCGATTCGACCGATCTCGCCTCACCCTCTTCAATTACCTGTGCCGGTTCGTAGTATTCGTTTGCCAGACCCTCGGGCGAAAAGAGCAACTGATACTGCAGCGGTCCCTTAGGGTCCTGTGCAAGTCCGCCGACCCGGATATGAATCTCGTCGATCGCGTCAAATTCTGCGACGAGCCTTCCCACAATGATGTTGACCAAACCCGGTGCCAGGCCGCAATCGGGCACGACTCCGACACCGGCGGATCGGGCCGCATCGTCAAGGCGCATCTGGCGCTTGACAACGTCTGGGTTACCCCCCAGATCGACCCAATGAGCACCCTGCTCGATGGCAGCAACTGCTCCTTGCTCATGATACCGGTACGAAGCCGCACCGACGGCACCTGCCGCTCCGTTCATAAACCGCGCGAGAAGCGTGGCATCTCCGGCATCGCCCTCGACGAGAGTCAGGTGTGGGTAGTTTAGGAAGGACTGGAGTCTCTTCAGCGCTGCTGGATCGCGGTCGAGCAAGATAAGCGGGACTCCCGGCAACGCATCGATTAGATACCTTCCTATGGCGCGAGCCATCCCCCCCGCGCCGACAATCAGGATCGGTTTCAATTCACTTTCGCCACTTTAAAACCACTCCACCCAACGGCGGGAGCGTTAAGAGCAACGAGTCGGGCCGCCCGTGGAAAGGCTCACCAGTTGTATAGACCGCGCCGAGATTGCCCTGTCCCGAGCCGTAGTAGTAACTGCTGTCGCTGTTAAGGAGTTCGCTCCACTGCCCGCTATAAGGCACACCAACCCGATAGTCGTGCCTTAAGATCGGTGTCCAATTGAGAACGACGATTATACATTCGCGCCACTCGTGCGCCCAGCGAATGAACGAAATGGACGAACTATCCGCGTCGTTGCAGTCGATCCACTCGAATCCTGCCGGATCGGCGTCCCATTCGTATAGCGCCGGTTCGGCCCGGTAGATGCGATTCAGGTCGGCGACCAACTTCCAGATGCCATCGTGCGACGGGTACTGGAGCAGGTGCCAGTCGAGACTCGTCTCATGGTTCCACTCGCTCCAGGGAGCGATCTCACTCCCCATGAAGAGCAGTTTCTTACCGGGTTGGGTGTAAAGCGCAGTCAGGAGCAGCCTCAGGTTGGCAAACTTCTGCCAGAGGTCGCCCGGCATTTTGGCAAGCAGTGAGCCTTTCCCGTGCACCACTTCGTCGTGCGAGAGCGGCAGGATGAAGTTCTCATGGAAGGCATAGAGCATCCGGAAGGTCAAGGCGTTGTGATGGAATCGGCGGTGGATCGGGTCTCTTGTCGCGTAGTCGAGGATGTCGTGCATCCAGCCCATATCCCACTTGTAGCCAAAGCCGAGCCCGCCGACGTAGTTGGGGCGCGACACCATCGGCCAGGAGGTCGATTCTTCGGCGATCGTCTGAACGTCGGGGTATTCGGCGTAGATTTCGGCATTTAGACGTCTCAGGAAGTCGATCGCCTCAAGGTTCTCCCGACCCCCAAACGGGTTTGGCTCCCATTCACCGCTTTTGCGAGAGTAATCGAGATAAAGCATCGAGGCGACTGCATCGACCCGAAGGCCGTCGATATGAAACCGGTCGATCCAGTGCAGGGCGCTCGATATCAGGAAGCCGCGCACCTCGTTGCGGCCATAGTTAAAGATCGCGCTGTCCCAGTCCGGGTGAATGCCCTTGCGAGCGTCCGCATGCTCATAGAGGTGTGTTCCGTCAAACCTGTAGAGGCCATGTCCGTCCGCCGGAAAGTGCGACGGCACCCAGTCGAGGATCACCCCAATTCCTGCCTGATGAAGTCGGTCGATCAAGTGCATCAAATCTTCGGGGGTCCCGTAGCGGCTGGATGGAGCGTAGTAGCCGGTAGTCTGGTAGCCCCACGAGCCGTAAAACGGGTGCTCCGAGAGCGGCAGAAACTCAACGTGGGTGAAGCCAAGCGCTACTAAATACTCGGGCAGCCAACTGGCAGCTTCAAGAAAAGTAAGGGATCTATTGGATTCTTCAGGCACCCGTCTCCACGAACCGAAGTGAAGTTCGTAAATCGCTACTGGAGCGGCAAGTTGCGCCCGCCTGCCGCGCTCTTTCATCCACCCGGAATCTTTCCAGGTATAGTTCGACTCCCAAACTACCGATCCTGTCTTAGGAGGCGTTTCGTGATGTATGGCGCAGGGATCGGCCTTCTCAATCTGTTCGCCGGTGTGTCGGGAGCGGATGCCATACTTGTAAATCATACCCTGAACAATGCCCGGTATGAATCCTTCCCAGATGCCGGACTGTCCGTGAGGGAAGAGGGGGTGGCTGTCCCGGCTCCAGTAGTTGAAATCACCCATCACCGCGACGGCGTCGGCGTCGGGAGCCCAGACGGCAAACCGGCAGCCCGGGAGACCATCGACCGAGGTCAGGTGCGAACCTAACTTCTCACCGAGACGGTAGTGCGTTCCCTCATTAAACAGGTAGAGGTCATGGTCGGTCAGAGAGAAACGGGGATGGCTCTTTCCAATTTCGGGTCTCGACGATGCAGGAGTTGCCGGCGATTTTGTCCTGGCTTGTCTGGTCGTCCGAACTCCGGTCGAGCCGACCGCTGCCGCTTGGTCTGAATTCATATGACTTTCCTTGAGGGAGCGTGACTTGACAATCCGGTTTAGTAGTGAAGAGATATCCTCTGAAGCAATGATATCGTCCAGGCTCGATCTGCAGAGCCTGGACCAATTTCGGGGATCGACGGTCCCGGGCCGGTTTTGCAACTCGGTTTCACCGAGTAGGTCTTCGAGGTTCATGAGTACCAGTCCGGCATCCGACTTCGCGAGGAAATCCAGATGGTCTTCAAGATCAACAATATCTTTGCCCTGCCCCGAAGATGTCGCTTCGTCTCCATTGAGTATTGCCTTGGCAACTTCACGCTTGCCGGCGGCGAACGGCGGCATATCATGGGTGTTGAGTGAAGCAACCGCTTCCGCCGGTACCGGCCGGTATCCTGATGACGACAGTGGATCGGCCTCAAAAGGCATCACATAGAGCCTCCGTATGCCGTGCCGGTCCATATCGTGCCGCACCTCATCGGGGACGGTTCCAAGGTCTTCACCGACAATCTCAGCGCCGCACAGACTTGCTTCAAGGAGATGGACTGCCAGTAGATCATTAGCCGGGTAAGTGAGATAGACACCTTGCGATGCCGGCATTCCATCGGGAATAGTAAAGAGCCTGTGAAGCCCCATCACGTGATCGATCCGTAGCATTTTGCCAACAGCGAAATGATGGGCGAGATAGCGTCGCAGATAGCGGTAGTTATCGGCGCGCATGGCGTATGGCGATGGGGGAGGAAACGCCCAATCCTGGCCGGACGCTGCCAGCGGATCGGGCGGGGCGCCAACCGAAAGTCCTTGCAGGAATAGCGATGGATAACGCCAGGTGTCGAAGCCGTCGGGATGGACGCCGACCGGAAGGTCGAGCATCAGCGTAATGCCGCGTCGCCCGGCTTGATCCGAAACCTCGCGCATTTGCCCGTCCATTCGGAATTGAGCGTACAGGTGATGGCGGACGAGTGGATCAAGCAAGTCGGCTGTTGTGCCACCTGCACTACTCCTTGAGGTCTGTTCCTTCGTTCTCTCTGCGCGAAACCGGGCATAGGCGGGAGCGTCGGGATAACGTGAGAGGAAGTCTGCCCAATCCTTACTCAGTTCTCCACCGGAGGAAAAGAACCGGTCGGCCAGCATCTGGACGACCGGCCGCTTTAGTTCGAGGATTCGGTCGTAGTCGAGATACTGTCCGTTGTTTGTGGCAACTGGAGAGGACGCAAATGCAATCGCCTCAGAGGACTTGCCGGCAGTGCTCCACTCGGGCGTCCGGCGGGGATCGAGATACAGTTCATTCCAAAACAACCGGCTTAATGGCCGGTAAGGACTTGGATCGTAGGGAAGACGGTCGTCGAGTGTCAGCAGCGGTAACGTTGCCAGAACTGTCAGCCCCGACCGGTCACACAGGTCTATAAGTGGGACGAGAGCGCTTAGATCGGCAATGGCGTGAGATTCAGCGGAGTGTAAGGCGTAGAGCGGCGCGAATAGACCGGTGCGGCGACCTCCGAAGTTCCGGGTGTGTCGTTCCGGTGCGACGATTAGGAGGAATTCGGACTCGCCCTTACCCCACTTGATGCGGGCTTTGTAGTAACCGGGCGAAAGCGTCATTGGTTCCGGTAGATGCAGATCCCACCCGTCGGGTGAGTCGGGAATCGCCGTTGGCTTTAGCGGCACCGCCGGGGCAACTGCGTCGCCGGATTCTGTGGTCAGTGTCAACTGAGGCATTGACCTGGCCGGCGCCTTTGCCCGGTGCATCGTCAATCGTGATAGTGAACCATTCCAGACGACCTTTGATGCCGGTTCGACAAAATCAGGAGTGATCTTGAGTAGCGCTTCGCTTTCATCGGGCTTTTCGATTTCGACCCCGAGAGCCTGCAGAACTTTGATCAGTGCATCTGGCGCTGCGTGATGGAGAGCCCCGCCCAGGTCATGGTATGAGGTCAGGATGCCATAACGCTCCGCCATCCGGTAAAGGGGTGAAGCAGGATCCAACCGATCTTTACCCGTCCTGCTCATTCGACCGCATCGATCAACCCCAAGAGCCCGGCAAGAGGAATATCGACCCAGTCCGACCGGGTCGAGAGTTCGTAGCCGATCTCATAGATCGCGCGCTCCATAAGCAGAACGTCGAGGAGCAATTCGAGTTCCACATCATCGGGGGGAAGAAAGCCGCCCGGCGTGGCGGCTTTAAGGTATTCGCCGAGGAATGCGGAGCTCACCGATGCTTCCCAGAACCGGCCCCATTCTCTCGCGAGGCGGTGTCCTTCTTCGCCGGTCCGAATAATACCCGCCATGGTCCGTCGTCGGGCAATCTCCCAAGCATAGTGGAACGACCGCAGCATACCGGCGACGTCCTTGAGCGGCGATCTCTTAATCCGCCGTTCGCCGATCGAGCGCATCGGCTCGCCTTCGAAGTCGATTACAATGAAGTCGTTCCCCCGGCAAAGCAACTGACCCAGATGATAGTCGCCATGTATCCGAATGCGAGACGCCCGTATGCGCAGATGGCGCAGTGCCTTGAAGCGGTCGGCGATCAGCGGTTCGTAGTCGAGTGTCCGTTCAGCCAACTTGCGCGAATAAGGGGGGAGATCGTCGAGTCGGCTGCGCAAGGTCAGGAAGACCTGGTTGGTGAGCGCCAGCATCCCATGCGCCAGCGACCGCTGGTAGAGTTCTCCAAACGACTCGGGCACAAAGGAAGGGGTTCCGGACTCTGAAGCAAGTGCCAGGTGAAGTTCCGCTGTCCGAAGGCCGATCATCCGCGCCGATTCGAGGTAGGGTCCAACCAATTCGATTGCTTCGGCACCGGGTCCGTTTCGAGCCACCTTTAAGCGATCGGTGGTCGATAAGTTTGGACAACTGCGGCCCTCGGCCAGAACTTGCTCGTAAAACAGCGCAACACGGTCAATGGTGAAATGTGCGGCATCGCCCTGATTGGGAATGTATTCAAGAAGCACCCCAAGTGTTGCCGGGGCTTCACCTACTGCAGCGTATTCGATCCGTCCGAAGAGCCGCGGGGTGTTGGCATAGAGCCGCCGGGTGGTCAGAAAGGTGCCGATCTCGAGTTCCGGGTTGGCACCGTTCTCGACCCGACGAAAGAGTTTTAACACCGCCGTCTCGCCATAAGCCAAGGACGAGTTGGACTGTTCGCTCTTCATTAGGCGTCCAGTCGGCAGGGTGTCGTCGATGGAGAGCAGGGCTCGAATGCGCCGCTCCGGGGTGCACTCGATTCGACCGATACCGCCGTCGAAGTTGCGATGTTGCCGAATCGACTCGAGCATCACGGCTGCGAAATCTGAATCTACTACGGCATCGAAGAGCAGACCCGACGATTCGTCCATGCGCCTATCCGAGTGGATGCGACAAATGACCCGTTCCGGATCGGGAGTTGCCGCCGACGAAAAACCTATCGGGACTTGATAAAGTTCCGGCTCGCCTTCGGTATATTCGACTCTAATGAGGAGGAACTGCCACTGGGCGCCGGCTTCGAGGGGCACGGCATCAGCCAGCCGCACACGTTGAATCACCTTGCTCTTACCGGCGAACCAGCGTTGCTGTCCCAGCCAGCCGGCCAGAATGACCTCGAGCGCCTCACGCGACCGCCCGATCAGGACTTTGCTCCAGTGACCTTCGACAGCTATCCCGGGCAACTCGTGAATCTCCGGTACGGGTGGCGTTTCGACCCGGATGCGGGGGCGCTGCAAGTCAAACCAGTAAAACGAATGGGGCCCCATGGTGATGAAATAAGGCGCCTCTTCGATAACCGGAAATCGCGTTTGACCGAAGAGTTCGACCGGCGCGGCGCCGCGATACTCTGAGAGGTCGAGTTTTGCCGGTTGGACATATCTCGATAGGTTTGCCATCACCAGCATCGCTTCGCCGCCATAACGCCGCACAAAGGCGAGCACTTTGCGGTTGTCAGGATGGAGGAATTCGAGGTCGCCGAGCCCAAAGACGCGGTGCTTCTTGCGCAGAGCGATAAGCCGTTTCATCCACCACAAGAGAGAGTGGAGGTTGGAACTCTGCGTCTCGACGTTGACGGTTTCATAGTTATAGGCGGGGTCGATGATGACCGGCAGGAAGAGTTGTTGAGGGTTGGCGCGGCTGAAACCGGCGTTGCGGTCGCCCGACCACTGCATTGGCGTCCGGACGCCGTTGCGATCGCCGAGATAGATATTGTCCCCCATCCCAATTTCATCGCCGTAGTAAATGATCGGCGTTCCGGGAAGACTGAACAGGAGGCCGTTCATCAGTTCGATCTTACGGCGGTTATTGCCTAATAGCGGCGCCAGGCGGCGCCTGATACCGAGATTGATCCGCGCCTGAGGGTCAGAGGCATAGACCCGATACATATAGTCCCGCTCTTCGTCGGTTACCATTTCGAGGGTTAACTCGTCATGATTGCGCAGGAAGAGCGCCCACTGGCAGGCTGCCGGAATGACGGGTGTCTGCTCGAGGATTTCAATTATGGGGAAGCGGTCTTCCATCCTCACCGCCATAAAGAGGCGGGGCATCAGCGGGAAGTGAAACGCCATCTGGCATTCGTCGCCTATACCAAAGTAGGCAATGGCGTCGTCGGGCCACTGGTTGGCTTCCGCGAGCAGCATCCGGCCGGGAAACTTCTCATCGACATGTCGCCTTAGGACACGGAGGAAGTTGTGCGTTTCGGGAAGATTCTCGCAGTTGGTGCCTTCCCGTTCGTATAGATAGGGAACGGCATCGAGCCGCAAGCCATCCACACCCATTTCAAGCCAATGGTCGAGGATCCCAAAGAGTTCACGCCGGACGGCGAGGCTCTCGAAGTTCAGGTCGGGCTGATGATGATAGAACCGGTGCCAATAGTATTGCCCGGCTACCGGGTCCCAGGTCCAGTTCGATTGTTCGAAATCCTTAAAGATGATTCGCGTTTCACGGTAGCGGTCGGGAGTATCGCTCCAGACATAGTAGTCCCGATACCGACTTCCAATGGGCGAGCGGCGGGCGCGCTGGAACCAGGGATGCTGATCCGAAGTGTGGTTGAGCACCAGTTCGGTAATAACCCGCAAACCGCGTCGGTGAGCCTCCTTTAGGAATAACTTGACATCTCGAAGCGTCCCATAGTTGGGATGGATGCGGGTATAGTCGGCGATGTCGTAGCCGTCATCCCGCAGCGGCGACGGGTAGAAGGGTAGCAGCCAGATCGCCGTGATGCCGAGATCTGAGAGATAGTCGAGTTTCTTCGTCAGACCGCGAAAGTCGCCGATTCCATCGCCGCTTGAGTCGGCAAATGAGCGGACATGCGCCTCGTAGATGATCGCCTCTTTATACCACTCGGAGCCGGACATAAGTAAGGTAGATAATGATTGTGATAGTGGTGATGATGAATGGGATTCCGGGATGAGCGCGAGAATTCTCTATCGCCGGACCCTAAGGATATGCGCCGGGAGGTGATGGGGGTTCAATTCGATGTAGTTGCGCGCACCGCGCCAGGACCAAACCGATCCTGTCAGGAGGTCTTCGACTTCGAAGGCTTCATCCCAACCGATGCCGAACCGGTCAAGTGGCAGATCGACCCAGCCGATCTGGGTATTATAAGGATCGAGATTGACCGCGACGAGGATTATATTCGAGGCATCGGCGGTCCGTTTGCTGTAAAAAAGCAAGAGTGGATTGTCTATAGGATGGAGCATCAAGCCGCCTCCGGCCGACCAGTCGCTCTGCAGAGCCGGGTTTTCGCGGCGGATGCGGTTGATCTGCGTAATGAGCGGCGCTAACGACTCAGGATCTTCGAGGTTCCACTGCTTGATCTCATACTTCTCGCTCTCCCAGTATTCCTCGCTTCCCGGCTCTCTCGGTTTGGCGAGCGTTAACTCAAAAGCCGGCCCATATATGCCGTAGTTGGCGGCAGCCGTCGCCGCCAGCACGAGCCGGACGATGAATGCCGGACGTCCCCCGGTTTGGAGATATTCGTGCAGGATGTCAGGGGTGTTGGGCCAGAAATTGGGTCGGAAATACTCCCGGTGAGGCCCGTTCATCACCTCGCTCAGGTAACTCTCCAGTTCCCACTTGTCGTTGCGCCAGGTGAAGTAGGTGTAGGATTGGGTGAATCCGACCTTGGCGAGCCTTCGCATTGCTGCCGGACGGGTGAAAGCCTCCGAGAGGAAAATCAAATCGGGACGTGCCACCTTCAAATCGGAAAGCAGCCACTCCCAGAAAGCAAACGGCTTGGTGTGAGGATTGTCCACCCGGAATACGCGCACCCCCTGGTCGATCCAGTGCTCGAAGATTGACCGCATCTCGAGCCAGAGCGACTGGCGCGCCTGGCAGTCGAAGTCGAACGGGTAAATGTCCTGATACTTCTTGGGGGGATTCTCGGCATACTGAAGCGTCCCGTCGGGGCGCCTGCGAAACCACTCCGGGTGCTCAACTACATAGGGATGATCGGGGGAGCACTGCAGGGCGATGTCAAGGGCGATCTCGATGCCGTAGGACTCGCGGGCTATCTTCACAAGACGCTTGAAATCGTCCAGTGTGCCCAGTTCGGGATGAACCGCCTTATGCCCGCCTTCCCCGGCTCCAATACCCCATGGGCTTCCTGGCTCGCCGGGTTCAGCCTTGAGCGCGTTGTTGCGCCCTTTGCGATGCGTCGCACCTATGGGATGCAAAGGAGCGAAGTAGAGGATATCGAAGCCCATATTGGCAACATAGGGCAGGCGAAGGATAATGTCGTCGAAGGTACCGTGCCGACCCGATTCGAAAGCCCAGGAGCGGGGGAACATCTCATACCAGGCGCTGAAGCGCGCGAGAGGATCGTTCACCTCGACAGGAAAGGCTTTCGGCGTGCGGGTAATGGTATCGGGATCGGGATACTCTCGCGCCAGCGGCGCGGCCAGACGTCCGATGCGTAGTGCCCGCTGGAATGACTTTGCCCCCGACAGTCCACCTGGGCGCATCAACTCGTCAGACGCTCTGGTGAGCCGCCCGGCGATGCGTTTGGGAGCGCGCCCGGCAGTTTCGCGCAAGATGAGAGTGCCGATTTCCAGATCGACGTTATCGGCCGAACCACCTTCGATGCGTTTCTGAAACTGCGCCAGCCATCCACTGAAGTGGTCGATCCAGCCTTCGATGGCATAGTGATAACGACCTGGCCCACCCAGGGTGAACTCGCCGCGAAAGCGATCGTTTCCAAGCACCTCAAGACAAGGCGCGGTGAGCACCTTGCCCTTTTCGTCGGTCAGGACGATCCGGCCGGCGACGGGGTCGTGGCCGTCGGCGAGAATATCCGCTTCGACGACAACGACCTCACCGGCAGTTCGCTTGATTGGAAAACGTCCCCCATCGACAGCCGGGGAGACGTTCTCGATCACCACCCGTTGACCGGATCCGATTTCGGATCTGTCGCTCATTTTGCATCCTTACTCATAGGCGCAATATCAAACTAATAGCGGGATTCGGGGAAGTCAAGGAGTATTCTGTGAGGAGTTTACCGGATGAAGTGTGCCAATTCCGAGTTCCGTAGGCTCCTTCATGCGAGCCTTCTACAAACTGACATCGCATGGAAACCCCTTGCTCACTCAAAATAAGTTGCCTAAATTGTATGATTGCAGGAAAGTGTGTTTTGACTTGCCATCGCTTCGTACGGATACGACGTATCAATCTGAACAGCATCCAGCCGGAACCAACTTCGGGTAGATCAATGATCACGAGGGCTAACATTTACAAGTATCTTGCTTTGGTAACGCTCCTCTCGGGGGGGAGCGTCCTGACTGCTGCGGAAGCAGTCCACCTCGACCACCTCGTCAAAGTAGAACACGCCGGCAATGCGGCGCTTTCACTCGAATACGACCTCAGTGTCCTCACGCCAACCGTGTTTGTGCGTGAAGGCGAACGCTACGCCAACTACCTTGTGCCCGGCGAAGGGATGACCTTTGACCAGGGGATGCCGCTCCTGCCGGCAATCAGCCGTTTCGTTGTGGTCCCTCCTGAAGCCGGCCTTGAGTTCATCGTCGATCCGGGAGAATCGCGGACCTTGATCCCCGATCTGCCGCTGGCACTCTGCGAAGACTCGGTCCAGGCGGTCGATGCCCGCTTGCAAAGGCAGCGGCTCTATCCTGCAACCTATGCTGAAATGAGCGAGCCGGTCGTGTTGCGCGGCGTTCGGATGGTCAAGGTGACGACTTACCCGTTGCAGTGGGATCAACAAGCCCGCCAATTGATCTATCGACCTCGCATTTCGACTGAAGTGCGCTTCACCAACGACGCCCCGGTTAATCCGGTCGAACACCGCATCACCCATTACCGCAGTCCATGGTTTAGGCAGGCCATCTCGGACTTCGTCGCCAACCCGGAGGATGCCTTCCGGGACGACTCACCTGAGCCGCGTCCCTATGTGGGGCATTATCTGGTCGCCATACGCGAGGAGTGCCTTGCCTTCGCCCGAGTGCGTGAGTGGATCGAATTCCGTCGCAAGTGCGGCTATCTAATGGAGATTCTTCCCATTAGCAGCCAAAACTCATCGTTCAGCAGCACTCGCAACCTGATTCAGCAGCGCTACACCGCCTGGGCACAGCGCGGCATAGATCCCTTCGAAATGGTGCTCATCTATGGGGATTGGGATACCTACGACCGCGGTAATCAGGACCGGCAATACATCATCTCACCCGACGTCGGCGAGACGATCTGGGGTGGACCGAACCACTCCGACTATCGCTACGCCTGCCTCGATGGCAACGACATACTGCTCGATGTAGGACTGGCGCGAATGCCGGCCGGAACCGAGAGCGTCACCAACCTGGTATTGGGAAGGACCCTTGCTTATGAAGCCAACCCGCGGATGCAGAACCCAGAGTGGTTTCGGCGCGGGGTTGTTTATTCCCAGCATTGGGGCAACAGCGAGACCAGTGCCTGGCATGTTACCATACATACCAACGTTCGATGGGGCGAGGAGGTTCTGAAGCGGCTCGGATTCAATTACGTCCGGTTCTATGAGAACTACCAGTGGGATCAGGCGGGCAACTCCATCGGGCCGGTGCTGGCCGAGGAGTATAACCGGGGCTGCAATGTCTTCATTGGCCGGGCTGAGAACTATTATTGGGGCAGCAACTTCCAGGGCATCCAGAACAATACCGTCTTTCCGATCGATATCGTCTATAGTGGTCACGGCGAGTGGACATTGCAGGTTATGTTCCGCACGTTACCGGGAGGCAACAACCTCTATGGTCCAGCCGCCCGCACCTGTGGATGGGGCTGGCCGTCAACCGCACCGATGAGTTTCCTCTGGGCCAAGCATGTCAACAACGTCCTGCAGCACGACCTGCCCTTCGGCATCGGCTATTCGATGGCGCTGAACTATGTTGACCGCGTCTTCCCCAACTTCCGCGTAGGCGAACAGGTCGGACGGGGACAAAACCTCTACAACCACATCCGCACCGACACCGATTGCTGGGGCGATCCGGGGATTCAACCCTGGATTGGCGTTCCCCGGGTCGTTACGATGGAAGTTCCGCAGGAGGTGGCGCCGGGGACGAAGTTGATCGAGTGCCGTGTGTTTAGCGAAAACGAGCCCTTTGCCGGTGCCGAGGTAACGCTTTACGCCCCGGGCCCGATGCCGGCGCTCAACCAGCCGGTGCCCTACGGCAACTACAACCGGCATTGGTGGAAGACGCTGAAGTCCGATGAGGAAGGCTACGTTCGCTTTGTCCTGACCGACCGCGACACGCTTCACACTCAGACGCAACTCTTCATGACTGCGGCCGGTCGCAACATCAAGCCATTCTTTGGAGCGGCTAATATCGTTGTGCCGCCGGCAGCGGTGATCGTCCGTAGTTCGACAATCTCAGAGGTCGATGGCAACGGTGACGATGTGCCGAGTCCTGGAGACTGGTGCGAAATCGCTATTGAAGCCCGCAACAGCGGTAACCGGAATGCCCTTGAAGGGGTAAGTGCGACGCTAACGAGCCTCTCCCCTTGGATCACTCTCGAAGAAGATGCAGACATCTGGTTTGGGGATATTGGCGCCGGACAGAACGCCGACGGCAACCGGACCGTGCGCTTTGCAATTGCGCCCGACTGTCCCGATGCTGGCAGCCGTCCGTCGCTAAGGCCGGCTATCGAGGTCGCATTCACCAGCGGCGAAAGCCGTTTCCGGGCAGCGATTCCAATTGACGTCGCAGGCCCGAACTGGGAGATTGCATCGGTCGTCGGAGGTGCGATAATACCCGACACCGTCTATGCGCTTCAGTTCAACATCCGCAACAAGGGCTCAGCGGTAGCACCTCCTGCAAGGGTGCGCATTCGCAGCCTTGGTATGGGCATTTCAGTGATCGGCGAGGAGACCTCTATAGCCGAGATCGCACCGGGTGAAGCAGGTCAACTTGAGGCGCCTTTTACCGTGAGCGGCAATCGCCTGGTAGTGCCGGGATCCAAGACCGGAATTCGACTCATCTTCACAACCGAATCCGGCAATGTCGACAGCGCCGATTACACCTTACAGGTTGCGCGTCCCCGGGCCAATGCGCCGATGGGTCCGGACAAGTATGGTTACATCTGTTTCGACGATACCGACACCGCCTGGGCGATGTCACCGCAATACGACTGGATTGAGATAGCAGATCCTCAGAATCGGGTATTCAACGGAACGCAACTCAACTTCACAGGTCAGTCGCCGGAGAACGTCGGTGAGGCGCGAGTCATTCCGCTTGGCTTCCGAACCCAGTTCTACGGCACAATCTATGACAGTATCACGGTAGTTACCAACGGTATCATTTGCCCCGGCTCCCAGCCGAGGATCGCCAACTTCCAGAGTTGGCCGATGGACTACGCTATCGCAGCCGGTGCCGGGACGATCGCGCCGTTTTGGACTCCCTTGCGGTTGGGCAACAATTTCGCCGGATCGGGTATCTGGGTGCACCACGACACCACCAATGCCCGGTTCATCGTCCAGTTCCAGCGGATGCGCCTTGCCAACGGTCAGACCGAGGTTACGTTTCAGGTCATCCTCTACGACCGCGCCACCTGGATCACCGAGTCGGGCGATCAAAACATCCTCTTCCAATACAGGCAGATATCGAATCCCGAGAATATCCGCCAGAACGATCAAATTTGGGAGAACGGCATTCCCTATGCATCGGTAGGAATATCGAGTCCCGATGGAAGGACTGGATTGCGCTATACCTTCAAAGGTGAGTATGATGTAACCTCTGCGACGCTCGCCAATCGGAGGGCTATCCTCTATTCGACCAGCCCGCGCTTCAGATCGGGTATCCTCTATGGCTGGGTGCGCGACGCCGCTACCGGGAACGGCATTCCGGAAGCAATCATCAACACCGAGCATGGCTTTGTTGCCTATACTGATGAAGAAGGTTACTGGCGGATCGGCGAAGCCCTCGCCGAAGTCCCCTTCGACATTGCCGCCCGGAAGTTAGGTTACAACGACTCGTCCTACACCGACCTCTCGGTGCCGGAAGGCGACAGCATTGAGATCAACTTCGAGCTGTTGCATCCGGAGTTTCATCCCTCGGTCGATGACCTCTGGTGGCGGCTCGATCCGAACCAGGAGCACCAGATACCGTTCAGCCTCTTCAATGGCGGTAACGGACCGCTCACCTGGACTGCCGAAAAGCGGCTTCTCGGCGACGCCAATGCTGCGCCCTGGGAGTTTCGCCGTTCCTACGATGTTGGCGCCCGCACCCGCGACGACCGCATCGAAGGCGTCGTCTTTGCCCAGGAGAAGTTCTACTGCGCCGGCGCCAGCA
>Ga0194120_10006397_pt1 | contig 16682 bp, 16 predicted proteins | sample TA2MahCa65mmetaG_FD_148642 | JGI IMG/M metagenome (GOLD analysis project Ga0194120, IMG submission 148642) | Freshwater microbial communities from Lake Tanganyika, Tanzania - TA2015019 Mahale Deep Cast 65m | ecosystem: Environmental > Aquatic > Freshwater > Lake | place: Tanzania: Lake...
CAGGCCCGCGGCAGCGAGGATGCGCGCAGTCTGATTGCGCACCTCCGCGCTGAACTGGTTGCCGGTGGGGAGCCACGCCCGGAGACGCTGACAGCCGGGATGCGCTTGCTGGCCGAAACCGATCTGCGCGCTCAGGTGGCGAGCGTGATTCAACCGACCCTGCTCATCCACGGCGCCCGCGATGGGCTCTGTTCGTTGTCTGGTGCGCAATGGCTGGCCGCACAATTACCGAATGCGCGGCTGGGCGTCATCGAACGCGCCGCTCACGCCCCGTTTTTGTCGCACCCGGAGGTGTTTAACGCCTTGTTGATGGAGTTCCTGGATGGATAGCGCACAACTGAACGCCGTACGGCGCAGCTTTGACCGCGCCGCGAGCGGTTACGATGCGGCCGCTGTCCTGCAGCGCGAGGTCGCGGATCGGCTGGATGAGCGACTGGGTCTGATGCGGATCACGCCGCAGCGGATTTTGGACCTGGGGAGTGGAACGGGCTTTGCAGCCGCGTCCTTGGCGCGCCGCTTCCCGCGCGCCGAGCGGGTGGCGTTCGATCTTGCCTCTGCCATGCTGGATCAGGAGCGCGGGGGGCGTGGTTTGCGGCAGCGCTGGCTGGGGCCGGCAACGCACTTTGTCTGCGGGGACATGCATGCCTTACCGCTGGCGGAGGCGAGTGTCGATATGGTCTGGTCGAATCTGGCCCTGCAATGGGCGGATGACCCGCTGACGGTGTTTCGCGAATGCCGACGCGTCTTGCGGCCGGACGGCCTGTTTTTGTTTGCCTCGTTTGGTCCCGATACATTGCGTGAGCTGCGCAGTACCTTCGCGCAGGTGGATGCGCATGCGCATGTGAACCGGTTTGTGGACATGCATGATCTGGGCGATGGCCTTCTGGCGACAGGCTTTGCCTCGCCAGTCATGGAGATGGAACGCCTTACCCTGACCTACACCGACCTCAAGGCCGTGTTGCGCGATCTCAAGGCCATGGGCGCACATACCGTGCTGGAGCGTGATCAGTTTGGCCTCATGGGCCGCGCGCGCTGGCAGGCTCTGGTGGCGGCCTATGCGCGTTTTGTTCAGGCCGACGGCCGTTTGCCGGCAACCTTTGAGATTGTCTATGGTCACGCCTGGGCCGGGACGCCGCAGCGCCCCAAGCATCCGCTGGGCGAGAGCGTGATCCGCTGGAAGTCATCGACAGGCTGAAGACGGCGATGCGAGCGGGTTTTTTCATCACAGGGACCGATACCGGCGTGGGTAAGACCCATACCACTTGCGCGTTGCTGGGTGCCGCCGCGCAACTGGGTTATTCAACCATGGGCATGAAACCGGTGGCAGCCGGGTTTGAGCGGCAGGGTGATGCCTGGCACAACGACGATGTCGAGGCCCTTGTTGCGGCCTCCAGCGTCAAAGCCGACCGCCGCCTGATTAACCCCTACGCCCTGCGTTCCGCCATTGCCCCGCATATTGCCGCCGAGCAACAGGGAGTGGCCTTGCGCATTCCACCTGTGCGCGCGGCCTTCGATGCGCTTGCTGAACAGGCCGATGTGGTGTTGGTGGAGGGGGCCGGCGGCTTCGTCGTGCCACTCGATGCCACGCACGATATGGCCGACATGGCTGTGGCCTTGGGCCTGCCGGTGATCCTGGTGGTGGGTATGCGTCTGGGCTGCCTTAATCACGCGCTCCTGACGGCGGAAGCGATCCGCCATCGTGGTTTATCGTTGGCGGGTTGGGTCGCCAATGATCTGGGGACTGACATGGCCGCCTTTGAGGCTAATCTGACGACACTGGGGCAGCGTTTGGGCGGACCGGCGTTGGCGACATTGCCGTGGCACCCGGGCGAACCTCCCGAGGCCGCGAGCCGACATGTGGCGCTGCCGCGCTGGCAATCCTTGCTGAGAAAGGTGTCATAAGCGTTTGTTGTGTCATGGTGTTGTGTCATGGCGGAAGATAAAAATACCAGATGACAACGCTCGGGTACTCTGTCTACAATCGGACATCACTATCCTGTAGATGACTAAGGAGCCCCTATGGTTCTGTCCAGAACAAGTCAATATGCCGTTCAGGCGCTGATTTATATTGCGACCCAGCCCCGGGGTGAGCCCGTGCTGAACCGGGACATTGCCGAACGCCTGGGTGTGCCCTCCGCTTATCTGGCCAAAATCCTGCAAACCCTTTGCAAGCAAGGGTTGCTGGACTCTTTCCGTGGCCGACTGGGGGGCTTCCGGCTCAAGGACGGGATGCATTCGACCAGTTTGTTGCAGGTGCTCCTGATTACCGAGGGACCGCAGTTCACCGAAAGCTGTGTCCTGGGCCTGAAGGTCTGCTCCGACGAGACGGCCTGTCCGCTGCATAATGAATGGGCCCCGGTCAAGAAAAAGATCATCGCCATGCTGACCCAATCGACGCTTGAGGATCTGGCCAAATCGGTGTTAACCGGGAAATATCGGCTCGCAGACATCCCGGTCAGCTTTGTCTCTGCCCTACCTTGATCGGGGTTGGGCATGTGGGTCTGGAGACCATGGTTTTTGGCAGTGCTTCTGGCGGTCGTGGGCTGTCAGCCCGCAAGCCAGAATGAGGCCGCCTTTCGGGGCACGGATATCAGCCACGAGAAATTTGGTGGCCCGCTGGACCTGAAGGATCACAACGGGGTTAAACGCAGCCTGACGGATTTTCGGGGCAAGTGGGTCGTGCTGTTTTTTGGCTATACCCATTGTCCGGATGTCTGTCCGACCACGCTGAGTGATATCGCCGAGGCCTTGAAGTTGCTGACCCCGGAACAGGCAAAACAAATCCAGGTCCTCTGGGTGTCTGTGGATCCGGAGCGCGATACCCCTGACATGCTGCGCGACTATGTGACCTATTTCCACCCCGATTTTCTATCCCTGACGGGGACCGATGCCGAGATTGCCAAGGTGGCGAACGATTTCCGCGTTGTTTATCGCCGCCATGTCACGGCCGGGGTTGGTGGTTATCTGATTGATCATACGGCTGGAAACTATGTAATTGACCCGAATGGAAAGCTGCGCTTATTCCTGCCGTTTGCGCTCCCGGCGCCGGATATGGCGCACGATTTGCGCTTGCTGATGCAGAAATAAACCCGTCGCCTGCGTCTCGGCGCGCGGGCTCGCCAAGCGCATGGGGATCTCTTAGGCTTGCAGAGCGAAGGGGTTATTGCATATACTTCCACGGCTTTTCTGCCCGCATCGTCCCAGCGGGCGGCTTTTCCTTGAGGGTGAGCAGTAACGCGAGGTGTTTGGCCGGGAGGTCGCGCAGCGGGTTGCATATGAGACGGTTGCAAAATAGATGGCTGCAAAAGAGGAAAAAATGACAACCACGGCATATTCCGCACCTGCGGAACAGTACGACTACGAGATCATCAAAAAATTCACCATCATGGCCATCGTCTGGGCCGTGGTGGGTATGTTCGTGGGTGTGTATATCGCCTCCGAGCTGGCCTGGCCCTGGCTGAATTTTGATAGCCCCTACTTCTCCTTTGGCCGCTTCCGCCCCGTTCATACGGGGGCTGTGATTTTTGGCTTCGGCGGCTCCGCCTTGTTCGCCACCTCCTACTATGTGGTGCAGCGCACCTGTCAGACTCGGCTCTGGGGTGGCGGTCTGATCCCGTTCACTTTCTGGGGCTGGCAGGTTGTCATCGTGCTGGCGGCGCTGTCCTATGTGACCGGTTACAGCCAAGGCCGCGAATACGCCGAGATGGAATGGCCGATTGATATCCTGATCGAGCTGGTGTGGGTTGCCTATCTGGCCATCTATATTGGTACGCTGATGAAGCGCAAGCAGCCGCATATCTATGTGGCCAACTGGTTCTATGTTTCCTTCATCCTAGCCACTGCGCTATTGCACACCTTTAACAACCTGGCGGTTCCGGTGGGGCTGTTTACGCTCAAGTCTTACAGCTTGTTCTCTGGCCCGATGGATGCGATGACCCAGTGGTGGTATGGCCACAACGCCGTGGGCTTCTTCCTGACCGCCGCCTTCCTGGGCATGATGTATTACTTCGTGCCCAAGCATGCCGGTCGCCCGGTTTACTCTTACCGTCTGTCCATCGTCCACTTCTGGGCGCTGTCCTTCATGTATATGTGGGTCGGTACCCACCACTTGCACTGGACGGCATTGCCGGACTGGGCCTCCACCCTGGGTGCAACCTTCTCCATCATGCTGCTGCTGCCGTCCTGGGGTGGCATGATCAACGGCATCATGACCCTGTCGGGCGCCTGGGACAAAATGCGCACCGATCCGATCATGCGTTTCATGATCGTGGCGCTGTCGTTCTACGGCATGTCCACTTTTGAGGGTCCCTTGATGTCGCTGAAGGATGTCAACGCCCTGTCGCATTACACCGACTGGACCGTGGGGCATGTGCATTCCGGTGCCTTGGGCTGGGTGGCCATGATTTCCTTTGGCTCGATCTATCACATGTTGCCGCGCCTGTGGAATACCCAGATGTATAGCGTCAAGCTGATCAATGTCCATTTCTGGTTGGCGACGGTGGGCGTGCTGCTCTACATCGTGGCGATGTGGATCTCCGGCATCATGCAGGGTTTGATGTGGCGTGCCTTCGACGACTTCGGCAACCTGCAGTACTCCTTTGTAGAGTCGGTCGCTGCCATGCATCCCTTCTATGCCATGCGCGCCATCGGTGGTCTGTTCTTCCTGACCGGTATGTGCGTGATGGCCTACAACTGCTACAAGACCATCCGTCAGGGCCAGGCTGAGGCGAGTAATGCCGCCGCTGTGGCTCAGGCTGCCTGATGGGAGAGAAGACCATGTTCAAGAAATTTACCCACGAAAAGATTGAAACTAACGCTGGTTGGCTGATTGTGTTGACCATGTTTGCCATCAGCGTTGGCGGTCTGGTTGAGATTGCACCCCTGTTCCTGCTTGATGACACCATCGAGAAGGTGGATGGCGTACGGCCCTACAGCCCGCTGGAGCAGCGCGGTCGCGATATCTATATCCGTGAAGGCTGCTACACCTGCCATTCGCAGATGATCCGCCCGTTCCGTGACGAGCAACTGCGTTATGGCCATTACTCGCTGGCAGCCGAATCCAAGTATGACCACCCGTTCCAGTGGGGCTCCAAGCGGACGGGTCCCGACCTGGCTCGCGTGGGCGGCAAGTATTCGAACGAGTGGCATACCCAGCACTTGATTCAACCCAAATCCGTTGTGCCGGAATCGGTCATGCCCAACTATCCGTGGTTAATGTCGCCGCTGGATGCCTCTGATGTGGCTGATCGCATGCGTGCCCTGCGCACCACGGGCGTGCCCTATTCGCTGACCCAAGCCGAGTTGGAAAAAAATGTGAAGCAGTTTGGTGAGGACCATGCACGCATGTTCCATATCCCCAACGCCCAGACCAACCTGGTGAGCCAGGCGCAGGCCGGCAATTACGATGGTGACAACACGAGCGTTTCCGAAATGGACGCGCTGGTGGCCTATCTGCAGGTGCTGGGCACGATGGTGGATTTCAGCAAGATCAAGCCGGAAGACTTGGTCAAGTTCCGCTAATTGATGGGATAGTTCCCCGATGTTGGAATGGTTCGCAAATCCGGCCAACAGCAAGCCTCTGGGTTTGCTGATCTTCTTCGTCACCTTTTGCCTGATCGTGCTCTGGGTGTATGGAAGTCGCAAGCGTAGCGAACGGCTGGAAGCGCATAAGAACATTCCCTTTCTAGATGACGACAACAAGGATACTCCGCATGGCTGAGAATACTGTCCAGACCACGGGCCACACATGGGATGAGACCCTGCAGGAATACAACAACCCGTTGCCGAATTGGTGGATCTACGGCCTCTATGTCACGGTCGCGTTTGCGATTGTGTATTGGGTCATTTATCCGTCCTGGCCGGTTGGCAAGGACCATTTGCGCGGCATTGGCACGGTGACCTACACGAACAGTGCCGGCCAACCCGAGACCAATGGTTGGAATACACGCGCCAAATTGCTCAAAGAGATGCAGGACGGAGACGCGCGGCAGAAACCCTACTTCGACAAAATTGCGGCCATGCCGGTCTCCCAGGTGGTCAAGGATCCGGAGCTGAACAGCTTCGTCCTGTCTGCTGGCAAGGCCTTGTTCTCCGAGAATTGCGCGGCCTGCCATCAGGCTGGCGGTCAGGGTAAGGTGGGTCTCTATCCCAACCTGGCCGACGATGACTGGAATTATGGCGGCAGCGTTGCTGAAATCGAAGCCACCTTGGTAGGTGGCCGTCGCGGTTATATGCCAGCCTTTGGCGAGGCCCTCGAAAAGTCGCAGATTGAGGCTATTTCCAGCTATGTGCTGGGATTGTCTGGTCACGCCGTGGACAAGGTTAAGGCGGCTGAGGGTAATGCCTTGTTTCACAGCAACACGGGTGCTTGTTACTACTGCCATGGCGCGGATGCCAAGGGCCGCAAGGAATTTGGTGCCCCTAACCTGACCGACAAGGTCTGGCAGTGGGCGAATGTGCCTGCCGCCGCCGACATGAATGGCAAGATTGCAGCGGTGCGGAATGTCGTGACGGCCGGGCTTAACAAGGGCGTCATGCCGGCTTGGGGGGGTGAAAATGCGCGTCTCAACCCTGGCCAGATCAAGCTATTGAGTATCTATGTGCATCAGTTGGGCGGTGGCAAGTAAACCGGTCATCTGACCCAATATAGCGAGGCCCCGCTTTGCCGGGGCCTTGTTGCATTGAGGGGTGAGCATCAAGTCCCGGAATTACGAGTATTCCCATGAGCGAACAACCGATTCAGTACTACGCCAAACGGAAGGCCATCGTGCCACGCTCCGTGCATGGGCCGTTTCGTCGCTTCAAGTCGGCTGTACTCTGGCTGGCCTTTGCGGTGTACTTTCTGCTGCCCTGGTTGCCGTGGTCGCGTCCCGACGGTATCGCGCAGGCGGTGGTGTTTGATATTCCCGGACGACGCTACATGCTGTTCGATCTGGTGGTGTATCCCCAGGATATCTTCTGGCTCTCGCTGATCCTCTTTATTGCGGCGGTCTTGCTCTTTTTTGTGACGGCCTTGCTGGGGCGCGCCTTTTGTGGGTACTTCTGTTTTCAGACCCTGTGGACGGATGCCTTCATCTGGGTTGAGCATTGGCTGCAGGGCGAGCGTCCCCACCGGCTGAAGCTGGCTCGGGCGCCATGGACCGACCGTGAGAAGCTGTTCAGGGTCGGTGCGACGCGCCTGCTCTGGTGGCTGATCGCGTTCTGGACAGCACTCACCTTTGTGCTCTACTTTGGCTATGCCCCCGAGTTGCTGGTGCAGCTTTTCACCGGCGCGGCCGTGCCTGCCGCGTACATCACCGTGCTGGCGCTGACGCTGACCACCTATCTTTCGGCGGCCACCTTGCGTGAGCATGTGTGCCTGTATATCTGTCCCTATGGGCGTTTTCAGAGCGCCATGTATGACCCGGAGACGCTGACTGTCCATTACGACAAGGCGCGGGGCGAAGGCGTAGCGGGCCGGGCGGTGGCTCGCCACGGTCTGCGTACGGTGGAAGAACGCGCGGCCTCAGGTCATGGTGATTGCATTGATTGCAAGCTCTGTGTCCAGGTCTGCCCCACTGGGATTGATATTCGCGACGGGATGCAATTGGGTTGTATTGCGTGTGGCCTGTGCGTCGATGCGTGCAATGGAATCATGGCTCGGATGCATTACGCACCGGGGCTCATCCGCTATGACTCTGAGGCCAATCTGCAAAGTGCCGTGCCCCATGCGCCCCGCATCGACTGGCGACGCCTGAAGGTGATCGGTTATGGCGTGTCCCTCGTTCTGATGACAGCCTATTTGTTTTACAGCATCAACCATCGTCAGTCTTTTGAGCACAGCACCCAGCAGGTGCGCCAGCCCTTGTTCGTCGTGCTCTCGGATGGCCAGATCCGCAACCGTTACCAGATCCGCCTGACCAATCTGTCAGGCCGGGACGCGCGCTACCGGATCAGCGTGCGTGGGGCCCCGGCGGATAGTCTCGACCTGGGCAACTTTGAAGAGGTGCTCGTACACAATGGCAAGAGCGTGATTGTTCAGGCCAGCATTACGCTGCGGCCGGAGGTGGCCGCGGTTCAGTCCGAGTTTGAGTTTGTCATTCGTAGTTCGACGGGCGATGAAGTCAGCGATCCGGCGCGCTTCTTCACCCAGCACTGAGGAGTACTCCTGTGAATCTGTTGTTTACCCTGTTTGGGGGCATGATCCTCACAACCGTTCTGTATGGACTCGCGCGTGCGCTGCGCCTGTCAAACTTCTGGGCGGCGGTCGTGGCGGCTGCCGTGCCGAGTTTCCTCTATATGGTTTGGGTGGCCTTCACCTTGCCCAGTCTGGATCGCGTCTCCATGCATCTTGTGGCCTTTCCCACCATTGCCGTACTGCTCTACCAACTCTATCGCGGCGACGGTAAGACCCACTGGATCCCGGTCGCACTGGTGGCCTTCTTTGTGTTGCTCAGTATTCTCATGGGCGGCTTCATTTATATCGCCAGCGAAGGACTCCCGCCGGCCTTGGCCGCCCGAGTTTTACCCAATGCCCAGGAGAGGCCCGTTCATACGGGTTTTTCAGGGGTTGTTGCGCACCATGACGAGGCAGCGAAATCCATTGCGCACCGCCGCAACATGGAAAGTTTGCTGGAGCAACGGGGTTGGCGTGTTGACCTTTCCGGTCTGGAACGCCTGCAACAGGGACAGCCTGGTCGTGTGTCCCTGCGCGTGACGGGGGGGGCAGAGAAGGCAGGTGTGGAGGGGATTGTCGCCACACTGGAGCTGTCGCGCCCCGGACAACCCGCCCAGAACACCGTCAGTCTTGCCTCGGTGGGGTTGGGCGATTACCAGGGTGAGGCCGCGGCCCTGGCATCGGGTATCTGGATCGCTACGCTCAACTTGGCGCTGCCGGGCACGCGTTCGATTCGCCTTGAGCAGGCCATCGAAGTCAGCCGCTAGTCGTTTTGATTGGCCCGGCGATGGGCGCGCCAAGCCTCAACGAGGCCGGGCGAGATGGACAGGGCGATGATGACGAGTAACACCAGGGTGAGGTTTTGCTTCACCCAGGGGAGCCCTCCCAGGAAGAAGCCGGCCGGGACCAGCAGGCCCACCCAAAGCAGCGCCCCCAAGACCGAGAAGAACAGAAAGCGCGTATAGGTCAGTCGGCCAACGCCGCAGACGAAGGGGACGAAGGTGCGGACGATGGGCACAAAGCGGGCAATGATGATGGCCTTGGGGCCATGCCGTTCCATGAAGGCGTGGGTGCGATCGAGGTTTTCCCGCTTTAACCAACGACTGTCTTCATACTGAAAGACGCGCGGGCCGATGCTGCGACCGATCCAGTAATTGACATTGTCACCGCACAGCGCGGCGATGATCAGGAGGGCCATGACCGTCAGAACATCCATGCCACCCGCTGCGGCCACGGCACCGGTTACGAAGAGCAGCGAATCTCCGGGCAGGAAGGGGGTGACCACGAGGCCCGTCTCCATGAACACAATGGCGAACAGGAGGGCATAGACCCAGGTCCCATGCGTGGCGACGAAGGCCGCCAGATGGGTATCGAGATGCAGGAAGAGGTCGAGGAGGTTGAGATCCAAGCTATCCAAAGCGCTAGACGACGGCGTCGGCCTCATCCTGCTTCGGAGGCTTGATGAAGTCCTCGCGCGAGACGCCGAGCCACATGACGATCGGGCTGGCGACCAGGACCGACGAATAGGTGCCGATCAGAATGCCCAAGGTGAGGCAGAGCGCAAAGCCGTACAGTACTTCACCACCGAGCAACAACATGGCCAGGACCATCAGCAAGGTTGTGCCACTGGTGATGATGGTGCGCGACAGCGTGGCCGTCTTGGCGTTGTCCATGATCGCGGCGACATTGTTTAGGCGCGTCTTGCGGAAATTTTCACGAATCCGGTCGAACACCACCACGGTATCGTTCACCGAATAACCGAGGATAGCGAGCACGGCTGCCAGCACGGTGAGCGAGAATTCCCACTGAAACAACGACCAGATGCCCAGCACGATGAAGATGTCATGCGCGGTGGCAAAGATCGCACCGACGGCAAAACGCCATTCAAAGCGCATCGCCAAATAGAGCATGATGCCCATGGAGACGACCAGCAGCGCCAGCGCGCCGTCGGCGAACAACTCTTTGCCTACTTGCGGGCCAACAAATTCGACCCGCCGCAGATCGACTTTGGGATCGGCGGTGCGCAGGACCACCAAGACCTGCTCGGACAACTGCGCGGAGGTGACGCCGGCCTTGATTGGCAGGCGGATCAGGACATCGGTCGAGGTGCCAAAGTTTTGGACTTGGGCATCGGCGAAGCCCTGATTTCCCAGGGTTTGGCGAATCTGAGGCAAATCCGCCGTTTGGGAGTATCCCAGCTCCATGACGGTGCCGCCGGTAAAATCAACGCCGAGGTTCAGTCCCTTGGTCGCAAGCAGGCCGATGGCGGCGAGTATGAAGGCGATGGACACGACGATGGTGCTGCGCGCAAAGCGCATGAAGGGGATGTCGCGCTTGAGGTGGAAGAGTTCAATCATGGCGCGCTCCTTAGATGGAAACCTTGGTCAGGCGCTTGGCGCGGCCAAAAGTGAGATTGACGCCGGCGCGCGAGACCATCACGGCGCTGAACATCGAGGTCAGGATGCCCAGGCACAGGGTCACGGCAAAGCCGCGTACCGGACCCGAGCCGAGCCAGAACAGGGCAACGCCGGCGATCAGGGTGGTGATGTTGGAGTCAAGGATGGTGTCCCAGGCCCGGTCAAAACCCGCGAAGATGGCGGCTTGCGGTGAGTTGCCGTTGCGGAGTTCCTCACGGATGCGCTCGGCGATGATCACATTGGCGTCGATGGCCATGCCCAGGGTCAGGGCGATACCGGCGATGCCGGGCAGGGTCAGCGTCGCCTGCAGCATCGACAGCACCGCGACCAGCAGAAACAGGTTGGTCGCGAGGCTCAGGACCGAGATCATCCCGAAACCCTGGTAATAAACGATCATGAACAGGGCGATCAGGGCAAAGCCAATCCACATCGAGTTGAAGCCTTTGCTGATGTTTTCCGCGCCCAGACTCGGGCCCACGGTGCGCTCTTCGACGATCTCCATTGGCGCGGCTAGAGCGCCGGCGCGGAGCAACAAGGCGACATCGCGCGCCTCTTCACTCGAATCCATGCCGGTAATCTGTACGCGGCCACCGCCAATCTCCTCTTGAATCACCGGTGCGGTGACGACTTCGGTGCGGTTTTTCTCAATCAGCAAAATGGCCATCCGTTTGCCGACATTCTCGCGCGTGACATTCTTGAAGATGCGAGCGCCACGGCCATCGAGGGTGATGTGGACGGCCGAGCGGCTGTTCTGGTCGAAACCGGGCTGGGCGTTGGTAATGTATTCACCGGTCAGCACCACCTCTTTCTTGACCAGGACCGGGCGCCCGTTGCGCTCGGGATACACCTCATCGCCAAACGGTACCTGACCGCTGGCCGCGGCAGCGAGGGCGGCCGGATCATCCATACGCTCGTCATCGACCATGCGGATCTCCAGGCTGGCGGTGCGACCGAGGATTTCCTTGGCTTTGGCGGTGTCCTGAACGCCGGGTAGCTGCACCACGATGCGATCAGCCCCTTGTTGCTGAATCACCGGCTCGGCGACACCCAGTTCGTTGACACGGTTGCGGAGCGTGGTCAGGTTTTGTTGCAGGGCGTCTTCGCCGACCTTGCGCCGGGCTACTTCCTTCATGCGCACAGACAGGATCTGGTCAGCCCCTTCGTTGCTGTCGTCGAGTTGCAGCTCGGGGTATTGGCTCTCGATCAGGTTGCGTGCCTCAGCGCGGGTCTCGGCTGCAGAAAAACGGATCCGCACCGACTCGCCATCGCGGCTGATGGCGCTGTAGCGGATCTTTTTTTCCCGCAGCAGGCTGCGTAGGTCACCCGCCGTGCGCTCGGCCGCTTTGGTCAAGGCGCCGGGCATGTCCACCTGGAGGAGGAAATGCACACCCCCCCGCAGGTCGAGACCGAGGTACATCGGCAGGGCGCCAATGGAGGTCAGGAAGGACGGCGAGGCCGAGATCAGGTTGAGGGCCACGGTGTAGTTCGGCCCCATGGCCTGTTGCAAGACATCCTTGGCGCGAATCTGCTCGTCCGTGCTGGAGAGGCGCACGCGGACCCCGTGGACATCCAGGGTGACGCCCTGATGGGCGATGTTCCCCGCCTGAAGGGCCGTCTCGACGCGTTGGATCAGCGCCGGCGTCAGCTTCTCGCTAGAACGGTTGGGGGCTAACTGAACCGCGGGCGCTTCGCCGAAAAAATTGGGCAGGGTGTAGGTCAGGCCAATCAGAAGGATCAGGCTGATCAGCAAATTTTTCCACAGCGGATAGCGGTTCATGGGCGCAGGGGCAAAGGTGAGAGGAGGGGAAGAGGCGGCGCCAGCGGTGCGACCTCTTGCCTTACAGGTCTTTCAGGGTCCCCTTGGGCAGGACGGACTGGATGGCACCGCGCTGGAAGACACAGGTCACGCCATCGGCAATCTCCAGCGTGGCATAGGCATCGCTGATCTTGGTAATGCGGCCGATCTGGCCGCTGGCCGTGATGACCTCGTCCCCTTTTTGCAAGCCGTCCTGCATCTTCTTGGTGTCTTTGGCGCGCTTCATCTGCGGGCGGATGATGAGGAACCAGAACAGGACGAAGATCACGATCAGGGGCAGGAAGCTCATGATCGGATCGGGTTGAGCGGCATCGGCGGCGTGGGCGGGAGAAATCAGCATGTTGGGCTCCAGTAAAAGATCGCGCGGATTCTATCACGCAGCCATGAAAGGCAAGCGGGCGATATGGTCTTGCAGTTGGTTGGCCGCGATGGCCTCGCGTAGACCGCGCATCAGGTCTTGATAGAAATGCAGGTTGTGGATGGAATTAAGGCGTGCGCCGAGGGGTTCGCCGATGCGATGCAGGTGATGCAGATAGGCGCGCGAGAAGTTGCGACAGGTATAGCAATCACACGCCGCATCCAGCGGTGCGTGGTCGTGGCGGTGGGCGGCATTCTTGATGTGCAACACGCCCTCGTGGGTGTAGAGCACGCCATGGCGCGCATTACGGGTCGGTAGCACGCAGTCGAACATGTCCACACCGTGTTGTACGGCCTGGACGATGTCGGTCGGCGTGCCCACGCCCATCAGGTAACGGGGCTTTTCCGGGGGTAGGAGCGGGGCGGTGTGGGCCAGGATGCGCATCATGTCCGCCTTGGGCTCTCCCACGGACAGACCGCCGATGGCGTAACCATCGAATCCAATACCGGCTAATGCCGAGAGTGAGCGCTCACGCAGGTCTTCGTACATGCCGCCCTGGACGATGCCGAACAAGGCATTGGGGTTGTTACCGTGAGCCGTTTTGGAACGCTCGGCCCAACGCAGGGAAAGCTCCATCGAGACGCGTGCGGTATTGTGGTCGGCCGGGTAGGGCGTGCATTCGTCAAAAATCATGACGATGTCCGAGTTCAGCACGCGCTGGATCTGCATGCTGACCTCGGGGGTGAGCAAGAGTTTTTCGCCATTGATGGGCGAGGCAAACTTCACCCCTTCTTCGGAGAGCTTGCGCATGGCGGCCAGGCTGAAGACCTGAAAGCCGCCCGAGTCGGTGAGGATGGGGCCATCCCAGCCGATGAAATCGTGCAGGCCACCAAAGCCGCGCACGACTTCCAGACCCGGGCGGAGCCAGAGGTGAAAGGTATTGCCGAGGATGATCTGCGCCTTGAGCGCTTTCAGTTCGTCCGGGGCCACGCCTTTGACAGCGCCGTAGGTGCCGACCGGCATGAATACGGGGGTCTCTATGACGCCATGGGCGGTGGTCAGGCGGCCACGGCGCGCGGCGCCATCGGTGGCTAGGAGGTCGAAATTCATGGGCGGGAGCGGGGCTTGCGGGGTGCCGAGGGTTTGGAGGGCGCCATTTTACCGGGGCGCGTCGAGGACGGTGATTTCTTCGCGACGCTCCGTTCGCCGGTGCGGGCGGGCTGCCAGTCGGGAATCAGGTGTTTTTTGCCATTGCCAATCAGATCGGCGCGTCCCATCGCCTTCAGCGCGTCGCGCAACATCGGCCAGTTTTCCGGGTCGTGATAGCGCAGAAAGGCCTTGTGCAGCTTGCGCACGCGGCCTTGTTTGACGACGGGCACGGCCCGCGCGTGTCCTCCGAGCACTTTTTTGAGCGGGTTGATCTCGCTGTGATACATGGTCGTCGCCAACGCCAGCGGGGTGGGCAGAAAGGTCTGCACCTGATCGAGGCGGAACCCGTTCTTTTTTAGCCACAGTGCCAGGTTCAACATGTCCAGATCGGTGGTGCCCGGATGCGCGGCGATGAAGTACGGGATCAGATATTGCTCCTTGCCAGCCTCTTTCGAGAACTGATCGAACAATTGCTTGAAGCGGTCGTAGGCCGTCATGCGCGGCTTCATCATGTGATTGAGCGGGCCTTCCTCGGTATGCTCCGGGGCGATCTTGAGATAGCCGCCGACATGGTGTTGCACCAGTTCCTTCACATAGTCGGGTGAACGCACGGCAATGTCGTAGCGCACGCCGGAGCCGATCAACACCTTTTTGATGCCCGGCAGGGTGCGCGCCTCGCGATAGAGTTCAATCAGCGCGCTGTGGTCGGTGTTCATGTTTGGGCAGATGTCCGGAAACACGCAGGACAGCCGCCGGCAAGCCGATTCGATCTTCGCGTCCTTGCAGGCCATGCGGTACATGTTGGCGGTTGGCCCGCCGATGTCCGAGATGACCCCGGTGAAGCCCTGGGCCTTGTCGCGGATCTGTTCGATCTCGCGCAGCACCGAGCCCTTGGAACGGCTCTGGATGATGCGGCCCTCGTGCTCGGTAATTGAGCAGAAGGTGCAACCGCCAAAACAGCCGCGCATGATGTTGACCGAGAAGCGGATCATGTCCCAGGCGGGGATCTTGGCGCTGCCATAGGCCGGATGCGGGGCGCGGGCGTAGGGCAAGTCAAAGACCCCGTCCATCTCAGGGGTCGTGAGCGGGATCGGCGGCGGGTTGAGCCAGACATCACGCGCACCGGGGCCCTCGCCGTGGCGCTGCACCAGGGCACGGGCGTTGCCGGGGTTGGATTCGAGATGAAAGATGCGCGAGGCGTGTGCGTCCAGCGTCTTGTTGTGCTGCACCTGTTCAAAGCTGGGCAGACGGATCACGCAGTTCTGGTGCGGGCTGGATTCTTGCGTCAGGGCATCGGTCTCACTCCACGCCGCGGACGGCAACCAGCCCGGCGCAGCCAGAAAGGCCGTACCGCGCAGGTCGCGAATCTGCCCAATCGCCTCGCCCGCCGCCAGCCGATGCGTCAACTCCACGACAGCGCGCTCGGCATTGCCGAACAACAGCATGTCCGCCTTGGCATCAATCAGCACTGAGCGGCGCATCGTGTCCGACCAATAATCGAAATGGGCAATGCGGCGCAGGCTGGCCTCGATGCCGCCCAACACGACCGCCACACCGGGAAACGCCTCTTTGCAGCGCTGGGCATACACCGTTACGGCGCGATCGGGGCGTTTGTTCGGTTCGGCATTCGGCGTGTAGGCATCGTCAGAACGAATCTTGCGGTCGGCGGTGTAGCGGTTGACCATCGAATCCATGTTGCCAGCGGTCACGCCAAAATAGAGGTTGGGTTTGCCGAGGCGGCGGAAGTCCTCGGCGGACTTCCAGTTCGGCTGGGCGATGATTCCCACGCGAAAACCCTGCGCCTCCAGCAGGCGACCAATCACCGCCATGCCAAAGCTGGGATGGTCGATATAGGCGTCGCCCGTCACCAGGATGACATCGCAGCTATCCCAGCCCAGGACATCCATCTCCGCGCGCGACATCGGCAAAAACGGCGCCACGCCAAAACGCCTGGCCCAATAAGGGCGGCGCGAGAACAGGCCCGGTGCCTTATCCATCATGACGCTCAATCAACATCGCATCGCCATAGCTAAAAAACCGATAGTTGCTCGCCACAGCATGGGCATAGGCATCGAGCAACAGCCGCTGTCCGCCAAAGGCGCAGACCAGCATCAGCAGGGTTGAGCGGGGCAGGTGGAAGTTGGTGAGCAGGCGATCAATGGCGCGGAAGCGGTAGCCGGGCGTGATGAATAGCGCGGTCTCGCCCTCACCAGCGGTTAATTCGCCCAATGCGGCGGCCGACTCCAGCGCCCGCAGGCTGGTTGTTCCGACGGCCGTGATGCGGCCACCGCGTTGCCGGCAGGCCGCTATCGCATCTACTGTCGCCTGCGGTACGGTGTAGCGTTCAGTGTGCATCTGATGCTGATCGGTATCCTCGACGCGTACGGGCTGAAAGGTGCCCGCACCCACATGCAGCGTCACCCAGGCCGTTTCCACCCCCGCCGCACGCAGGCGGTCGAGCATGGCCGTGTCGAAATGCAGCCCGGCCGTGGGCGCCGCCACGGCCCCCGCCTTGCTGGCATAGACGGTCTGATAACGCGCGCTGTCCGCCGCCTCGGCGGCACGATCCATGTAGGGCGGCAGCGGTATCTCACCGCAGGCCTCCAGCCACTCCAGCGCCGTGCGGGTGGGATCGAAGCGCAGGTGAAACAAATCATCGTTATGCGCATCGCGGCCCAGCATCACGGCATCGAACGCATTCGCCAAATGCAACACCGCGCCCGGCTTGGGCGATTTGCTGGCACGGATAAAGGCCAACACCTCATGGTCGGAAACCACGCGCTCAAT
>Ga0194120_10006398_pt1 | contig 16680 bp, 15 predicted proteins | sample TA2MahCa65mmetaG_FD_148642 | JGI IMG/M metagenome (GOLD analysis project Ga0194120, IMG submission 148642) | Freshwater microbial communities from Lake Tanganyika, Tanzania - TA2015019 Mahale Deep Cast 65m | ecosystem: Environmental > Aquatic > Freshwater > Lake | place: Tanzania: Lake...
TGTCCTCGACGGCGGCGAGCGCCGCTGGATCGGGATAGGCGGGAACCTGCTCGATCGGCTTGGTCCGCCACGTGTCGGGTTTCCAGGTCTGCATGGCCTTCGCAATCGGTTCGCAAAGAGGGCAAGCATATACGCCGAAACCCTTGAACGCGCCAGCCAAAGTGCTTTTCGCGGTCCTGCGCTATACTGCCGCGCCATGTCCCGCGATGCCGACGACGTCCTCGCCGCCAACGCCGCCTTCTACGCGGCCTTTCGCGAGCGCGACGCCAACGCCATGGACCGCGTCTGGGCGGAACGGGTGCCGATCACCTGCTCCCATCCCGGCTGGCCGACGCCGCTCCTCGGCCGCGATCAGGTGCTCGCCTCCTGGCGGGCGATCCTCGGTCATGGCGGCAATCCCGGGGTTCGCTCGGCGGCGGAGGACGTCCGGCTTTTCGGGCTGCTCGCGGTCGTCCTTTGCGAGGAGCATCTCGAGACCGGCGTGCTCCTCGCCACCAACATCTTCGTCAAGGAAGGCGGCGCCTGGCGCCTGATCCACCATCAATCCTGCCCGACCGGCAGGGGCCCCGGCGAAGGCCCGGCCCAAGACGAACCGCCGGACGAGGAACCGCCCCGTCGCCTGCATTAGGCCGGACGGATCACGCCACCGGCGCCCAGAGCACGTCCTCGATCCGCGCCGCGCCCAGGGCGAGCATGATCAGTCGGTCGACCCCGAGGGCGATGCCGGCGCTGGGCGGCATGTGTTCGAGGGCGGCGAGAAAATCGGGATCGACGGGATAGTCGAAGCCATAGCGTTGGCGCTTGAACGCCATGTCGGCGGCGAAGCGCCGTGCCTGCTCCTTGGCATCGGTGAGTTCGGAAAAGGCGTTGGCGAGTTCGAGGCCGCAGACATAGACCTCGAAACGCTCGGCGAAGCGCGGATCGCCGGGCTTCGGGCGGGCGAGCGCCGCCATGGAAATCGGGTAGTCGCGGAGGATGGTCGGGGTCGGGTGCCCCAACCTGGGCTCGATGCGATCGAGAAAGACCCGGAAGAAGAGATCCTCCCAGCCATCCCCCTCGGCCACCCGCAGACCCAGCCCCGCGACCGCCCGTGCCAGGCCGTCGCGATCGCCAAGCAACTTTTCCAGGTCGAACTCTGCGAAACGGCGAAACGCCTCGACGACGCTGATTTCCCGCCACGACCCGGCGGCGTCGGCGGTCCTCCCGTCCCAGGCATAGGGCCGGCCGGCGGCGGCCTGCACCGCCCGCAGCAAGGCCTCGCAATCCGCCATCAGATCGCGGTAATCCGCCCCCGCCCGGTACCATTCCAGCATGGTGAATTCGGGATGATGGGTCGCCGCCCTTTCGCCGTTCCGGAAGACCCGGGCGAGTTGGAAGATCCGCTTCTCCCCCGCCGCCAACAGCTTCTTCATGGCGAATTCCGGGGAGGTGTGGAGATGGCGCGGCGCCCGCGCCCCGTCCGGCCCGACCAGCTCGGTCGAAAAGGCCATGAGATGGGGCTCAAGCCCCGGCGAGACCTGCAAGGCGGGGGTCTCCACCTCGACGAAGCCGTGTTCGGCGAAAAAAGCCCGGATGGTCGCGACCAGCCGCCCGCGCGCCAGGAGCGCCGGCCGCCGTCTCGCGTGATCTTCCGGATGCCACCAAGGTCGCGTCACGTTTCGCTTCTCGTCTATGCGCCCACGCCGTCATCTGGTATATGGCCGGCCGATTCAAGGCAACATCCGGGAATCCAATGAAGGTCAACGCCAACACCCTGCGTCCGGGCCATGTGGTCGAATACAACGGCAAGCTTTTCGTCGTGCTCAAGGCGCAGATCATCACCCCCGGCAAGGGCGCGGCGGTGGTTCAGCTCGAGATTCGCGGCCTCAAGGACGGGGTCAAGGTCAACGAGCGCTTCCGCACCCAGGAGACCATCGAGCGCGCCCAGCTCGAGGACCGGGAATACTCCTACCTCTATCCCGACGGCGAGAATTTCGTCTTCATGGACATCGAGACCTACGAACAGCTTCACGTCCCCAAGGACGTGGTCGGCGAGGGCCATGATTTCCTTCAGGACGGCATGCACGTGACGCTCAGGACCCATGAGGGTGTGCCGGTCTCCTGCGAATTGCCGCAGACGGTGGTTCTGGAGGTGGTCGAGGCGGACCCCGTGGTCCGCGCCCAGACCGCCGCCTCGTCCTACAAGCCGGCCAAGCTCTCCAACGGGCGGCGCATCTTGGTGCCGCCGCATATCGCCTCGGGCACAAGGGTGGTGGTGAACACCGAGACCGGCGAGTACCAGGAACGCGCCAAGGACTGAGCGAGGGGGCCGGTCGAATGGCACGACGCCACGCGGTCTGGCTCCTCTTCGTCGTCTTCTTTCTTTCGGGCGCGAGCGCGCTGGTCTACCAGACCGCGTGGCATCGCCTGCTCGGGCTGTTCAGCGGTTCCGACAGCCTCTCCTCCGCCATCGTTGTCGGCGCCTTTCTCCTGGGCATCGGCCTCGGCAGCCTGGTCGCCGGCCTGTGGGCGGATCGTTTGGCACGACGGTCGGCGCTGATCGCCTTCGCGCTCTGCGAAATCGCCATCGGCGCCTATGCCACCGCCACCCCCTGGCTCTTCCATGACGTCATGTTCGGCCGCTTCGTGTTGCTGGCCGAGTCCCGCCTGATCGCCTTCGCCCTCGCCTTCGCCGGCCTGGTGCTGCCGACCTTCCTGATGGGGCTGTCGCTTCCCCTGCTCTCCCGCGCGGTGGTCACCGCCATCGAGGAAGCGGCGCGGGACATCGCCCAGCTCTATTTCGTCAACACCCTGGGCGCCGGCGTCGGCGCCATCGTCGCGGGTTGGTGGCTGATCGGCCATGTCGGCTACGACGGCGCCATAAGGGTCGGCGCGGCCGCCAATTTCGCCGTCGGCATAGGCGCCCTGCTCGCGGCGCGCTGGACGGAGACGGGCGCTCCCGCCGCCTCGACGGCGCGAGTGAGCCCCGACGCCGGCGACGAAAACCGCCTCAAGCTCTGGTGCGTCCTGGTCTTCGCCTCGGGCTTCGTTTCGGTTTCCTTGCAGATCGTCTGGTACCGGCTGGTCGGCGTTCTGCTCCAGGGCAACGCCTACGCTTTTTCCTCGGTCCTCGGCCTGCTGCTCATCGCCGACGCCATCGGCATGGTCTGGGGCGCGCGGATGGTGACGCGCCTCGCCGATCCTCATCCCGTCTTTCTGCGGGTTCAGGCGGCGGTGGTCCTGAGCGCGGTGGCGGCCGCCTGGCTGCTCCACGGGCTTTTCGGCTTCCCGGGATTCGCGGCCCATTTCGCCGATCACGACGTTCTCGACCTCGAGCCCGGCGATCTCGCCGCGTTGCTGAGCGCGACCTTCCTGCTGGTGGTGCCGTCGAGCCTTTTGATCGGCCTCACCTTCCCCCTCGCCCAATGCGCGGTGCAGGACGACGCCGCAAGGGTCGGACGCCGCGTCGGCTGGATCCAGCTCTTCAACATCGCCGGCAATTGCGCCGGCAGCCTGGGCACCGGCCTGCTTCTCCTCCACTGGCTGGGCACGGCGGGAACCTTGCGCCTGGTCGCGGTGATCGGCCTCGTCTTCCTCCTCCCCCTCGCCCTGACGCCGCGCCGAAGGCCCGTCGCGCTGGCGCTCGGCCTGGTCGTGGTCGGCCTCGGCTTTCCCTCGGGCGACGCGTTTTGGCGCGCCCTCCACCGGGTCGAGCCGGGCATGACCGCGATCATCGGCGAGGACCGCACCGGCGTCGTCCTCTTGCGCCAGGACGCCCAGGGCCCGGCCAAGCTCTTCATCCAGGGCCATACCCAGAGCGAGGTGCCGTTCCTTCACATCCACGCCGTTCTCGGTTCGATCGGCGCCCTGACCCATCCCGATCCCCGGGACATCTTGGTGATCGGATCGGGATCCGGCGGAACGCCCTTCGCCGCCGGGGTCAATCCCGCCACCAGGCATGTCCGCACCGTCGAGATCGTCGCCCCGGTCTATGACGTGCTCCAGCGTTTCGCGGGAACCGAGGCCGGCGTCCCCATCCGGCACGTTCTCGCCGATCGCCGCCATGACTGGGTGGTGGGCGACGGGCGGCGCGATCTCTTCGTCGGCGGCGCCCGCTACGACATCATCCAGGCCGACGCCATCCTGCCCAAGACGTCCCATTCCGGCCTGCTCTACTCTGCGGAGTTCTTTCGCGAGGTCCGGGCGCATCTCAAACCCGGCGGCATCGCCGTGCAGTGGATGCCCACCGATCGGGTCCGGCGCACTTTCGCCTCGGTCTTTCCCCAGGTCCTCGAGATCCATCCGGCCCTGCTCGGCAGCGACCAGCCGATCCCCTTCGACCGCGACCGTCTGCGCGCCCGCCTCCAGGAACCGGCCATCGCCGAGCGCCTGATCGCCGGCGCCGTCCCGCCCGAGGTTCTCGCGCGCTGGTTCGAGCGCGCCCAGGTCAAGACGGTGACCGCCGGCGCGACCGCCGAGGCCATCGACATCAACACCGATCTCTTTCCCCAGGACGAGTACTACCTCAACCGGCGCGCCCGCCGCCTTGCCGCTCCGGGTCGGCGCGGTCTAAAAGGACCCTGGAAACCGGAGCGCCAGCGTGACCCCCTCCCCCATCGACTTCGCCGGCCGCAAGGTCCTGATCACCGGCGGCCTGGGCTTCATCGGCTCCAACCTCGCCCATAGGCTGGTCGGACTGGGCGCCGACGTCGTCCTGGTCGACAGCCTGGTGCCGCAATATGGCGGCAACCTGTTCAACGTCGACGGCCTCGACGGACGCCTCCGGGTCAACATCTCCGACATCCGCGACCGCTACAGCCTCGACCACCTGGTGAGCGACCGCGAGCTGATCTTCAATCTCGCCGGCCAGACCAGCCACATGGACTCGATGGCCGATCCCTTCACCGACCTCGAGATCAATTGCACCGCGCAGCTCTCGCTGCTCGAGACGCTGCGCAAGCGCAATCCCAAGGCCAAGGTGGTCTTCGCCTCGACCCGCCAGATCTACGGCAAGCCCGACTATCAGCCGGTCGACGAGCGCCACATCCTCCGCCCGACCGACGTCAACGGCATCAACAAGATGGCCGGCGAGTGGTACCACGTGCTCTACAACAACGTTTACGGCATCCGCGCGGTGGCGCTGCGCCTCACCAACACCTATGGCCCGCGCATGCGCATCAAGGACGCGCGGCAGACCTTCCTCGGCATCTGGATCCGGGCGATCCTCGAGAACCGGCCCTTCGAGGTCTGGGGCGGCGATCAGAAGCGCGACTTCACCTATGTCGACGACGCGGTCGATGCCCTCCTGCTTGTCGCGCTCTCGCCCGCCTGCGACGGCCAGGTCCTCAATGTCGGGGGCGAGTCCGTCGTCACCCTCAAGGAACTCGCCGATCTGATGGTTTCGATCGCCGGCGGCGCCTACGCGGTCAAGGAGTTCCCCGCCGACCGCAAGCGCATCGACATCGGCGACTATTACGCCGACGACCGCCGCCTGCGGGAGTTGGTCGGCTGGGCGCCGCGCGTTCCCCTCGCCGAGGGGCTGCGCCGGTCCATCGACTTCTATCGCGCTCACCTGCCCCGGTATCTATGACCCCGATCATCCCCGCCGATCCCAAGGCCGCCTATCTCGCCCACAAGGACGAGATCGACGCCGCCATCGCCCGCGTGCTCGAGGGCGGACGCTACATCCTCGGACCCGAGGTCGAGGCCTTCGAACGCGAATTCGCCGCCTTCATCGGGGTCGGCCACGGCATCGGCGTCGCCAACGGCACCGACGCGGTCGAGCTCGCCCTGCGCGCCATCGGCGTCGGCCCGGGTGACGCCGTCGCCACCGTCTCCCACACCGCGGTCGCCACCGTCGCCGCCGTCGAGCGCATCGGCGCCGCGCCGGTGCTTCTCGACATCGATGATCACTACACCCTCGATCCCGCCGCTTTCGAGGCGGCGGCCAAGGCGCGCAAGCTCAAGGCGGTGGTCGTGGTCCATCTCTATGGCCAAGCCGCCAACCTCGCCGCCCTCGCCGAAATCGCGCTACGTCACGGCATCGCCCTGATCGAGGATTGCGCCCAGGCCCATGGCGCGACCTGGCAGGGCCGCAAGCTCGGCACCTTTGGCGCCGTCGCCGCCTTCAGCCTCTATCCCACCAAGAATCTGGGCGCCATCGGCGATGGTGGCATCGTCACCACCGACGATCCGGCGATCGCCGAGAGGCTGCGGGCCTTGCGGGAATATGGCTGGCGCTCGCGCTATGTCTCGGACATTCCCGGCCTCAACAGCCGGCTCGACGAGCTCCAGGCGGCGATCCTGCGGGTCAAGCTTCGCCATCTCGCCGCCGACAACGCGCGGCGCGGCGCCCTCGCCGCGGCCTATGACGCCGCTCTCGCCGGCACGCCGATCACGGCCCCCGCCCGCCGGCCGGGCGCCGGACACGTCTTCCACCTCTATGTGGTTCGGACCAAGACGCGGGATGCCGTTCAGGCGCGCCTCAAGGAGCTGGGCATCCTCACCGCCATCCACTACCCCATGCCGGTGCATCTCCAGCCGGCCTATCGCGGACGGGTGACGATCGGCCCGACCGGCCTGACCCGCACCGAGGCGATCGTCCCGGACATCCTCAGCCTGCCGATGTATCCGGAACTCGACGATGCCAAGCGCGACCGGGTGGTCACGGCGCTCAAAGGGTTTCGATCCGCGATTTGAGATCGAGGGCCCTGGCGAGGGCGGTGAGGCGGCGCTCGACGATTTCGGCCTTGAGGGAAGCGACCGACACCCCCAGGGTCAGCACCAGGGTCCCGCTCTCGCGATGGATCCAGGTTCGGCGCAAGAGCTCGGTGGTCCCTCCCGACAGCGTATGGGCGAGACGCAGGCCCAGCCCGACCGCCAGGGCGTGGGTCTCCTCGTCAGGTCCAAGCAAACGACGGGCGACCAGGGTCGCGTCGCTTTCGATCAGGCCGGCGTAGCGCGCGAACAAGGCCAGCGCCACGAAGCCCCGCCCGGCATGGTCGATGCCGATGAACGGCGCGCGCAGGCCGTGATAACAGGCATGCTCGGCGCGATAGTCGGGATGCTCCCGCCAGCCGATATCCGAGAGCAAACACGCGGTCCGGTGAAGGCGGCGCCGATCGGGCGCGATGCCGGCGAAAACCGGCGCCAGCCAATCATCGACCGCGGCGCCGAAGCCATCGGCCCGCCCCTCCGCCACCGCCAATTGCTCCGCCGCCGCCAGGAGCGGATCGATGGTCCGACGCGCCGGCGGCAACCGATCGAACACCATGCCTTCGCGCAGGCCATGGGCGGAAAAGACGACCGTGCGGGGCTTGCCGGTCTTGATCAGGCGACGGAGGACCAGGGCAGCGGCCGGCAGCGTGTCGATGCGCCGCGCCGAGACGCCCTCGATGCCGAGAAGCGTGGTGCGGCTCAATTGCGCGACCAGGCCGGCGAGATCGACCACCGTGTCGGCGGGAAGGGTATAGCCATGGATCACCCGCAAGGGGTAACGCGCCTGGGCCATGTGGATGCGGGCGATGGTCCGCCAGGCGCCGCCGACCAGGTAGAGATCGCGCCCCTGCAAGACCCCCCGCAACCAAGGCGCGGTGGCGAGCGCCTCGTCTATTTCCTCGCGTCGTTCCGCCTTATTGTCGCCCTTGAGCATCAAGGGACCGACCGGCAGCGTGGTCTGGTGCCCGATCTTGCCGCGATCGAGGGCGACGACTTCGAGACTGCCGCCCCCGAGATCGCCCATCAACCCGTTCGCTCCCGGAAAGGCGCTGAGTACGCCCTGGGCGGAGAGCCGCCCCTCCTCCTTGCCCGAGACCACCCGCACCTCGATGCCGGCGCGCTTTTTCACCTTGGCGACGAAGGCCTCGCCGTCGCTGGCGTCGCGCATCGCGGCGGTGGCGACGGCGTCGACCCGGTCAACCCGGCAGGCCCGGGCGAGTTGGGCGAAGCGGGCGATGGCGTCGAGGGCCATGACCACGCCTTCGGGATTGAGCTTGTCGGTGCGGGCAATGTCGCGCCCGAGGGCACAAAGCACTTTTTCGTTGAAGATCGGGATCGGCGCCCGGGCCAGGCCGTCGAACATGACGAGGCGCACCGAATTCGAGCCGATGTCGATCACGGCGATGCGCCCCTGCGCCGCGCTCCGCCCCCTTCGCTTTCCCCCCGACTTGGCCGGCTTGGCCGCCATCGCGTCAGTCTTCGTCGAGAACCAGGCGCGGCACGGCGCCCGGATCGCGCAGCGCCTTGCCCCGGCCGGAGAGGCTGGGATTGGTCATGAAATAGGCGTGCGCGCTGAAGGCGTCGGCGCCGGCGTCGCCGCGCTGATACTCGCCGTCGGCGCCGAGGCTCCAGCTCTGCGCCTCGTCCTTGAGGTTGGCGACCATGATCTGCTCGAGCACCTGCTGGTGCACGGTCGGGTTCTCGATCGGCACCAGGGTCTCCACCCGATGGTCGAAATTGCGCACCATCCAATCGGCGGAGCTGATGTAGATCTTGGCCTCGGGATGCGGCAGGCCGTGGCCGTTGCCGAAGCAGGAAATCCGGCAATGCTCGAGGAAACGGCCGACGATGCTCTTGACCCGGATGTTCTCGGAGAGCCCCGGCACGCCGGGCCGGAGGCAGCAGATGCCCCGCACCACCAGGTCGATCTGCACCCCGGCGGCGGAGGCGTCGTAGAGCGCGTCGATGATCTTTGAATCGACGAGGGCGTTCATCTTGGCCCAGATCGCCGCCGGGCGCCCGGCCCGGGCATGGGCGATCTCGCCCTCGATCAGGCCCATCAGGTGATCGCGCATCCAACCGGGCGTGGTCACGATCTTGGCGAAACGCTCGGGCGGGGCGTAGCCGGTCAGGTAGTTGAAGAGGCAGGCGGCGTCGCGGCCGAGATCGGGATCGCAGGTGAAGAAGGAAAGGTCGGTGTAGATCCGCGCCGTGATCGGGTGGTAATTGCCGGTCCCGAAATGGACATAGGTGCGCAGGCCGTGGCCCTCGCGCCGCACCACCATCGAGACCTTGCAATGGGTCTTGAGGTCGACGAAGCCGTAGACCACCTGGGCCCCGGCCCGCTCGAGATCGCGGGCGAGGCGGATGTTGGCCTCCTCGTCGAAGCGGGCCTTGAGCTCGACCACCGCCGTCACCGACTTGCCGGCCTCGGCGGCGGCGACCAGCGCCTTGACGATCGGGCTGTCGGCGGAGGTGCGGTAGAGCGTCTGCTTGATCGCCACCACCTCGGGATCGGCCGCCGCCTGGCGGACGAATTGGGCGACCACGTCGAAGCTCTCATAGGGGTGATGGACGACGATGTCCTTGTGACGGATGGCGGCGAAGCAATCGCCGCCATAGTCGCGGATGCGCTCGGGAAAACGGGCGTGGTAGGGCTTGAAGAGAAGGTCCGGCCGGGCGTCGGTGATCAGCCGACGGGTATCGGCGAGACCAAGAATACCGTCGACCCGCACCACGTCGATGGGGTCGATGCGGAACTCGCTGGCGACGAAAGCGAGCAGGTCCTCGGGCATCGCCGCGTCGACCTTGAGGCGGATTACGGTGCCGCGCTTCCTTCGCCGGAGCGCCGATTCGAACGAGCGCACCAAATCGTCGGCCTCGTCCTCGACCTCGAGCTCGCTGTCGCGAATGATGCGGAACTGGCCCTGGCCGGTGACGTCGTAGCCGGGGAACAGCCGATCGAGAAAGAGTTGCACCACGCTCTCGAGGGCGATGAAGCGGATGCCCTGTCCCGGCAGGCGGTGGAAGCGCGGCACCTGGGCCGGCAAGGGAACGAGGGCCTGCAGCACCTGACCGTCGACCCGCCGCCTGAGGGCGAGCACCAGGGAGAAGCCGAGATTGGGGATGAAGGGAAAGGGATGGGCCGGGTCGATGGCGAGCGGCGTCAGCACCGGGAAGATCTGCTCGAGGAAGAGCGTCTCGAGCCAGGCCACGTCGTCGTCATGGAGGAGTCCCGGGCCGATCACCACCACGCCGGCGGCGGCGAGCTCGGACTTGAGCTCGATCCACACGGCTTGTTGCGCCGCCATCAGGCGATGGGCGCGATCGTTGGTGGCGACCAGTTGCTCGGCCGGGGTCATGCCGTCGTCGGAGGGCGAGGTCACTCCCGCCTCGATCTGCCCGCGCAGGCCGGCGACGCGGACCATGTAGAACTCGTCGAGATTGGCGGCGGAGATCGAGAGGAAGCGCAGCCTTTCGAGCAGGGGATGGTGGCGGTTGCGCGCCTCCTCCATGACCCGCTCGTTGAAGGCGAGCCAGGACAGCTCGCGATTGATCAGCCGCCGCGGCGAGACGGCGTCGATCCGCTCTTCCGAGCGCGAAACCAGCTTCGCCCGAATCGTCGGCATGGGCGTTTCCTCCTTGCTGACGCCACGCTATCCCAGCCCCCTCCCCCTGTCACGCCAAGGCGCGAGCGGCGGCTATTTGACGCGGGTCCAGACCTGGGTCTTGCCGAAGAGCGGCACGCCGACATAGCCGCGGACCTTGAGGGTGCCGTTGCCCTCGAGGGTCATGGTGCAGGAATAGGTCTTGCCGTCCTCGGGGTTGTAGATGGTGCCGTCGGCCCATTTGTTCTCGCCGGCCGGGCGGAAGCCCTCGAGCATGGCGAGGCCGAGGATCGGCCGCTCGCGCCGCGCCGGGTCGGGATTTTCCTTGTCGCGCTTGGGCTGCCCGGCCGTGTCGAGGGGCTCCTTGAGCCAGACGATGCGGCCGCACAAGGCCTCGCCGCAAGGGCCGATCTCGACCTGTCCGCCGCCGGATTCGGTGAGCCAGGTTCCGTTGGCGCCAAGCGCCGGAGCGGTCCAAGCCAACAGCGCCAAGGCGAGCCAATATCTCATGGCTGATCCTCCATCCCCTTGATGACCTGCGCCGCCAGCGGCACGGTGGGCGCCCGCCCGGCGGCGAGGGCGGCGGCGTCCAGCGCCTCGGCGGCGCGACGCGCGGCGGCGTGGGTGCGGGGAATGCGGGCCGCGAGATAGCGCACCACCTCCGCCGCCACCCGCAACTGCCGATCGGCGAAATGCTTGATCAGCAGACCCTCGAGCAGGGTGTCGTCGGGCGGCCCGAGGGCCACGGCGGGCAGCGCCGCGAGACGCGAGGCGAGATCGGCAAGGCCGATCTCCCAGCGGGCCGGCGCCATGGTCGCGGTCAGGAGCAGCGTGCCGCCCGAATGGCGCAGATGATTGAGGAGATGGAAGAGCGCCTCCTCGTCCCTGGTTTCCTCCGCGTCCTCGATCAGCACCGCCCGCGCCGCCGTCGCGCGGCGCAGATCGGAGGCAAGGCGCTTTTCCGCTTCCGCCCGCGCCCGCCAGATGCCGGCGAGATGGCTCTTGCCCGCCCCCGCCGGGCCGAACAGCACCAGGCCGCCATTCGGCCAGTCGGGCCAGCGGTCGATCCAGCCGACCGCCTCGGCGTTGGAGGGCGAGATCAGGAAATCCTCGATCCCCTGGGCCGCCCGCAACGGCAGCGCCAGGGCCATCTGCCGGGAGGGGATCACGGCGTCGGGCCGCCGCCGTAGAAGGCGCTCGCCTTGTACCTTTCGATGCCGAAGCGGACCAGCACCGAGACCGCGGCCGCGACCGGCATGGCGACCAACACGCCGACGAAGCCGAACAGCGCGCCGCCGGCGAGCAGGGAGAAAATGATCCAGGCGGGATGCAGGCCGACCCGATCGCCGACCAGGTTGGGCGTGAGATAGACCCCTTCCACCGCGATGCCGACGCCGAAGATGACGATCGGGGCGAGGATCATCCAGAAATCCCAGCCGAAGCTGAGAATGGCGACGGCGAGCGAGACGATCAACCCGATGGCGTGACCGACATAGGGAATGAACACCAGGGCGCCCGAGGAAAGCCCGATCGCCAGGCCGAAAGGCATGTTCACGGCGCTTAGAGCGATGGCGTAGAAGACGCCGCAAGCGAGACAGACCAGCGATTGGCCGCGCAAGAAGGCGGCGAGAACGGCGTCGATTTCCCTGACCAGACGGCGGATGGTGGGCGCCTCCTGGCGCGGCAGCAGGCTGTCCAGTTCCGCCGTGACGCGGTCGAAATCCCGAAGCAGGTAGAACGACACCACCGGGGTGATGAAGATCACCGAGAGCAGGCTGAGCAACGCGACGCCGCCGCTCAGGAGCGTGCCGACGAAGCCGCGAACCCAGCCCATCACCGTCTGGGCGAAATTGCCGGCGGCCGCCTTGACGTCGGCCCCGAGATGCTCGGCCTCGACGAAGGCGAGGACCTGGTCGACGATCGGCCACAGCATCTCGCGCCAGCGCTCGATCATCGCCGGCAGGCGAACCGTCGCCTCGATGAGCTGCAGCTTGATGGCCGGGATGGCGACGGCGATGGCCCCGATCATCAAGGCGAAGAAGATCAGGGTGCAGAGCGTGGTCGCCACGGTGCGCGACATGCCGCGCCGCGCCATCGCCCGCACCACCGGGTCGAGGACATAGGCGGTGAGGATGCCGGCGATGAAGGGCGCGAGCACCCCGCCCAGGGCCCACAGCGCCAAGCCGAAGACGATCACCGCGATCGCCAGGATCCGCCACCGTCCCTCGATCATGCCGCGTCTCCGTTCATCGCCGCGAACCAGCCCCGCAAATAGACCCCGCCGGACAGCGCCGTGGTCACGCCGACCGCGAGGGCGCCGCCCTCGGACCAGGCGCCGACATCGAGGGCGAAGGCATGGCCGCCCAGGACCAGCGCCGCGAGGCCGATCTGCAAGGCGGTATTGACCTTGCTGATGGCGACCGGCGCGATGTCGATCGGTCTTTCCAGCGCCATGGTGAGAATCGTCCCCCCCACCAGCAGAATATCCCGCGAAATCACCAGTATCACCAGCCAGACCGGCAGGTCGCCGCGCTGGCCGAGGGCGGCGTAGATGCCGACCAGGAGCGCCTTGTCGGCGATCGGATCGAGCAGGCGGCCGAGATCGGTGGTCATGTCGAAGGTCTTGGCGATGGCGCCATCGACCGCGTCGGAGACGCCGGCGGCGACGAAAAGCCAAAAGGCCGCGGTCAACTCCCCGGCGAGGATGAGCCAGAGCGTCACCGGCACCGACAACAGCCGGCCGAGGGTGATGAGGTTGGGAAGGTTCACTCGTCGGCCGGGGCGCTCGCGGCCGCGCCGGGGCGATAGCGGAGCGTCCAGTACCCCTCCCGCTCCGAGAGTTCGAGGTCCCGGCGCAGGAGGGCGATCGCCAGTTCCCGCGGCTCGCCGTAGTGGTGGAGCGTGACCTGCGCCCCGGTGGTGCCGAGGCGGCCGATATCCATCGAGCGCACCGCCGGAATCTGGGCGAGGCGATCGCGCACCGTCACCCACTCGCCGATGTCGGCGACCGGCACCCGGACCGTGAGGCGCGCCGTCTGACCGCCCTGGAGGAGGCGGGCATCGCGTCGCCAATCCGCTTCCATGCGGGCGGCGAGGACCTGGGCGGCGTTGACCAGGAGGGGCTCGACCTGGTCGCGGTCGCGACCGGTGAAGGATTCGCGGGTGAGCCGATCCGGCCCCTGACCGATGCGGCGGAGCGCGACGTCGAGCACCGGCTGGACCGATCCCGCCTCGATCCGCAGCGTCGCGTGGGCGACCAGGATGTCCTGAACCCGATGGCGTCGGGCGAGGGCGGCGAGGCCGTTGGGATCGCCGGCCGCGGCCTGCCCGGCGCCGAGGGCGGCGAGATCGGCGAGATCGCCCTTGGGCACCAGGATGGGCTGGAGCTTGTCCCGCGTGTCGATCGCCGCCCAGGCATCGCGCCAGGGGTTGTTCTCGTCCCAGAGCAGCACCGCGCCCGCCACGGTGTAGACCGGCACGATCAGGATCGGCCGGGCCCGCGCGTCGTTGAAGGGGATATTGGCGCCGCGCAGATGCTGGCGCACGGCGTCGGGCTTGAAGGCGACGGTGAGGCGGGCGATGTAGCGGGTCGAGGAGCGCTTTTCCTCCTCGACCTCGATGCCCCGCACCAGGGACTGCAACTTGGCGGCGTCGGCGGGAGGAACCCGCGCCAGATGCTCGGGTCCGACGATGCGCTTGATCAAGCGGTCATAGGCGAGGTCCTGCGCCTCGGCGAGCGCGCGCTGCTGCGCCGCCGCCGCGGTGTCGGCGGTGATGTCGACCGCGACACCCTCGACCGTGTAGAAGGCCTGCGCCATGGCGGGCGAGAAAGCCGTTCCCACCGCCAACGCCAGGATCACGGCTAGAAAACCACGCGAGAAAGCCCGCGCCGCCATTGCAATGCGCCTATCTTCGGTTATGACTATCGACCCGCCGGGAGCATACAGGATGTCGGAAAGCCGCAGCAACTCGTTGACCTACAAGGACTCGGGCGTCGATGTCGACGCCGGCAACGCGCTGGTGCGCAGGATCGCCCCCTTCGCCCGCGCGACCCGCCGCGCCGGCACCGAGGCGGGCCTCGGCGGCTATGGCGCGCTCTTCGACCTCAAGGCGGCGGGTTTCGCCGATCCCGTCCTGGTCTCGACCACCGACGGCGTCGGCACCAAGCTCAAGATCGCCCAGATCCTCGGGCGCCACGACAGCATCGGCATCGACCTGGTGGCGATGAACGTCAATGATCTCGTGGTCCAGGGGGCGGAGCCGCTCTTCTTCCTCGACTATTTCGCCTGCGGCAGGCTCGAGGTCGACGTCGCGGCCAAGGTGATCGAGGGCATCGCCAAGGGTTGCGCCGAGGCGGGCTGCGCCCTGGTCGGCGGCGAGACCGCCGAAATGCCGGGCTTCTACCCCGATGGCGAATACGACCTCGCCGGCTTCGCCGTCGGCGCGGCGGAACGCGGCAACCTGGTCGACGGGCGCGGCATCGCCGCCGGGGACCTCGTCCTCGGCCTCGCCTCCTCGGGCGTCCATTCCAACGGATATTCCCTGGTGCGCAAGGCGGTCGAGATTGCCGGCCGGGGCTGGCGCGAGCCGGCGCCCTTCGCCCCGCACCTCACCCTCGCCGAGGCATTTCTCACGCCGACGCGGATCTACGTGAAGAGTTGCCTCGCGGCGATCCGGGCCGGCGCCATCAAGGGCCTCGCCCATATCACCGGGGGCGGCTTCATCGACAACGTGCCGCGCATCCTGCCCGACGGCCTCAAGGCGGTGATCGAGGCGAGTTCCTGGCCGCTGCCCGGCGTCTTCCAATGGCTGGCGACGGTCGGCAACGTTCGATCGCAGGAGCTCGCGCGCACCTTCAATTGCGGCATCGGCATGGTGGCGGTGGTCGCCCCGGACAACGCCCATCGCGCGACGACGCTGCTGCGCAACGCCGGCGAGACCGTCCACGTCATTGGCCGGATCGAGGCGCGGCGCGGCGACGAGGCGCCCTGCGTGGTCGACGGCGCGAAGGCATGGCCCGGTTGAAGACGGCGGTCCTGATCTCGGGCCGGGGAAGCAATCTCCAGTCCCTGATCGACGCGGCCGGCGCGGCGAATTTCCCCGCGACCATCGCCCTCGTGGTCTCCAACCTCGCCGAGGCTTTCGGCCTGGAACGGGCCCGGCGGGCCGGCATCGCCACCGAGATCGTCTCCCATCGCGGCCACGCCCGGCGCGAGGACTTCGAGCGTCTGCTCGACGAATGCCTGCGCGCCCACGGCATCGAATTCGTCTGCCTCGCCGGCTTCATGCGCCTTTTGACGGCGTGGTTCGTCGAACGCTGGCGTGATCGCCTGATCAACATCCATCCCTCGCTGCTGCCCGCCTTTCCCGGCCTCGATACCCACGCGCGGGCGCTGGCGGCCGGGACGCGCTTCGGCGGCTGCACCGTTCATTTCGTGCGCGCCGAGATGGATGCCGGGCCGATCATCGTCCAGGCCGCCGTGCCGATCCGATCCGACGACACCGCCGACAGCCTGGCCGCGCGGGTGCTGGAGGAGGAACACAGGATCTTCCCCCTCGCCCTACGCCTCTGCGCCGAAAAGCGCGCCGTGGTCGATGGCAATGCCGTGCGCATCCTCGGCGCCACGGCGCCGACCGGGTCCCTGATCAACCCGCCCGGCTAGACAGATCCAACGCTTTGGACGCGTCATTCCGGCCAAGCGGCGAAGTCGCGCGAGCCGGAATCCAGAAACCCTGACAAGCCCCCTGGATGCCTGCTTGCCCACACATGACGCAGTCTCGCGCGCGACGAGCGGGGGACGGCGCCGCGTTTCAACGAAGGTGGCTCAGACCTCCATAAGCCCGGGCGAGGGCGCAGAACCCCTCGACCGAAATCCGCTCGGCCCTTTCGGTGGGTTCGATGCCGGCCTCGCGGCACAGCGCCTCGGCGTCGCCCAGACCGCGCAAGGCGGAACGCAGCATCTTGCGCCGCTGTCCGAAAGCCGCGGCGACGACCTTCTCGAGATCCGAAAGATCGGCGGGCGAGAGTGGCCCTGGCCGGGGTGCCAAGCGGATCACCGACGACACCACCTTGGGCGGCGGCACGAAAGCCGAGGGCGCGACATCGAACAGGAGCCGCGCCTCGGTCAGCCATTGGGCGAGCACCGAAAGCCGCCCATAGGTCTTGCCCCCGGGCTTGGCGACGATGCGTTCGGCCACCTCGCGCTGGAACATCAGGACCAGGCCACGGACTAGACCGGGTTGGCCGTGAACGCGCTTGAGCCATTTGATCAGCAGCGGCGTCGCGATGTTGTAGGGCAGATTGGCGACGACCTTGAACGGCGCCCCGCCGGTCAGCGTCGCCTCGTCGATGGCGAGGGCGTCGCCTTCGACCACG
>Ga0194120_10006399_pt1 | contig 16674 bp, 16 predicted proteins | sample TA2MahCa65mmetaG_FD_148642 | JGI IMG/M metagenome (GOLD analysis project Ga0194120, IMG submission 148642) | Freshwater microbial communities from Lake Tanganyika, Tanzania - TA2015019 Mahale Deep Cast 65m | ecosystem: Environmental > Aquatic > Freshwater > Lake | place: Tanzania: Lake...
CAGGCTACATTTTTATTTTGCGTTATTCTAGCACTCTCTTTGGCGTCCAAGAGGACCACCACGGTCTGGAACCAGATATTACAAAAACAGAATTGACAGTTGCTTTTGTTTTCAATGGGCATCCCAATCCCCTTAACACGGACACCTGTCAACTACCAGAAGGACTCTCCGAGGAGCTTACTGCTACTTTTCCTGGGTGTGGCGCAAAAATTGACGACGATCTTGGGAGACCCATCTTGGTAGTAGCTGCCACAGAAGAAGGAAGCATCCCTCAGTTCGTTAACTTTTTACTTAACCGGGGTTGCAAAGTTTGTCTGACGTCACTTGCGCATCCAACTTTCACGCCAGGTGGGCCACCATACTCTGTGGCTACCGCCGCTCTGAAGATTGTGGAGCATATGCGATATGTTCTCACGGGTATTATCACGCTGTTTCCGAGACAAGCTTGCAGCGAACGTTTGCAGGAGTGGATGAAACCCTGTATTGACCTTATTTACGGAAAGGTCGCCGATACCGATCTTAGTTACACAAACTACCTTTTGGATATACTAAGAATGGCCACGGACCACTATTCTTCTATTGGGGAAAAGGTGCTGCAGATGTTCACAATGCCACATCTGTGGCCAACGCTTGAAACAGTGCGCATCGCTTGCGCGTTTCGTGCACTTGTGGTAACAAAAACGCCTCTGCCCTCCGAAGAAGAGATGTTACAAATACTACAAACGGCTGTGTTGTTTCCGGAAGCATCTTTGGAGGTCAGAAAAAAGCTCGAGGCTATTATGCCCTTCAATCCACTGGTTCATTACCCGCCCTTCGTTCGGCCTGCGGACTTAGTAATAAATACTAGTAGTAGTGGTGGTGGCGGTGGTGGCGGAGAAGTACAAGAAACAGAAACTACTGGAAGTGAGAAAGTAAGGAGGTAGAATGTGGTTGATGATCCGGTACACTGGGGATTGAAACGGAAGCATAAGAGTGATGATGAAATTATTGATGTTGAGGACTATTCGGGTGGGGGTGGGGGTGGGAGTGAGGGAGGGGGCGGTGGCGGGGCGGCGGTTGAAAACATTGCTGAACCAGAGGCAATTGTGGAGTGTGTTATTTGTGCAGAACGACCAGCAACCACAATCGTTCTTCCGTGTCACCATTCCGTACTGTGTACACAGTGCTCCAATGAAGTTAAAGGTGCCACCGCATTTAATGGTAAACTCTGTATTATCTGTCAGCAACCAATAGAAGCGATCTACAATAGAGTTAGTGATACTCTTGAATAATTGAATAAGAACTATTATATTATATTATATTATATTACCGTCACACTTGGTATTTTCTGATGGCAGGCTAACAAATAACTACATTGTTATCTGGAGCTGATTTCCGGAGACGGTGGTTTTCACAAACCTCCGTGAGCGTTCCAGGCTGGACCACACATCAGCGGGGTTATCATGTACCCCGCAGTGCTCCAAAAACCACTGTAAGGACTGCATGGAAAATTCATACGCTGGATAGTACATTCTGTAGCATGTGGCCTTCCGGTCTTCGCTTTCTGTGTACCGGAGTGTGATACACTGCATTGGTATACCGGTCCCCTTGTCTTTAATACTGTGATATTCCACCGCGCCATCAGCAGCAACAGACTGTTCAAAATACCGCCGCTGGGGTTTACGCTTCTCGGAGCGCCGGGTTGTCGGCTGGACTTCGATCCACTCGGTTTCGGCAGTTGACATCGTGAGAGGCGTTTCTGAGAAAATAGGGGGTGCGGGGTGTATGTATTTTACCCCTATCTATATTTAGGGGTGTGACACAGGAAATAAAATAAGGGTGTATCCGTGTTATTATGGATAATTTGTTAGCAAGCTAACTAACTATGCGGTCGCTGTTACAAACGCCCAAGAATACAATACCGCAACCCGTTTTACATCCTCCAAGCCACATCCATACGCAGTAAGTGTCTCGGCAGTAAACAGTTCAGACTCCGCGGGCATACAAACCGTGGAAGGCAGTCCGTAGCGAGCATATGCCCCAAGTTTCGGGCCGCTTTCTCCCATCACCATCGGCACCAACTCCACCTTGTTTTCATGGGCCGCACGGACCAGCTCCACCACCCCATCGGAACTTCTCAGCTGTGTTATTACTGGGCCAATGCTATATTTTTCTTGATCCGTTCTCCCAGTTGAGGCGGGGATCAAATTTGCAAATGCGTTGCGTTTGGCTCCTCCAGTTATGAGGCGGTACCCCTCCTCCGGGGACACTCCCACCAGCATACCGCCTTTGGCGTCTGTGGTGAAGGTCGCCCCGACTCCAAAAATGGCGGACTCCACTCCGTCAAAGGTCCCGATTTTTGCCGTGTCCCTCACTGTGACCACCTGCCCTTCCGGCACAAATGACAGCCTGGCCATTCCGTCGGATAGTGCACTGAAAGCACCCGCCAAAGAGGCCGCATTCTCCTTTTGAAGGTTTATCACCCCCTGCTCGTGCGTCAAAAACTGTCTCACGCTTATTGGGACAGAGCCTTCCGCCTCTGGACTGGCCAACCTTTTCGTTCCCGGGTTCCAGTACACCACCCCGTCTTCGCCTGTGGCCGCATTAAACTCCCCCGTAAACTGCGCGATGGCCTCCGAGTCATCCAAACGAACCACAATCCCCAACTCAGGAGTGCCAGCAGCAACACCGTACACCCGAACCAGTGAATAGGTTATACCATCCGCATCCTTGGGGGCAGCACCGGGAGCCGAAAAATGACGCTTCATGACCTTCAGGACCGTCTCCTTGTCACTGATGTCCTTATTGGCAATCATGCGCATGCCCACCATACGAGCTTTGGGGACCGTTTGGTGGTCATTGCGCATTGGGGCATTCAAATCTTGGATAATCACTCCCATGTTTCGAATGCCAGGGGAGGGTGCAGCCTCTGTGGCCCCGTTTCCTGCTAACCCAATAAACGCCAAGGGGGTACTGCCCCAAGCCTCCTTAAGTGCCACAAGTGCCCCCACATGGGTGGGCTTTAATTTCACGACTTCATCATACCCCACCTCCGCAGCCACAAGCGTCACCTGTTTTGGGGTGGTGTGGAGGTAGGCCCCCAGTACGGCTGTCCCCGCATCCTTTTTCAGTCGTGTACTCGCGTACTCTTTATTCAGCATTTCAAATTGTGATTTGGCAGCTTCAATTTGTCCATGTTCCCGCACTGATGAATGACTCAGGATGGCGTGCATGTCCACCAAATCCGGGTGGACCTCCACATCCTCGAAGGCCCCCTCAACTCCCTCGTCCTCCTTTTTATCTAGTAAACCCACCGAGTGAGTGAACTTATCTTCGCTCCCCCCACCACCACCACCACCATGTGGATTCTGTGCAATAATACCCAGCACCTCCTGCTTCCTCTGTGCGATTAAACGCCTTTTTCCCGCGGCCTCCGCCTCTTCTTGGAGCCGAGTTTCATACATATGGCGCTCCATTTCTACTTTGGATGTTTTGTGTGAAAACCCTGTGATCTTAAACGGTTCCGCTGAAGGAGGTACCTCTCCCAGCACACGGGCACCCACCGCCTTGGACTTGCTTGAAAAATATTCCAACTCACCCGGGTTGTCATTGGTACCGTCACTATCACCGGCGAACAATGCTTCCAGCTCAGCACGCCTCTGTGCGAATCCCACTCGGCTATTCAGTCCCTTGATCTGTTGCGCCATGAGCACCACAAATAGCGCAAGTTTGGCACTGGGTTGTGCTTGTGTGTGTGTGTATATATCTATGTGTTTAACTCTGTTTATAGAATCACTGTGAACTATTTCATTTCATTTACTTTATTTTATTTTATTTTATTTTTATTCTTCGACACCTGTTATCAAGATCACTTATTCTCGCATTATACTCTTTCCATAGATCTTCATTGCTTATCACAACAGCGTGTTCCTCATGTTCCGGAAAAATAATTTCCTTTAGTGCCAAAATCGCAGTTGACGGTTTAGCAAAGACAATATGAACTTTATCACAATTTAATCCACTTGGTAGAGTCTCAGTTGTGATATAGAACGTGAACTTCTCCTCTTGCTCTCGCTCTCTGAACCACCTATTAATTTCTGCCCACGAAAAATAGTTACCGGCAATATCCAGTAGTTGTTTGGCCACTATTACGCCTTTTGTGGGAAATGGCTTGTGAGCAACATCGCAGACATCCATTATTTCGCACAATTCACTGATTTTCTCGAAAATCCAGTCCATTCGGTGGGTCGTCGTCAGGACAGGAGATCTCGTGCCGCTCTACAAATACGTTCCTTGTTTATGGAGAGAAGAGGAGGGCGTCTGTCTAGTGTTTCTGAAAGCAAAGAGGAGAGGGAGCGCTCGTCACAGAAGACAACACTGGTAGTTTCACCGACCCCTTTTTTTGTCTGGTGTATAACAGTGGCAAGCGCAACTACCGCGGGGGTGTCCCCTCTTTCCGCAGCATCCACCAAGACGCTCCACGGACCCGGGTTAATTAACCAGTAAGCACTACAAGCCGGGCGAAGGGCCAGTTCTGTGCACAATGTTAAAATTTCAACAGGCCACTTCCGTTCATTCTTCATAACCCACTCCACAGGGAGACGCAGACAGCACTGTGTGGTACAGAGTTCACACTCTCTGACTAAGGCGGCCATCAGGAGGAGTGCACACTGAACTATGGAGCCATCGGAGGACTGTATACCTTCAATAACGGTGGTAATTATGTCGCAGGCATCCCGCCACACGAAGTTGTGCACGGTGACTTTTTGGAGCATGTTGGAGAGCTCCGCAAAATTAAACAGTGCCAATTGAGCAAGAAAATTGGAACCTATTTTTTCTGTTTCAACGGTGCGCCGAAGCAACATCCGGATTCTGGAAACTCGGGATTCACATGTCATTGGTTCCTTGTTGTTGTTGGTGGTGGTGGTGGAAAAGAATTACAAGCAGGTGTATATAAAGTATCATTCCGTATACATCACACACATTCCAATTTGGCAGTATCCTCTTTTTTTTTTCTTTTCCTCCTGCAAAAAGGGAATGTCCATTACACGACCTCAATTAGAGGAATTGTATAATGAGGTCAAAGCCGCGGTGTTGACTGGCTCTGTTACTACCATTGTTCCATCTGGGATTTTGGTGGCCCCGGCGTCCGCAAAAGTCTGCACCAAATATAACCTCACAGAAATGGTCAATGGGGAGGTCGACAACATCTGGGTTCATCGGCGTAGGGGTAAGACCACCCGAATTGATCCAGAGAAGGCGGTACATGTAGTGGTGGAGAGGGGTGTACTGTGCTCTGCTGCACTTGAAAAATGCCCCAGTGACACACTGTGGTACATACTCACCCGCCTCTTTCCGGAGGAGCTCCAAGTCCTGATCATGAGCGCGGTAGCCCAGAAGTACCCCGGTGTTACCATAAGGGGGGTGTGGCAGGAAGTAGAAATCACACCACGGAACATACTCTACGTGTGTCTTGATGTTGAAAAAGAGGATGAAGAAGGAGTAGTTGATCCAATTATTTTCTATCCCCAAGATGCCCTGCGGAAAACAGAATTTATGTCACAGGCACCCATCTATGTACTCAATCACTTGGTGCTCCTAATTAATGGTGAATTTTCTGTGGATTGTGGGTGTTTTTCACAGAAGAAGGCGGTGCGAGCGGTGGATCAGGAGATCGCAAACAAGTTTACTGCCAGTCCAATGCAGGTGTTGGAGGAGTGGAGACATAGAGTCTCAGAGGGTGTGCGGGGCATAAAACACATGAGTAAAGAGGGGTCAGGAGAGTGGATTGGAAAAATTAAAAGGCTTATAGAGTTCTATAAATCAAAGGATGCGCTCTTTGATGTCATTCAAACACTGGTTGGTACACCGGGCAGCGAGGTTGTGCGTAACATATTCAAGGCGGATGTGGCGCTACTTGCGAGGCGTTTCAAAGAGGAGACAGCAGATACTACTACTACTACTGCCGCTGTCGCCAGTGGAGGCGAAAAAGAAGAGGAAGAAGGACGAGGAGGAGGAGGAGCGAGTGAGGATGGTGGGTTTGAGGAAACAAAAGGCGCCTAAATTAGTAATTTATTTTTTTTGTTGGGAATTACTACTCAATCATCTGGTGTACCATCCGCACTTGGAGTTGGTAGCGCCTGTGGTCGTCTCGGAGTTGGCAGTGTTGTTTCATTGGACCAATACAATTTCCATGTGTGTCCACCCGCCCCATCAAATGCAATATAATAATTAATCGCGGTCGCACGGTAACTTCCCAACTCTTTCCTTATTAGTTCCACCGCTCTGTCTTGTGCCCCCGGGTCGTGTGGATTCCATACTATTATGCCATATCGAGGCATTGGGGCTGCTGGTCCCGGGCCACACAACTCCCTTCTTAAATATTTCATTATCTCCTCCAAGTTCTCCGGAAAATGCACTCCACTTGTACCAAGACTTCCACCTCCAGCCATTCACTCTTTATTTTAATTTTTTGGAAGAAGAAGAATAAATAAAAGACACACACGCACACCCCTTTTGTTGTAAATAAATAAATAAATAAAACTTAGTGTATTTGTTTTATGGTAGGAATTATTACAATAATTATTATTAAGGGGTGTGAAATTAAAACAACAACAACAACAAATAGTATCTGTTTCTATACACTAAAACAGATGGGTTAAGTGTTCAGGTGACCGCTTGTTTCAATGCGAAAACGGGGAAGAGACCGGGAGACGACAGTGAGCACAATTGAACGATATTCTGCGCATTACACACCAGAAAGTGTTTCGACCCTTTTTGTTTCCGATCTACTTGATGGATTTGTGTTTGATAGTGCGCATGGAATTCGTATCTACGATCCAGCGTGTGGCGATGGCGCACTATTACTTGGGATAGCCAAGTATTTAGTGGCTTGAGGTCATGCGATGGCCACTATCGGCGCCTCTCTTTTTGGATCAGATATTAACCCGGATGCAATCACAGCAGCCACTGCAACACTGAGTGCCTTCCCCGGTGTTACTCTTACTGTTAAGGAGTATGTGACCTCTTCAATGTCCCCATCTGACTCTTATGATGTGGTTATTATGAACCCTCCGTGGCAAATGCTCAAAGCTGTTAAAGCGGCAGATGCGCTGCGATAGACACACAAGCGGGTCCGTTTGTCCATGGCGGACACAACTCTTTATGAACACATGATGGATGAGGAAGGATGTAGTGGGGGACAAACAAACTATTACATGCCGTTTATTGAGCGAGGGATTAAGAGTACGCGTCCCAATGGGCGATTTGGGGTGTGCTGTCCATCTTCCTTTTTCGATTCAACGGCTGCACTACCTCTTAGGAAATGGGTTTCACGTACACTAAAGATAAGTTGTATTAGAGAATACAATAAAAATGCGCCTTTCCGGAGGTAAATAGACCATGTTTTACACTTGCTGGAAGTCGTTGTGAGATGATCACAGAGGACCAATTTCCCATAAGTTGTTACTATAGAAACGGTGTTATGAGGCCAGTGATGTGGTCCAGATGTTTACAGTCCGTCTACTTACTGGACTACCCCTCTCATCCCACTTTGCAGGCACTGGTGCGTGCTGCCAGCGGTGACTACACCGGTTTGGAAACCCAGTTAAAACCATATGGGGAGTTAATGGAAGTTACACATGGTCCAGATCGTTGTAAAAAAGGGGTAACTCAACAAATGGAAACAGATGAGTATCCGGTCACCCTGTTGACAACCGAAATATGTGGGCCATTTAAAAGACAGGATGTTCCTACTCGGTATTTCGTTAAACGAAGTACATTCGATAAAATTGTTGGGGTGTCTGGACAGGGAGAGAGGGTGATAATGCGTACGGTTATGGATTTTAAACGAAAACGGAGGTTCGCAGCGGATATTAGTTATGGCGATGAAGTAGGCTATAACAATTCAACGATACACCGACCGAAAGTGGACAAATACCCGCCAGAACTCATCTCCGTTTGTGCAGCAATAATGAACTCTGCGTTGTTAGAGTATTTGTTCCGAGCGTACAGCCGGGATGACCAAATCAATACTAAAAACGTTAAAGCTCTTCCCGTTCCATGTGTCCTGAATTCAAAGGTTATGACTGAGCTCGCAACTGCGGTGCGTGAACTTCAAAAAGCCATAACTTGGTGTGAAGAAGAACAGGAAAGAGATCTTTTGGAGCGTATTGAGGGCGGTGTTTTTGAGTTGTATGGGATTAACGAGGAAGAAACACGTAAAGAGGTATTAAGTGATGTGGGACATGGATGGTGTTAATTACAAAAACCTAAAAATAGACATGAAAAACCACTGAGGAACGGCTTCTAACAAAAGCCTTATGGACTGAGGACATCCCATAACAAAATCGCAGGAACCTCTTTGGGCCAGGACCCGAAGCTTCAGCACAAATTCCGCCAGCTTGGAGAGTTTTGCATAAAAGCTTATCACTTGTTGATGGATAAAAGAAATCTCTCTATGTTGACGTGTGGTTTTAAGCGCAATCCAAATTCCCATTTGAATGTCTCCATCAAGTCGCACGGATTCCAAAGCACTCAAGTAATTCAGTTGTTGACAGAGTGTGTTGTTGTAAATGAGACTTAGTGTGCCCTTTTCTCGACTGAGTTCAACGGTAAATTTGCCACCGACTAAAACGTACGGGAAACGTTTCTTGTCACAATCCACCAACTCACCCATATCCTCACCCAGGGACACTAAAAACGCTTCCACCTCCCACCGAGCATATGATTCAGCTGATAAAACTATCCGAAAAAACACGGAGTAGACACCAGTGCTTGTAGATACTTGGATTCCAAGACAAATGTCTTCCATAAAATTTTTGATATAGACAGACACACTGTTCACAGTTTTAGCGAATAATAAAGGAGCCGAATTGAAGATCCTTGTTGAAATGTAGGTCGATAGGTAATCGGTATCAATCCTTAGTGTCCCGTCCACATCAAGTCGCAGTGACCCAAAATCTACAATCTGGCGCCTTTTTGCAAGTGCCTGTATTTCTATCTTTTTTACTTTGATCTCCTCATCAATCAATACACGGTCTTCTTTAAGTGTCGCGTAGGCCATTTCAGCTTTTGCGATACATGGATACGCTTTCTTCCATGCCCCTGTCTTGTCAGCATCAAGCTGTAACTGACGCTGCTTTCGTTTCTCAAGAACCCAAGAACGTTCTTCATATGGATCCAGCCCTTTTGTGGAGTGTATAACGACTGCTAATAACTCCTTCTCCTTACACTCCGCAATTACTCTATCCAAGTGTTGTTTGGCGTCCGCTGTGGATTCCGTATGTGCTATTATTCTTAAATCAAGCTGAAACAGTGATAGATTCCGAAATTCTTGACGCCGCCTCAGTAACTGCGGTTCTTTTGGTTCATCACCTTCTTCCCGAAGCACCCTTTTTTGGCGTTGTGTCGCTGTTATGGTAGTAGTTGTAGTTTCAGGGACGGGTGCTTCAACAATCTCTGAATTTTTCCAAGAAACAATGTTTTGAAGGAGTTTGGGAAACTCGTCTGGAAGAGAAAACCGGTGGCCTCCGAAATTGAGACAGTCCTCGGAGAGGGGGTAACCAGCGGCGATGAAAAGACGGGCATTCAGCATTAGGTCTTCCAGCGTCCGCAGAAAGGCGCACCCCTCCCGGATCTGAGACACCAGAACACATTTCAGGAGGCCCTTCTCATAGCACACCAATCGGAAAAGAAAAAAGGGAGGGTTGTTGCAGTGGTGTACGTCCTGTACTCGACGAAATTCTGCGAGCAGGCTTCCCAGTCCACCACTTGGACGCAGTGTCACCTCCGTACCAATCCGGGGGTCGATTTCAGCAACTACCGCTTTTGCCAAGCAAATAACTTCAGATGGTTTTAGAGGAGCACGCGCCATGAGTGAGGGAGTGAGGGAGGGAGGAAGGAGCGAGTGAAAGAAGGGGTAGTGAATGGGAGTATACACCCCGTATCTACCCCCATTTTCTGTGTGTGTGCGGGTAGTATCGGTTTCAAAAAAAAAAGAACATGTTCGTTGTCTCACGCAACCCATGGGCATCGGTCGCTCCACAGAGAATGAAATATGGGTCAAACTTATTCCAGAAGATGATCTCCCCTCGTTCGAGCAGGTGGCAAAGGATAAACGGGTTTTCGTGTACGGCACAGAGTACAGGCTTACTGGCTGTCGGCGCCCACCTGCTGGTGTTGACTTGGACCGTTGGTTTGTCTCCTCTAAACTGCCCCCATCCAAGTGGAAGTCAGGAATGAGCTCGATTGCTCCAGGCTGGCCTGAACTAAATATAGACAGTCCAGCCTCGTGGCATGGTTATGTAGTTTGTAGGGGTGAACGCATGTAAAATACTTGATATACATAATAATAATAATGGTTCTTCCGGTTTATTTTATTTGTACACGAGTACACTTCCACACAGAAGAAAGTGATGTCTGGAATGGACAGTGAAAATGGGAGTGACGAAGGTGACAAACTCCTTGATCCTGTTACGGTGCCAATTGCAGCAGCCGAAATAGGAGCAAAACCAGTGGTAACAGAGGAACAAACCCAGCTAGCCCCTTTTCCCCGCTTTCTCAGTTTGTTTTCCTCCGTCGTGTTTGGGGTGGGTATTGTTTTGGTTAACAAACTTTTCATTCCCGGGTTTCCTTTCCCAATTACAATTCTTTTTGTTCACGCGGGAGCAGGATGGGGTGCGCTCTGGGCCGTGGGTAAATGGTGTAGAGCATGGCCCACACCCACTGCAGGACCCTCACAGGCGTACCTCTGGACACTTGGACTGGGGGTTATGCTGAACCACATCGCAACTCTGACATCACTCCAAGTGTCAACAGTTGGAACCTACCAAATGTTCAAACTCACCGTAATTCCTTTGGTACTTGGACTGGAATGGAAAGACAAGGCATCCGTTGCTACCGTGTCCAGCATTGTTGTGCTCCTGCTTGGAGTCGTTCGGGCCACTGTCTCCGATGTGCAGCTAACACCAGCTAGTGTGTTCTGGGGAACTCTGGGGGCACTTCTGGCGGCCTACACCACCTTTCGTCAGGGGAAAATGTGTCGACAATGGGGGTTGGATCCGGTGTACGCGGAGTACTTGCTGTCGCCTCCCAAGAGTATTTTGGGCTTCTGTCTACTCCTGCTCTTTGAGCGGTGTTCATTGCGCCCCCCGGACAGTGAACTGACTTGGGGCCTCTTTATTTGTAGTACCATACTCGCAGTTGCAATGAACGTTGTTAATATGATAATCATGGGAAAAATCTCGGTCCTGACGTACCAGATAACGGGGCAGGCAAAAACCGTATTTATCCTTTTAGGTTGGATGATATTGGACCGGTTTAACGGACTTAATGTGCTACAACTGGTTGGAATATGCACCGCGGTTGCGGGGACTTTCCTCTATAGTTGGCCGTTGAAGACCGTCGGTGCAAATTTGTTCATGGTTATTTTATTTATTGTTGTGATAGTTACTGCGACTGTTTTATTTTAGATACTTTAATTACATATCCATACTGTCAACATTCTAATTAGAAAAAGTGGTAGGTCCATTCAGTGGTCAGCTACATACGCGGGTACACGATACACATCCACGCCGTGTTTCGTACATTTATTAGCATTTCTTTCGGATACATGGCTGTCATCTCTGACGATTATAAATACAGGTTGATCCCTGCGAGTTGTCCAATGTGCCGTCCAGAGAACAGCGAATCCCGTTTGGTGCTTGTTGTACTGTTTTCGTACCTCCTTCTACTGGCACTGGTAGTTGCACTCTCTCTCCAAGTCTATGGGTACTTGTCTCCCGAACTGTATCTAAGTGACACTGGAGAGCCAACAGCCGGACTATGGGTACTGCGCATTTTGTTCCTGTTGTTTTCTATAGCAGCCATTCCAGTGGGTGTGTGTTCCTGTGCTGCATTAGCGCTGAGCGACGGCCGGCGCTCACCCTCATGCAAACGGATGGCCCTCGAAGCTGTCTACTGGGGGTACCTGTTTGCGATGTTGGTTCTATGCACTATGTACACGTTTAAGCCAAATTACACTCTTATTGGTCAAATTGGTGCAACGGGGTTAGATTTAAATTTTATATTAATGCTTCTCGATGGTTTTTATGTCTGTTGTTGTTGTAAGCGATTAAATGGTAGGGAATGGTGGATTGTACGACGATAAAACTGTATTACACACACTCATTTTCTCTAAAAATCATGGAACAGATAGTTGAGAGACAGAAACGTGAATGTAAGCGCGCAGTGACCGAGGGTGGTGTTGTTGTTGTTGGCCGCGTGTCTGCTCCACAATTTGGCATCTTACCAACACAACGAGCAGGATGAAAATGTTCGAAATAATTTATAATATATTTACGTCTGAATCTACATCACCATACATGAGTTAAGCTGGGTGAATGTCGCATTAGACTGTATATTAAGGGGTATATTTGGTATTGGCATACTGCTCTTTCCAGTTCCACCAACAAAACAAACGAAAAAACTGTCCACTACCGGAAGTCCGCATCCACACGGAATGGTATTCAATTGGAATCTAGAAAACCACAAAAAGGATGACGGTAGGGTTGAAACATTATTAGTTCTCAATGCTATATCATGGATACAGCCTATTACTTTTGCGACGATGCTGCTCCCCGGCACCCCAGAAGAGGCACGTTTTTATATACTTCTCACAACTTTTTTTCTGGAGTTGATACAATGGTTTCTATATCCAACAATAATTATTTCCCTGTCCAGTAAGAAGTACCGCTTTTGTTTTGATATGGGTCCTGTAAGAGAGTTCGGCTTAGAATTAATGGCGTTTTTAGTTTTTGGTGTATATTTTTTGGTATTGGGTGCGGTGGGAGTTGCTACAATCAAGTGGAGTCTGTTCTCCATACTTAATAGTTGGGGATATCAAGATGGAGAACTGAAATTGGCGCTGTCATTTCATGAATATTTAATGACAGTCGTATTCGCGTGTGCAATAATTAGCACACTCTTCGGGGTATTATTTGCATGCTTAAGAACAGTACATTTTGTGATCTATATCTGTTCATCAATGTTTTGTAGATTTTGGGTTGGTGTGCAGGAAGCGTAAGTAAGTGTGTTGTTTCAGAAACAATAAAAAACATGTGTAATAATTGGTTGAGTGCACAAACTACCCCTCATCTTTTGTTACTGTCATACACATCCCTCTCTCTCTCTCTCTCCCCTTTCACTTACCCATTTCTTTCTCATGGCCGCCGTTGTAGCGCCCCCTCCTCCTCCTTCCTCACCCAACTTCTTGTTAGCAGAAGATCGTGCATCTTGCTTCTATTACGGGAAATTGATCCCTCTCAATACCCCGACCGATAAAGCGATACTTGAGTTTCTGGACGCTCACGGCGCTGCTGAAGTGCTTTCTAAAGAGGATTACATTCGTGATATAGTAAAATTACGTGATGCTCTTCGGGACGTGTCTGCCCCGCGGCTCTCTTTATATAAAACCTTTGGTGCGGAGTACACGCGGTATTATTTTCTTTCTGAAGATAAACGGACTTTTACCGCATTTGGTAAACATATCGATTTAACCCAAGATGGTCCAGCATGGGCACTTCAGATGCTTCGAGACAGTGGTGCTTTGGAATCCTCTACTGCTCTTTGTATGGTTTTACATGAGTTTGACTGTCTGCTCAATGCCGTTGCTAACGTGCTTTATCGGATTCAAATTGAAAAAAAGAAAACAGAAGTTGCTGTTGCAGCAGAGAGCGCTTCAAAGTCCTGTCCCTTTAACACAGCTGCCCGTATTGTGCATGTTGGGCTCAATACTACTCGGTTTTCAATTCCAAACGCTGCTACGTATCATGAAGAAACTAAAGATTTGGGGTATACCGGAGACTATGTAATGATTACGGAGGGGGCTCACATGTGGCACCATGCGAACCCTTTGGCAGGCGCCTTGTTGGAGGCGCACGGGTGCGATGGAAATATTTTCTTGGTACCAGCAGACTTCTCCAGCACCCTCCAGTTGCACATGTCCACATTTGTAAATGCACATGCGCTGAGTCCATCTGTGCGACGGTTTTGTGGGCAACCAGAGGAAGCAGGTACAGAAAAAAAGCGTTTAGAAGTTATTCTGGACACTCCTGCGGAATCCCCCGACTGGCCACAATTTTTGCAACAATTTAAATGTGCTATTTTGCGTGATGCAGCGCCTCTTGGTATTTTGGTGCCCCCAGACTTTTCCACGAACACACCCGTCCATTCTGCGGTTGCAGCCGCAGCATTGATGGACGGCGTCCAAGAGTACTATTCTTATTTTGCGTCGTGTCTCTCCTGCGGACTGAATAATATGGCACTGGGGGGGACGGCTGCGGACTGGACAGCTCTTATGGCATGGATGGAAGCCCTTTATGAAAAATTGTCATTTTTTTCAAAGAGTGATCCGAAGGTCTTCTCGGACATTACACGGCATGTGGGTAGGTTCAAAGATGTTGCGTCCCATTTTGTGCTGGCTGCGGTGGCAACTGAGGACTCTTTACCCCCTAGTGAGCGGGAGTGGTTTAATAAGATGGTGCTGGTTAGCGGGGGTGGCAGCGGGAGGCCAAAAGAGATTACTGGGTGGTTATGCGACCTGCTTTATGATGAGGAGAAGGCAGGTTTTTTGGCAAGAACGGGGCGTGGTATCGAGTCTTTGCGGCAGTGTCCTCTGCGGAAAATTTCTGTTCCCGTAGTTCTACGCAATCTTAATGTGTCTCCAGTAACGGAGGCGGATTGTATAGTTCGTGGTGGACTGGTTGGCATTGGGTTTTCGGAAGACTATGTCTGGACTCGGGTGGCGCAGGTTATTACCGTGTCACGAAAGGAGTTGGTTGGAAAGAAAAAAGAAGAAGTTGAAACAGAGGACACGCTACGAAAATCAAAGAAAGCCAAGACAAAATCAACTTGACAGTATTTGTGTCTGTGAGAGAGTGAGAACAGTTTTAAACATTTGATTATCAATGAAAGTGCTTTTATTAAAAATTAAAAAATCCGCGCCGTGCTTCCGGACACCGTGAGTTTTCATTGTACTACCGACGTTGGTGCGCAGCAGTCGGGAGGGGTGATACCATTTGGGCAAACATACAACAACCTTATTGCCCTTTTTCTTTTTTTTTTCCTACTTCGTGGGAGCCGAGGGGGAGGGTAGTAAAAAGTTTTCATACTTCGTGGGAGCCGGGGGTAGGAAAAGGAGGGTAGAAAAGTAGGGTAGAAAACTTTTTGGAGCTTATGAATTGGAGCTACTCCAAAGAACCGGTACTATAAAAATGGAGCACTACCTTGTGATGTTTTAGAACGTTAGCTCCAAACACAAAAAGAGACAAGAAAAGTGGTTCAAAATTTGATCACGTGAGGGCATGGGGTACACAACGAAACCACTTGTAGAGAAATTCGAGCTGTTTATGACTCCTTTTTATTCAAAAATCCCACTATTGTTTAAGTTTTTTTAAGGATTTTCGGCAAAGTTTCCTTGTGTACCCCATGGCGCACGTGATCAAATTTTTTAAAAAAATATGAGACCCCCACTTTTCAGCGCTCAGGCGCTGAAAACTTTCACGCGTTTTGAATTTTTACCGGAAAATTACTGGAAATTTTACTTGTTTATTGAAGAATTTTACTTTTTGTTCCACATCCCATACGAGTCTCGACGAATCCCCCAATAGTCCGGAAATTTTTTGGAGTGCTCTAAAATCGCCCCTATACTATCTGCTTTCAGTAAGTAAAGCTCCTTTTCTGGAAAAGTTGTTAGTGCACCGGTGCATGAAAGCTCATTCCGGATCTTTTAAAATTTGATCACGTGCGCCATGGGGTACACAAGGAGGCCATATACACTTTTGGTCACGTGATGAGCTCCTTTTTTTTAGAATAAAACGAGTGTTTTTCGGTAGTAAAATCCATTTTTGGACAAATTCTCAAGCAATTTACCACCTGAAAATTTGGGAGTCATTTGTGTATTGGACCTGAGTTGAGGATAAACGGCCCGAGTGAGAGTTTTTGCTCCAAAAAATTTTTGGAGTACATACTGATTTTTATCGGTTGAAAAACGATAAATATCAAAGACTTGCGAAAGCATGGGGTACACAAGGAAGCTATTTACAGTGTATATGTGACAGCTCCAATTTGTTACGTGCACCGGTGGGGGTATTACTTGTAGTACATGCACCGGTGCATGTATATGTCTCCAAAAAAAACGTTGTGCGGGAAACCATGTGGTAAAATTTTGGAGTTCTCCCAAATTTTACCACTCAATTTACTTTAAGGGTGTGTTTCATAAAGTTGTGCGTGCAGTCGCGTTTTTCAGAAAAAGTGTAAATTTTTTTTATGCTGAATAACCAAATGTCGAAAAAAAAGTCGGTTCTTTGGGAAGCGTTTGGAGCTTATACAACCGACACTTTAGTCAAGGTGGAGTATATAAACTGTTTTGGAGAAAATGTGCTACCTCACGAAAAAGAGAGAAATAAAATCTAACTATAGTGGTGCCAAAAAAGGAGCTGTTATTTTGGAGCTATTGAGCTCCAAAAAAAACATTATTTGGGACAAAAAAGTGTATATGTAGTGGTAAAAGTGTATATAGCTCCAATATTTTTTCACTACTTCCTGATATATAAAAAGTGTATATGCAGTGGGAGAAACAGCTCCAAACCAAAAATGAAAAACCTTATTTTACAAAACCCCAGATGTCGCGAGCTCATTTGAGCTCATTTGGGGCTC
>Ga0194120_10006411_pt1 | contig 16657 bp, 12 predicted proteins | sample TA2MahCa65mmetaG_FD_148642 | JGI IMG/M metagenome (GOLD analysis project Ga0194120, IMG submission 148642) | Freshwater microbial communities from Lake Tanganyika, Tanzania - TA2015019 Mahale Deep Cast 65m | ecosystem: Environmental > Aquatic > Freshwater > Lake | place: Tanzania: Lake...
GTGCAGTTGACGAGGTTCAGGAAGTTGGTGCCCGTGTCGTCCGGGCGATCCGCGCCCTGACCGCCGCGACCCGCTCCGGGGCCGCCGCGCGAGCCGAGCTGGCCGATCGGCGCATCCGAGGGGTGCCCGCCGAGGTCGCTGCCCGCCACGTCGATCAGCGCGGTGTCGGCCATGTTGAACAGGCCGCGCGCGAATAGGCGCAGGGAGTTGTCACCGCGCGCCGTCAGGGTCGAATTCGCCTGCAGGTCGATCAGCGTGAACTCGAGGCGGCCATCGCTGACCACCGGATCCGGCTGCCGCGCGAAGAACTGCGCCAGCGTCAGATTGGTGAGGAACAGGTGCGGGTTGAGGTTGTTGATCAGCGCACCGGGCGTGGTCGGGACGCCGAGGCCGTTGTCGAGGCCGCCCGAGAGCGTGCCGGTGAAGTACGGGAAGTCGCCGCCGCCCGCGACCCAGTTCGTGTCGAGCGGATCAGCCGTCGCCGAGGCCAAGGAACCGACCACCGTGATCACCAAAGTGGAGGAAAAGGTCGCGAGGCGCGCCACGCCGTTGAGGGCCGCGCCCGGAGTGGCGCTCGACACTACGATGGTGTCCGCGCCTTCGATCTCGAACGAGAGCTGCGAAAGCAGCGGATTCGCGGTCGGGTTGTTGCGGAAGGCCGCGACCGTTTCCTTCATCGTGTCGGTGAGGAAGCTGCGGATCGGGATGTCCACGGGGGTCGCGTTGTTCGGCGTCCTGTAGAGAACGTGCGGGACCGCGTCGCCGAACATGAAGCGGCCCGCGTCCGTGCCGCGCACGTTGCGCTGGAACTTGATGCGCGCCACCGCCGGCTGGGCCGAGGTGAACACCGTGCGCGACTGGTTGTCGATCACCAGATCGCCGAGGCGACCCGAGCCGCCGCCGGTGCCCGCGGTCAGGCGACCCGCGCCCCAGTTGGCGCCCGAGCGCGCCTTGTCCTCGTTCGAGTCGTCGTTGAACTGCTCGCCACCGGCGGGCAGCGTGACCGCACCGAAGACCGCGACTTCCGGCGTGAACGTGCGCTTGCCCGGATTGGCGACCGAGTGGCCCGCGAGGTCCTTCACCTCGACCGGAACGTCGACCACGATCTTGCGCTTGACCGGCGCGCTGCCCGCGCTGGGGAAGCCACCGAACGGCGTGAACACCATGGTGGTGGTCAGATTCGTCTGGTCGGGGTTCTGGTAGCTGTAGGTGCCGCCGACGGCGACCTGATCACCCGGCGTGCTCAAGTCGCCGTCGGGATCGACCTTGACGGAGATGAAGGGCGACTGGCCCGACGAGGGCTGGACCAGCGTGCCGATGTTCATCAGGTCGTTGAACACGAAGGTGATCTCCGAGGCGGAGAGCACATCGACCACATCCGCGGTGGTCGTGGCAAGGTTGATCGGGGCCCCGCCGCCGATGGTGCGCACGAAGATCGACACGCCCGGCGCGCCGGGGACAGGGTCGATCAGACCCTGACTCGTGGTGATCGTGCACAGCATGCGGCTTTGGTTCTGCTGGCCGCCGGAGCTCTGCACATAGGGGCCGATGTCGCCTTGGTTGGTGCCCGGAACGCGGATCTGGTAGGTCTGGTTCGCGCCGAAGCCGAAGCTCGGGTTGCCCGAGGCGTCGAACGACAGACGCGGACGGAAGATCACTCGGCGCGAGTCATGGGGGTCGACCAGACGCGAACCGGCGGGGAAGCCCGCGGTCACGATGTCGATCACCTGGAAGGCGTTGTTGACCGACAGCGAGGTCGGCGCCACGGGCTCCGAGAACACGACCGCGATGTCTTGGTTCTGGTAGGTGTTCACGATGCCGCAGCTGACCTGCAGGCCACCGTCGCCGTTGGTGCAGCCGAGGGTGCAGGACTCGACGTACATGGCCCCGCCGCCGGCGCCGACGCCGCCGTTGCAGGAGGAGAGGATCGACACCGTGCCCGTGAGGGCCGTGACGAGGAGGAGCCTGGCCGCGTTCTTCATGAGGGAGGGGCGCACGAGTGTGCGTCGCTGGTCGTTCAAGCTGTCCTAGAGAGGGTCGGAGCCCGTGTGGGGATGCGCCGAGCGGGCTTGGTTCCCTCTACCCGACGGGCGCGCCGAAGGGACGGAGGCAAACGGCCCGCGCCGGTGATCCGGTCGCGGTTTCCGAAGGGGTGCGGCACTATAGTGACCGCGCGGGGCTGTGCGCCAGAGTCCGGCCACAGTCGCGCCCGAAGTGCGGGGGCAAGGGGTGAGGCGTGCCACCCGGCGGGCGGAGCGCTCGCGCGGGGTTCGGCTCGCACCTCGCCAGTCGCCGTCGAGACGCTCCACTCCAGTCCACCCGACAAGTTCCGTTCCCAACCCTCCCGTCCCCGCCCCGTCCCCGCCCCGTCCCCTGCACCATGCCCGAGCGACCGGCCGCGTCCCAACTCCCCCACCCCGACCGAGCCGGGCCCAACAGCAGCGCACGTGCGACTCCGCACGGCCGCCGATCGCTCGCGCTCACCATCGCGCTCACCCTCGCGCTCACCATCGCGCCCACTCTCGCTCCCACCCTCGGGCTCGCGCTGCTCGGGGGCTGCGGCGACAGCGTGGCCGGCGCGGGATTGAACGAGCTCGACTCCCGCGCGGCCATCGACCGGCTCGTGACGCTCTTCCGGCCGGTGGACCCGATCGCCACCAGCGACGTTCACGACCGCAACTTCCGCGAGCGCCGCACCCATCTCGAGGGCTTGCGAGCAGCCGGGGTCACGGCGGGTCGCGAGGCCCTCGCGCGCTTCGAGCGCGCGCACAACGAGTGCTTCGACGTGCGCTGGGCCCTGCTGGAAGCGGCCGCCTACAACGCGCCGGCCGACACGAGGCCGACCCTCGAGCGCCTGATCCTCGTCTACGACGGCAAGGGCGAGGAGATCCGCACGCAGGCCGTGCGCATCGCCTCCGAGACCATTCCGCAACGCGCCATCGAGCTGTTCGAGCCGATGCTGCGCGAGCCAACCGCGCGCCAGACCCGTCCGCCGCAGGAAGAGCTCGTGCGTGGCTGGCACACGGCCGCGCAGAAACTCGGCCTCGTGGAGGCGCGCGTGCTGTGCGACCTCGTGGTCGACCTGCGCCAGCCGCCGGACGCGCGCTACGCGGCCGTCAACGCGCTCACGGAGATCGGTGGCGAGCGCGCCATCCGCGCCCTGCGCGAAGTGCTCGTCGAGAGCGCGTCGGACGGCAACATCCGCCGCAAGGCTGCGCAGGCGCTGCAGCGCATCATGCCGCGCGACGCATTCTGCACCTTGATGCGCGAGGCGTCGGAGCACGAGGCGGACGAAGTGTTCTTGTTCTTCCTCGCGGACATGCTCGACAAGAACTGCGGCGCTCGATGAGCGCGGCCCTGTCCATCACCGACAGCCACGCGCACGTCTACGACGAGAGCTTCGAGGCGGATCGGGACGCGGCGATCGCTCGCGCGCGCGCGGCCGGAGTCGCGCGCATGCTGCTCGTCGGAACGAACGTCGCGACGTCGCGGCGCTGCTTCGAGCTCGCCGCGCGCCACGCGGGCGTGTTCCCCACCGCGGGCATCCACCCGCACGATGCGGGGACCGCCACGGACGAAGACCGCGCCGAGATCGAGCGTTTGTGCCGCCGCGCGGACTGCGTGGCCGTGGGCGAGACCGGGCTGGACTGGTTCAAGCAGTTCTCGCCGCGCGAAGCGCAGCGCGCGAACTTCCGCTGGCACTTGCAGCTCGCGCTCGCGCTCGGCAAGCCCGTGATCGTGCACTGTCGCGAGGCGCGCGAGGACACGCTGGCGCTGCTCGCACAGTTCCCCGGCGTGCGCGGCGTGATGCACTGTTACAGCTACGGCCCCGACGAGCTCGACGACTTCCTCGCGCTGGGCATGTACATCTCGTTTTCGGGCGTCGTGACGTACCCCAAGAACGAATTCAATCGCTCGGCCGCGAAGCGGGTGCCCGCCGAACGCCTGCTCGTCGAAACCGACTGCCCCTACCTCGCTCCGCAGTCGCGCCGCGGACGGCGCAACGAACCGGCGCTGTGCCGCGAGGTGCTCGCCAAGGTCGCGGAAGTGCGCGGAGAGTCGCTCGAGACGCTCGCTCGCATCACGAGCGAGAACGCGCGCGTGCTGTTCGGCCTGAGCGACTAGCGGCGGCTCACTGCACCGGCGCCCAGCTGTTGCCGTCGACCGACGCGCCGTACAGTCCGATCGCCGAGCGCAGGTCGTTGGCGTTGCTGAAGGCCGCGTCGCCCGCGGGAGGACCTGCGACACCCGAGTAGACCGTGCCCGCGCGGTTCGAGGTCTGCAGCACCTCGTTGGAGTGAGAGACGAAGAAGGCGCGCGTGCCGGTCATGCCCGCCTGCATGGGCCAGGCGTAGCAGCACCACACGTATTCGCCCAGATCGGAGCTCGGAAACGTGCTCGCGAAGCCGCCGCTGGCGTCTTCGGTGATCGGCGCTCCAGCGGCGTCCGGCAGGAACATCTGAAACAGATAGCCCGAGCGCGCCGTCTGGCTGGCCGTCACGACGCCGAACGGAGCGGAGAGCATGGGCGGATCGAGCAGGTCGCTGGCCGCATTGCCCGCCGCGGCGCTGCCGGCGTTGCTCACGCGCACCGGAGCGAGGCCGGCGAGCTCGGCGAAGCCGCCGAATTCCCCCATCCCATCGGCATCGGTGTCGATCGCCGCGGCGGACTGCAGCTGCGCTTGCGCGCTCATCAGCGCGCGCAGAGTCGCGATCGCCGCCGACTCGTTGGCGGACTGGCGCGCGGCGGCGAGGCGCGGCAGCGCGATCGCGGAGAGAATCGCGATGATGCCGACGACGATCATCAGCTCGACCAGCGTGAAGCCACGGCGAGCGCGGTTCGAGATGTCGAAGGAGGCATGCAGCTCGGTCATGGCGCGGCGCTCGGAGTGACTCGTGTCGGGGGGATGTCGATGGTGATCGGCTCGCCATCAAGCCGCATGGCGAGGCGCCCCGGTTGCTCGGAACGCCTCGCCACGCACGGGAAGCTCGCGAACTACTGGACCGGGACCCAGTTTTCGCCGTCTTGACCGGTCAGGCCACCGGCGACGTTGCACACCGGCGAGCCCATGTCGCTGCCGGTCTGGAAGATCGAGTCACCGGCCGGGCCGCTGCCCGCGGCGCCGGCGCCGGAGTACACGTTGGTGCCCTTGTTGTTGTACTGGTAGATGTCGCCCGCTTGGTTCACGAAGAACGAGCGGTTGCCGGTCTGGCTGAAGTTGACCGGCCACGCGTAGCAGCACCACAGCACTTCACCGTTGTCGGCGCCCGGATAGGCACCCGTGAAGCCACCGGTGGCGCCTTCGGTGATCGGAGCGCGAGCGGCGTCGGGCAGGTACATCTGGAACACGTAGCCCGAGCGCTGGACCTGACTCGCCACCACGTTGCCGAAGGCGGCCGAGAGGACCGGCGGGTTGAGTTCGTCGGTGCCGACCGCGCCCGCGCCGGGCGTACCGGCGTTCGAGACGCGGCAGGGGAAGGTGCCCGCGAGCTCGGCGAAGCTGCCGTACTCGCCAGCGCCGTCGCCATCGGTGTCGATGGCGCCCGAGGACTGGACTTGGGCCTGCGCGCTGGTGAGCGAGCGGAGCGTCGAGATGGCGGCCGACTCGTTGGCCGACAGTCGAGCGGCCATGAGGCGCGGAATCGCGACCGAGGCGATGATGGCGATGATGGCCACCACGATCATGAGCTCGATCAGGGTGAAACCTGCGTTGCGCTTGTTGGTCTTCATTGCGGTTGTGTTCTGCTTTCTGGTTCTCGGACACCGGAACGGCACTCCCGTGCCCGGCGCTCCCCGTACGAGCGCACTTTTCGGCCTCCCCCGCGGCGCGACTTGAGCCTGCGCCGCACCGTGGCGGGAAAATCGTGCCCAGCCGCGTCCCAGAAATGGCCGCCCTGCCCCGCCTGCCCCACGGAAGGGCCGCGGCGCTCGCTGGTGCGCTGCGCGCGGAGCCGCGCGGCGGCTAGCTCGGTCCGGAGAGCTTCCCGACCACGTCGAGGATCGGGAGGAACACGCTCAGCACCACTCCGCCGACGATCACGCCCATGAACGTGATCAGCAGCGGCTCGATCAGGCTGGTGAGGCTCTTGATCGCCGCCTTCACCTGAGCGTCGTAGAACTCGGCGATCTTCTCGAGCAGTTGCTCGAGCGAACCGGTGCGCTCGCCGATCGCGATCATGCGCGTCACCATGGGCGGGAACACGCGCGAGCTCCCCAGCGGATCGGAGAGCAACTGGCCGTTGCGCACGCTCTCCTTGGCGGCCGCGATGGTGTTGGCGATCACGCGGTTCCCCGCCGTGTCCGCGACGATGTCGAGCGTGCCCATGATCGGCACGCCGGAGCGGATCAGCGTGGCGAACGTGCGCGAGAAGCGCGCCAGCGCGACCTTGCGCGCGATCGGCCCGAAGATCGGTGCACGCAGCGCGACATGATCGAAGAACAGCGCGCCGCGCGAGGTCTGCTTGAAGAGCGTCGTCAGGGCGAATGCGCCGAACGAAGCGCCGACGACGACGTACCAGTTGTTCTTGAGCCACTCGGAGGTGTCGAGCGTGAACTGCGTCAGCGCGGGCAACTCGGTGCCGAGGCCCTCGAACACCTGCCGGAAGGTCGGCACCACGCCCAGCATCAGGAAGGCCGTGATCGAGATCACGAGCACGAGCGAGATCACCGGGTAGGTCATCGCGGCCTTGATCTCGCGCTTGAGCGCCTGACTCGACTCGAGATAGTCCGCGAGGCGCGCGAGGATCACGTCCATCTGGCCCGAGGCCTCACCGGCGCGCACCATGCTCACGTACAGCGACGAGAACGCCCGCGGACAGCGCTCCATCGCGCTCGAGAGATCCGAGCCCGCGCGCAAGTCCGAGCCGATCTGCGCGCACACCGTGCGCAGGCCGGGAGTTTCCGCTTGTTCGCCGAGCACCTCGATCGACTCGAGCAGCGCGAGACCGGCTCCGACCATGGTCGAGAGCTGGCGCGTGAAGAGCACCAGCTCCTCGTTGCTCACGCGCGGCGAGCGCGCGAGGAACGAAAACCGCGGCGTGCGCGCCGCGGCGCTCACGGTCACGGCGGCGTCGAGTCTCAGCACCACCAAGTTCTGGCGCCGCAGCTCGGCCACGGCCTGACTGCGATCCTCGGCCTGAAGCGTCCCTTCGACCGTCTGGCCGGAGGGCTTCTTGGCAGCGTACTTGAAGCTCGTCATAGGGTGTTCCTTGCACGGCGCGCGCTGGCGCCGAGCTGATCAGCGATCATCGAGGGTGGTGCGCAGGACCTCTTCGAGCGAGGTGCGGCCTCGGGCGACGTTGAGCAGGCCGACGCGCCGCAGCGTCAGCATCCCCAGCCGCACCGCCTGCTGCTTGATCTCCACCGCCGAGCGGCGCTGGATGACCATGCCCTTGAGCTCCTGCTCGAGGTACAGGGTCTCGAGGATCGCGAAGCGACCCTTGTAGCCTTCCTTGCAGCGCATGCAGCCCTTGGGATTGGGGCCGAAGATCTCCAGACCGGCGAGCTCTTCCGCGCAAAAGCCCACGTCGAGCAGCTCGCGCTCGGGCAACTCGAGCTTCACGCGGCACGAGGGACACAGCTTGCGCGCCAGTCGCTGCGCGCCGATGCACAACACGGAGCTCGCGACCATGAACGGATCGATGCCCATGTCGCACAACCGCGTGATCGTGGTCGCCGCGTCGTTGGTGTGCAGCGTCGAGAGCACGAGGTGGCCGGTGAGCGCGGCCTTGACCGCGATGTCGGCCGTCTCGGTGTCGCGAATCTCGCCGACGAGCACGATGTCCGGGTCCTGACGCAGGATCGAACGCAACGCGCCCGCGAAGGTCATGCCGCGCTTGGGATTGACCGGCACCTGATTGATGCCGTCCATGCGGTACTCCACCGGGTCCTCGACCGTCACCACGTTGACGTCGCTCGTCGCCACTTCCTTGACGCACGAATACAGCGTGGTCGATTTGCCCGAGCCCGTGGGACCGGTCAGCAGCAGCATCCCGTAGGCCGCGCTCGACGCGCGCTTGATGTCGTCGAGCGCCTTGGGCTCGTAGCCCAAGTTGTCGAGCTTGAGAGCCATGGCGCCCGCATCGAGGATGCGCATCACGGCCTTCTCGCCGCCGACCACCGGCAGGATCGACAGGCGGAAGTCGATCTTGCGGCTCTCGTAGCGGATCTGGAACTTGCCGTCCTGCGGAGCGAAGCGCTCGGCGATGTCGAGCGACGCGAGGATCTTCAGGCGCGAGATCAGCGCCGAGAGCATCGAGCTCGGCGGGCGCAGGATCTCGTGCAGGGAGCCGTCGACGCGCAGTCGAATGCGAATCGCGGACTCGCCGGGCTCGATGTGAATGTCGCTCGCTTTCTCCTTCAGCGCGCGCAAGATCACGAGGTTGACGAGCTTGACCGCGGGTGCGTCTTCGCCCTGAGCCGCCGCTTGCTCGATGTCCTCGGCCTGCTCGACCTCCACCGAGAGCGCGGAGTCCGCGCCGTTGACTTCCGACAGCAGCTCTTCGACCGCCTTGTTCTTGGTCTCGAACACGGACTCGGAGGCCAGACGAATCGCGGCGGGGTGCGACAACACCGGCCGCACCTGGCAGCGCGACATGCGCCGCAGGTCGTCGAGCAAGAGCACGTCGAAGGGATCGCTGACCGCGACGGTGAGCACGTCGCCGTTGCGCGTGAGCGGCAAGATCCCGTGCTGCTCGCAGGTGTCGCGCGGCAAGCTCTCCAGCGCCGTCGGATCGGGGCGAATGCGCGAGAGATCGACGGGCACCACGCCCGACGAGCGCGCGAGCGTCTCGAGCAGCGCGTCCTCCTGCACGAGGCCCTGCGAGAGGAGCGTGGCGACGGGCGAGCCGCCACGTTCCTTGGCACCGCTCCAGTCCTCGTCGCTGACGAGGCCGCCGTCGATCAGGATCCTGCGGATCCGCCCGGAGATGCGCGTCATGGGGGGGCGCCGTCCGTCAAGCCGCCCGCACCAGCGTGCGCAGCTCGTTCAGGTCCGTGGCGGTGCGCTCGGCTTCCTCGAGCCGCACGCGGCCCGAGCGCACGAGCTCGGCGAGCGAAGTCGCCATGGTCTTCATCCCCAGCCGACCGCCGGTCTGAATCTGGGAGTAGATCTGGTGGTTCTTGCCTTCGCGGATCAACGCGCGCACGGCCGACGTGGCGAGCATCACCTCGGCCGCCAGCGCTCGCCCGCGACCGCTGGCGAGCGGCAAGAGCTGCTGGCTGAACACGGCTTCGAGCGAGAACGAGAGCTGCGTGCGCACCTGCTGCTGCTGGTGAGCGGGGAACACGTCGACGATGCGGTTGATCGTCTGCACCGCGTCGGAAGTGTGCAGCGTGCCGAAGGTCAAGTGACCCGTCTCCGCGAGCGTCAAGGCGGCCTCGATCGTCTCGAGGTCGCGCAGCTCGCCCACGAGGATGAAGTCGGGATCCTGTCGCAGCACGCTCTTCAGCGCATTGGCGAAGCCGCGCGTGTCTCCGCCCACTTCGCGCTGCGTGACCATGCACTGCCTGTGCTGGTGCACGAACTCGACCGGATCCTCGATCGTGACGATGTGGCCCTGCCGCGTCTGGTTGATGTGGTTGACCATCGACGCCAGCGAAGTCGACTTGCCCGAGCCCGTGGCGCCCGTGACGAGCACGAGGCCGGAGCGCAGCGAGCAGATGCGCTCGCACACCTGCCGCGGGAGCCCGAGTTGATCGAAGGCCGCGATGCGGTTGGGGATCAAGCGCATCACCGCCGCGACGGAGCCCTGCTGGTGGAACACGTTGGCGCGGAAGCGTCCCTTGTCGGCGAGGCCGAACGAGCAGTCGAGCTCGAGGTCGCGATCGAGCTTCGCGATCTGGTCGCTCGTCAGCACGCTGGTCGCGAGCCGCCGCGTGTCCTCGGGCGTGAGCTGCGGGCAGTCGACGGGCAGCAACATGCCATCGACGCGAATGCGCGGCGGCGAGTGAATCGAGATGTGCAGGTCCGAGCCGCCCTGACGAATCAGGAGCGACAGGAGCTCGTCCATGGTGATCATGCGCGCGCCACCTCGCCGCTCCGCGCCCACGCGGGTACGGTGACGTCTCCCGCGAGAATCGGGGCGGTCCTCATGGCCGATCTTTCGGCGCCGCCACGAGCCGGACTGAAACGGCGGAAACGGCGCGCCGCAGTGTGGAAAGAACTTCCACGCGCGGCCTTGGGGCTCGATCGACGGCGCGCCGGCGGCGGGGTGCTCCCCACCGCCGGCGCGATTCGCAGCGCGACCGACCGCGGCGCGCGGCCCCGACGCTAGACCTCGAGCGGCTCGCCGCGCGCGACGGTCGAGAGCACGCGCTGCTGCTCGAGCGCGGGGAGCGGCGCGTAGTCGATCAGATGCATCGCGAAGCAGCCTTCGCCCGCGGTCATCGACTTCAGATCGCGCTGGTAGCTCTGCAAGAGCGACAGCGGCGCATGCGCGCGAATCGTGGTGACCGCGCCATCCGCGGAAGTCGACTGGTCGTGCACCTGCGCACGACGATGGCTCGTGAGGTCCGAGAAGATCGCGCCCGCGCTGTCGGTCGGAACCGTGATCTCGACGTCCATCACGGGCTCGAGCAGCACCGGCGCGGCCTTCTGGAACGCATCGATGAACGCGCGCGCACCCGCGATCTTGAAGCTCGCTTCGTCGGAGTCCACGTCGTGGAACTTGCCGTCGTAGAGCTCGAGATCCACGTCGACCACCTGACTGTGCGTGAGCACGCCCTTGGCCGCGGCCTCGCGCACGCCCTTCTCCACCGCCGGAATGAGATTGCGCGGGATCGAGCCGCCGACGACGGCGTCGGTGAACGTCACGCCGGTGCCCTTGGGGTTGGGGCGCACGCGCACGAAGCACTCGCCGAACTGACCGCGACCGCCGGTCTGCTTCTTGTGCCGATGGTGGCCTTCGGCGCGCCGCGTCACGGTCTCGCGATAGGCGATGCGCGGCGGATGCGACGACACCTCGACGCCGTAGCGGCGCGAAAGGCGCGTCAACGCGACCGCGAGGTGCTGCTCCGTGAGTCCGCGCACGAGCAACTCGTGCGTGTCGACATCGTGCTCGAACGTGAAGGTCGGGTCCTCCTGCGCGAGTTTGCGCAGCGCCTCGCCGATCTTCTGCTCGTCGTTGCGCGAGCGCGGCACGAGCGCGAGCGCGACCACGGGTTCGGGCTGCACGATCGGTCCGAGCACGATTGCGCGCTCGAGCGGACGCACGATCACGTCGCCGAAGCCCGCACCCTCGAAGCGCGAGAGCGTCACGATCTCGCCGGCGCTCGCGCGCTCGAGCGGATCGCGACGGCGCTTGCCGACGAGGCGCACCAGACCGCCGGGCTTCTCGCCCTTTTCCGGCGAGCGCGGCCCCGCGAGCGCATCGCCCGCCGCCAGCGTTCCCGAGAGCACCTTGAGCGTGCAGAGCTTGCCGAGGTGCGCGTCGGAGCGCACGCACACGACGCGCGCGAGCAGCGGTGCCGAAGCGTCGAGCGGGATCGCTTCGCCATTCGCCGCGTACTGCGGGATCATGTCGGGAGTCGGGCCGAACTCGGCGAGGAACGAGAGCACCGCTTCGACGCCGATGCCCGAGAGCGGGTTGCAGGCGAGGATCGGAACGAGCGAGCCACGCGCGATGGCGCGCGGAATCTGAGCGTGCAGCTCCGCGTCGGTCAGCGCGCCCGTCTCGAGATAGCGCGCGAGCAACGCGTCGTCCTCGCAGGCGTCCATCACGCGATCGAGCAAGTTGCGGCGCCAGTCGTGGTGATCGACCTCGAAGATGGTCGGTGCCGCGTGGAATCCCGGTCCGGTGACGTCGGGATGGTCGAACGGCACGCACAGATCCCCCACCGCGAGGTCGAGCTCCTCGACGACGCGATCGAAGTCCACGTTGTCCGCGTCGCAGTGGGTCACGACGATCACGCGCCCCTTGCCGAGGCTGCGCGCGCGCTCGAGCTCACGCCGGAAATCGTAGTTGGGGCGGCCGACGGCGCTGTGCACGCCGACCACCACGTCCGCCGCCGCGATCGCCCCGTTGGCGTCGGCCACGAAGTCGTCGTAGCCGGGCGTGTCGATCAGCGTCCAGCGACAGCCGCGCGCGTCGCCCTGCACGAAGGCGGCCTGCAGCGTGTGGCCCTTGTCCTGCTCCTCCGGTTCCGTGTCGCAAATCGAGGTCCGCTCCGCCACGGAACCCTTGCGCGCGACGAAGCCGCACACGTGTGCGAGCGCGTCGACCAGCGTGGTTTTTCCGGCCGAAGGGTGTCCGACGAAGGCCAGATTGCGCAGTCCCTTGGGGGTAGAAGTCATCGCGTGTTCGCTCCACCGAGGCGCTTGCGAGCGCGCGCGGGTGCCCTCGGGCGCGGCGCGGCGCGCAACCACGCAACGTCGCGCGGTACCTAGGCATCGTAGGTGCGGCCCTGCGAACTGGGTCTACGCCCTAGTGCGTAGATCGTTCAGGGCGGGTGCCGCGCGTGAGAGCCCCAAGTGCGCACGCGCGCCCCAGCGTTCCAAGCGCTGGAGCGCGCGTGCGGGGCGACACGCTGCGCGACCCCCCAGACGAGGGGGCCTGGCGAGGCGCGACTAGTTCCGCATCTCGACCACGATCTCGACGCGACGGTTCTTGGCCTTGTTCTTGGCCGAGTTGTTCGCGCTGACCGGGCGGTACGGGCCCCAGCCCGTCACGACGCACTGGCCGTCGGCGATGCCACCGTCGTTGACGAGGCAGTGCAGCACCGCCATCGCGCGCGCGAGCGAGAGGTCGCGGTTGGTGGCGAACTTGCTCTTGGAGATCGGGTCGTTGTCGGTGTGACCCTCGATCCAATACTCGCCCTCGGCGTAGTTCTGCTGGAGCGTCTTGGCGACCGCCTTGAGCGCCTTCTTGCCGGCGTCGGAGAGCTCGGCCTTGCCGGCGCCGAAGGTCAGCTCCTGCGGGATCGAGATCACCATGCGACCGTCGCGCAAGCCGTAGCCGACACCGGCCTCGTCGAGGTCCTTGATCTGCGTGTTCGACTGCGTCGGCTCCTCGAGCAGGCGCGCGTTGGCTTCCGCGAGCGCGGTCTCGAGCGAGTCCTTCTGCGCGGCGAGGTCGCGATTCTCGCCCTTGAGGCCCGCGCGTTCCTCGCGCAACTGACGGTTTTCGAGGGCCTGCTCGTCGAGCGCGGCCTTGTACTGGGGAGCGGCGCAGCTCGCGGCGAACGGAGCGGCGACGACGAACGAGAGAAACAGCTTGGTCATGTGCTTCATGGAGTGGAGCGTGGAGCGGCTGGAGTGAAAGTTCGGAGCGTTGTGCGATGCGGCGAGCCGCGCGTGGCGCGCGGTCGGCCTGCTCCCGAAACTTGGGTCCGCGACGCGCGATGCGTTCGGCGCGAGAAACCCCCTCGCACGGACCCGAGCTTCAGAAGACGAGATGATTCCAATACAAAAGCACGGCCAGCGTTCCAAGGGCCAAGTACGGACCGAAGGGGAGCATCTGCCCACAGGCCTTGGCGACCTCGAGCGAGCGCGCGCGCGAAGTCGGCCCGTTCCGTGCGCGCGCGCGAGCGCGCAGCAGGCAGTAGAAGCGGGCGATGTTGGCGCTGCCGACCAGCGCGCCGACCAACGAGGCGAGCACGAGCGCGACGAGCGCTCCGCCCGGCCCGACGAAGCCACCGGCCGCGCCGAGCAGCTTCACGTCCCCCAGTCCCATGGCCTCCTTGCCCAGCGCGCGCTTCCCCGCCCAACCGATGGCGAGCAGCACGAGCGCGCCGACGGCGATGCCGCCGAGACTCGCGACCAGCGCCGCTGTGCGCCCGGGCTCCCCACCCTCGGCCACCCAGTGGGCGAGCCAAGTGTCGCGGTGTAGCTCGGGCACGGCCCACGAGATCGCGGGCGCGAGCAGCATGCCGCCGATCGAGATCTCGTCTGGGATCTCGAAACAGTCGAAGTCCACGAACGTGACCACGATCAGGGCGCTGGTCACGAGCAGGCGAACCAGCAGCAGCGGCCACTGCTCGGCCGGAGTCATCCAACCCAGCCCCGCCCAAGCGCCAGCCGTCAGCAGCTCGACCAGCGGGTAGCGAATCGAAATGCGCCCCCGACAGCCGCGGCAGCGCCCGCCCTGCGCCACCCACGAGAGCACGGGCAGGTTCTCCGACCACCCCAATTGCCGCTCGCACCCCGGGCAAAACGAGCGCGCGGGCCGCCAGACCGTCAGGTGCTGCTTGGGAAAGCGGTAGATGGCCACGTTGAGGAACGAGCCCACGCACAGGCCGAAGGCGGCGCAGGTCGCGGCCAGAGCGAGGGGAGACAGCGCGGCCAAGCTCACCGATCCCTTTTCGGCCCGAGGGGCTCGTATTCCAGCGTCACGTCATCGACGAACGGCGGATCCCAGCTCGGGCCCGGGAAGACCTCGAGCTCGACGAGCAGTCGTACGGTTGGGCAATCGACGAGGGCGGCGGGATCGTCCACGACCACGTCCGGCGCGCGCGAGCCCGCGTTCGGCGCATGCTCACCGACGTACAAGACGCGCGCCGCACCGGCCCCTGCCCGCAGGTTGACGGTCGGCGTGCTGCGCCAGCGCGCGGCTCCGCCAGCGGGCGGAATCGAGGACGAAACCAGCGCCAGCTTGAGCGGGCGCACGAGCGGATTGGAGGACGGCGGGTCGAGCACCCAGTCCAGATCGGCGGCGCGCGCGAGCAGCGGCGCTCCGCCGACGTCCGTGAAGCCGAGCTGGCGCGTGCCCGCGTCGAGGAACAACAGGCGCGGGACGCGCAGTTGGCGCTCGTTCGCGAGTCGGATTCGGCCGCCCGCGATGAGCACGAGCGGCCTGTCGAGCTCGATGCTGCCGGAGATGACCAGATCGGCACCCGCCACGAACACGACGACCGCAGCGTCGGCTTCGAGCAACGCGTCGATCGCCTCGCTCACCGTGGGCGCGCGTCCGCCTTGGCGCGCGCGCGCTGCCGCCAGTGCGGCCTCGAGCGTCGCGCGGTCCGCGGCGGATTCCGCTCGTTCACTGCGCAGCTCTCCGGCGAGCTCGATCCGGCCTTGGCTGCGCAGGACCACCGCTCCCGCGGCTCGGGCGGACACGCGGGTGGACGACGCCAGCGAGAGCGTGGCGGCGTGCAACTCTCGGCTCGGCAAGTCTCCCGCCGCCAGCAGGACATCCCCATCCCTGCCGCGCCCGGCCGCCGCGGGGAACAGCACTTCGACACGCCCGTTGCCGCTCCAGCGCGCGGAGCCATCCGCGCCGCTCACGGCCTGCGTCGAGAGCGTGCGCGCGTCGAGGAAGCTCTCGACGTGGCGCGTGATCGCCCCCTCGTCCTCGCCCGTCGCCGGCTCCACCCGCAGCTTGAGACCCTCGCGGTAGCTCGAGTTCAACACCCACAGCGGATGGCCGCCGAAATCCCGCAGGCGCACCGTGCGCTTGGGAACGAGCCCGTACGTGCCCGGCGCGAGCAGCCGGTCGCGCGGCCTGAGCTCGATCACTGCCGCATCGTCCTTGTAGGGCTGGCGCTCGTCGTTGCGCACGAGCCGCGCCACGAGCGGGATCACGTCGCCGCGCGTGCGTCCCTGCCCGGGAAGGGCGACCTCGGGCACGAGCTCGAAGTCCTCGGAGCGCAGGGTCGTGGGGTCGATCGGCTCCTCGCAGGTCAAGCGAATGGGCTGCAGCGGTCGGATCACGAGCGAGCGCAAGATCACCGGCGAGCCGCTCGTCGGACTCGAATCCTCGAATACGAAGCCCGAGCGCGGCTCCGTGACGGCGACCGTCTCGAAGCTCCAGCGCAGGCTGCTCGCCAGCGGCAAGCCCGACTGCGAGCGCAGCCCGTCCGCGCGCGGGAAGCCCGCCAGCTCGACCGTGTAGCGCGTCGCGGGACGCAGTCCGCCGTCGGCGAGGTCCGCGGCCAGCACGGGCGCGGGCTGAAACTCGATGCGCTGCCCCTCGACCGAGAGTCGACCGCGCGCTGCGGCACCATCCGACGCGAGCACGCGCACGCTGCCGCCGTGCACGCTCTCGGGCTCGAGCGCCTCAGAAAAATGCAGCACCAGCCGCTCGTTGAGGTACACACCGAGCCGATCCTGAGGCCGCACCTGCGTCAGCTCGAGCCAACGCTGCTCGGGCGCGCTCTCCCGACACCCTCCCAACAGGCTCGTGAGCGCGAGCGGAACGAGTGCGACTGCGGCTTTGGTCATCGCTCGCCATTGGAGCACCGAAGCGGCGCGATCCCTAGCTCCGAGCGCGCGCACCCTGCGGACGCCCGACAGCAAGCAACGCGGCACCCGCCCGAGGGCGAGAGCCGCGTTCGCTCGCGGACGGTCGCGCGGGACTAGCGGAAGAACGCAAAGCCGAGCGAGGACAGCTCGGGCGTCGCCCCGCTGACGGGGTTCGAGACCATCGTGATGCGCGCCTGGAAGAACTGCGAGTCGTTGATCGCGGCCATGGTGTCCTTCCATGTGTGTTGCTGCCGCCCGTGAAGGTCACGGTGAAGGCGGTGCCGCCCGGGCGCGGGTTGCCGTAGGGGTCGAGCTGGCTGGCATCTTCCCACGGGCGCGTGCCCGTGGAGTTCATGCCGGTGGCACCGCGGTACTGGACGAGCAGCTGGGTGCCGGGCGGCAGGCGATCGATCGAGGGCTCGACCACCGGCTCGGCGAAGTCGAACGGCAGACCCGGAGCGGTCGGCGCGCACTCGAACC
>Ga0194120_10006413_pt1 | contig 16654 bp, 12 predicted proteins | sample TA2MahCa65mmetaG_FD_148642 | JGI IMG/M metagenome (GOLD analysis project Ga0194120, IMG submission 148642) | Freshwater microbial communities from Lake Tanganyika, Tanzania - TA2015019 Mahale Deep Cast 65m | ecosystem: Environmental > Aquatic > Freshwater > Lake | place: Tanzania: Lake...
GTGCGCGGCGTTATACTCCGCGACCCTGCTTCCTGCGCATGTGGCGAAATTGGCAGACGCGCCAGCTTGAGGTGCTGGTGGGGCAACCCATGGAGGTTCGAGTCCTCTCGTGCGCATTGACCGTCGCGGATCCCGCGACGGTCTTTCTCTTTGGACACGGTCCAGCGGACCGATTCCGTGTGAACGGGCCGACGCTTCACGGCACGAGCTGAGCATGACCAGCCTTCCCCTCAACCACGAACCAACGCTGCGCGTGAACGAGGTGTTTCACTCGATCCAGGGCGAGAGCACCTGGGCAGGCGTGCCGATGGTGTTCGTTCGGTTGACGGGATGTCCGCTGCGGTGTCACTACTGCGATACGAGCTACGCCTTCCGCGAAGGCACCACGGTGCCGCTCAGTGCGCTCCTCGAACGCGTGCGCTCGTTCGGCTGCACAACCGTCGAGTTCACAGGCGGCGAACCGTTGGCCCAACGCAATGCGTTCGTTGCCATGGCCACGCTCTGCGACGAAGGGTTCACGGTCCTTGTGGAGACGAGCGGCTCGATCGACATCACGCCGTGCCATCCCAACGTCATTCGCATCCTCGACCTGAAGACGCCCGGCAGTGGTGAAACGGATCGTAACCGCTGGGAAAACCTTGCTGATCTGCGCCCGCGCGATGAGGTGAAGGTCGTGATCACCGACCGCGCGGACTACGAGTGGGCGCGTGAGATCGTGCAGCGAGAGCGGCTCCACGAGCGTTGCCACGCGGTGCTCTTCAGTGCCGCGCACCGCCAAGCAGGCGACGCTGAGATTCGGGGTTGCGAGGGTCTGTCGCATCGCACCCTTGCAGAGTGGATCCTTGCCGACCGATTGCCAGTTCGACAACAGGGCCAACTCCACAAGGTGATTTGGGATCCCTCGACCCGCGGGGTCTGAAACTGCGGTCCATCAAGCAGTCGACGCGCGGGATCCGGCACCGCGGTCAGTACGCCCAACCCTCGATGAGTGCTTCCTTGGGCACGACCGTCGATGCGGGCTCGAGCGCGAGCACGAGCGCATCGATCAGATCGCCTTCCTCATCAGCAATGGCTTGCTCGCCAACCGATTCGGGCACTACGAGTCCGGCGGTGACCGCGCGAGAGAGGATCTCTTCGCGGACTTCCCGCGGACGATCGCCCGTGCCCTTGTATCCCTTGTGCGGCCAGCCGCGTCGCTGAAGATCGCTTGCTGGGCAACTCTCGCAGATCACCGTCTGCATGCCGGGCGCGCCGGGGCGAACAGGCTCGATGCGAACTCCAGCGTCAGCGAGCGGGCGAAGGATCTCGCACACAAATGTCCAGGTCTGCTTGAAGACACGAAGATTGGTTGGGGGCATCGGCGTGCGGAGTTCGTGATCGCACACGCGCCGCGGTTCCTGCCGAGTCAGCGTTCGCAGGCCGCCGCGCCAGTCGCGTGCGCCGGCGAATCCCGCCATCCACTCGGCGCAGCCAGTCCAGCCTTGGAGGCCAGCTTCGGCGAGCGTGGGGATCGCGAGCCCCATCGGTGCATCGACGCGCCAGAGATGCGGTCGCCCATCGGCTGCGCTCGCGCGAATGCGATCAAGCAGACCCTTTCGATCCGCGCGCTCGACCTGCACCGGCGATGATCGACCGTGCCGCGTGGCGATGCGAATCTTGTGTGCGCCGCCCGACTCAGCACCGCTGAAGTCGACGCCGTGAATGATGAGCCATCGTTCCATTAGTTCATTGAGCCGCAACCGCCGGAGTTCTTGCCGCAGGGGCAGCAACCGCCAGTGTGGACATGGGTGCTGCCAACGGGCGAGCCGCCGACGCCGAACACGCTGTGCCGGCGCTTGAACGATCGGCCCTTGCCCGCAGGATCCTCGACGGGTGCGTCAGCATCCTTCATCGGTCGAAGCAGCTCGATCACCTCGCCGTCCTCAAGACATTCGTATTCGTAGAGAGGCATGGGAGTTCAGGATAGGCGACGACGATGGTCGAGCGAAGCGTCGTCGCGACGATTCCGCGCGGGGCGACCCTTCGACCCGTCCTTGCCGCGGACCGACGCGTCCTTGCCGCGGGCCGACGCGTCCTTGCCACGGGCCGACGCGCCGCCGCGCTCGGCGCGCGCCTTCGCTGACAGATCGCGCGTGCGTTGCGCTCGTCGCTCAAGACGATCGCTCTTCTCATTGCGCCGCGACGCGTGGATGCCGCGACGCTTGCGCACGGGCGCTCCGCCCTCGTTGCGCTCGGCCCGTTCGCGACGGCGATGGATCGTGGCTGCGTCGGCGAAGGCATCGCGACGAACGTGCTCGAGCTCGTCAGCCGTCAGGTCGCGCCACTCACCCACAGCCAGTCCCTTCAAGCGCAGCGGTCCCATCTTCACGCGACGCAACTTCTTCACGGGATGACCGAGCGCAAGCAGCATGCGGCGGATCTGGCGATTCCGCCCCTCGAAGAGTTCCATGTAGAGGATCGTCTTCTGGCGGTCGCGCGCAATGACATCGAGTCGACCGGCTTTGGCCTTGCGTCCAGGGCCGCGCTCGCCGTCGCTCAGGAAGACCCCCCGCTCAAGTCGCGCAAGATCCTCGTCTGCGAGTTGCCCCGCCACCGTGACCTCGTAGCCCTTGTGCATCTCGTAGCGCGGATGCGTGAGCCGATTGGCGAGTTCGCCGTCATTCGTCATGAGCAGCAGCCCCGATGAGTCCATGTCGAGACGACCGACGGGATAGAGACGCAGACCACTCGGATGCTCGACCAGATCCACCGCGCACGAGCGACCCTCGGGGTCGCTGTTGGTGCAGACCACGCCCTTGGGCTTGAAGAGCAGCACATACGCCACGCGCGAATCGCGTCGCACGCGACGACCGTCCGCGACCACCTCGTCCTTGACTGGATCGATCCACGCCGGCAGGCTCGCGACCAAAGTGCCGTTCACTTCGACCAAGCCCTCGGCGATCATTTCCTCGCAGCGTCGACGACTGGCCACGCCTGCGTCGGCCAAGAACTTCTGCAGGCGAACGCCGCGCGCGGCATCAGTGAAGGGATGGTCGGCCTTGGGCATTCGTGCAAGTATGACGGCTATTCTCATCGCATGCATGAGCCACTGCTGCTGATCCTGATGCTTGCTGTGCAGGACGCACCCAAGGGCACACTCGGGACGGGCGAGCGGATCGCGCCCGCCCCCCGTGACGCGGCCGTGCTGGTCGACCCGTTCGCCACGGGTTCGATCGTTGGTGACGCCGTGACGACGCATCGCCTGGCGGAACCGCTTCGTGCAACGGCAGAATTGATTCGCAAGTTCGGCGTCGAGCGCCGAGATCCAAACGACTCGCCGTGGGTGGTGCGGTGCTTTGATGAGCCGTGGCTCGTCGCCGATGTGGCGCGAGCGGCCACCCTGCCGCTTCGCTCCGGATCGCCGCCCATGCAAGCGTTGGCTATCACCACAGCGAAAGCCCTTGGGCTGCCGTTCGAACCATCGGCCGGTCAAGGCACGCTGCCGATGGCCGACACGCAAGGCGCGGTCTTTGCGTTGGACTTCCTCGCCAACGGCGCGCGAGTCCATCGATCGGCGTTGCTCGAGCCCGTGCTCGAACGACTCGGGTGCGATCGCGCCGAGCTTCGGCGAAGAGCCATTGGATTGGCCGAGCGCAGTGCTCAATCCGTGCTGCTCGAGGGCTCGGAGCTGGAGCAGGATCTGGCGCTGATTCGCGCGAGCACGGCCGCAGGATGGGCCGCGATTCCCGCGCTGCTCGCGCACCTCGACGCCGAGTTGCCGCGCACGATCGACTGGGCGGCTCAAGAAACGACGGCGATTCCAGAGTCTTTGAACGGCAAGGTCGACGGCACGATTCTGGCTGCTGAGGAAGTCGACGGCCTTGGCTGGGTCGTGGTGGGCGGTGTCGGCGCGAATCGCTACGACATGGACTCGATCGCGGCGGTGCTCGATCCATCGGGCGATGATCGATACGAGTGGACAGCTGGCGGAGCAGTCGACACCGTCATCGTTGATCTTGCTGGGAACGATCGCTACGAAGGTGGTGCAATCGGCGGGCCTGGGTCCGGGATCGCGTGCTTGGCCGCGATCGATGATCACGCTGGCCATGATCACTACCGCGGCGGTCTGCTCTCCATCGGCGCTGGCGCGTTCGGACTTGGCTTGATTCGCGACCGAGCCGGTGATGATCGGTACGAGGGTGGTGCGTGGAGCATCGGGGCCGCGATGTATGGCGCTGGCATCGTGCTCGACGAAGCTGGCGCGGACGATGTGCGCGGCGGAACGCTTTCACAAGGCGTCGGCGGGCCGCGCGGCATCGGCATGCTCATCGATCGTGGCGGTGACGATCGCTACATCGCGGACTTCGGCGCGCCGAGTGCGTACGGCACGCCCGCCACCAACCTCGCGTTCAGCCAAGGCGTGGGCTACGGATTCCGGCGATACGCCGCAGGTGGCATCGGAATCCTGTTCGATGCAAGCGGCGACGATCGGTACGAAGGCGGCGAGTTCGCGCAGGGTGGTGGCTACCTGCACGGTCTTGGCGTGCTCCATGATGCGAGCGGCCGCGACCTCTACCGCGCCGATCGGTACGGTCAAGGATTCGCTGCCCACATGGCCTTCGGCGCGCTGCTCGACGACGCGGGCGACGATGTGTACTGGGGCCGAACCGCGGCCAATCAGGGTGCCGCATGGGATGCCTCGAGTGCGGTGCTCGTGGATGCCGCAGGCAACGACCACTACCGCGGCAGCGTGCTCGCTCAGGGCTCCGGCGCGATGCAGGCGATCGGCATGCTGATCGATCTATCGGGCGACGATCGCTATGACGCTCCTGGACCCTACGCGCAGGGCGAGAGCGGCAACAACACCTACCACTGCGACACCGGCGTGCTGTCCTTCAGTCTGCTGCTTGATGCTGGTCCTGGTGCTGCACGGATCGGCGATGCTCAGGCAACTGGCACCGCCGTCACCGGCTCTGCGAACAAGGATCAACCCTGCGAGAGCCGTTTGCATGGACTTCGCGTCGTCACTCCGACCGTCGTGGCGTGGCCAACGCGCGCCGAGCCTTAGCATGGCGCGCGTGCACGATGGCGACCGATCGCTGGTGACGCTGAAGCCGAGCCTCAAGGGTGCGGCCAGTTTCCTTGCCGCAACCTGGCGCAGGTTTCGCACGACCGATCCAGCCGAGATGGCCGCCGCCCTGAGTTTCCGCACGCTCTTCAGCCTGTTCCCACTGCTGGTCGTGGCCACGCTGCTCACGCGTGCAGTCATGGCTGATCGCTTCGAGACCTTCGTCGGCGGGCTGATCGCCGAGCTCGGGCTCGACGAGTTGCAGATCGGACAGGACGGCGTTGTGATCGGGGCCTGGCTGCGAGGGCTCGTCCGCGATGCGTCGGACATCAATCTGTCGGGTCTTGGTCTGGTCGGCGGCGGCACTGTGGTCTTCTCGGCGATCTGGCTCCTTGTGGGCGTCGAGCGCAGTTTCGACCGTGTCGCTGCAACGACCTCGCGGCGCTCCATGCGCCGACGCCTGTTGGTCTACTGGACCGCGCTCACGCTCACTCCTGTCCTGCTCGGAGCCGTGCCGTTCGGCGTTGGGCTCCTGCTGTCGTTCTCGAAACTCCACGAGATGATGCCCACGACCGCCAACTTCATCCGCGGGATGACGGGATTCCTGTCGATTTGGGCGCTGCTGTACGCCACCTACGCCTTCATTCCAAATCGTCGCATGTCGTGGAAGGCAACGCTTGTGGGCGCGCTTGGCGCAGCGCTGACGATCGTGGCTGGCAAGGCTCTGCTGGGCTCGCTCGCCGTGCGGAGCTTTGGGGCAAGCAGGCTCTTCGCGAGTCTTGGACTGCTGCCGGTCCTGATGTTCTGGATCTACCTGATGTGGATGGTCGTGCTCTACGGCCTGCAACTGGCCGTGTTCATCGACTGGACCTTGCCACGCCTGCGTGCAGGAGCGCTGCGCAAGGAACGCTGGGAGGCAATCGACGATCCCGACCGCCCACGGGCGGCAAGCCGACGACGAACACGGCGCATTCGCTGACGCGCGCACCGAGCTGAACCGCTTTGGACTCAGGGTGTGGGAGCTGGTGCTTGACGACCGTCGATCGACCACGACTGTGCGGCACGAAGCGCATCGGTGTGTTCTGACTCGGGGATCTGTTCGCGAAGCCACAGCACATACGATCGTTGGACGGCGTCGATCGAACCGAAGCACGACTCGAAGATCGTCTCCGGTGCATCGCCAGGCTTGGCGCTGCGGCAGGCTGCGAGCAAGGCCTTGAACTCCGCGGGCCGCTCGAGCATGCACCATCGCACGAACATGCAGGACTGCGCGTAGAAGTCCGCCTGAGCCTGCAACGCGGTCTGCGTCCCACCGCCCGACGGAAGGACGCGGGTCGTCACCAAGAGACGCACCGGCATCAGTCCATTGGTCAGGAGTGCCGGACGAAAGGTCGCGAATCGTTCGTCCCGCATCGATGTTGGGCCACCGGGCCGCCGCACATCGTCGGTCTCATAGGCGACGGCGAGACCCTCCGCCAACCAGAGTGGATTGAGGCCCGATGCCGACTGCGCGCCGGACTCGAAGAGCACTTGATGCGTGGCCTCGTGCACGACGACGACCTTCAGGCTGTTGTCGATGGCAGCCTCGCGTTGCGCGCGCTGCGATGCCAACTTGGCGCGCGCCTGATCGACTTCGCGCTGTGCCACGGCGGCTTCTTGCCGACTGAGTCGGCTGCTCCGCATGCGGTTCACGGCATCCTGTCGAGCCTTGATCGCCGCTTCGTTCTTCGCGATCGTTGCATCTGCGGTGCGAACCGCATCGGTGCTCTCGGGGTCAAAGAGCTGCAGCCGACGGTGTGAAGGTTGGTAGTAGCCCAGCGTGGTCGCCAGCGTCTGGCCGTCGACCTCGCGTGCGAATCGCCGGAACGCACCCTCGTCAGAGAACAAGATGGCCAGATGCCGCACGCCGGAGTCAGTCGCCGGCAAACCTCGTTGGGCCAAGTCCGCCAGCAGCGAAGTCCGCGTTCGCTCCAGAGCATTGAGGGTGTTGGCGATCGCGGCGGGCGGAGCATCCGAGACCACCAAGAAATGATCCGAGGCATGGCGCTCGGCCTTGGGCATGTAGTTCGCCAAGGCATCTGGGATCGGCGGCATGAGTGCCGCGGCGGCGGGGTCCTGGACAAGCGCAGCCATGGTCAGGACGAGGGCATGCAGCATGATGCCGTTATACGCGCGCGGCTTGGGTTCATGTTCGCCCCGCCTATCATCGTCCGCATGCTTCGCGCGTCGCTGCTGGTCTGTTCGCTCCTCCCCATCGCGGGCTGCTACGAGCATGTCGTCCGGACCTCAGGTGATCCGAGCACGCCGCGGCAGACCTACGACCCCAATGTGGACGACAGCGCGCCGGGCTTCTTCGATCAGTTGTTCTGGGGCGATCCGCCGGCCGGTCAGGACCCCGTCGAGTACTACCGACTCAAGCGGGCCGGCAAGGACATTCCACCCTCTCGGGTTCCGCCGTCGATGCCGACACCGCCAGCGGTTGAAGTGCCCTTGCGCAACGAATCCAGTGCGAACGGGACCACCCCCTGACCCTGCGCAGCCCGGTGACCGGACATAGACTCCGCCACCCTCAAGGACGACCTCACCATGGGCATTGAATCAGCGCTCCCCACTGACAGCATCCTGACGACCCAACTCCAGCGCGTGGTCAATTGGGCACGGCGCTCCAGCGTCTGGCCGATGCCCTTCGCGACCGCGTGCTGCGGCATCGAGTTGATGGCGACCGCATGCAGCCGATTCGATCTCGCCCGGTTCGGCGCAGAGGTCATGCGCTTCAGTCCCCGTCAGGCGGATCTCATGATCGTGGCCGGTCGCGTGAGTGTGAAAACGCTGCCCGTGCTCCAGCGCATCTACATGCAGATGGCCGAGCCCAAGTGGGTCATTTCGATGGGCGCGTGCGCCAGCACCGGCGGCGTGTTCGACACCTATGCCGTTGTGCAGGGCGTGGACCAGTTCATTCCCGTCGATGTCTATGTCCCCGGCTGCCCGCCCCGCCCCGAGATGCTGATCGAGGGCATCATGGCGATTCAGCGGATCATCGATGCAGACCAGTTGCCGCGCGATCCCAGCGGCAAGCGCCTGCCGCTGAACATCTCGCTCGAGCCCAACTATGTGCCGCGACCTCAGCCGGTGCCTGTGACGGTCGGGATCTCCTGACGGATCCCGGCCACGAAGGCCGCCACTCGCTCCATGCCCTTGGTGATCTGCGCGTCGCTGCACGCGAAGGAGAGCCGCACATGCGCGCGCGCGCACTCGCCGAAGTCCTCGCCCGGCACAACCGCCACGGCGTGCTCCTCAAGGAGCGCCTCGGCGAACGACTGCGCTGAGTCAAGTACGCGCCCACCAGCAGTGCGCCCACCCAGCAAGGTCGCCACCGAAGGGAAGGTGTAGAAGGCCCCTGAACTCGCCGGAGCGATCAGCCCTGGGATCGCAGCCTGCAACCGACCGATCAACTGAGCACGGTGCGCGAAGACGCCGCGCATGCGTTCCACATCGGCCGCTCCGTTGGTCAGCGCCTCGACGATGGCGGGAAGCGCGAAACTCGTGATCGAGTTCGTCATCTGTCCCTGCAACTTGATGGCCTCGCGCACGAACGCGCCGCGATCACCGGGCGCGCACATCCAACCGATGCGCCAGCCCGTCATGGCATACGCCTTGCTCATCCCGTTCACGGTGATCGTCCTGCCAGCCAGGCGCGGATCACTGCCGATGCTCCAATGAGCGATGCCCGGCACGACTTCGGGGTACACCAACTTCTCGTAGATCTCATCGCTGATGATGGTGATCTGAGGATGCCGCGCCAGCACATCGGCGATGGCGCGCATCGACGCCGGAGGCAGCGTGATGCCGCAGGGATTCGACGGCGAATTCAGGATGATGCCGACGGTGCGTGGCGTGATCGCTCGCTCGATCGCCTCGGGCTGCACGATCAAGTCGTCATCGAGCCGGGCGGGCACTTCGACGCAGCGTGCGCCAGCCAATTCGATCAGCGGTCGGTAGCTCACCCACGCTGGGGTCGGCACGATGACCTCGTTGTCGGCGCCGCGCTCGATGAGCACCTGAAGCGCCATGTAGATGGCGTGCTTCGCGCCGGCTGTGACGGTGATGTGCTCGAAGGTGCAGTCGATGCCGTTCTCGGTGCGGTGCTTGTGCGCGATCGCTTCACGGGCCGCACGATCGCCAGGGGTCGGCGCATACTTGGTCTGTCCGGCCTCGAGTGCGCGGATCGCGGCGCGCTTGATCGGGTCTGGCGTATCGAAGTCCGGCTCGCCGACGCCGAAGCCCACCACATCGACGCCCTTCGCCTTCAGCGCTGCGGCCTTGGCGCTGACGGCCAGCGTCGCGCTTTCCTTCATGCCCGAGATCACGCTGCTCACCTGCATGGACCCAAGCGTACAGCCGGATGGAATCTCGCTGCCCGCTACACTTCGATCCATGCACTTTGACGCACATGGCCCCGTGCTGGCCGACCTAGAGGCGCGGATCAACGCCATCCGCGACTCGCTTTAACTATCCGACCAAGTCCCGCGAGCGCGACGAACTCTCAGCCCGCATGAACGAGGCGGACTTCTGGAACGACCCCAAGCGCGCGCAGTCGGTCATCGCCGAACTGAAGATCAAGCGCGCGCAGATCGAACCGCTCGAAGAGGTCATGAAGGGTCTTGAGGATGCCCAGGTCGGCTACGACATGGCCAAGGAGGCCGCAGACGCCGATCTCCTTGCTGAAACCGATGAATTGCTCTTCGGCCTCGTGGGAAAGATGGAGAAGGTCGAGCTGCAGTCCTTGTTGAGTTCCAAGCACGACCACCGCGGGTGCTTCGTCACGATCCAAGCGGGTGTCGGCGGCACCGAAGCCAACGACTGGGCCGAGATGCTCGAACGCATGTACCAGTACTACTGGACCACGATGGGATTCAAGGTCGAGGAGATGAGCCGGACCTACGGCACCGAAGTCGGGATCTCGGAAGTCTCCTACGCGGTGCGTGGTCCGTTTGCCTATGGCTACATGAGTTGCGAGCACGGGTCGCACAGACTCGCGCGCGTGAGCCCCTTCAACGCCGAAGGCAAGCGCCAGACCAGCTTCTGCACGGTCGATGTGACCCCCGAGTTCGAAGAGAGCGACCTTGAGATCCCCGAACGCGACCTTGAGATCGTGCCGTTCGTTCGTGCAAGCGGACCGGGCGGGCAGAATGTGAACAAGGTGGCGACGGCCATTCGCGTCACGCACCTCCCGACGGGGATCCAGGTGGTCGCCAGCACCTTCCGCGATCAACCGCAGAACCGCAAGCAGGCCCTGAGCGTGCTGCGCTCGAAGCTTGAACAACTCGAGCAGGAGCGTCGTGATGCCGAGATTCTTGCCGCCAAGGGTGGCAAGGTCGAACGCGGCTGGGGCACGCAGATCCGGTCGTATGTCTTCTACGACAACCGCGTGAAGGACCACCGGACCAACTACGAAGAGGGCAATCCCCTGCATGTCCTGAATGGACACCTCGAAGCGTTTGTCGACGCTGAACTCAAGCGCCGACGAGCGGAGCGCGAGACTTAACGATGCGCTTCGCCCTCTCCGCACGGCTGGTCTGGCCCACACTGGCCGTCCTCGCCATCGCGGTGGGACTTGCGCTTCAAGTGCAGTTTCTGATGCCGACGGCGGCGCATCGCGATGTGTCCACGTTGTTTGGCTTGGCGATCATGGCCTTCGGCTGTGTCATTGCCTTGCCTCGACATCCCGTCTGGAGCCCACCGAGCCTGGTGCTCGGCGGTGCGCTGGTCCTGAGCGCATTCGTGACCGCGCTGTGGTCGGATCAACCCCTCTCGGCAAGTGTGGCGCTGCTCCTGCTTGGGCTCTCTTCGCTGGGCTCCGGTCGCGCTCAGTTTGAAGGCCGTGCCATCGCTGTGCTGCCCGCCGTCCTGCTCGGCATGTTCGCACTCGTCATGGTCCTCGACCCATGGCACGACCGACCGCTGCATCATCCATGGCTGGACTTTGTGGGCTCCCTGCCCTTGGCGGCTGAACTTGGGCTGTTGATCGCCGCGTCGGCGGCAATCTCGCGGGCGTGGTACTTCGCCGTTCCGCTCTCCGGCGGCATGCCGAGCTGGCTCGGACTGCTCGGCGGCGCGCTCGCCGCTGCTCTGGCCATCGGCGGATGGCAATTCCTTCAAGACACGGAGCTGCGCAATCAGAGCCACCGCGCGGCCGAACACGAGCGGGCGCTCGAAACCCTGATCCAATCTGAATTCGAACGCAATCTCCAGTCGTTCCGTCGGCTGGCCGACCGATGTTCGAACGGCGATGCCCTGCGCTCGCCCGCACTGCAGCAGGATCTGGATGTCCACCGACGGGACTTCGTCGGCGTCGCCGGCATTGCGGTCGTTGGGCAGGACGGGTCGCCGCTTCTGTCGTCCTGGGGCGATCAGGCGCTTTCGCTTGACGCGCCAGCCGTGCCTGCGTTGGTCAGGAAGTGCGTGGACAGCAACGCCGTGCAAACGAGTCCGCCCATCACTGCCGCGGGCGTCGCGCACGGTCTGGTGGCCATGCCCTTGCGTGTCGACTCCGGCGGGAACGGCGTGCTCGTGGTCGATCAACTCCTCGACCTGACCCTGACGGCATTGCTCGGGAACTTCGTTGGTGAGTTCGAAGTCGAGATCTATGACGGGTCGGTTCTGGTTTTCGAGTTTGGCGGCGAGAAGGGACCCACGATCACCGCCCCCGGCGCCGATGGAGTGGTGACCGGGCGCCCATGGATCTTCAAGGCCAGGCCGCCCGGCGGCGGATCGTCGGCCGAACAAGGGCCATTGCCGGTCGTGCTGCTGGGAAGCGGAATGTTGATCGCGCTTCTCGTCGGCACCACGATCCTCTTCGCGCAATCGGCTGCGCGGCGGGCCCGCACGGCACTCGATGCACGCGGCCAGCTCGAGGCGCTCCTCGACGCCACCGACCAGGTGGCGATCATCGCGACGGATCTCGTTGGTGACATCACCGTCTTCAATGCGGGTGCCGAAGTGCTCACGGGGCGGCGCACCGAGCAGGTGACTGGCGCAGAGACTCCCCTGTTCCTGCTCGCAACGGACGAACGCGAGGCGCTGGAAAAGCTTCATCCGAATCTCGCCTTCCGGGCCCTGCTCGATGCACTTCGCGGCGACCGCATGCATCTGCACACCTGGGCCGTGGGTCGCTCTGATGGCACCGTCCGACGAGTCTCGATGGCTGCTGGGTCATGGACCGGCACGGACGGGACACCGCTTGGACACCTCATTGTGGCTGTGGACATGACCGATCAGGTCGCAGCGCTCGAAGAAGCGACCTCGGCGCGCGAGCACGCCGAGCGTGCCAATGCCGCGAAGAGTCAGTTCCTCGCCAACGTCAGCCACGAGATCAGAACGCCGATGTCGGCCATCCTTGGGTATGCCGACGCGCTGCTCGATCCGGCGACATCCGACATGGAACGCGACGAGTGCGTGCGCGTGATCCGCCGCAACGGCAACCATTTGCTCGGCATCATCAACGACATCCTGGACATCTCCAAGATCGAGGCCGGGCGCATGACGGTCGAGCGGATCGAAGTGCGACCAGTGCAGTTGATCGATGATGTCGTGGCACTCGTGCGCGGTCGCGTGCAGGCGAAAGGGCTCGATCTCCGTGTGGATGCGGACCCAAGTGCGAGCGCGTTGGTCGTGACCGACCCGCTGCGCGTCCGTCAGGTGCTGATGAATCTGGTCACCAACTCCATCAAGTTCACGGAGTTCGGCTCAGTGTCGCTGCGTGCGCGAGTCAACGCCGACGGGGCTTCGAGCGAGTTGGTGTTCACCGTGTCCGACACCGGCATCGGCATGAGTCAGGAGCAGGTCAGTCGGCTGTTCCGCAGCTTTGAGCAGGGCGATGCGTCCACGAGTCGCAAGTTCGGTGGCACGGGCCTTGGGCTCGCGATCAGCCACAAGCTCGTCGAGTTGCTGGACGGATCGATCGCGGTGAAGAGCGAACCCGGTGCCGGGAGCACCTTCACCGTTCGCATTCCCGTCGGGTTGCCGTGGGCGGGAACGCCGTCGCAGTCCCTGACCGATTGCCGGATTCTGCTCGCTGAGGACGGACCTGACAACGCGCGCCTGCTCGCTGCGCTCCTGCGCAAGGCCGGCGCAATCGTGACGGTCGCCAACGATGGTGCGGTGGCGATCGAGGCCGTGGACCGTGCAGGAGTCGACGGCTTCGATGTCGTCCTGATGGACCTGCAGATGCCGGGGGTCGACGGCTACGAGGCATGTCGTCGACTGCGAGAACTCGGCGTGTCCAGTCCGATCATCGCGCTGACCGGCAACGCGTTCGAAGGTGATCGCGACCGATGCCTCGCCTTGGGCTTCGATCAGTACGCGGTCAAACCGATCCCCCGGGATCAGTTGCTCACCCTGTGCGAAGACGCGATGAAGCGCCGCCTCGGACCACCTTCGGACGGCGGCTAGACTCGGGCGCCCACCGGTGGGGTGGCAGAGTGGTCGAATGCGCCGGTCTTGAAAACCGGTAAGCCCTCCGGGGCTTCGCGGGTTCGAATCCCGCCTCCACCGTTTCTTTGGCGCCTGGATTCGCGTGCCCGCAGGTTCATTGCGGATCCGCCCGGATCAACAACGACGATTCGCCGTGAGCCTTCAGGCTCCGTACGATTTCATCCATGGTGATCACCCCGATCGTCGTTGCCGCAGTCGTGACTGCCGGCCTCGCTTCCACCACCCCAAGCCTTCACACCGCCGACGCCAACCGAGGCCTCTGCCGCTACCCCGATGTCAGCGGCGACTCGATCGTGTTCGTTTACGGCAATGATCTCTGGCTGGTCAACAAGTCCGGCGGCATCGCGCGCCCGGTCGCAAGTCCCGCTGGCTTGGAAGGGTCGCCGCGCTTCAGCCCCGATGGCCAGACGATCGCCTTCCGGGCGAACTACGACCAATCGATCGACCTGTACACGATCCCTGCCGCGGGCGGCATTCCTGAGCGCGTGACGCATCATCCTTCGCCCGAGGGACTCTGCGACTGGACGCCCGATGGAAAAGCGCTCGTCTTCATGACCGGTGCGATCGAAGGACTCGATCGCGCCCAGAAGCTCTACACCGTTCCGTCCACGGGCGGGCTGCCGACCAAACTTCCCGTCCCCTACGGAACGAACGGCGCGATCGACCGCACAGGCGAGTGGCTTGCGTTCACGCCTCACTCGACCGACAACCGCACATGGAAGCGATACCGCGGCGGCATGGCGACCGATGTCTGGCTCATGAACCTTCGGAACGGTGAGAGTCGCCGGATCACCGACTGGGAAGGCACCGACACCCTGCCGATGTGGCATGGCAGCAAGGTCTACTACTTGAGCGACCGCGGCGCGGCCCAGGGATACACACTCAATGTCTGGAGCTACGACCTCGACACGCGCAAGACGACGCAGGTCACCACGCTCGACACGCACGATGTCCGTTGGCCCGCGGTGGGACCTGACCATGCCGGCACCGGCGAAATGGTCTTCCAGTACGGCGACAGAATCATGCTGCTCAATCTCGGTTCGGGGATCGCCTCGGCCGTGAACATCGAGGTCCCGGGCGACCGCGAGTCGCTGCGGACGGCCACCGTCGATGCGGCTGAATCGATCCAGGACGCGAGCATTTCGCCGTCCGGTCAGCGCGTCGCTCTGATCGCGCGCGGTGACATCTGGTCAGTACCTGCTGAGCACGGCACGCCGCGCAACCTCACGCGCACCGATGGCATCTTCGAGCGCAACGCATCGTGGAGTCCCGATGGCAAGACGATCGCCTACTTCAGCGATGCCACCGGCGAGTACGAACTCTGGACCATGTCGGCCGACGGAAAGGGCGAAGCGCGGCAAGTCACCAAGGGCGGCACATGTTTCAGAACCAGCATCACCTGGGCACCGGACTCCAAGCGTTTGGTGATGACTGACAAGACCGGCGCGATCGACCTCGTCACGCTCGAGGATGGATCGGTGCGTCGCATCGACCGCGACCCCGAAGCTCGCGCGATCCCCGTCGCGTTCAGCCATGACTCGCGCTGGATGGCCTGGGCGCGTTCGGCTGATGGCAGCGAGATGGAAGTCATCTTCCTCTTCGACACGACGACCGACGGCGCGAAGCCGGTGCAGGTCACCAGCGGTTACTTCAATGATGGCGAACCAGTGTTCGATCGCAAGGGCCAGTGGCTCGCGTACACGAGCCAACGCAACTTCGCGCCGACCTACAGCGAGTTCGACACGACCTGGATCTACGGACCCTCACAGGTGCTGATGGCGGTCCCACTCAAGAAAGACATGGCCCTAGCGTGGCTTCCCAAGAGCGATGAGGAAGGCCAGAAGGTCGAGGCCAAGCCTGCGAGCGACGACGACGCCCCCGCTGCGGCGCCCGGCGGCGATGGCAACCGTCCCGCTGGACCACCTCAGGGCGGTCGCCGACGCCGCGGTGCCGAGGGACCTAGAGTCGGCTTTGGGATGGATGACGACAAGAAGGATGACGACAAGAAGGACGAGGAGAAGAAGGACGAGGAGAAGAAGGATGGCGATGCGAAGGACGGCGACGACGCCAAGGACGCGAAGGACGGCGATGCGACCAAGGACGGCAAGGATGCGCCGAAGAAGCCCGAACCCAAGCGCGTCGAGATCGATCTTGATGGCTTCGAACTGCGCGCCATTGAGTTGCCGGTGGCGAAGGGTTCGTTCGGTTCGCTCGGCTTCAACGATCGCAACGAACTCATGTTCGGTCGCGACGGGTCCGTGCGGTTGCTCGACCTGAGTGCCTCCAAGCCGACTGAAAAAGCCGGACCTGCCGGCACTCACTTCGATGTCTCTGCAGATGGCAAGAAGATTCTCCTTGGTGGACGACGAAGCGCCTCCATCGCTGCGGCCTCGGCGGGTGCCACGCCCAAGCCGATCGTGACCAGTCCGATGCTCGTCGCGGTCGATCCGCGGGACGAGCACCGGCAGATCCTGGCCGACTGCTACCGCATCATGCGTGATTGGTTCTACGACGAGGGCATGCACGGCGTGGATTGGAAGGCCATGCACGACCGCTATGCCGCGATGCTGCCGTCGGTCGTCACGCGCGAAGACCTGAACTACCTCATCAGCGAAATGATCAGCGAACTCAATGTCGGCCATGCATACCTGCGTGGACCCGGCGCGATCGAAGATCTGCCAAGCCGCTCGGTTGGCATGCTCGGCGTGGACTTTGCCGCAGCGACGCTCGAGGACGGCTCCCCTGCCAAGGCTTGGAAACTCGCGCACTTTCCGAGCGGCGGGCCCTTCGACAGCGAGGCGCGCAGTCCGTTGGCGATGCAGGGTCTTGGCATCGCTGAAGGCGACTACTTGCTCGCTGTCAATGGCGTCGAAGTCGACCCTGGACAGGATCCGTGGGCACCGTTCATCGGACTGGCCGGCAAGTCGACCGTGCTCACCATCTCCAAGAAGCCCGTGCGCGACGCGGAAGCGAAGGACATCGTGGTCACGCCGACAGGCAGCGAGTCGGGCCTTCGCTACCGAGCGTGGGTCGAAGCCAAGCGCAAGCGCGTCGAGGAACTCTCGGGCGGGCGGATTGGCTACATCTATGTGCCCAACACGGGTGTCGATGGCC
>Ga0194120_10006416_pt1 | contig 16646 bp, 13 predicted proteins | sample TA2MahCa65mmetaG_FD_148642 | JGI IMG/M metagenome (GOLD analysis project Ga0194120, IMG submission 148642) | Freshwater microbial communities from Lake Tanganyika, Tanzania - TA2015019 Mahale Deep Cast 65m | ecosystem: Environmental > Aquatic > Freshwater > Lake | place: Tanzania: Lake...
CCTCACTACATTAGGGAGTATTGCTGCTGTGACCCCTTTACTGGGTTTGCTGGGAACTGTCGATGGGATTATTCGGGTGTTTTCCGCCCTGGCTGTGGAAGGTATTAACGATCCTGCGGTTATTAGTCACGGGATTTCTGAGGCCTTGATTTGCACTGCTTCAGGTCTGATTGTGGCGATTCCCAGTCTGTTTTTTCACCGTTATTTTGAAGCCCTGGTCGACGACCATGTTTTGCAAATGGAAGAAAATGCTTTGCGTCTGATCGATCTGATGCAAGGTGATCGTGAGTTGATTTAATGGAGTTTCGTCGCAAACGCCGCCGCTCAGTTGAAATCGGTCTGATTCCCATGATCGATGTATTGCTGGTGTTGCTGTTTTTCTTTATGGTGGCGACTACTTTTCGCCATCAAGCCGATATCAAACTAGACTTGCCCAAAGCCAGTGTCGGTGAGCAGCATGCGAGCGGTCGGCAAATTAATCTGTTTGTCCTGGCTGAAGGCGGCTATCGTCTGGATACTGGGGAAGCGAGCGCTAAGCATCTAAATTCAGGTCTGGAAGGTTTAAAATCTGCTTTGCAGACTTTGCCGGCTGAGAGTAAACAATGGCCCTTTATTATCAATGCAGATGGCAAAGCTAGCCATCAGACTGTGATTAGTGTGTTGGATCTTGCCAACCAACTGGGTTTTTATCACTTTAGTTTTGCTGTGGATGCAGCCTCTAAGCATGAATAAATATTTGTCTGCCTGGATACAAAGTTTCTGGTACAAAGAAATGTATTTATCCAGTTTCTTCATGCCGCTGTCGATGATTTATCTCGACCTCATGCGTTTGCGTCGTTTTCTCTACCGCATCGGTGTCTACAAAAGCGGTCGCTTGCCGGTGCCTGTCATTATTGTCGGTAATATTACGGTAGGCGGAACTGGTAAAACCCCTTTGGTGATTTATTTGGTTGAACTTTTGCAACGACAAGGCCTCAAAGTGGGCGTGATCAGTCGGGGTTATCTGGGCGAGGAAAAACCGGAGCCACAGCTGGTGTCAGTCAAGAGTGATCCGGCTTTAGTCGGTGATGAAGCCTTATTACTGGCCAAACATTGTGCCTGTCCGGTGGTCGTCTGTGCCGATCGTCTGGCCGCTGGTCGGCATTTGCTGCTTAACACTCCGGTCGATGTCATCATTAGCGATGACGGAATGCAGCATTATGCTTTGCAACGCGACATTGAAATTGCCGTCATTGATGGCAGTCGTCGTTTTGGCAATGGCTATTGTCTGCCTGTCGGACCTTTGCGTGAACCGCAAGAGCGTTTGCAGGAAGTGGATTTTGTGGTCGTCAATGGCGATAAAAATCTCGAGCCGGGTGAATGGTCTATGCGTTGTCTAGGTATCGACTGCATCAATATGCAAAACGGTGAAATCCGTCCATTAGCCAGTTTTCGTGGACAAGAAGTGCACGCCGTGGCAGCTATTGGTCATCCACAGCGCTTTTTTCGTCAGTTACAGCAAGCGGGTTTAACGATTAAAGCCCACGAATTTCCCGATCATTATGCCTATACCGCAGAAGATCTCCGATTTGGCGATCAGTTGCCAATTTTGATGACCGAAAAAGATGCGGTTAAATGTCAGCGTTTTGCCAATGCGCAAACCTGGTATCTGCCGATTAAGGCCGAGCTGGATAGCGCCTTTGCCACCGAATTATTAACCTTACTCACTAGGAAACAACATGGATAAAAAACTGCTCGAAATACTGGCCTGCCCGATTTGCAAAAGCAGTCTGATCTATAAAGCCGAAGAACAGGAACTGATTTGCCGTGCCGATAAGCTGGCTTTTCCGGTTCGTGACGGTATCCCGGTTATGCTGGAAGATGATGCGCGTGAATTGAGTGATGAAGAAGCGAAGGCTTTGTATAAATGACCGCTTTTAAAGTCGTCATTCCGGCACGTTTTGCTTCGACACGATTGCCGGGCAAACCTTTATTGGATATTGCCGGTCAACCGATGATTGTGCGTGTCTGTGAACGTGCTTTGCAGGCACACGCAGAGGAAGTCGTGGTGGCAACTGACGATCAGCGCATATTTGACGTCGTTGCGGCTTTGGGAATTGATGTCGTCATGACCGATCCCGATCATCAGTCTGGTACCGAGCGTCTGGCTGAAGTGGCTCGCATTAAACAGTGGTCTGACGATACCGTGGTGGTTAATGTTCAGGGTGACGAGCCCTTGATTCCGCCCGACTATATTCGTGATTTGGCGCATACCTTAGCTAATCAGCAACAGGCGGGGATTGCCACGCTCGCCGCCGCGATCGAGACACTCGATGAAGTGTTAAATCCCAATGCGGTTAAAGTTGTTTTGGATCAGGCCGGTTACGCTTTGTATTTTAGTCGTGCAGCTATTCCCTGGCAGCGTGGCAGTTATCCCCAGAGTCTGCCGGAGGATAGTCTGGTAGCGCCTTTACGGCACATCGGTATGTACGCCTATCGGGTTGCGTTTTTGCATCAGTATTGCCAATGGCCAGCCTCCGGACTAGAGCAGGTTGAATCTTTGGAGCAGCTGAGAATTCTCTGGCAGGGTGAAAAAATCGCGGTTAAGCTGGTGGCAAGCGCCCCAGAAGCCGGGGTTGATACGCCAGAAGATTTGCAGCGAGTGATTAATCGTCTTAGTGCTCAAACATAAAAAAACCCGGCAGGGCAAACCTGTCGGGTTTTTCATGACTTTGACTTAAATTAACTGGCTTTGCCGGCTTCAGTGGCGGCAGGTACTTCAATCAAGCTTCCGGATTTCACATCATAGATGTAACCATAAACCGGAATATCACTGGGCACCAATGAGTGCGCTTTAATGCGTTTTACATCTTCCAGAACGCTTTCGGCTTGGTCTTTGATGGTCAGCCAGTTGATGTATTTGCCGTCCGTTGAGCCTGGACCAGGATTGTTATCGTGCCAGCCGGTTGCGTCAACAGACGAGGTTTGTAAGCTGCTGGCTAACAAATCACTCATGATGTCATTGGTAAATGTTTCCATACCACAATCGGTATGGTGAATCACAAACCATTCCTTAGTGCCCAGCAGTTTGTAAGAAATGACCAGAGAACGAATCGCATCATCACTGGTACGACCACCCGCATTCCGGATCACATGAGCATCGCCTTCTGACAAGCCTGCATATTTAGCCGGATCCAGACGGGCATCCATACATGTCAGAATGGCAAATTGTCGGCCAGGAGGCATAGGCAAATCGCCTTTAGTGAAATTAGCCACATAGCCGCGATTGGCCAGCAAAACTTCATTCAGAACATTACTCATGGTCACCTCTTGTTAGTTATTGGTTTTATGAAAGAAATTGGCCCAGTTTAAGGGGGTATTGGATTTTTAGCTAAGTCTTTATTGAATAAAATCATAAGAAATTGCCAAAAAACGAGTGTACCGCGATTTATTAAAGTTTGCTAATCAAAATCTTTAGGCAACCAGAAGCTCGGCTAATTCTTCGGCAGCAGAACGGTTGCCATTGGCGGCGGCTTTACGATACCAGACAATGGCATCAGTTAAATTAGCACTCACCCCTTCACCTTGTTGGTACATAAAGCCCAGTAAATACTGAGCATTACTGTTACCCTGATTTTCAGCTAGGCTTAACCAGTTCAGTGCCAACTCAAAATCTTGTTCGACTCCGAAACCCGCGTAGTAACACAAGCCAAGTCGGAACTGAGCATCATGATCGCCTTGCTCTGCAGCCCGTCTAAACCACAAACAGGCCTTGATTTCATTGCTATGGGTACCTAAACCATTGGCGTACATAAAGCCTAAAACGGTTTGTGCCTGCAAGGCATCCTGCTCTGCAGCTCGTCGAAACCAGGTGAAGGCATCCGGATAACTTTGTTCCAAACCTTGCCCGACAAAGTAGCGACGTGCCAGTTCCATCTGGGCATCAATATCACCGACTTTAGCCATCAGTTTCAGAGCGGATTCAGAATGTTGCGCGAGTTTGTGCTGATTGCTATCCCCGGAAAAACTCAATGCCATCGAATTTGGGTCAAAGCGGGGTAGTTTGTGTTTAGCGACTGTAGCGGAAGCTGGCGGTGTCTGAGGTGCCTGAGCGTTAGGGTTATATTGCCCACGAGCCCATAAACGGTCGTATTCGTCACGCAACGCGGGGTTGGATAACACTCGATAGGCTTCAAGAATATCGATGGTTTTTTGATGTGCCTCATCCTTGTCCCCCTCATAACGATCGGGATGATAGAGGTGAATCAAGGTCTTATACGTGGCCTTGATCACCGCCAGTTCAGCGGTTTCGATCACGGATAATATTTGGTAATAATCTTTTTGCATGACGCTGTAGTCGTTGCTCTTGGATGCTTCTTTAAGTCCGGCATTATAAAGACAGCTTGCCTAAAAGGCTCGTTTTTAGAGTTCGGCATGAATTGAACACTGTTTTTTCTTGTGTTGTCGAAAAAATTCAGTTAATTTTGCCAGCAATTTTTGCGACACCAGCGGATTGTTCAGTATGAAAATAACGAACAGGTTTTCAAGACAGATTAGCGGACAGGCTGTTTTCAGTCTGCTGGCTTGGCTGTTGCCTGTCGTATTGCTGGGCTTGTTTGCAGGTATTCAGTTAATAGACATTGATCAAACTGGCTTAAGCACTGGCTTCAGTCATCCGCTGATGGGCTTTGATCATTTACTTACTATGTTGGCGGTGGGGGTGTGGGCGGCGCAAATGCGTGGTCATGCCATCTGGCAACTGCCTTTGACTTTTGTCGGGGTGATGAGTTTTGGCGGTATTGCCGGTGCGGCTGGTCTGGATATTCCGGTCGTCGAAGGTATCATCCTGCTCTCCTGCGCAGTCTTCAGCGTTTTGATAACCCGTCGTATCCGTTTCAGCGCCAAAGTTAATGTGCTTTTGGTCGCGTTCTTTGCTTTTTTTCATGGTTATGCTCATGGTCAGGAAATTTCGACTTCCGCCAGTTTGCTGTCTTACACCGCCGGTTTTATGCTGGCCACCTTATTGCTTCATGGCGCGGGGATCTTAATTGCCAAACTGGTTGTGGTCGCTATCAGTGGTTTGTTTGCTATTTTGATCAGCACCTCCAGTCAGGCTGCCTATTTTAGTCACGAAAAAGCGCAAGAAAGTTTTGCATTGAAGTTGATGTCGAATGGGATTGCTGCCAAAGATCAATGGTATCTGGCTGAGAGCTGGGGGCTTGATGATGGCGGTGGTGGTTGTGTGCAATCCCATCATGAACTAAGTTCTCATCAAAATGTCCGAGCTTGGCAAGAGCTAGGGGCGTCAGGGTTTGTCTCTGATTGTCTGCAGGGTTTTGTGTTGCTCAAAAATCAGCAAGCACAAGAAACCCAAATTTTTCGCCGCAGTTTTAAAACCGGTTTTCCGGCGATTAATCACACCCCTGGTTTGGCGATAGCCAGCAGTGGTGTCGGCCGTGCTTCGCCGCCATTGGATAGTAGTTGCATTGATCTAACACCTGTTCAAACCTCAGCTTTAATTTCCTCAATTCCCCGTTATAGTTTGGTCTCGACGCAGTCCTCGCGTCCGCCTCAGTTTGGTTTTTTAGTCGTTTATCCGCATCAATTCATTTCAAGCTTGTTACGCAGGAGAGATCTTTGCGTGTCGAGTTTTGCTCATCATTTTAGAAATTTATCTTAGGAAGGAGAAAAAATAATGAAAATTCAGTCGCTTATGTTCAGAAAAAAACAGCTTCTTGTGGGGATTCAGGTTGCCTTAGGTTTGAGTCTGGTTCAGGCAAGTGCTGTCCTAGCGCATGGGGAATTGGATAAGCTAAAAGAAAACGATCCGATAGAGCAGTATCTGGATGCCGACGAAAAACAAAGGGTAGGCGCCAAACAACTCAAGAAAAAACTTAAAAAAGAAAGTCCTGAAAAAGCCGAACAACTGGATGTCATTGAAGTGGAAGAAGACGGTCGGGGTAAGAATTTAATTGGTTTGACGCAGTCGGCTTCACAAGGCGAGGTCAGTCAGAAGCAGTTTGAGTACCGGCCTTTATCTCGTAATGGCGAGTTGGTTGAAGTGATCCCCGGCGCGGTGGCTACTCAGCACAGTGGATCGGGTAAGGCGAATCAGTATTTTCTAAGAGGTTTTAACCTCGATCACGGTACCGATTTTACGACTTATGTCGATGGTATCCCCATGAATATGACCACCCATGCTCATGGTCAGGGGTATATGGATATCAACAGCATTATTCCGGAGTTGGTCTCCAAAGTAGAGTACGGCAAAGGCCCGTATTATGCTGAAGTCGGCGATTTCTCGGCGGCCGGTTACAGCAAAATGACCACCATGAATAAGTTGGACGAAGGCATCCTGAAATTCACAGCCGGTTCCTTTGACTACTATCGGACTCTGGTCGCCAATTCGCAAAAACTCGGCGAGGGTGATTTGTTGTATGCTGGTGAGTTCAATCTCTATAACGGCGTCTGGCAAGTGCCGGAAGACTCCAAAAAGTTTAATGGTCAGCTCCGCTATAGCTTGGATAAAGGCAACTGGGGGATGTCGGTGAATGCTAAGGCCTACACCAATAGCTGGACTGCAACTAACCAGATTCCTCAGGCAGCGGTTGATAGTGGTGCTTTAGGCCTTTATGGCAGCATGGATCCGACTGATGGCGGTAAAAGCAATCGTTACAGTGCCTCGACTGATTTTTGGAGTCATGGCGGTAACTGGAAAAACACGGCTAATTTGTATGCGGTGTATACCGATCTGGATTTATATTCCAATTTCAGTGGCTATACCAATGGCCCGCAAGGTGACCAAATTTTGCAAACTGAGCGCCGGGTGCAGACCGGTGGTCAGGTTGAGCACACCCGCTATTTAAAACTGTTAGGCTTTGAAACTGACAATAGCGTTGGATTGCAGTTTCGTAATGATCAGATTATGGGCTTAGGTTTGTATAAAACCCAGGCACGTCAGATTTTGGACACCGTCAGTAATAGCAATGTTGGGGTCACGACTGTGGGGACTTATTTTAAAAACACCGTCCATTGGCATGAAAAAGTACACACCACGGCAGGTTTGCGCGGTGATTTTATTAATAATGCGGTTGAGGTTTTGGATAATACCGGCCACGATGCGCTTATTAACGCCGCCAACTCGGGTAATCGCGGCAAAGCCATGGTTAGCCCTAAGCTGACCTTGGTTTTAGGGCCTTGGTATGACACCGAATATTTCTTTAATATCGGTTACGGTTATCACTCCAATGATGCCCGTGGCACGACTCTGCAAAGAAATCAGAGTGATGGCAGTTTCTTAGACAGCACGGCAGCGCGAATTTCGCCTGCAGCCTGGTCGCGAGGCGGTGAAGCCGGGATTCGGAGTAATTTTGTTCCCGGCCTTAATTCAACCTTCGCCCTCTGGTGGTTGGAAAACAGCCAAGAACTGGTATTTGTAGGCGATGAGGGAACGACCGATGTCAGCGGTAAATCGCACCGTTATGGGATTGAGTGGACCAATTATTACAAACCTACTGACTGGCTGACCCTCGATGCGGATTACACCTTAACTACAGCACGATATGCCGCCAATAATGCATACGTACCCAATTCGGTTGGTCGTGTAATCAGTACCGGCGCTACCGTGGTCGCGCCAAATGGTTTGTTTGGTACCTTACGCTTCCGTCATTTTGGTGTGGTGCCATTGGATGAAAACGGCACTTATTGGGCCGGTGACACCAATATTGTCAATCTGGGGGCGGGTTATAAGCATAAACAATACAAGTTTGAGATTGATGTCTTCAATCTGTTAGGCTCGCAAAGTAGTGATATTGCTTATGCCTACGGCTATAGCTACGGTGGAATTTCTTCGGATTTGGGGGTGATGAGGCACCCAGTCGAGCCTCGCATGTTCCGTGGCACAGTAACTATTAATTTCTAGGCTAGCGATGAAAATACTAATCACTGTATTTTTGCTGTTGCAGAGTGGGTGGGTGTTGGCTCATCCACCTGGCCTGAGTTCTATGGATGTTCAACTTCAGGATAATAGCCTGAAGTTGGGTACGACTTTTTCTTTACAGGATATCGAGGCAATCGTTCCCATGGACAGTGACCTCGATGCTGAAGTTTCCCTTCAGGAACTCGAGGCGGTCAAGCCGAAGGTGTTATCGTTGGTTATCAAGAATCTGACGCTAACTGCTGCTGGGGTATTGTTAAGCGCAGAGTCCTCAGGCATAAATTTTGATGATCAAAACAATGCACGCATTGAATTGTCGTATCCATTGACCATCAGGCAGGATATAGAAATTCGTTCAGATTTTCTGGCTTTATTGCCAGCAGGACACCAACAGTTCTTAACAGCCAGAAGCTCGGATGGTCAGTTATTAACTGAAAAAATGCTTTCTCGCGCAGATCGTTTATTGGTATTACCTCTTGCGGCTTCGGATAAAGCGCAATCATCCACGTTCTTAAGCTTTTTCAGTCTTGGTATTGAACATATTCTGACCGGATATGATCATTTATTGTTCCTTTTGGCTTTGTTGGCGGTTACCCATCGTTTCTGGTCGGCATTAAAAATTATTACCTTTTTCACGGTTGCGCATTCCATCACCTTGGCCTGTGCCGGACTGAATCTGTTTGATTTGCCCAGTCAGATTGTCGAACCACTCATTGCTGCCACGATAGTTTACGTGGGCTTGGAGAATCTGGTGAGAGGCAATCATCCAAAGGGTCGGCACTGGCTGACCTTTAGTTTTGGTTTGATTCATGGTTTTGGTTTTGCAGGTGTTTTGCGGGAAATGGATATCAGTTCTGGTGATACTGGTATTTTGATGCCGCTGCTAAGTTTCAATCTAGGTATTGAAACCGGTCAAATCACCCTCGCAAGTATTGTTTTGCCGCTGATCTGGTGGCTGAATAACAACCCCCGAATGAGTCATTGGTTTCTTAAACTTATTTCTGTTTTGGTAGTACTGATGGGCTTGTATTGGTTTTTGGAAAGAACGATACTCTAATCCGTTATGCAGGAGTAACGAGTTACTCAGAAAATCTGATGGTTATAGGACAAAAAATGATGAAAACTTTTAACCGTATAAGTTTGGGGTTGATGGCATTACTAGCAACCAGTTCCTTATTCGCGGCACCGCGCTTTGACTTTAGTCCCGGTGAAACGGTGTTAACCAATTGCCGGCAGATTTATACCAAAGGGTCGGTCATTGCCAAGGTGGATGAAGGCTACACCGTGCATTTTGCCAAAGGCAGTGGGCCGATACAGTGTCCACCGTTTCGCTGGCATTGGGAATTTGTCTCGCCGTTTCAGTCAGTGCAGGAATATAGTCTGAGCTTTTTGGGCGGCTTGAAAAAACCACAGGTCTTCAGAGTGGGTGAAAGCGTGATATTTCGGGTTGAACCGGATAAGCGTGTCGTTAATAAACCCTTTGTCGATATTGAGGCACAGATCACCGATATTAGTGCCAATGGTGCGATTGCAGTAAAACTCATCAGCAAAGATGTCGATGCCGGGGCTACATTTTGGCAATTAATCGGCGGTAACTACGTCGACTTACGCCATAAAATTTTGGATTATGAGCGTAGCCGACGTTAAATAGATCTAGTCTTTATGACTCTCAAACACTTGAATGCTGCGGGGTGCAAGCTGGTAATGGCGCGTTTTAAACGGTTTTTGTGCTTCTGGGGCAATAATGTCTTGTGGAGAAGCCAGTGCCGTATTGACAGCCAGACGCCAGCCTTGTCTGCTGATCACAGGCAGTTTTAAAGTCCAAGGCAGATCTGTCATGTTGATGGCGATATGCAAATCGCTTTCATCGTCTTGCAGCGCTTTTAAGCTGTAAACCAGTGGCAGAGCCTGATTGCCCGACCAGTCAAAGGGCTGATCAGGGTCGACGTTATGCCAGGTAATATCCGCAAGTGTTTCGCCTGATGCGGCTTCACCCGTTAAAAAATGGCGGCGCATCAGCGAGCCGTGACGTTTACGCAGTTGCACCATCATTTGGACAAATCGTAAATTATCGGCATTGCTTTGTGCCTGATCCCAATCGAGCCAACTTAAGGAGTTATCTTGGCAATAGCCGTTGTTATTGCCCGACTGACTGTTGAGAAACTCATCGCCTGCCAGCAACATAGGTACGCCAATACTGAGAAGTAACAAGGCAGTGGCATTTTTAGCATGCTGTTTGCGTTGCTTGTGTATTGCAGGAGAGAGGGTGGGGCCTTCCACACCACAGTTAAAACTGAGGTTGTTATTGCAGCCGTCACGATTGTCTTCACCATTGGCTTCATTGTGCTTATGGTTATAGCTAAATAAGTCGTTAAGCGTAAAGCCGTCATGACAGGTAATAAAGTTAATACCGCTGATCGGTAGACGGTATTGTGGTTGGTATAAGTCACTGCTACCGCAGATTCGCGTAGCGACTTCACTGATAATGTGGGTGTCGCCAGCCAGGAAGCGACGCATGACATCACGGTAGCGGCCGTTCCACTCGCCCCAACGATAGCCTGGAAAACTGCCTACCTGATATAAGCCGGCGGCATCCCAGGCTTCGGCAATCAGTTTGGTTCGGCTGAGCTGTTCTGAAAGCTCTATACCCCAGACCAGCGGTGGATCCTGCAACACACTACCATCTTCACCCCGCGCCAGAGCACTGGCTAGATCAAAGCGGAAGCCATCGACGTGCATTTCCCGCACCCAATATTCCAAACAGGTGATGATGAAGTTGCTCACCAAAGGATGATTGGCGTTAACGGTGTTTCCGCAACCGGTGTAATCATGAAAGATGCGTTTATCATGTTTGTCAGTCAGATAAAAACTGTTACCCATGATGCCTTTGAAATTGATCACCGGACCGTCTTCACCGGATTCGGAGGTGTGATTAAACACCACATCCATAATCACGCCTATACCAGCTGTATGTAAAGCTTTAACCAAGTCACGAAATTCTTGTACATGAGTTCCTTTCTCCGGAGTAACGCAATAACCTGGATGCGGACTGAAAAAACTATGTGTACTGTATCCCCAGTAATTTTTTAAGCCCAGGGCGGCGGTATGATCTGGCACATCTTGTTCATCAAAGGCCATCACCGGCAACAGCTCAACATGGGTGATACCCAGTTGTTGTAAATAGGGAATCTTTTCAATCAGGCCAGCGAATGTACCCGGGTGTTTAACGCCTGAACTGCTGTGCCGAGTAAACCCCCCGACATGCAATTCATAAATAATGGCTTTTTCGCTGCGGATAGCCAGAGGTTTGTCGCCTTCCCAATCATAATCGCGATTATCGGCTACCATGGCGCGCATTGCCTGTTGGCTGTTATCGCCTGGCTGACGAGCTTTGAATCGGTTCCAGAGTTTACTGCTAACGGCACGTGCCCAAGGGTCGAGTAATAGTTTGTCTTTGTCAAAGCGCAAGCCGGATTCCCGCGTCAGCGAAGGGCCATCTATGCGCCATCCATACCAGACTCCGGCGGGCAGATTTTCAACAAAGACATGCCAGGAAAAAAAGGTATGGTTAAAGTTACGTTGTAGTTCGATGACTTGAAATGGTTTTTTACTGTCGGCCTTCTGGTACAGGCATAATTCAACCTGTGTTGCATGTCGGCTGGAAATAGAAAAGTTGACACCATCGTCATAAATCTTATAACCCAGCGGATAAGGACAGCCCGGACGTATAGAATAGCGTGTAGACATGGCAGTGTTATGAAGTACGAATGCGGGCAATTCTACTGCAATCTCAGCAATTACAGGCGATCTGCGTACAAATAAACCCCTTCAGCAATATCATGTAAACGTCTCCACAGGTATAATCTGCGGATTTTTTAATGACTTATCTTGTTTAAGCGCATGACTAATATCAACACCGAAAAACTCTCCAGTGCCCGTTTTGCAGAAGCAACTGATGCATTTGTTGAAGAATTTACAGCATCCGTGAGTTTTGATCAGCGCATGGCCTTGCAGGATATTCAGGGTTCACTGGCTCATGCCACTATGCTGGAAGCCATTGGTATTTTAACGGCTGAAGATTTGACGGCTATTCAAAAAGGGCTGGTACAAATCCGTGATGAAATTAAGCGAGGCGAATTTACCTGGTCAATCAAACAAGAAGATGTGCATATGAATATCGAAGCACGTCTTACCGATCTTATTGGCATTGCCGGCAAAAAACTTCACACCGGCCGCTCACGCAATGATCAGGTGGCGACGGATATTCGTTTATATTTGCGCAGCGAAATCGGCGAAATTCTCAAGCAATTACGTCGTCTGCAACTGGCGTTGTTAGAGGTGGCCGAGCGTGAGGCCGCTACCATCATGCCGGGCTTTACGCATTTGCAAGTAGCGCAACCGGTGACATTTGGTCATCACATGATGGCTTGGTTTGAAATGCTTTCCAGAGATCAGCAACGCCTGCAAGATTGCTGTAAGCGGATTAATATCATGCCCTTAGGGGCAGCAGCGCTAGCCGGTACCAGTTATCCGATTGATCGTTTTATGACGGCAAGTTTATTGGGTTTTGAACGTCCATCCTATAATTCCTTGGATTCGGTCAGTGACCGAGATTTCGCGATTGAATTTGCCGCAGCCGCCAGCCTGATCATGGTGCATTTATCGCGTTTTTCAGAAGAACTGGTGTTGTGGACCAGTGCCCAGTTTGATTTTATTGATATCCCGGATGCTTTTTGCACCGGTTCATCTATCATGCCGCAAAAGAAAAATCCTGATGTACCCGAATTGGTTCGTGGTAAGGCGGGGCGGGTGACCGGACACTTAATGAGTCTGTTGATGCTGATGAAAAGTCAGCCCTTGGCCTATAACAAAGACAATCAGGAAGATAAAGAGCCGCTGTTTGATTGTGTCGATACCTTGATCAATTCGCTGCGTGCTTTCGCCGACATGATGCCGCGGGTGCAGACTAAAGCCGACAATATGTACAAAGCGGCGAAACGGGGCTTTGCGACCGCGACGGATTTAGCTGATTATCTGGTGCGTGACAAAGGGATGGCCTTTCGTGATGCTCATGAAGTAGTGGGTCTGGCGGTGCGTTTAGGTGTGGAAACGGGTCGTGATCTGTCGGAACTCAGCCTGACAGAATTGCAACAGTTTGCACCGAGTATTAGCGAGGATGTTTTTGATATTCTGAAGCTGGAAGGTTCTGTCGCTGCCCGTAATCATATTGGTGGCACAGCGCCCGAACAGGTGAGAGTGGCGATTGCCAGAGCCCGGGCAGAATTGCAAAACTAAGACGCATAAAAAAGGCTGGTTGACCCAGCCTTTTTTGTTTCCTGCCTATTGATTAGGCCAACAGACCTTGTAACAAACCGTTTAATCGGTGGACAAAGGCTGCTGAGTCATCCAGCTGACCACCTTCACTCAGTACCGCTTGATCAAACAAGATATGGGTGATGTCGGCAAATCGGGCATCGTCTTGTTCGGTTTTCAGTGCTTTAACCAATGAATGGTCCGGATTGACCTCGAAAGTTGGCTTAGAACCTCCCATACCCATCATATGCATAGGATTGCCGGATTCTTTCATGATGCGTTCCATATTTAGACTCATATCATAAGCACCGGTCACCAGACAGGCGGGTGAGTCGGTCAGACGGTGACTGATTTTGACCTCATTGACTTTGTCATCCAGCACTTCTTTCATTTGGTTTAAAACTGACTCGAAATCTTTACTGACTTCTTCCTGATGTTGTTTATCTTCTTCGGTCTCGAATTTTTCCAGATCTAACTGCTCTTTCGCAATCGATTGCAAATGTTTGTCTTCAAACTCGGTCAGGCTGGATACTAACCATTCATCTACACGGTCAGACAGCAACAACACTTCGATGCCTTTTTTACGGAAAATTTCCAGATGCGGGCTGTTTTTAGCGGCGGCAAAATTATCGGCAGTGATGTAATAAATCTGATCCTGACCCTCTTTCATACGGCTCACATAATCCGCTAATGAAATATTTTGGGTTTTGTCATCGGTATGGGTAGAAGAAAAGCGCAGTAATTTAGCAACGCGATCTTTGTTTTTAGCATCTTCAATGGTGCCTTCTTTAATCACGTTACCAAACTGTTCCCAAAATAACTGATATTTATCAGCATCGTTGTCAGCCAGATCTTCCAGCATACCCAATACTTTTTTCACCGCGCCGGATTTAATCGCATTGATTTGTTTGCTTTGTTGCAAGATTTCGCGTGAAACATTGAGTGGCAAACTGTCAGCATCAATCACACCGCGAATGAAGCGCAAGTAACGTGGCATTAACTGTTCGGCATCGTCCATGATGAAGACTTTGCGGATATACAGTTTAACCCCGTGTTTGGAGTCACGATCCCATAAGTCAAACGGAGCACGCCCCGGCACATAGAGCAGCAGAGTAAATTCGTTAGTGCCTTCCACCTTGCTATGAACGTGCGTCAATGGATCTTGGTAATCATGGCCGACGTGTTTATAAAACTCGTTATAGTCCTCGTCACTAATTTCGTCTTTTGATTTTGTCCACAGCGCAGAAGCTGTATTCACAGTTTCATCTTCAACACGCGCAGGTGCGGTTTCATTGCCTTCATCATCTTTCTCAGCAGGGATTTCCTGCGCCATGATGATAGGCAGAGAAATATGATCCGAATATTTTTTGACAATAGAACGTAATTTCCAGCTACTTAAATATTCGTCTTCGCCTTCTTTTAAATGCAAGACAATCTCTGTCCCACGGCCAGCTTTTTCGACAGTCTCAATGGTGTAATCACCTTCACCGCTTGACTCCCAGCGCACACCATCACCCACAGCAGCCCCCGCTTTACGGGTTGTCAAAGTGACTTTGTCAGCGACGATAAAGGCTGAATAAAAACCCACCCCAAATTGACCAATCAGTTCACTGTCCTTGGCTTGGTCGCCAGTCAGGCGCTCAAAGAATTGTTTAGTACCGGATTTGGCAATGGTACCAATGTGTTCCTGAACTTCATCACGGGTCATACCAATACCGTTATCACTGATGGTGATGGTCTTGGCGGTTTCATTGAAATTAACCCGGATGTTTAGATCACTATCCCCTTCATACAAGGCATCGTTGGATAAGGCTTCAAAACGCAATTTATCGGCGGCGTCAGAACCATTGGAAATCAATTCACGTAAAAAAATGTCTTTGTTGCTGTACAAAGAATGAATCATTAAGTGCAGCAAGTGTTTGACTTCGGTCTGAAAACCTAGGGTTTGTTTTTGTGCATCAACTGTCATAGGTATTGCTCAATTTAAGGTTGTTAAAAACTGTTCTCAGCATATTGGGGACGCATATAAAATTTTCAAGTCTGGTCAACTAAAAGCAAGAAATTCGTCAAGTCGATTAGCTTTGGTTGACAATTCAGGATGGGGTGATTAGAATGCGCGGCTCTAAGAGTTGTTACTCATCCCCTTTGCCGAGGTGGTGAAATTGGTAGACGCGCTAGCTTCAGGTGCTAGTGGGGGTAACCCCGTGGAGGTTCAAGTCCTCTCCTCGGCACCATAATTTTCAAATATTCGTTATAAATCAATAAGTTACAAAACAGAAAAAAGAGCGCCTTTCTTAGGTCAGTTACTTTTAGAGGTTATTTGTGACTTTCAATCAGCCTTCTTACCTAACCAAGAACTACTTTGGAATCTACATATTCCAATACCGTTTCCCTCTCAAAGTTCGAACGCTTCATCCACAAATTCAGTTATTATTCAGACGATCACTCTTTACCCGTAAAAAAACGGAAGCCATTAACAAAGCTAAACTTTGGTCGATTATTATGGATGAACTAACGAGTAGGTTGTTGAACGATCCTGAATGTTATGGGAGGGCTATGGCTCTTCTTAAAAAATACCAACAGCTCGAAAATCAAAGTTGGGTGAAAGTTGAAGCCTTTTTGTCGGAACTAGAGGAGGGTGAAGAAGCGATCATCGAGTTAGCGATTAAGAAAGCCAACGATGGAGCTCTCGTCCTGAATAATGAAAAGACAGGAACAGTTCTAAATGGAACCGATGAGTTAGTAGCGGTAATAAAACTTCTTAACGAATCCATAAATCAACATAGCGGCTTGGTCTCTTCTCAAACGATAGCTAAATTACCCACAAACGAAGCGAACGTTGATGAATACAGTTTAAATGAATTAGCCGAGAAGTTTTTTCATCACAAAGAATCGATGGTAGCGATCGGTACCTATTCGGCTATTAAGAGTAAAATCGAGCTTTTCCTTAAAATTCTCCGTGAACATAACTCGGGTGTTAATCTAAATCTATCTCAGTTAGATCACTCTTATGTAAGACACTACAGGGACACGCTTCCAAAGATTCCAGCTCATCGAAATACATTTTCTCCACACTCAAGCGTTAAAGATTGGATTCGATCTAAAAAAACGCCATTAAGCTTTAAAACCGTGAAAGATAGCTTTATGGTCATCGGGGAGTTTTTGGATTGGATTGATATTGAAGGGTATCCGATCCATAAAGACCTTAGGACGATTTTCAAAACCTACAAAAAACCTAAAGGGGTCAAAAGTGATGAGCGTGTCAACTTCTCACCAGAGGATTTAAAACTACTCTTTGAATCAGAACGCTACAAAAATGGAGACTGTAAAAGTGGTTCGGACTATTGGGTTCCGTTGATTGGTCTATTTACCGGAGCCAGAATGGGGGAGATTCTTCGTAAGCGCTCTTTAAACCCCG
>Ga0194120_10006420_pt1 | contig 16643 bp, 28 predicted proteins | sample TA2MahCa65mmetaG_FD_148642 | JGI IMG/M metagenome (GOLD analysis project Ga0194120, IMG submission 148642) | Freshwater microbial communities from Lake Tanganyika, Tanzania - TA2015019 Mahale Deep Cast 65m | ecosystem: Environmental > Aquatic > Freshwater > Lake | place: Tanzania: Lake...
AAGCTAACAGAGATCCAAGCGTCTCAGTTGACTTATTGTCATAGGCGGGTAAAAGCGCCGCTGCTACTAGTGCGCCAAGCTCAAGGTTTTCACCTTGTACTGAAACCTCACCATAGTAGGATACGTCTAAATCCGCCGTGGCTAAGCGCGTTAAAGCTAAAGTAGACTTTAAAGTCCCATCACGAGTGGTCGGTTGCATGACAATTTGTGTAAAAGTTTTCATAAAAATTTATCCTGTAAAGTAGTTAAGTAGTTAATAAAAAAAGAGCCGTACTTAAATAAGTACAGCTATAGATTACACTATTTTTTACTGTATGCCAATGTTTTTTTTATGCCTTAATATTAATGAGCGCGCGCGAATACCATATTTTAAGCACCTTGTCAATAGCCTCTTATCACGGCGGCGGCGGCGGAGTGGTATAGTAGCTACCATCACGCGCCAGCAAGGTACAGTATCATCACGGTAAAGACCAGGTTTAATATACCTAGGTCGCCAATATTCCATATATATTAATATACCTAGGTCGCCAATATTCCATATATATATATATATTAATAAACCGGGGTCGCCAACATTTTATATATATATATATATATATTAATAAACCGGGGTCGCCAACATTTTATATTAATTAGTTGAGGTCGCCAACATCCTACGTATATTAATAAACCGGGGTCGCCAACTGAAATTGTTAATATACTGAGCTGACTTTATAGAGTTATTATTGTTAAGATCATCAATATACTTTTAACAGTTTGCTTTTTAGGGTTGATTGCAAGCGAGTGGTAGAGTGGTATGGATACGAATTTATCGAAGCCTAGAGCGGCGATTTTACGGCTTAAATGGGCATTTTTTTAGGGGGGTTTGGGATTGGGTTTTGGAGAGTTTGAAGGAAGAGTAGGTATAGTAGTAGTAAAAAAAACCCAGTTAGTAATGAACTAACTGGGTCAGGGAGCGTGGCTTATACCACAAGGGGATTAGGTGATTATCAAATAAACATTCAAAGCAATACTTACAACGAGTAAGCTTATACTAAACCAAATAAGTTTTCCTCTATATTTATATTCTTCCTGATACTTGTTAGTTAAATCAGTTTTAGCCTTCCATAAGTCATATGGTGAAAATTTAGATTGTGTTTTCATAAATATCTTCCGTCAATGGTTGTAGTTTTGGTAAACTTATCAGTTTTAAGTATCGTAATTAACGTATTAGCCATAAGTATAGTGACTAACGCATTAGCTGCTTCAATTAAATCATTCAGATCACCATTATTCTTTATAATAATATCCGCATATTGCGGGTTAAGCGTCATAGATGAAGAATCTTCCACTGTTTGTAATCTTTCTCCTGCATCTACCCAGACTACAAAATTACATAATCTTGCGAGCTTCATTGCAATTAGTTCATATTTATTCCGAAGTCCACAATATATATCATGTTTTTCAAATATCCTCCGACCTAACTTTGTTAAATCTGCCTTGTTATACTTATGGATAAGATTAAACCATTCATCTCGATGATTAACTCTATCGGCATAACATTCTTCAAAAGAAGAATACCCGTATTTCGGAGCGAGAATGGGGTATATAATCGCTTCATTCGCTATTTGTGAGGAAGATTCAAAAGAGAACCCATGCTTATCTCGTAGAATCTCACATAAGGTGTCTTTACCATGTCGGGCATATCCTGTAATGACTAGTTTAGGTTTATTCATCTCTGATGCTCCACTTTTATCACAAGTAATTCACTTAGTTTATAAGTTGCAAGACATTCATGACATTGGATTTTATTCAAAGAAATGTAGATTCTCCAACAACTAGAGTCACATTTCTCACAAATTATAGATAATTTCATTTTAGTCTCGTGTTATGTGCTATGACATTTGAATAGCGTAATAAAATTCTATAGTAGTTAAGTTAAGCGAGCCAGTAACATCTGGTGCTTTTTATTTTCTTTTTTAATTGCTTTCAGGCTTGATAAGAATAAATCGAGAGATTCTATTGAATCTACAGCAGGGATATACTTACACAGTTTACCCAATACAAGTATAGTCTTAATAACGTCACGTAAAGCATCATGTGTTTCAGTTAAAAGAGTTGTCTTAACCTCAACATCATCAGTAAAGAAATGATTTACAAGTGTATCCAGTTTGTGATTCAGAAATCCTATATCTAAATTTTTATCGAGTGCTTTAGATAAAGCCATTGTACAGACAAATTTAGTCTTGTCGAATAAATCCTGTTTATCTTCTGGAATACACTGTAAAAGCATCCGTTTATCGAAAGATATGTTATGTCCAATAATGTAATCAACATCAATTAAGTCCGTGTAATTTAGTTGTTTAGATGGTGGACACTTCAATAGTTGAATAAACTTAATCCCATTTACTTTAGCTGCTTCAGGATGAATAGGAACCGAAGGACGATATTTTATATCAGTTCCGTTGTTCTGGGTACTGGTATATATAGAACCAAATGGCTCGAATATATGTTGAAAACTTTGCAATTCCACATAAGCTAATTGGATAATCTCGTCAAGTTTACCAATACCTGTTGTTTCTGTATCGAGGACTAAAACTTTCATTTACATGTTCTCCTTGTAGTTTTAGTTTCATTAAAAATGTCTATAAGTTCTAGTTTATCTATACTCATAATTTATCCTATAAAAGTTTTGGTTTTATTTTAACCAATGGTTGTGGTATCTCACCGACAATACTAAAGTCATCAGCAAGGAAAGGTGGGACAGGTTCATCACTTGGAGCTGGATTATATACGAGATCAATAGATGTATTCTCCCAAAAGTAATTATATAATTCAGAATCTTTTTGTGCAAAATAAGCTGTAACAGCGAGGTTTCCGATTTTATTAACCACACTTATATGTGATTCTTCTTCATATATATGAGCATCGCCCCACATCCATGTCATAGTCCCTACTTTGAGATTGGAATGGTGAGCAAAATACATAAGCATTGCCCATGATTGTACCCAGTTATGTGGAACACCTAGAAGCATATCTGCTGAACGCTGATAAGTTTTTATGTGTAGTTCACCATTACGAACGAAGAACTGAACAACTATGGAGTGGCAGCAAGTGGGTGTATTAGGATTGTCATTAACCTCAGTGATATTAGCCATTTCACCCGGATTCCATACAGTCATAAGTAATCTACGACTGTTGGGGTTATTACGTAAACCATTTAGGATGAATTCGATTTGATCAAAATAATAAATACCATCATAACTGTTATCCCAACTACTAGCTCTAAATTGTATCGAATAGCCATTTTCTAACTCATTATATTTATTTAATTGCCCCTTCCACCAATTAAGTAGATTATCTGGGCATTTTATATCACCACTCATAAACCAAGCCATTTCTTCAATAGCTTTCTTCCACTGAGTCTTACGGACAGTAACTAAAGGAAATCGATCAAAGGTTGTGTTATCCAACAAATGATATGTTTTTACCTTACTGTTTCTAGTTTCAACAGAATCACCATTATCTCTAATTGAATTGAGTAGGTTGCTATAAATTCTATTTGTATTCATTAGTCAATCTCATGCGGTAGTTTATCATATCTAAGGTGCATGAATCTAGGTTCACGATAACCATCATCGGTCTGCTTCATACATTTAATTGTTACTACTTTACCAATAGGTGAATTAAGTCCGAACTCAACTTGGTCTTTATTTTTACCTATACGAACATCTACAAAGCATCCACGACTATCTTTAAGCTTCATGCTCATACTCTCGTTACCTTTCTCGCCTATTGTCATGTAGTAGTCCATAACAAGTAAATCGAAAGTCTCTTCAAGCTTTATCTTCATTAAATCTGAGTTACGTTTACCTGCCGAGTATGTAGAGTCAGCACGTAAAAGGATAACTCCTTCTCCATCGTTATCCCAGACTTCTTCAGCATAATACATCCATAAACTAGGATCGGAACATATAGTAATAATAGGAATTTCCCTTACATTGGGTAAAGCCCCATTCTCACAGATTTGTGACACATAGGTATTCTTACGATATATTGCTGTACTATGTCCATTTAATGGAATCACATCATGGATATTTAACACAAGATCCATTTCCTGATAATCATTTAATGTACGATTAAATCTGCCATTTAAAGTATGGAAGTCTAGTCCATCGATTGTAGCTTCTGCAATCACACGACAGTTAAAAGATGGTGTAGGTAAACGTTCAAGCATCTTACTTCTTGCCCACACCATGGAAGGAATTTCTCTACCTGCCGAGGACATAATGTTAGACCAACTACCATTTATGTAGTCAACATAGATATACCATCCATCTAGTTTTTCTGTGATGATATAATCACCATCAATCTTAGGTTTCTTTTTCTCTAGTTCTTTATGTAAATGTAAAACTTTTTGAATTTCCATACATCACCTAGAACAGTAATTTATAGAGACAAATATTTGCAATAATAAGCAAAAGTACACTAGATACTGCTAAGACTAGGTTTGTCATTGTTTCAGTAGTTAAACTGGCTTGTTCTTCTGTTAATTCAGAGTGTAGGCGGTCTATACTTATATTAGCGTCAGAAAGTTGAGCAGATTTATCAAGTAGATTATGTTCAAGTTCATTCACCTTTAGTTTAAGAAACTGTACTGTTTCCTCTAACTCATGAATTACATGCCCTACCTCTTCAACGCTAACATAACCTTTACCATATTTTATTGTAATAGCTAAATTATATTTTTGTAAGAAATTCATTTTATTTGTTCCTCTAAGGATTTGATTTTAGATTCTAGTTTTTGAATATATGCCACCGCTTCACCTAATGCTTTACATAAAATCCATGCAATAGCTTTACTACGAATACGTTGACGTGTATTATCAAACTTGTATTTTGTGAGGACAACTTCTATAGCTTCCTCGACAGTCATTTTTGTATAATCTTTAGTCATGCTAAACACCTAAGCGAAAGAACCCATTCCACCAGAAAAGCTAACTATATGTTTTATACTCATTTTATACTTTCCCTTTTCTATATTCAAGTTGAGCTTGTTGATATAAAGCATCGAATAAGTCAGTTGGTAAAGTTTCTTTAGTTACACGTACAAACACATCTGAGAAGATAACTTTTTCTTTATGCTTTCTAATACTTACCTCATTATCAATAGCTGTTATTAGTGTACCAGCTTTCATGTAAGCGTAATTGCATCTAGAATACCAATCTTCATCAATAGATATATCCTTTCGTTTATCTGCATCGGCTCTATTTAACTTCGATTCAAGTTTAATTCTTTCTACAGTTATATGGCTACGCTTATCCATCAATTGCTCATAAGATAAATTCTTTAATTCTGCTATTTCTTGTAATAACTTTGACATAATCATCCTTTGTGAATGTCCTCCAAAAATACAGTAATTGCTTTTTCCATATCAGAAGCAGTTGCTCTTAACCAGAAAGCGCAAAATTGTTTTGTAGTTCCTACAGACTTGTTTAGCTGTAATCTAAAAATCTTTTTCCAATCACCACCAAGCTCATAGGATAAAGCTGCATAGACAAATAAATCCGTAATACCTTCTCTTGTCTTAACTGGTAATCGTTTTATTTTATCTGAGAGCATACTATCTCTTAAGGAATTCGGTCTTAAACCTATTAAGATCAGATTCTTTAAATACTAAGGTTAAGTTCCGCATGAGGTAACAGATATAACCATTGCAAACAAAAGTTTCAAATACGTCATATGGGATACCTAGATATTCTGCGGCATCAATAGAATTGAATAATCTATCTTCCTGTCGATCCATCACCACCTTCTCCTCTTTGTGTAGTTGCTAAGACTCTACCTTCTTCTGACATAATACTAAATTTACTCACCTCTTCCCAAGGAGATATAATAGCAGGAACAATAACAAGTTGAACTACTCTAGCACCTGGAAAGATTATAATAGGGTCTTCAGTTTTATTATACAGCTTAACAAAACTTTCGCCCATGAAGTCACTATCTAATAGACCAACTGTATTCTCAAGTTGTAGACCTTTATTGGATGAACGAGGGAGGTACAGACCACATAAAGTGACTGACATAGCTCTGAAGTTATCGGGATATTTAGCATGAATAACATCAGTAAGTAGTTCCTTGTCAGCACCCAAGAATATCTTAACCCCAGTCATTATCTTGGTAGTACTATAAGGCATGACAGCAATTGATTTAGGTAAACAAGCCTTTAAATCCATTCCTGCGGCTAAATCAGTTCCCCGTACAGGTGTGCAGTCACATATACCTTGTTCTTTGTATCTTCTAGCTAAATCAGTTAATTGATATTGGATCATTGGTTATTCCTATTTCATTTCTATTGATTGGTTAAGTAAATTTGTTAGTTGTGTTATTTACCATGATTATAATGGAAACCATATTTAATTTCCGCTTCTTTTCTTGCCTCTATTGCTTTTTCCATTGTAGTAAGACTACCTAAATGTATTGGTTTCTTATCTACCATAATTCTAGCGTTCCATTTACGTTGCCGCCTATGAAAGCTTACACCCATAATACCTGATGTATTATTAACATACAAAGGTAGATTCTTAGCGTTTATGCAAGCATTTTTGTGGACTACCCACAATCCCCGTAACTGACAGTGGAGAACCTACCATCAGACGGGATAATCAATTTAGTCGGGTACGGTAATTCGATCAGCATACATTCTCTCAGGGCTTCCCGATAATATTCAGCCTTATCTATAGGGTATTGACATACCGTACTGTCATGGACATTTAATAGTAGATGCACTTCAGGGTGTCTCTCATCTATATTAACCATCGCACGATTGATAATATCAGATATGCTTGATTGGGGCGTAAATGCCGCAGCTTTATTCATCAAAGTAGCATCATTTTTATTTAAAAACCAACCACGTCTACCAAATATATTAGTAATATAGCCTTTCTGATTTATGTCTCTATTAATCCTCTCATGCCATAACCGTATCTCAGGATTTAAATGAAAGTAAAAATCCATAAGTTGTTTAGCTAAGGTGTATGATATACCAGCTGTTACGGCAAGCTTGTCTAATCCCATAAGGTAGTTCAACCCGTGGAAAATGCCTTTATATAGTTTATATTCTTTGTCTGTTATCTCTCTTTGAAAGAAATCCGAAGCAATATATTTATATACTTTGCCTTTAGGATTTGCGAAGAAGTCCATAAGCCACTTACATTCTGAATCCCAAGCTACAATCTGAATGTCCGCACCGGATAAGTCAAAATCAGATAACTCCATACCTATATCAGGTAAGAATATCTTTTTAATGTTTGGTAAAGTTAAGTTACCTTCCACTGATAAATCATCAAGAATTAACTGATCGTCCTCTGATTCATCTAAAGCTTCAACAGCATACCGTAAATCTACCTTACCTTTTGAGGGTAAGTTTTGTAAATTAGCACCATTACCGAATACATTTTTCTTACTGGATAGACGACCAGTAGATGTTCCTGCAATACCATAACTTGTCCTTACACGACTATCATCATCTAACTTCATCGCTAAGAATGTTCTAGTGAACACTTTTAACGATTGGTATTCGAGAAGCAAAGTTAAGAATGGTTTGTAAAGTGGGTATTCGTAGATGTAATCAAGCATAGCTCTACTATCACAAGTCTCATTACCGTTCTTCTTTGTCTTTAAAGTAATACCTAAGAAATCAGAAAATACTTGTTTCTTTTGTGGCGTTGAGTTTTGGTTGAATGTAAAACCAAGAATATCCTCTATTTTCTTCTCTATATCAGTCATCATATCTGAGAAGAAATGGAATAGTTTTTCTTTCTCAGGAACATCCATATTAATACCACGATACATTGGTTTTAACACAGCTCTTTGCAATTTATCTACTTGGAATCTGTAAAGTTCTTGTAACTTAGTATCTTGAGCAGATAACACCTGGCTAAGAACATCTAAAATCTCAAGAGTGTACATAATATCTTTACAGTTATACTCCCATCTAGTTTCAGCAACATCACTTGTCTGGTCATCTTTCCAAAACACATAATGCTCACAGTACAGTGAAGCTAAAAATGCCAAGTCTTTCGGCAGATAGTTGTATAAGATATGATGTAACACCATTGTATCTTCAGCAGGGTTGATGTTCATACCCCACATCTTATAGTAAAACTGGCACTCATAAGCGTAGTTTTGTCCGATATGTTTGCAATTCGGATGGTACATTACCTCACGAAGTTTAACCATAATTTCTATTTCATCTTCAACAGACCAGAAATTAGGATTTGTACGTGTAGCGAATGGGATACACATACCTACATCAATGCGGTCAGTTACACCTATACAATCAATAAACTGACTGAACATAGTTTCAATATCAAATGAGACCCATGTAGGGCTTTGATCTAATCTACTGAGAAGATCATCCAAATAAGCTAAGACTTCCGCCTTTTCTGTACCAAATAAATATGCTCTATCTGGCTCAGTATAATACTCTAAACCTTTTTCAAGAATAGTATTATAGACTGAACCAATCTTCTGCATATCCAGTTCCATGACAGGAACTTTATCTGGCATTGTATTAGCGATATTGGGTGGGTAAACAGGTAACAAGAGCATATCAGGTAATTCAAATACAGCATGTGGGCGCATAAGCGATACTCTGTATTTAACTAACCCACCTAAAGGTTTTCTATCTTTAGTTGTACCCATGTTTTGGGATAGTGTGGTTATAGCAGTTAAAAAGAATAAACTCCATTTACCTGTAACTACAATAAGCTTAGGTTCAACCATACGAATCTCGTTGATTAAACCTTCTAGTTGTTCATTCAATCTGTAACTGATGAATATATCTTTAAAGTGAATGAGTTTAACAAATGTCTTAGTTTTGATAGACTTCTCAGTGAGGAGAGTAACATCTTTTTCTACATAGAACCATTGGTCTTTTTCACCCTCTTGGTATTCTTTGTCAAGACGAATTTGTTTTAAATGCTTAGACTGCTTTATCTCCTGAGCAAAATCATAATTATGTTCAATAGCATCATCACCATAATAAGTGGTATCGAGATAAGTAGTATGCAAATCAGTAGAAAGAACTCCTTTATAGTTTTCAACAGGTTTTTTATTATAAACATTAACTCTTCCTGTGCGTAAAGCAGTTAGAATACCTAGATTAGATGCTGATGAAAATTTCTCACCAATAGCAGCTTCATTTTGAGTTGGTACATCATTAATTACAATTACATTCTTTTGTATCGGGAATTTAGGTCTTGTAATCATCGTTTTATTTCTAAAGTGAGTGCTAAAAGTGGGGGAGATATTTCACTCCCCCGATCAGTTTATTCGTCAGTTGAATCTACATTCTCATTAGGTGCTTGATCTTCCAAGCCTTCTTGTAAGAATTTTAGATTTGTACGAACTGCTGTAGCTACGCTGCTACCATCTATGGATGGCGGTTGTAGTGTAACAGATTGCTCACCAGAAATGTCACTATAGATACCAATAGCAACTCCAACTACTCCGGTGATTTGATCTCTGTAGACTCTACCTAGTTGAAACTCAGCCATAATTAGTCTCCTAAGTCATCCTCTGAGCCATCAACATACGGTAGAATACCACAGAAACGTGCATTGCTTGTTCCTCTATCGATAGTATTCTCCAATACTTCAGGTGTTCTATAATTTGGCTGTTTTACAACTTTAACTAAAACTTTCTGCTCATTTACAGCATTAGCTACAATCTCAAACAAACCTCTGTGATAAGTTACAGAGTTCAACATGTCGATGATATTAGGTACAGCTTGTAGTTCTTCTGGAACTTCGATATTCTCGTCATACTCCCAACCACCTAGAGCAGCTTCTTGAAAGTCACCCCAAGAATCTTTTAAACCTAATGCTTCAAGGAAAGCACCTAACAAATGGTTATCAAGCAATTTGTAGTTTTCATCGAAACGTAAATCAATTTGACCACCGAAAATAATAGGTTTATCACGTTGAAGAACTTGTTTAGCTTTTTCACTTAGTAATGTCGCACCGTAACGGAAACTGCCTTCTACAACAGATGCACCAGTTTCTTCCCATGTACGAGAATTTTTGTCCCATTTACGTTCTTTAACTACCTCAATAGTATTATCCTGACCGATTAAAGTACCAGCATTTCTGATAACACCGGCATAAACTCCATTATCTAATACAGGTTTTTCTGTAGAGAGTGAAGAAGTATCCATCGCAAATGATTTCTTAGATTGTTTAGTCATATTATTTCTCTTAGTTAAAAAATTAAATACATGTAATTAAAATAAGTTTAAAGTCCTTCGACTATTCTTCCTCTACAAAGAAATTGTAAAGTGAGAAATCTGGTTCTAGGTTATCTGCTTCAGGGAAGTTCCTTGCCGCAGTTTCAACACCCATTTTCTTACCTGCCCATACTCTTTTACCTGCTGTTGTTACATAGGCATATATAACATCAGCCCATCCACCAGCATATTTACCTGCAAGAGCTATACCTGCTTCGAGTGAAATACGAATCTTCTCTATCTTTTCAATATCGTCTTGGATACGATCAGCATGAGCTAACATAATAACTGAACAATCTAATTCGATTAAGTTAGTGGTAAAGGTTTTAAGCCAGTGTTGCACTGTCCCATAGTCAGAGATTTGACTAATAACTCTATCACCTTTAACAACAGACCAAATACCATGTGTAATTGGTGATAGTCCATCAATAATTAGAATATCCCGTTCTTCAAGATCACCAACATTACCAAGTTTAACCTCTTCACCGGTCACGTAATCAATACCTGTAAAGGAAGCTAAACCACCAATAACGTCATTAAAAAACGTATATTTATCTTTATTCATGTTAGTTGCATCAGCTTTTTGGGCATCCGATGCAGACTGTTTTACAAAAGTATTTAAAGCATTAAGTTCTTTACCAAAAGCTTTCTTGCTTTTGGGTCTAATAACTGAATAGATAAAATCACCCGCATTAAGTTTAATACCATAGTGTTTAATACCCCATTCAATACCTGACATAGCATTACGTTCTGTACAGATAAAAACAACACGTTGACCCGGACGTTTATCACGTAATTTAAATAAAGTTGCGATTGCTGTAGATTTGCCCACACAGGCTAAACCATATAACAAGACTTTTCCTACTTTTATTTTATTCATTTTTACTCTCCGATGATTCCTTTTAATTCTTTAAACTCTTTTACACTTATCATCTTACCTTCATGGTAGATTAATTGTTGGTACTGCGATGCAAGTATCTGTTCGCCATATGGTTCAACACAACCTACATGAAATGGACATACCTTTGCAAATTCAGTACATCCTTTATTATACACTGGGTAAAATGCAGCAGAAGCATGTTTACCTGATGTTGTAAGCCATTTATATTTATCTATAACTTCATGTATTTTTGAGAAAGTAGATGTTTCCCAACGATCAAGCATAACCGGTGTTACCGGAATATCAAGTTCGAAAGCAGCTTCGTACTCAACACCAATAGGTATTCTACGAATTAGCGACTTGGTAGTTTTAACACCTAGTTGCCTTGCCGCCCAATGATAACCAATAAGTTGACCATCCATTCTGTATTGGTCTTCTTCAGCATTAAAGTCAATAAGTTTAGCTTTATTACCTTTAACCCTACGAACTGTTTTAGTTGTTTTCTCATCAACAACATATCGTTCAGTTATACGACCTTGATAATGTCTTTCATACAAACCATCAAGTTTACCTTTAAAGATAATGTTTTGGTCTGGAATTTCTGGATGAGCAATACCTGTATCAAATTGAAATGTATATTCAATAGCATATGTACCATCAGCAAGTTGCACAGGTACTAGAGAGCTATCCATACGGAACTTCTTAAAATACTGTTTAAAGATAAATGCAACACGTTCGTTGGTTTTCAATGAATCTTCTGTATCTTCTCCCATAAGGATATGATTATATCCGGCTTCAATAGCAGTTTCTTCATCTTGCCCATCATTGAAATATGCTTTACGTGTGATTTCACATGCTTTAGCAAATAAACCACCTGCGATTAGATCACCATTACGTGTAACACCTGTCAGGCGTTGAACATATAATCTATACCACTTAAACTCGCATGTCCATAAATCAGACAACATAGTGTGGCTGAATGTTATTGGGAATACCGTATTCATATTTAACCTCAAATAATTTTAATTCGTGCTTGTTCATCGAAAAAAGCTTGTTCTTCTTCCGACAGTAACTGCCCTAGTGCTTTCTTTATAATACAAACACTAAGTCTTTTTTCTGTTTCTTTCTTGGTTAATCTCTTTTCTTTCAGTGGTTTTGGTACTTTTGGTTGTCGTGGTGCTTTTGGTTCTTTAGGGTCACGGACTTTCTTTTCTTTCTCCTTCGGCTTGTTTAAAATAAATGCTTCAGTACGGTGAATCCTGAGCCAAGGAATAACTATTTCTTTAAACTCATCTAGTGTTACAGCTTCACCACCATTATTAATCCTCTTTTCTAAATTAGCTTTCTGTTGTTTGATTAAATCAACTTTCTCCAATGGTATTCCATGTGAGTATAGTGTAGCTTGTTCATCTGGTAAAGTTGTTGCGAATGGATTAACTCTTTTAATTTCTACCTTTTCCATTAGACACCTCTATAATACATTAAAGTATTTATTGCTCTAGAACAAGCAACATATCTACACTTTGCCCGTTCTATTCTGTTTTTATTTTTGTCTATATCTGATGCTATTACTATTACAGTATCTATTGAACTTCCTTGTAGTCGATGACTTGTCATTGTATAACAATGTTTAACATCGGCAAACAAGGATAACACAAAATGAGTTAATTTAAAAGCATTTTGGCGATCTACAGTAGTCTTTTTATTGTAGGCTTGATGCAAAAAATACTTTTTTACTTTTATATAATCATCAACACATTTAAGCTCATAAAAATAATATTTTCCAGTGTCTGTTTGTACATGTATTTTATAACACCTTAAAGATAGGTCAGCATTAAATACAACACTACAATCTGAACTATCTATCACTTCAGCTTTTGTATTGGAAAATAAAGTATCAACCTTCTTAGTCATTGCTTTCTTAAGATGTGATTCTCTTAGACGATCTAATCCACTTATGACAGTCACTGGTTGTGTTATTAATATCTTATCACCACGAATATATTTTTTAATTTTACTTTCTTCACCAAACAGAATATGTCTTATTCTTGAATTATAACGATCAGCTCCATTATTAGTCCATACAGCTATTTTAGCTGTACCTTCATAGAACTTTTTTTTGCCTTCTTCTGACATTGCATAATCAAATAACTGGTTTGTTGTTATATCAAATGTACTTGGTATAATTCCACTAGGTTTATGTGTTAACTTCTCTAACTTTTTATTAAATTCCCACAACTCACCAGTGTTTCGCATTGGTATAGTTAAACTAACTTTAGACCATTGCATTGTAAATACAGGTGAAACACATTTGTCAATACTATCTCTATTTTCGTCTACAGGTGGTAACTGTGCAACATGTCCTACAAAGATTACTTTCTTCCTAGTCTTAAGGATAATATCTAATAAAGTAGCGGACAACATCGAAGCTTCATCAACTACAATGAGATTGTGGTTATCCCAATAAGTAGGTAGAGCAATCTGCTCGAATATAATATCTTCTTCATGTATCGATGGAGCAAGTCCAAGGGCTTTATGTACAGTAAGGAATAGATAATCCCCTCTTACCTTGTCTCGAAGTTGTTTAAGTGCTTCATGTGTAGGACATAAGAACATCGGAACACAATTTAAACCATCAATAGCTTCATGGAGTAGATAGCTTTTACCTGTCCCACCTGCTCCATCAAGTATCATACATTGGTCACGCGATCTCCACCATCTTCTTATAAATAAAAGTGCATTTTGTTGATCTGAATTAAGCAAAGTAACTCCTACGAATTAAAGAAGAGTTTATCACTGAGAGTAGCTAGATCTATACCATCTTCTGTTAAGTCTTCCACCTTACAATCAGTTGTTTCCTGCTCAACTAATAATTTTAGAAAGTCAAAAGTAATAAGACAGATTAACTCAGCATCATCTATGTTCTGTATAACACTATCGTCACATATGTCTGTGATAGTTTCTATCCCATATTGTTTAGTAAGAGCTTTACCTCTAAAGGCAGCCATTAAAACAAGGTCTGTTCTTTTCTCAAGAGCCTGCTTTGTTACAGTCTGGCATACCACAGGTAATACCGCGTATCTCATCGATAATGGTAATTCTTTTAATACCTCAACACTCATACAAGACCTACTTCAGATATATAGTTAATACCTCTTAAAGTCTGGATTCTTTCCTCTAGTCCTTGGAGTTCTTTTAGAGCTGCTTCTCTTACCTTCTCTTGTTTTGCCTGTAAAATAGCAATCTGTTTCTGTCTATGATATTCTGGATTTGCTTCCATATCAACTACATCTACTGCTACATCAACCGTATCAATTAATATACAGCTCTCATTCTGATCTAACTCACTTTCTGTGAGAAAGTATTTGGCTTCCTCAGAAAACCACACATAATCCCTATAGTAAATATTTAATGTCTTAGTGATAACCATAACTACCTCTTAGTATTATGAAAGAGTAACAACGCTAGACTGTCTAAAAGTCAACATATAACTGGATAACATCCATCACTTTCCAATTAGGGAACTTAGCTAAGACTAGTCTCATAGCTATATTTTTTGTCTCGGCTTTAATACATATCCACTTTCTAAAACCAGTAGAATTGATACATTCTACCATAAATTGAACCTGATTTAATTCACTTTCTGTAATAGGAGAATCGTTCATTATAACTCCGTTAGTTCTTTTTTAAATCTTCTTAATTCTGAACTAGATAATCCATGTTCTATTCTATCGTTATAGATATAGAATCGCATTGCAAACCTATGTCCATCGAATATAGTATAAAATTTACTTTTTATAAGGTTTATAACCTTTTCACGTTTGACTTTCATAAGTTTATACGAAAGAATCTGGATAAGCTCTTGTTCTTGTGAGAAGTCTAAAGTTTTCCGTCGATCAATCAGTTGTTGGAAGTTCATATAATGCCCTACAGATAAATTAGTTATCTTCAACTTCTTTAATTTCTTCAATACTAAAGTACATATATAAATCCCATTCCATAGAATCGCACATATCTCCAACATTACGTAAAGTCTCTGGTACACGGTCTAACGATGTAATGCTAGAGAATAACTCATGTACTGCATGTACATAAGCATCTACATCTATGTTATCAATGTGATCTATCGAGTAGTTTATATTAAGAAGAGCTTCTTTAATGTCTCCATATGTGGTATTCTCATCAACGAGAATGGATGCAACAGGTAGATCAGATCCACGAAAGTAATCTAAACAACATGTATCTATGTGTGATAGTGTGTAAGCCATGGTAATCTCCTTTAGTTAGGTAAAATTTCTTAGTTTCATTGATAATAAAGAGCTTATCCAAATTCTATCATATAAACTTGGAGAAGCCACTAGTTGGTTTTTAATGTCGCACATGAATTTGTTAAAATGCTTTAACATAGTAAAAGCATCTTCTTCATCAATTGCGTCAATTGACGCGACTACTTCTTTATCTTCGTTAATAATCTCGACAGTGAAAGTAACTGAACCGTCTGATAATTGAGATGATGTAATATAAGCTAGTAATGTCATATTAGCTTCTTCCTGTTGAATAGTCTTCAAGTACCATATTGACTGCATTTACTAACCCAGCCCATGTAAAACCCCAATTAGGATCATGATTATCTTTCATAATTGATAATACATCTAATGCTTGTTGCTCATTGAATTCACTTTCCCTATAATCGTTGCAATAATTAATTACATCATCAACACACCATACATCACTAATTGAACTGGTTAATTCATCAATGTAATTCCTCACTAGATAATCACTAGAGTCAGAAATTAATCTTTTAATAGTTTCTTTCTGTTCTTCAGTTAAAGAATTCATTCTATTATCCTCTTAATTAATCATCTAAGATTGTATCTGGAAAAACTTTAATCAACTTACCTTTGTAAGATATAGCAGCGGTAGCGAAATTACCAAAAGCTTCCCAGAATTTAATTCTTCTTGTTATCACTCTACCTTTTTTAGTTTGCCATGTACCAAGTTCTTTTCTATTATCTTCATAATAGTAAACCCAACGTGAACCTGTGTTATTTAAATAGTAACATGTCTTCATCTTATAACTCCACATAACTGTTATCAATCATTATAAGTATATCATGAGCAAGCTCTTTAGTCTCTTTGAACCTACCATGTGTTTTACGATCTTCGCACAACTCTTGTATATTTTCAAGTAAATCCCTACGAAAACTAGATTGTTCCATAGATGACTCATAATATTTATTTAAACCAGTAGATTCTTCTTTAAGAAGATTAAGTTCATCTACTAAATTCTGGAATCTATATAAGATTCCTTCAACTGTGTCTAAACTAGCATAATACTTGATATATTCTTCATTAGATATATTAGATGGAATCATTTTAGTTATCCTTCTATAAGGTTTACAGCTTATTAAAATTGTCATTTTTTTTCGTCTATGCCATGCTAACACATCTAACAAGAGAATAAAAGTTTTTTGTTTATTTTTTTTATGCCTTTA
>Ga0194120_10006422_pt1 | contig 16640 bp, 9 predicted proteins | sample TA2MahCa65mmetaG_FD_148642 | JGI IMG/M metagenome (GOLD analysis project Ga0194120, IMG submission 148642) | Freshwater microbial communities from Lake Tanganyika, Tanzania - TA2015019 Mahale Deep Cast 65m | ecosystem: Environmental > Aquatic > Freshwater > Lake | place: Tanzania: Lake...
ATTAACCGCCGGCGCAAACCTGTCACCCTGAAGGTGCAGGTTTGCGCCGGTTTCCCCGGGAAACCTGAGTTAATTCGATCGCCAAGGATTCAGGACCTTTTTTGCCGGTGGATCATGGTCGTGCCGCCGCGCCTATGCAACGCCCATCACCGCCTCCTCGATCCCCTCGATGCGCAGCGACAGGTCCTCCCACAGGCCCATCGCTTCATCGACCTTGCGCTTGAGCTCCGCTTGTTCGATGAGCATGGCCCGCACCCGCTCGCCATCGGAATAGAGGCCAGGGTCGGCCTGCAAATGGCCGATCTCCGTCAGCCGTGCCTCGGCCCGGGTGATTTCGGCTTCGGTGTCGGCCAGGCGCTTGCGCAGGTCCTTGGTGCGCCGGGCGATTTCCTGCCGCCTTTCGGCCTCGTCGCGCTTGCGCTGCCTGTCGTCGGCGCGGCTGGCCTGGCCGCTCTCAGCGATCTCGACGTGCATCTGCGCCTGGCCCGCCGTGCGCTCGACCACGCCGCCGCCCAGGAGGCGCTCGAGTTCGGCCGGGTCGCCGCCCGCCTTGCGGTACAGCCACGCATCGTAGTCACCGTCGTGCAGTGTCGTCTTGCCGCCCGGCTCGACTTCGAGAATGCGGGTGGCCACGGCGTTGATGAAGTAGCGGTCGTGGCTGACCAGGACCACGGTGCCGGCGAACTCGGCCAGCGCGTTTTCGAGCACCTCGCGGGTGGTCAGGTCCAGGTGGTTGGTCGGCTCGTCAAGCAGCAATACGTTGGGAGCTCGCAGCACCAGTCGCGCCAGCGCCACCCGCGCCTTCTCGCCGCCGGACAGCACCGCGATGCGCTTGTCGACCGTTTGGCCCGAAAACCCGAGCCCGCCCAGAACGCTGCGCACCGTCGGCACGGTGCGGTCCAGCGCCGCCGCGCGCGCCTCTTCGTACACCGAGCGCGCTGGGTCCAGGGTTTCCAATTGGTGCTGCGTGTAGTGTTCGCGCACCACGCCGCCGCCCAACTGCACCACGCCGCCCTGGGTGTCGGTGACGCCCGCCAGGATCTTGAGCAACGTCGACTTGCCGGCGCCGTTCGGGCCTACCAGCGCCACCTTGTCGCCGCGCCAGATGGTCAGCGAGCAATCGGTGTAGACGACGTTTTTGCCCCAGGACTTGCGCACATGCTCCAGGCGCAGGACCTCTTTGGCGGTGCGCGAGGCCTCGACAAAACGCAGGCCGATGTGCTGCGGCCCCGCCGCGTCCACCTCGACGTTTTCGAGCCGCTGCAGCATCTTGAGGCGACTCTGGGCTTGCTTGGCCTTGCTGGCCTTGGCGCGAAAGCGGTCCACGAACGCTTGCAGGTGTGCGCGCTGGCGGTCGACTTTGGCTTTGGCCGCGACTTGCTGGTCCAGGCGCTCCTGGCGACCCTCCAAGAACGCCTCGTAGCCGCCGACATACAGTTCGACGCCTTTCTTGCGCAGCTCGACGATGTGGGTCGGGATGCGGTTGAGGAAGTAGCGGTCGTGGCTGACGGCAACCACGGCGCCCGCGTAGTCCTCCAGGAACTCCTCGAACCACGCGAGGCTCTCCAAATCCAGATGGTTGGTCGGCTCGTCGAGCAGCAGCACCTCGGGGGCTTGCACCAGCAGCTTTGCGAGCGCCACGCGCATGCGCCAACCGCCGGACATGCGGGTCACCTCGGCGCCAAGGTCCTCGCGCAGAAAGCCCAAGCCGCCCAGCACCGTCTGCGCGCGCACCTCCAGGTCGTCGCCGCCGGCCTGGTCGAAGGCTACCATCGCCTTGTCCAGCGCCTGCAGCCCTTCGTCGCTGCCGGCCCAAGCGTGGTCGGACGCCATTCGCTCGTGCACCTGTGCCACGCGGTCCTTGGCGGCGCGCCAGCCGGGGACGCTATCGAGCACTGCGCGCAACACCGGACCCGTGCCGACGTCCTCGACGTCTTGCGGCAGGTAGCCGATGCGCATGGCCTTGGGCCGCTGCACCGCGCCCGCGTCGGCCTGAATCTCACCGCACAGGATGCGCAAGAGCGTGGTCTTGCCGGCGCCATTGGGACCCACCAGGCCATAGCGACGGCGCGGCAGGATCTGCCAGTGCACGTTCTCGAAAAGCAGTTGCGGGCCGTACTGTTTGGCGAGGCCTTGGAGTTGCAGCATCGGGTTCGCAGGCGGGCCGGGCAGGCGCGCGGGGGGCGGAGTCTAGGTCAGGTGCGGCCGCGGCGACACTGCCCGGCAATCCCGGACACACCTCGGACGCTCCGCACGCGGTCGGCCGTCGATAAATTGCTGAAAACACGCAGCCTCGCCCATGGCACGCCCCTTGCACCCCGGGCTCTCACCGCGGCGCCGACGAATGGTTCGCCGGCCCGCGGTTCACTGGGGCGGCCGGATCCGCCCCGAGGAGTGTTGCCATGACTGCCCATCCCTGCCCGCACTGCGGCGCCCCCAACCTTTCGCGGCTCGCGCCGTGCCGCGCATGCGGATTCGACCCGGTCCGCGCAGTGACTGAGGCGGCAAGCCTGGCCGCCGCCGAGGAACCAACCCAACCGGTCGCGGCAACCGCGGCGGATGCGGGGGCCGCGGACACGAGGTTCGCGCGCGTCGTCTGGTGGCAACGCCTGGCCATCGAACTGGCAGGCCTGAACATCGTCTGGTTTTTCGTGCCCGACGAGGCCTGCGGCGACTGGTCTGGGTTGGTCTCGTTGGCTCTGGCGGTCGGCCTGTTCGCAGCGTCGATGGGTCTGGTTGCCGCGCTGAGCAATCTCGGACAAGCCGTCGGCTGCACCTTGCTGACGGGAGCGCTGGCCTACGCATTCGGCGGCAGCGTCGTCGGGTGGGTGGCGCTGCTGACATCAGCCTACGCCGGCCTCGCGGCACTGCGGGTGTTTCGCCGGCACGGTGTGACGGTGGGCCTGCTGGGCCCGCGCTTGCCGGCAGGCCACCGCTGTGCACCCGGTCGCACACGCCGCGCCCTGGGCTGGGCCCTGACGGCCGCCGTGATCGCCAGCATCCCCGGGGGCCACTTCTGGCGCCAGTACGAGCGCCGCGCCGCCGACGCCACCGAGCCGGTGACGATCCAGGGCATGACCTTCGACAAGCCAGTGACGTGGACGGTCGCGCGCAGTGAAGGTCGTGACCACATCGACTCCGCTGAACCCAGGACGAGCTTGGCGATTCAAGCGGTGGCTGCGGATGAGGCCAAAGCGGTGCCGGCCGACCTCGCGCGGGGCGGAGCCGGTCTGACCTGCGGCGCCGCCCAAACGGAGTTGGCGGGTCAGGTGCAGTGGAGCCGCTGGCTGTGTTCCCGGCCCTCGCAACACGGAAAAGTGCGCGCCATCGTCCTGCTCGCCGTTCGACCCTCAGGTGAAGGTGCCGTCCTCATCGCGGTCAACCGCGAGGACGAGCCCATCAGCGCTCTGCACCGTACGATCGCGATGGCCCGCAGCTTGCGCTTCGAAGCCGCCCGCGCCGCTGCGGCCGGCCCGTAGCCCAGCATCCCCGCGACTCCGCGCAGCCGCCCGAACGCCCCAACCAGGCCTCGGGCGGCTTGGCGCGTTTTGGCGGCCACGGCGACGGGTGGACACAGGTGCCGCTGAACGCCGCCCGGCGTCGCCGCGTCAAAACGCCTCGCACCCGGCCTTGCCGCATTTGGCGCCGATGGGCGGTGGCGTCGCGGCGCACGTGTACTGCTTGCAGCCCAGCTTGCTGGCGGTCTTGGCGAGCCCATCCAACTGAGCCTGTGAAAACCCCTTGTTGACGGCGACGCCGTGCACGCCCAGGCCAACTGTGCAGCGGGCCTTGAGCAGGTGGCAGTCGCTGTCGGCAGCACACGGCGCGTGGTGGCCGACGAGGTAGAAGAACGCGTCGTATACGCCCTGGCACGACCCGAAGCCGCTGGTGCAGCCCACGCCGGCCGGACCGGCTTGGACGCAGGGACCGTCGGCCGGGCAGGGGGCGGTGTTCCAGCAGCCCACCGAATTGCAGGTATAAACGGCCGTGACCGTGCCGGCGCCGCCGCAGAGCGCCGTGCCCTTCTTGCACGCATCGGCTTGGCCAGGAGGCGGCGAACCGGTCTTGGGGTCACAGAGGATGCCCACCGCGTCAGGCGGACCACCGTGGTCGGCAGCGGGGCCGTCGCTGCGCACGTCCTCCGGGCGCGTGTCGGCCGACGCAGCGGCATCGGCTGCGCCAGGGCTCGTGTCGGAGGCGGCGGCCTGCGCGTCGACGGCGTCGAGCCCAGTTGCACCGCCGGCGTGGGACCCGGCGACGGATGCCGGTTCGGCACAGGCCGGCACCAGTACGGCGAGCGAGATCAAAAGGGCTTGCGTCTTCATGGGTCGCAGGGTAGCGGGCGGAGCCGCAGTCGGCAACCTCTTGGAGGGTGTGTTCAAAAGAAGGCCGACTGCGGCTCAGGATGCATCCCGGCACGCGTTGTTGCTCCTTGCTCCCTCCCAGCGGCGTGCCCGAAGCACGCCTCAGTCCGTCGCCGCGTCGCGCCTCGCCTTCCGGGCGCCTCCTGACCCTCGTATCCGGCATGTTCGGAATACACCCTCTTACGGCGCAGCCACCAATTGCCAGATGCGACCCAGAAAATCGCCGACCAGCAGCTCGCCGTCGCGGTCGCGGCCAAAGGTGGTCACCAAGCCGTCGTGGCCGCCGAGCCAATACACCGCCGCCTCGCGGCCAGGGTCGTGGTCGGGCGGCACATCCACCGCCCACAGGTGGCGCACCGCGAAATCGCCGAAGACGTATTTGCCGGCAAGTGCCGGAATCGCTCGGCCCTCGTACACGTAGCCACCCGTCACCGAGATGTGGTCCGGGTGGCGGCCCTGCCAGAAGGGCTCGCGCAAGCCCGCCAATTCGCAACCTTGCGCGGGCTCGAAACACGCCCTGCCCTCCTTGCGCCGCCAGCCGAGGTTGCAGCCCTTGCACGCGAGGCTGATTTCCTCGCGCCTGTCCTGGCCGACATCGGCGACGATGAGGCGCCCCAGCGAGTCGAAGCTGTAGCGCCACGGGTTGCGCAGGCCGAGCGCCCAGACCTCCGGCGCATGGCCGGGCTTGCCCACGAAAGGGTTGTCGGCGGGCACGGCGTACCGGCCGCCGCGGGCCACCGGCCGGACGTCGATCCGAAGCATCTTGCCGAGCAGCGACGCCGGGTTCTGGCCGTGGTCGTGGGGATCGCCGCCCGATCCGCCGTCCCCGAGCCCAACGTAGAGCATGCCGTCCGGCCCGAAGGCCAACTGGCCGGCATTGTGGTTGACGTACGGCTGGGCGATGCTCAAGGCGCGCTGGAAATGCACGGCGGGCGGATCAGGCAGGCCTCCGGGCGTCGGCGACTCCGGCAATCGCCAAGCGTCGATCGCGGTGAAGTCGCCCTCGCCAATGCGCACCACACTGTTGGTCCACGCGAGGCGGTTGGTCGCGAACTCCGGATCGAAGGCGAGGCCCAAGAGGCCCTGTTCGGAAGCAGTCAGCACCTCGGCCCGGATCAGCACCTTGCGCCGCGCGGTCTTGCGGTCGAGCCACCACGCCGTGCCCTGCTTTTCCACAACGACCAGCCAATGCGCGGGCAGTGGCGCTGGCGCCGCTTGCAAGTCGGTCACCTGGTCAAAGCCGCTGGCGATCTCGCGGAGCGCAGTCGGCAAGCGCGGCAGGCGCGGCGGCGCGGACGGGGCCTGGACGTGGACCTGCCACAGGAAGCCGACCTCTTCGCGACGCCACAGCAAGAGCAACGCGACTGCGAGCAGGGAGGAGAGCAGAACGAGGCGGCGACGGGGCATGGGCGACCGCAAGCGCGACCGGTGCGCGCGCAGAGCGTAGTTCAGGCGCGGGCATCGGACGAGTGGCTCGTCCAGATTGCGCAACCGTTTGCCAGGGAATGCCGATGCGCACCGCGGATGACACCGCGACGTGACCGGCGTACGCTCAGGCCGACCGCCTGACGCGGTGCGAGGTCGGAATGCACGCGCACGGCCCCATCCGGTGGGTCGCGGCGGGGTCGCTGGCGATCGCCCTGGCGTGCAGTGCGCCGGTCGAGCGCGGATTCGGGTCAGCGTGCGCCAACGGCGCCGAGTGTGCCTCCGGCGTGTGCGCCCAAGGTGCGTGCAGCAAGCCATGTACGACGTCCGCAACGTGCGCCGGCCATCTGTGCGTGGCGGGCCTGTGCACGCCGAGCGACAAGGTGCCGTGCAACGGCGACGATGTCTGCGAAGAACGCGTTCTGCCATCCGGCCCCTGCCAAGTTGCACGGTGCCAACAGCACCTCTGCCGCCTGGTGCCCCGGCCCGAATCGACGCCTTGCGGCGACAGTCTGTGCGAGGTCCCCAAGGCTTGCGTCCTGGGCGTGTGCAGCGCGACGCCGGGAGCGGCGACCCCCGTGTGCGACGACGGCAACACCTGCACCCACGATGGATGCAGCCCGCAGATCGGCTGCACCGCCGTCCCCAACGCTCTGCCCTGCGACGACGGCAAGTTCTGCACCGCGGGCGAGGCATGCGCGGCCGGAGCCTGCAAGGGCGGAAAGCCGGTGGCGTGTGGCGACGGCAGCGCGTGTGCCATTGCACTATGCAGCGAATCGGCCAAGGGCTGCACCACCACCAAGCCGAGCGGCGGCCCATGCGAAGACGGCGACCCGTGCACCGCGGGCGACACCTGCAAGGACGGCGTCTGTCTGGCCGGCAAGGCGGCTGCGTGCGACGATGGCAAGCCGTGCACAGCCGACAAGTGTAGCCCTGGCGGCCAATGTAGTTCCGTTGCGGTCGCGGACGGCACGGGCTGCCAGGATGGCGACGCGTGTACGACCTCGGACCTTTGCCAGGCCGGTGGATGCGTCGCAGGCGCCGCGATGGCCTGCAACGACGACAAGCCGTGCACGCAGGACGCGTGCCAGGCGGGCAAGTGCGCCTTCGTTGACGCGGGTCCTGGCGCCCTGTGCGACGACGGCGACCCGTGCACGGGATGGGGGGTGTGCCAGGCCGGCACGTGCGGAAAGGGCGAACTCGGGGTCTGGTCGCAGGTGCAACCCGTCGTCCCCAACACACCGACCACGGCGGTCGCCGTCGATGTCCGCGGCGGCGTCGTCTATCTGACCGGCTCCGAATCTTCGGCGGGCAAGTTCGAGGTTGCGCGGTACGTGGTCACCACGGGCGGCGTCGCGCTCGCAGGCGAGAACTTCAGCGATGCAGGGTACGGACTCGCCGCCGCCGACGCCACCTGGATGCCGCAGCCAGGTACTGCGGGCGCACACGTGGCCGTCGGGGCGGCGAGCAAGGCCGGGGCGGCCATCGCAGGGTTCGCAGTCCTGTTTCCCCTGGACGGCAAGGTGGCCCCCAAGATGGCCGTAGTGGCCGATACGTTCGCGGCCGTGGCCAAGCCGCTGCGGTGGACGGCGGTCGACGCTGAACTGCCGCACATCTGGGTCGCGGGCGAATACGGAGCACCCGATCCGACCAAGCCGTACATCGGCCGGTTGACCGCGGACCTTGGTCTGGCGATGCAGACCGTGCTGGAGGAAACGACGCAGGGCGGCGACGTCATCGAGACCCACGACATCGCTGTCGATCCAGCAGGTGCGGGCGCAATCGTGGTAGGGCGCATTTCGAACGGCTTCGGGCAGTCCGGCTACGTGCGCCGCGTCCACCTCAACTTGCAACCTGATTGGAAGGCGCCGACGGCGGCCGATGCGGCCTGGTACGCCATCGAACCCTCGGGTGGGTCCTGGATCGTCGCCGGAGCGCGGCTCAAGCCCAACGGGCTTTCGGCAATCGCGGTGGCCGAGTTGCTGGCAGACGGCACCTGGGGTTGGCAGCAGGAACACACCGTCGGCCAGCACGCCACCGCCCTCGCGCTGGCCGTCGCCCCGGCAGGCACCGCCCTGTACGTCGCTGGCTGGACCATCCCCGAACCCGGCAAGCTCGCGGCGCCGCTGGTGGGGCGCCTGACGCCGCTGGGCGCGCTGGTCGAGTTCTCGGTGCTGGGAACGGACGACAAAGCAACGCTGCAGGCCGTTGCGCTCAACGAGGCTGCGACGCAGGTGGTGGCGGTGGGCGTCCACGGGCCCAACGAATTCAATTCCGGCGCGATGGTGGTTGCCGGCAACGCCTTTGCCCAACTGGCGTGCCTGGACGCGGGCGCGTGCACCGGACAACCCGCAGCAGCGTGCAACGACGGAAAGCCTTGCACGTTCGACAGTTGCACCAAAGGCAAGTGCAGCCACCTGCCCATGCCCGACGACGCGCCGTGCGCAGCGGCGGCGGTGTGCAAGACGGGCGTCTGCGGATTCTGACCGGGCCGGCCTCGCGCGCATGTGCCGTTTGTGCCGATCATGCGCTCGGACCGCGGGCAATCCATGAACCTTTGTGAACGAGCGCCCTTCCAATCCTGCAGGAACGTGGAGATCGCCCGTGCTCTCGGCTAGCCTGCCGCCTTCAGCGCGCGCCCGCGCAAGCTCGATGTGCAGCTCGGAGGACCCCGTGACGACCGCCCCCTATCGCCGATGGCACGTGTCGCTGTGTGCAGTGGCCTTGGTCGCCGCAGCATGTGGCGAAGATGCCGCCGTCTCTCCCGAACCGATCGCTGGCGCAGATGCCTCGGCCGACTCTGCCGTCAGCGAAACCGTCGCGACCGCGGACGGCGCCTCCGCGGACCTGGGCACGGTCAGCGACGGCGGCGGACCTGGCGATGCGGGCCAAGCCGGCGATGGTGCGGGCACGGGCGACGGTTCAGGGGGCGGCGACGCGAGTGTGGCGGATCCGGACCCTTCGGCCGACGCCGATGCGACCGCCGGCCCCGAGACGCCGACGCCCGACGACACCGGGACCGGGACCGACGCGGTGACGCCCGAAGACGCGCTCCCGGCCACCGACGCGGTGACGCCCGAAGATGTGCAACCGGGCACTGACGCTGTGACGCCCGAAGATGTGCCACCGGGCACTGATGCGGTGACGCCCGAAGACAGCGGCGGCGCCAGCGATGCCGCGACCCCCGACGACGCCCAAGCGGGCAGCGACACCGCGACGCCCGAGGACACCGGGGGCGCCAGCGACGCCGCCACGGACGACGGCGGCGGCGCGTCCGATGCGGCGGTCGGCGACGGCGGCCCAGCTGACGATGCCGCAGCCGACGTGCCGGTTGTCGTCAAGCCCTCTCCGCAACTGTGCAACCCGTGCAACGCCACAGTCGATTGCGGCGATGGCGGCGCGTGCGTGAGCCACGGCGACGTCGGCAGCTACTGCGGCATGGGCTGCAAGACCGACGGCGACTGTCCGGGCGGCTTTGCGTGCAAGGGCGTGCCGACCGTGGACAAGCTGACCGCCCAGCAGTGCGTGCCGGCATCGGCAGCGGGTGCGCCGGCCGAGGCGATCGGCCTGTGTACCTGCAACGACACCGCGGTGGCCAAAGGCCTCAAGACCGCGTGCGTTTATTCTGCGGACGGCAAGTGCAAGTTCGCGTCGACCGCGACCTGCCTCAAGGCCGGCGACAAACCGACCGCGTGCGCGCCCGTCACCCCGAGCACCGAGGTGTGCAACGGCATCGACGACAATTGCGACGGCCAGATCGACGAACCGGTCGCCTGCGACGACAAGAACCCGTGCACAAAGGACGCGTGCGGCGCCGCCGGCAACTGCACGAACACGCCGACCGACGGCGCGTGCGACGACGGCGACTCGTGCACCGAAAGCGATGTGTGCGTTTCGGGCGCTTGCGCCCCTGGCAAAGCCAAAGTGTGCGCCGACGACGGCAACCCGTGCACCGACGACTTTTGCGTCAAGGGCAAGGGCTGCGCCAGCGAGAGCGCCGAAGGCAAGCCCTGTACGGCAAGCGACGGCGTGTGCGCGACGGGCACCTGCCAAGCCAGCAAGTGCGTGGTGGTCGCTGGCGCCACCTGCGACGACAAGAACCCTTGCACCAAGGACACCTGCGACGCCAAGACCGGCAAGTGCCAGTATGCCGCCGACGGCGACGGCAGTGCCTGCGACGACGGCACGGCGTGCACCGAAAGCGATGCGTGCGCGGCCGGCAAATGCGCGGGCAAAGCGGTCACGTGCGACGACGCAAACCCCTGCACCACCGACACCTGCGACGCCCAGAAGGGCTGTGCGACCGCCAACGCCGATGGCGCCGCCTGCAACGACGGCGACCTGTGCACCAGCGGCGACGCCTGCAAGGACGGCAAGTGCGCGATGGGATTGCCGGTGTCGTGCACCAGCGCCGATGCGTGCAGCGTGGCAGCGTGCAACAAGTCGACTGGCATGTGCGCCATCACGGCCGCCGCCGACGGCGCCGCGTGCGACGACACCAACGCCTGCACGACCGGCGACGCGTGCGCCAACGGCGCGTGCGGCGGCAAGACGCTGAACTGCGACGACGGCAACGCGTGCACCGACGACCAGTGCAATCCGGCCAAAGGCTGCGCGCAGGCTGCCAACACCGACCCGTGCGAAGACGGCAACGCCTGTACAGCGGGCGACGTGTGTGGCGCTGGCGCCTGCAAGGCCGGAAAGGCCAACGACTGCGACGACAAGAATCCCTGCACCACCGACAGTTGTGACCCCAAGACCGGAACGTGCGCCAACGCCAACCAAGCCGGACCGTGCGACGACGGCAAGGTCTGCACCACGGGCGACGCCTGCACCGACGGCGCCTGCGCGGGCACGCCCGATGCGTGCGACGACGGCAACCCGTGCACCATCGACAGTTGTGACCCGAAGGCGGGCTGCCAGCACGCCCCAGGCCAGGCCGTGTGCGACGACGGCGATGCCTGTACCGTCAAGGACGCCTGCGTCAACGGCAAGTGCGCGGGCACCGCGGGCCAGATCGTCTGCGACGACAAGAACGCGTGCACCAGCGACGGCTGCGACCCCAAGGCCGGATGCGTGTTCGCCAACAACGCCAACGCCTGCGACGACGGCAACCCCTGCACGGACAAGGACACCTGCAAGGACGGCAAATGCCAACCGGGAGCCGCCACCTGCCAGTGCAAGACTTCGGCGGACTGCGCCAAGCTCGAAGACGGCAACCTGTGCAACGGCACCCTGGTGTGCGACACCGGAACCTGCAAAGTGGACCAGAAAACCGTGGTCGTGTGCGGCACCACCGGCAATACCGAGTGCAGCCAGCAGCAGTGCGAGGCAGCCACCGGCAAATGCGGACTCAAGGCCGTCAGCGACGGCACCCAGTGCAACGCCGACAGCAGCGTGTGCACAGTCGGCGACGCCTGCGCAGCGGGCAAGTGCGTCCCGGGCAAGAGCCAGGTCTGCGACGACAAGAACGCGTGCACCAAGGACGCCTGCGACGCGGTCAAGGGCTGCGTGGCCACAGCGCTGACGGGCACGCCGTGCGACGACGGCTCGCAGTGCACCACCACCGACACCTGCAAGGACGGCAAGTGCGCGGGCGCGCTCAAGGTCTGCGACGACAACAACGTGTGCACCAACAACACCTGCGACCCGGCCAACGGCTGCGCCTATCCGGCCAACACCGCGCCGTGCAGTGACGGCAACGCCTGCACCCTGCAAGACCTGTGCAAGGACAAGGCCTGCGCGTCCGGCGCCGCCAAAAACTGCAGCGACAACAACATCTGCACGACAGACAGTTGCAACACGACCAACGGCGCGTGTGGCTACGCCTTGGCTGACGGCGTCACCTGCACCGACGGCAACGCCTGCACCAGCCCCGACAAGTGCCTCGCGGCCAAGTGCGTGGCGGGGGCCGCCAAAGTCTGCAACGACAACCAGGCATGCACGGCCGACAGCTGCAACACCACCACGGGCAACTGCGTCTTCGCGCCGATCATCGGCTGCGGCGGCAATTGCGCCAAGAACGGCGACTGCCCGAGCGACGGCAACCCGTGCACCAACGAGATCTGCGATGCCCTGAGCAAGAAGTGCGCCACCACGCTGGCCAGCGACGGCACGCCGTGCGACGACGGCAGCGCCTGCACCGCCCTGGAAAGCTGCCTCAAGGGCAAGTGCACCGGCGGCAAGCAGACCAACTGCGACGACAGCAACGCGTGCACCGCCGACGTGTGCCTGCCCGCGACCGGCGGCTGTGCGCACAACAACCAGCCGGGCGCGTGCAGCGACGGCAATGCGTGCACAGCCAACGACACTTGCGCCCAGGGTGCCTGCCAGGCGGGCAGCGCCGTGACCTGCAACGACAACAACCCGTGCACGGCCGATAGTTGCGACAAGGTCAGCGGCAAGTGCAGCAACACGGCCATCGCGGGCTGCGCGCCCAGTTGTGCGGCCGACAAGGACTGCCCGAGTTTGAACGACCCGTGCATCGTCAACTTCTGCGACCTCGTCGCCAAGAAGTGCGCCAGCAAGTCCGCCGCCAACCTGACGGCCTGCGATGACAAGAGCCTGTGCACCGCGCTCGACCTGTGCGTCAATGGCAAGTGCACCGGCCAGAACCCGAAGGCGTGCAACGACAACAATGCGTGCACCAACGACGTGTGTGTGGCGACGACGGGCAACTGTCAGAGCACCAACAACACCGCCCAGTGCAACGACGGCAACGCGTGCACCGGCCCGGACGTGTGCAAGGACGGCAAGTGCGGCGCCGGGCCGGCCAAGGTGTGCGACGACAACAACGCCTGCACCACCGACAGTTGCACCACCGCCAACGGCAACTGCGTGTACACGCCGATCGCCGGCTGCGGCAACTACTGCGCCAAGAACAGCGACTGCAAGGAAGACACCAACCCCTGCACCACCGCCACCTGCAACACCAACAACAAGCAGTGCTACTTTGCACTGGTCGCCAACGACACCGGTTGCGACGATGGCAACGGCTGCAGCGCGGTCAGCTTCTGCAAGAACGGCACGTGCGCTGGCGGCAACTACAAGGTGTGCAACGACAACAACGTGTGCACCAGCGACGCCTGCGACGCCAAGAGTGGCAACTGCGTGTATACGCCGCTGTCGACCGGCTCGTGTACCGACAACGCGCCGTGTACCGTCGGCGATGCGTGCGGCGCGGGCAAGTGCGTACCCGGCGCACCCAAGGTCTGCAACGACAACAATGCGTGCACGACCGACGCCTGCGACAAGGCGACCGGCAATTGCACCTACACGCCCATCGGCGGCTGCGGCAACTACTGCTACAAAGATGGCGACTGCAAGGACGACGGCAACGTGTGCACGGCGACGGTGTGCAACCTGACGAACAAGCTGTGCACGCATCCACCGGTCAGCACGCCGACCAATTGCAGCGACGGCAAGCCATGCACCGTCGGCGACACATGCAAGGGCGGCGTCTGCACGCCGAGCGGTCCCAAGCCATGCACTGACAACAATGCGTGCACCTCGGACCTGTGCGAGCCCAACACCGGCGACTGCCTTTTCGTCAACCAGGACGGCAAGGGCTGCGACGACGGCGTGCCCTGCACCGTTCAGGACGTGTGCCTCGGAGGCAAGTGCGCGGGCGCCAAGAAGAACTGCGACGACGGCAAGACCTGCACCGCCGACAGTTGTGACGCCAAGACCGGTGTGTGCCTGAACACCCCGATCGTCGGATGTGGCGGCAACTGCGCGGCCGACAAGGACTGCAAGGACGACGGCAACGTGTGCACGGTCGAGTACTGCACCGCCAACAAGAAGTGCGACGTCAAGGCCGCGGCCGACGGCACCACCTGCAACGACGGGTTGCTGTGCACCGACAAGGACGTGTGCAAGGCCGGCACTTGCGCCGGAACCGCCAAGAATTGCAGCGACAACAATGTGTGCACCGACGACAAGTGCGACCCGGCCAAGGGCACCTGCTTCCAGGTCAACAACCAAGCCGGATGCGAAGATGGCAACCCGTGCACGGTCAACGACTTCTGCCTGCAAGCCAAGTGCAACACCGGCAGCGCCAAGAACTGCGACGACGGCAAGAAGTGCACGACCGACACCTGCGACGCCAAGTCCGGCGCATGTGTGCATACGCCGATCGCCGGCTGCAACTGACGCGGGCACCGTGCGCCCGATCCGCCGCGAAGAGCGCGCCGCCACAGCGGCCATGTTGGCCCGGTCGTTCGACGGCGACCCGATGTTCCGGTACCTCCTGCCCGACGAGCGACGGCGGGCGTCGTGGCTGCCCTACCTTTTCAGCGGCGTGGTGGCGCAGACCCAGCCCCATGGCGGGGCGTGGACGCCGGGCGATGGACTCGACGGGGCCGTCCTGCTGGCCGAACCCGGGCAGTATCCGTTTGCCTGGACGCACAGCCTGGGGTACTTGCTGCGCTTCTGGGACCGGCCAGGCCTTCCGCTGCCGACCTGGCACCTCGCCTGGGCCGGCATGCCCGTTCAGCGCGCCATCGAACGGATGCACCACAAGGCGCCGCACGTGTACGTGTATGTGATCGGTGTCGACCCCGACCGTCAGGGCACGGGCGCGGGTGGCACTCTGATGCGCCACGCCGTCGGCCGGGCCGATGCGCTCGGCGTGGACCTCTATCTGGAGACGACCAACCCCAAGAACCTCGGGTTCTACCGGCACTTTGGCCTGGAGGTGACGGCCGAGGCGGTGGTGGCCACGGGAGCGCCGCCGATTTGGGGGATGGTGCGCAAGGGTGGTGGCGGGCTGCAGTAGGCAAGCCCCCCTCCGCCCCGATCCGCCGCTTCGGTCCCATCTCGGCGTTGCTTCGCAGGATTCCCTCGCACCTTGAGCTGCATCCCGAAGCTGCAACCGGGCAGGGGCCTGGGGGATTCGGCTACTGAGTCCCGGTCGTGCGCTCCGCTTGTCCGCCCCGGCCCGCCCGCGTAAGCTGACGTTGCGCGCGCTCTGCCGCGCCGTCCAAAACATGCAGGCCAGTGCTACGCCATCCCTATTGGTCGACCACCCTATCGGGATGGAGCGGCGGAGGCGCACCGCTTGGATGTTCGCCCTGGTTGCAGCCGCGAGTTCGGCGGCGTGCGCATCGGCACCACCGAACCCCTTGCGTGCGCAGACGGCGACCGAGGTGGTCACGGACATTAGCCTGGCAGCCGAGGCGGCGACCGCCAGCGACGCGGCACAAGCCCACGCGAACGAGGACGCCCAAGACGCCGCCGTCGACGAGGCCGCGGACGCGCCAGGCCCGACCGAACCGTGGGCCGACACCGGGGATCCCACAGAGGCCGACGGGACCGCGTGCGCCGGACCTGACGGCGCAATGGTCGATGTGGCGGACTCCGTCCCCGACGCCCCGCCCGACATCCTGCCTGACGACCCGACGGATGCCTTGGCGAACACAGCACCTGAAACCGCGACGGACGGCACAGGCGTCGATGCGCAAGAAGCCGCGCCACCCGCCGACGGAATCCCGGTTCCGGCGGATGGGCCGAAGGACGGCACGGCCGCCGCGGACGCCGGTGCCGAAACAGGTGCTGCGCCGTGCACGCCGACCGCCTGCGACGATGGGCAGGCGTGCACCCAGGACGTGTGCGACGCCGCCACCGGTGCGTGCGAGCACCTGCCGCTGACAGGTTCCTGTGCCGGGGGATCCGGCGTCTGCGCGCAGGGCAAGTGTTGCACGCCACTGTGCGCGGCCGGGCCGTGCAGCGTCGACGGCTGCGGGGGCCTATGTCCCTGTCCGGCGGCCCAGGTCTGCCACGCCGGCGCGTGCATCGCCGATCCGGAATGGAGCGATTGGCCGGCACCGCCCGATGGACCCACGGCCTATACCTTCACGGCCGATGTCGTCAGTGACAGCGTCACCAAGCTGAACTGGCAGCGCGCGGCCATGCCAAGCACCATGACCTGGCAAGAAGCCCTCGCCGCGTGCGATGCCCTGGTGCTAGGTGGGTTCAGCGATTGGCGATTGCCGAGCGCGACGGAGCTTTTCTCCATTGTCGACTTGACCCGTCTGGCGCCAGCCATCGAGCCCGTTGCCTTTCCCGATACGGTCGCGGCGCCATTCTGGTCGGCCTCACCGCACGCCAAGTCGCCAAACCTCGCGTGGGCGGTCGATTTCGCCAATGGCCGCATCGATTTCGGGCCCTACTCGACCTGGCAGGCGCGGCGTGTGCGCTGCGTGCGGTCGCCGATCAAGGCACCAGGGGGCCAGGGATGAGCGTGCGCGCGACCACGGCTGTGGCGGTGGCTGTCGCCCTGCTGCACGCGGAGGCATCCATCGCCAAGGCACCGCCGGGTCGCTACACCCTGGATGCCGACACCGCACAGGACATCGTGACAGGACTGCGGTGGCAGCGCGCGACGCCGGCCGGCAAGTTGGATGCGGCTGGCGCCAAGGCGTACTGCCAGGGCTTGTCGCTGGGCGGCTACTCGACCGGTTGGCGATTGCCGAACTTGCGCGAACTGGTGAGTCTGGTGGACCGCCGCGCGACCATTCCGGCCATCGACGCCACTGCGTTTCCGGGAACCAAGAGCGACATGTACTGGAGCGCAACCCCGCATGCGGCAAAGCAGGGTCTCATGTGGGGCCTTGCGTTCAACCACGGCGACAGCTATTTCCAGCAGCCGGACTACCCGGCGTGGGTGCGCTGCGTTCGTTGAACGCCTACGGGGCACCGGGGCTTTGGCTTAGGGACTGGAAAATAATAAGTCGATCACTCTCACATCAGGACGGAGCCGCGAGTCGGACCTTTGGTCCGCGAGCTGGCGACCCACGGAGCAAGCAAACGGGCCCGAGAAATGATTGAGTAAATCATTTCCTGGCCCTTAGG
>Ga0194120_10006424_pt1 | contig 16634 bp, 11 predicted proteins | sample TA2MahCa65mmetaG_FD_148642 | JGI IMG/M metagenome (GOLD analysis project Ga0194120, IMG submission 148642) | Freshwater microbial communities from Lake Tanganyika, Tanzania - TA2015019 Mahale Deep Cast 65m | ecosystem: Environmental > Aquatic > Freshwater > Lake | place: Tanzania: Lake...
CAAGCAGTCGGTCACCGTCGCGGAACTCGACCTGCGCGACCACGCCGATGGGCAGGTCAGGCACGGTCTGGCCGAGGAGGCGCTCGCGGATCCAGCGGCCGCGGCGAACGGGATCGTTGTCGAAATTTGTCGAGTGCGCCGCAAGCCACGCCGGCTGCATGAGAATGCCCAGGCGGGGTTTGTCGGCGGGCGATTTGACCGGCTGTTCCTGGGGCCATGTGTCGAAGCCATAGACATAGTGCGGGCCGACCATGCCGCGATCGTTGGTAGCATTCAGCTCGACGGCCGCGGCAGGCACGAACTGGCGGGTCTTCTTGTCCTCCTTGAGCCGCAGGTTCACGAAAGAAAGGTCGGTCGTCAGCAGCGTGCGCAGCACGTCCTTGTCGTCATCGAGCACATGCTGGATCAGGCGGTCCGTATCCGTGACGAGCAGCGAAGGAAAATGGACGGACCCGCGTTTTGTCTCGTCGCCCTGTGGCCACCTGCCCTTGCGCTGCTCCCACTCGGTGGCCGCCTCTGGGAAGGGAAACTTCGGCGCTTTGAAAATCTCCGTCGCAGTCGTGTAACCGAAATATTGCTGGAAGAATTCGAGCACGCGCGGTTTGGCGAGGCGCTTGTCCGTGCTTTCCAAAACGCTGCGGACGACGGCGGCGATTTGTTCCCTGGTGGCGAGTTGGCCCTTGGCGGCGGCGGCGGTGAAAGGTTCGAGCCGCTTGTTGCCAAGCGCGAGGCTGAGGGCGGCGGCGAGTTCGGCAGGAGCGAGCGGCGCGCGGCCACGCTCGTCGGGCAGGCCGCCGAGTTCGGAACGGAAGATCGCGTCGGCGCGCAGGAGAACGGCCTGGAGCGTGGTCTTCAGCGCACCGGGAAGATCGCCATCGCGCGCGCACTTCTCATAGAGCGCCTGGTAGCGGGCGACTTCCTCCGGGGACGGCGCGCGCCCGATGGCCATCGTGAACTGAAGTTTCACCGCCGCCGCGATCTGCTCCGGCGCCGCACGCTTCGCGGGATCCATGAGCGCGACAAACTCGCGCACGGTGTCCTGCTTTCCGCTGGGTTTGCCGTCCTTGATTTCATGCGCGGTCTGGCGCTCGACGATGGCGGCGGCGTTGCGCAGGAGGATCTCCGTCGTCGGCTCGTCCATCGAGTAAAGGGCGGCGTAGTCTTTCAATCCGCGCTCGGGAATGAGCGTGAAGGGCCTCACCAGTCCATCCATCCGGCCCCGATAAACGCCGCCGAGCATCCCGAAGTAGGAATCGGAATTCAGCCGCCAAAGCCGGCCTGCGGGCGGCTTCACCTCGCCGCCGGGTTTACCGAAGAGAAGCTCGTGCGCGATGAGGTTGCCCCGGTTCGGCAATTGCTCGGAGGCGAATTGCTCGGCGGTCTGCCCTTTCGGCAAAGCATGGGTCAGCAGCGTGACGACGCGATGCGCGAGCGCGGCATCCGGCTGCTTCTCCTTTCTCGGCGGCATCTGCCCGTCGCGGATCTGGTCGCGCACGAGTTCGAGAAGTTCGCGTTCCTTCGCGAGATCGCCGGTGAGCTTGAGCCCGTCGAGCCGGATGTCGCCCTTCTGCTTTTCGGCCCCATGGCAGCTCACGCAATAGTCGGCGAGGAATGGGCGGAGGGTGGCCGCAAGCGGTGCGGGCGCGGCATCGGCGAGTGAAAAAGCGGACATCGCAGCCGGGAGGATCAGGGCGAGTGTCGCGCACGCCAAGGCGCCGCTGGGAGATGCGGGAATGCTTTTCACGGGTGACTGGGGTGGGGCGAAAAAAGACATTGCGTGCCTACCTGTCAATGGATTATGCTTAATCCATTATGCCTGCGCCAGCCAATGCGATCGTCCCCGCCACGGTGACTCGCGCCGCCCCTGACTCGTTGGGAGGAGTTGCCCGCCCGAAGGCTCCACCAGTTCAATCCCTCCGGGAATTCATTCGCGATACCCTGCTCGATCGCATTGCCCGGGGGGAATTGCCTCCGGGGCAGAGGGTGGTCGAGTTCACGCTCGTGAAGGAGTTTTCCATCAGCGCGACACCGGTGCGCGAGGCAATCCGTGAGTTGGTCGCGATGGGCGTGCTCGAGGCGCAGAATAACAAAGGCGCGTCGGTCCGGGAGGTGCGGCTCGATGAGACCACGGAGGCATTTGAAGTGCGTGCGGCACTCGAGACGCTCGCCGCGCGTCAGGCCGCGCCGAAGTTGGAAGGGTGCTGCGCCAATCTCCGCCGGACAGCGGAAGCAATTGTCGAGGCGGCGGAGCGGCGTGACCTCGCAGCCTTCCAGGAACACAATCAGATTTTCCACCGCACCATCGTGGAAGCAGCCGGCAATACGGTGCTGCTCAAGACATGGGACTCGCTCTTCTTCCAAGTGCGCACGCGCTGGACGATGGAGTATTTGAAAACGTTCGACCCCGTGGCAATCGCCCGCGAACATCTCCCAATCGCGGACGCGCTGGGAAGCGGCGAAGCTGAATTGGCCGCAACGCTCATGGCGTCGCATTCCTGCCACGTCGTCGAGTTCCTGAAGACGGAAGCAGCGCGTCGCAAAGCGGCAACGGTTCCTTCCGCGAAGCCATGAAGCGCTTTTCATGGCACCTGGCGGGGACTTTCCTCCTCCTGCTTCTTTCCGCATCCTTCGTCCTGGCCGGCCATACCCGGATTGCCTATGTTGATGGGTGCCAGTCGATGGATGGCCGCTACGTGGTCACGGCCGATTACATCGCACCCGTGGAAAAAGGGGCCGTCGGCGAATGGAGATACACTTGGAAGGACAGCAAAGAAGGCAAGACCCTGAGCGGCAAGCTGCACGGCATCATGGGAGTCGGGCATTTCGACACCACCTACGCCCATGTCTTCGTCGCACCCGGCGGCGAGACATTTGCCGTGTGGAATGGTGGCAGTTTCGCCTGCCCGCCCACGAAGCAGAAGGACGTCGATGCCGAAGCGCTTCGGAATCATCCGTCATTTGCCGACCGCCTTATTGTTTACCGGAAGACAGGTGAGATTGTCTCGCGCATGGGTCTGAAGGAGATTCTCGATTCGAAGGAATGGGTCTATGTGAATTGGGTTCACGGCAACCTCTACTGGTCGGTCGAGTACCCCGACGCGGTAACCAATGGCGGTGAGGCGCCGCGGGCTGGGATGCGCTATTTTCGCGTGAGTCCCGATTACACCGTGCTCGAAGTGGTGATAGGCGCCAACGGCGACACCCGGCACAAGCTAAAGGACGCGGGCCCCGAAGTCCTCGGCCATCGGCGGGTGGTCCGTTTTGATTTGGTAACTGGCAAGATACTCCCGCCCGAGGTCAGCATCACCGATAGGAACAAGATTCCCAGCCGCCCATTCGTCGGAAGATTGGCGCCTCGCGGCGAATTGCGCGGATATGTGCCGTCTCTGGACCCGGTGCGGGTCGAGGGGAGATTCGAAGATAACCCAAAACGCAAGTAGCCCGTGAAAAAGACAGCCACCCTTCCAGCAACCGGCAGCCGACGAGGTATCTCCGTGCTTCGTTTACAGCTATCAGCCTGCGTCCTTGTTCTCTTTTCGTCAGGGCACGTCCTATCCCAGGAGACATCAGGCAGCGAACGCGTCCCCGATTTTGGCAGGGATCTACTGCCCATCCTGACTAACAAGTGTCTTCAATGCCACGGCGGCGTTCACCGGAAGAACGAACTCGACTTGCGGACTCACGCCTCGCTGCTGAAGGGCGGCAAGACGGGGCCCGCCGTCAAGCCGGGCGATGTCAAGGCGAGCCTGATCTGGGAGAAGGTTTCCACGGATAAGATGCCGAAAACGGATCTCAAACTGACCGCCGAGGAACGAGCCATCCTGCAAGGATGGATCGCGGCGGGCGCCAGGCCGCCGGCGTCTGCCGATACGCCGCCGCATCACGAGCAGTCAGTTCCGCGAAAGCCTGCCGAGGTCGCGGCCGCCATCGACCGCGGGATCGAGGAACAGCTAAAGCGGGCGATGATTCCACCCTCTCCAATCGCGGCAGACAGCGAGTTTCTGCGGCGTGTCTATCTCGACATCATTGGCCGGATTCCCCGGTTGGACGAGGCCCGGCAGTTTCTCGAGAGCAAGGAACCCGACAAGCGCTCCCGGTTAATCGACGACCTGCTGTCCCGGCCCGACTACGGCCGCCACTTCGCGGAGATATGGATCAACATTTTCAACGTCTTTCGCGTCAACGATAAACGCGAACCGAACGCAGCCGGCTTTCGCGACTGGATGGGGAACAAGCTCAACGATGGCGTCGGTTGGGGCGAGATCGTGCATGAAATGCTCGCGGTGAACGTGCCTTCATTTAAGGAGAAAGGTAATAACAAGGTCATACCGGTCGAGGCCCAGTACTTCGTGTACACAGCCCAGAACATGGGCCAGTTGGACCCCGTCACGACCACGAGCGTGACGGCGCAGGTATTCATGGGAATCGGCCTGCATTGCGCCGAGTGCCACGACCACCCCTTCCAGGATTTCGAGCAGACTGATTACTGGGGAATGGCGGCGTTCTTTGGCGGCCTCGGCGGCAACGGCGTCCCTAACACCACCGGCCTGAGCGATGAGCCGATTGTGATCAAGTCAGGGAAGCCACCGACAATGGTTACCCTGAATATCTACAGCGAGGAGGCCCGCCATCGAAACACCCGGGTTCAGGCCAGATTCCCGGGTGGACCGCCACCGACATTGGATCCCCTGAAGGACAGGCGGCGGGCGGCCTTTGCAGACTGGCTGCTCGCCCCCGAAAATCCGTACTTTGCCCGGACCTACGTGAATCGCATCTGGGGGCAGTTCTTCGGTCACGGTTTTGTCGCGGACTTTGCAGACTTTAATAAAACCAGCCCGCCCACGCATCCGGGAATCCTGCGACTGCTCGCCAGTGAAGCGATTGCGTCGAAGTTCGATCAAAGGCACCTGATACGCTGCATTTGCAACAGCCAGACCTACCAACGCACAGGCAAGCCGCTCCCTGGGAACAAAAACGATGGCAAGCTCTTCAGCCACATGACCGGCAAGGTACTAAGCCCGGAAGCGCTGTACGACTCCCTGTGCACTGTGCTCGAGGTGCCGGAAATCCCGGTGCCCAAGCCCGAGACCGGGAAGGGAAAAAAGGCGCCGCCCACGCAGCCCGATCCGCGGGAGCAATTCGCGAAGTTCTTTCGCGGAATGTCGGCCGTGCAGGATCCGACCGAGTTCGTCACAGGCGTGCCGCAGTCGCTTCGGGTCCTCAACCAGCCGGTTTTTAACAAAGGCGGCGCGCTGGTCGAACGGCTCATGAAGCTCGACGCCCGGCCCGAGGCGATGATTGAGAACCTGTTCATCGCCGCATACGCCCGGCTTCCGCTCGCCGAGGAACGGGCTGATTTCGTCGCCTTTGCCAGGAGCCACCCGGAACCCCGGGAGATGTACAACCGCCTGCTATGGGCCTTGGTCAACTCGAGCGAGTTTTCACTGAACCACTAACCCTCCCGCCATGCCCCAATCTAACGAGACCCTTTCCCGTCGCGACTGGCTGCGTTTCGCCGCCGCCCCGGCCCTCCTCCCTCTGTCGTCGTGGATATTGCCGCGACTCGCCCTCGCGGCACCGCGGAACGATTCGCAGCGCTCCCTCGCCAAGGGCAAAGGCTGCATCATGATTTTCATGAAAGGCGGGCTCAGCCAGCATCACACATTCAACGTCCCGGAGCGTGATCAGCCGGTGCCCACCATCGAGACGTCCGTTCCCGGCATCCGCATCGCCGAATCGTTCCCGAGCTTCGCCAAACAGATGCATCACGTCGCGCTGTTGCGCGGCATGTCCACGGGAAACTCCAATCACGAGGCGGCCGACCACCTGATGCACACCGGCTACCTGCCAAACCCGTCCGTGCGGCGGCCCTCGACCGGCAACGTTGCCTCCGAGCAACTCGGCCGGCTGGATGCGGACCTTCCCAACTTCGTCTATATCGTCGGCGGTTCAGTCGATGGCCTCGGTGTCCGGCCGCATCGGCCGCATCCCGGCTATGTCGGCGCCCGCCATGCACCAGTCACGGTCGAGGACCCGGGCCGCGGCTTGGAATTCATGCAGCCCGGCGTCGGAATGGCTGAATTTGATGCCAGCGCGAATCTTATCAACCAGCTGAATCGCCGGTACCTCGACACCTATCAATCTCCGGGGGCGGGCTCCCAGCACGCGGCGACACAGAAAGCCCTGCAATTGTTGCACTCGAACAAGGCCGGCGCCTTCGACCTCGGGAAGGAAAGCCCGGCAACCATCGAGGCATACGGAACCGCCCATTCCTTTGGCAAGGCGTGTCTCCTCGCACGGCGGCTCGTCGAGTTCGGCGTCCCGTTCGTCGAGATCATGGTCAATGGATGGGACGATCACGGCGGAGCCCAAAAGAAGATTCCGGGGCGCACCTACATCGATCAAGGCATGGCATCCCTTCTCGCCGATTTGCACGACCGCGGCATGTTGGAATCCACACTGGTCATGTGCCTGAGCGAATTCGGCCGGACACCCAACCTCGGCACGGGCTACAATCAATCGCTCGGCAGCGGCCACTACGCCAAGGCTTGGACCGCATGGATGGCGGGTGGCGGCATCAAGGGAGGCCAGGTGATTGGCAAGACTGACGATGGTGGAGCGGAAGTCATCGAACGCCCCATCAGTGCGCAGGAATTCCACGCCACCGTCTGCCAGTCCCTCGGCCTCGACCCCCGCAAGCAATACGAAACTCCCGACGGCCGGCCGATGCAGTATCTCGAGAATTCCGCCAAGCCGATTGCGGAGTTGTTTTAATTGCCAGGGGGCGCTCTCAAAGCGCCCCGCCTTGGCCAATCCCTCGGCGCATGGCAGTTTGCCCGCACCCTCGCGAGGGCGGCTAATTCGGTGATTGGATCAAAATGGTCGCCGGTCGCGATAGCTCCATGCGGTCGTCCGCCCCGATGGCCTGCGCGATGAGCGTGTGAAAACCCGGCGCTAGTTTGCCCGCTTGCAGTTCCGCCTTGCCGGAGACTACGGGCGCCTCGCCGAGACGCGTGGCGCGGTCGAAAAGGACGATCTTCCGGGCGACAAAAGCGCCGCTGACCGCGACTTTCACCAGCACGTCCGCGCCCGGCGGGAAGATGGCGAGCGGCTTCTTGTCGCCTTCCAGCTCGGCGTTGGGGTCGAGGATTTTTCCGTCGGTCAGCGAGACGCGGATGACACGGCCCGACTTCTCCTTGCTGCCGCGCGGTGTGACGGCACGAACCTCGAGCACCGTGTAGTCAGGACTGACGCGATAGAACGCGTAGCCGGGCCGCGGAGTCTCCTTGAAGCGCAGACCGGGATACTCCTGAACCCAGTGAACTCGTGTGAAAACCGTCGTCACGTTCTCGAGTTCCGCCTGATTCAGCAAATCGGTGACGCCGAGTTCCTTGAGGATGCTGCCGTCCTTTTTGTAAACGATGATGCGGCGAGAGAACGCCTCGTGCTGGATGTCCCGCGGAGAGCCAGCCTTGTCGCCCCACAGCTTGGTAGCCCCGTGCATGTCGGACTTGCCGGGATACCAGAGCGTCACGTGGTTAAAGAGAGCGAACGTCTCGCCGTCTGGAGCGATGAATAGCTGGCCGTGAACCTGCCCGCCGCTGACGCCCTGGGCGGGGACGGTTCGAGTTTCCCCGGTCTTGGTGTCCTTCCAGACGAAGCTCCATTGATTCGGTCCGTGGCTGGTCGTCTTGCCAATCGGTTCGGCTGTGATGAGGAATCGGCCGTCAACGGAGCGGCAGCCATCAATCTGGCTCGGCAGTTCGTAACCGGCGCAGGCCATCGACCGAAAGGCGAGCAGGATGAGCAGAGTGAGCGTTCGCATGGTGTGTCTTGATGGTTCCCGCGGCGGGAATGGGCTGAAGGTCATTTGCCAAGAATGATGAGGCCGTCCTGAAAGGCAACCGTCTGCCCGCCGACCTTTACTTTGCTGCCGTCCACGGTCGGTTTCACATCGGCGCGTTTCCCGAGAAAGAGGAAGCTGAACCGGACTCCGCCCGCTTCGACGGCGTTATCGGATGGGGCGCCGGGACCGGTCATCACGAGCATGGCCTCGGCGCCGCTGGCCTGCGAGAAGTCGATCGCCAGGCATGAGCCGTCGGCGGTCGGCAGCACGGTCGAGCCGTCTTTGGCGGGCTTGAAGTCGCCCTGGAAGCCGCGGGGGATTTTGCCCCAGGTCAGTTTCCGGCCTGTGTCGTTGATGCTCAGGCTGCCTTCGGCTTTGCAGGAGTAGTTGCCCTTGGTGTTTTTCGTGAGGATGGAGATCACGACGTCACCGCTGTCGCTCCAGCGGTTGCGCCAGGCGTAGAAGCCCCACTTGGAATCATGCAGCGCGTTCGGAATGATGCCGGCGGGATTCTTCTCCGGGAGCCCGACGGGCCAGTTGACGAAGGCCAGCACCGCGTGATGCGGGTAGGGAGACGGCGTGTCGAAGGGCGTGCCGTTCTTTGCGTCCAGTTTCGCAAAGCCACCGTGATTGTAATACCAGGCAATTGCCGCCTGGACATCGGCCGAAGCCGCCACCCCCAACCCGATGGAGAAATAACCACCGCCGGACAGTCCGCCGCGCCCCCAGATATTTTGCGGGTAGGCTCCGCGCTGCGGGTGATAGTCGGGCTGGCCGTCGCGGGCGAGGGTTTGCAGGAACCACCGGTTCGCCATCCACTGGGCGTTGAGCCGAGGGGAGATGAAATCCTTTCCGAGCGCAGTCTTCCAGGCCTGGAGGGCGGTGAGGAAAACGATGTGGCTGGACATCGAGCCGGCGCCATCCCCCTCGGCGAAGAAGCCGCCGTCACCGAAGCCCTGCGTCATGTTACGGATCATGATCTGCGTGCTCTGGCCGACGAGCGGGCCGAACTTTTTCATGTCGCAGCCGGGGTCATTGAGGATGGCGAGCATGGCCATGGCCGAGCCGCCGACCTCCATTCCCCAGTGGTTGCTGCCGGGATGCTGGCGCTTGCCGAGGATGCATTCCTCGATCGCGCAATGAGGGCCCTCGTTGTATTTGCTGAATTCCTCCGCCACCTTTTGCCGAAATTCCGGATCCCAGCCGTCGTAGCAAAGGTCGTAACCCAGCGCCGTCCAGCCGAGCGACGGCCCGCAGCGCAGCGCACCGCCGGGCTTGCGAAAGCTGTAGCGATCATCGCGGTCGCGGACGCCGGCCAGGGCCTTCTGCATGGCTTCCTTGCCTAGGTCGGCAAACTTCTTCTCGCCCGTGAGCTGGTAGAGCAGGCCATAGCCCGCGGCATGGCTGATGGTAAATGCTCCCAGCGGCAGCTCCGTGTTTTTGCCAGCGGCCTTGGGTGGATTCGCCGTCTCGCTCTCCCGATTCGCGTCGGCGGCACCGGCACCTGCGGCGGGTCGATTGCCCTCGTAGGCCTGGCTGGAGCCGTTGAAGACGGTGGGAAAGGTGTCGCCGTTCTTCGCGTCGAGCGTCGCCCGGAGGCGTTTGAGGATGGCCTGACCCTCCGGGGTCGCGGCCTTCTGCCGGAGCCGGGGCAGGTCGCTCTTGCGGAAGAGCAGTCGCGGATGCTCACCCGGAGCCAGTGCCCGGAAGTCGGCGACATCCGACGGCCAAGGCGCGCCGGTGTCCGCGGCCAAGGCAGTCGAGAAGCAAGCCAGCGTCGCGGTGGCGACCATGGCAGTGAGGATTTTCAGGAGGGTGCGACGGTGCATATCGGAGATGATTGGGATTAAGAGGCGAACTGAAGTTTGCGTGAATGGCGGCCGGATGGGCTGGTAAAAGGTTTGGGGTAAAAGATTGGGGAACAGATCGAAACTTTTTACCCCAAATCTTTTACCAGCCAGCCCGGTTCCCTGATTCGTGGGCTCATGGTTTCCGGAGGTCGTAGCAGTAAGTGCCGTCCATGCCGCGGACGATGAGGCGTCCGTCCACGATGACATTGGTGGTCGGCATCTCGCCATAGGCGGTGGTGTCATTGTGCGGCGGGGACCAGGGTTCGTGCATCTGCCTCAACGTGCCGGCGGTGGTGTCGAACAGCGTGATCGACTGCTTGCCGTGCTGGCATTCGGGTTGCGACAGCACCCAATCGTCAACAGCGATATAGGTGGGATTGCTGCGACCCAGATGCTCGGGCACGGCGCCCAGAGTCTTGCCCGTTGGCAGTTCGATCAACCGAGCACCTTTGTCCTTGAAGGCCGTGAAGATGCGCCCATTGGCGGTGATGGTCAGTCCGATGTGCCCGTCCTCCATCTCGCCCAGCACTTCATTGCGCCACACTTCGTTGATGGCGCCGCCCTGGGCGCGCATGGCCACCACCTGTCCGCCTTCTTTGCCCGTCACGAACGACACGATCCAGTCCTCGTGCGTCACCAGGTTCGGGCCGGCGCCATTGCCGATATCGGGCTTGCCATCCTTATTCAGGCGTGCCGAGGGGAAGGTCCCCTTCGCCAGGATCGTGCCGGTGGCCGGATCAATCACATGCAAGTTGGGGCCGCACAGCAGCACTGCGTCCTTGCCGTTATACTTAAGCCGGCGCGCCCCGTCAGAGCCCGGTGCCTTCCACCGCTCGGTGCCGGTGCGCAGGTCCAAGCCCTGAGTGCCACTGCCGCTGGTCCACACCACCACCCCGTTGCAGATCAGCGGACCGATGTTGCCCTTGTCCTTGCTAATGCTGGTGTTTTTGCCGGTCGTCCACAGCAGGGCACCGGTCTTGGCATCGTGGGCATACAGGTTCCAGCTATAATCAGCTACCACCAGCACCCCATCCGCCACGGCTGGCACAAAGTTGTCGCCGCGCCATTTGTGCGTCTGCCAGTTGCCTTGTTTCCCCGGCCAGACCGATTCCCAGACGGTCCTGCCCGTGGCGCCGTCGATGGCGGTGACCACCACGTCCGCACGTTTGGAATACCATCGGCGCATGGCTTCGTGTTCGACGGGATGTTCCTGGAACTTCGCCACGACCGCCGCGTCCGCGCCCTCGGGCGTCACGTCTCCCGACGGCAGATAGTGATAGAGGTAGATCATCCCATCCGCGACCACGGGCGAGGAGGAGCCGCCGCACAGCGTGCCGAACGCGGCGCGCTCGCGATACCGTGCATCCGCGCCCGTCCCCCAACCGGAGAGCGACACCGCCTCGCTCCGCCAGACAGGTCGCGCGGTGGACAGATCGGCGACGAGCGGTTTGCCATACGCGGGGCCGGCGCAGGCGGACTTCACTCCGTGGAAGGCGGGCCAATCCTGTCCCGCTGCGATGCCATCTGTGTCGGAGCGCAGTTCGCCGGTGACCGTCCCTTTGCTCACTTCCTTGCCGTCGCTCTTTAGCGTCCACGCGCTGGACAACTGTCGGCCCGAGGCGGCGAGATTGAGGGACAGCGTCTGGAGCGCCAGGCGCTTTTGCGGCGCCCACACGCTCACCAGTCGCAGTTCGATCTCGACGACAGCCAGGTCGCCGCGCAAACCGTCCACGAGCAGCTTGGGGACGCCCTGCGGCTTCGGGCCGCCTGGCAGTTGGATTTTCGTGGACCAAAACTGCACCGGCTTGCCGTCCCGCCACGCGAGAAAGACCCGGCATGGCTCGCCCGCGCCCGCGAGCGAAAGCCAGGCCGCCTGAAACGTGCCCGCGGGCCGAGTGACCACAGGTGACAGCCGGTCCGCTTGAGGTGGTTTGCCTTCCGCGGCAAGTGCGGTTGCATCGGCGAGCAGGAGCCATGCGGCAAGGGCGGCGGAAGCGTGGAACGCGGCGGCCCATGTCAGAAAACCGACGGTGCGAAAAGAGGTCATGTTGGATTCTTCTGCGTTTTTTGAAACGGTGCGGAGTGCGGCATGGCGCTCTTCCATAACAGCCGCGCACCCTTGAGGTCGTCAACGAGCGTCAACGCGCAGTCGGTGGCGCTGAAGTTTGCCATTCGGCCCGTGGTAGCACGGGCACGGCCGCGCGTCGGCTGCGGGACCACTGCCGCGGCAAGGACGACCAGCCACTTCCGCGGTGTCATTTCTTCGCCTCCGTGGTTCGCCGCAAAATCCACATGTTGCGGTTGCCGTCGGATCCGAAGTAGGCGGGTGGTTGTCGCAGTTCCTGCTGATCGACCGCGTCCTTCGCCCACCCGCCTTCCGGGTAAACGATCATCAGCAAGTCGTCACTGTGGAAGGTGTACAAGCTCGGGGAGCGGCCCTGGTTCCCCTCGATGCCTCTGCGGAAGGCCAGATCGATCCGCCCTCGCTCCGCCGTCGGCTCAGCCAGCTTCCAGGTGCCGTCCATGCCCGGCTTGGCGTCCGACTTGTAGGTTCCGCGTTTGACGAAGTCCGTCGCAGTGAACTCGACGTTACCGCCGGGGCGTGTGCGGGAGCAGTTCGCGTCGTCGAGTTCGCCCAGCACGGCCCACTTGCCGACGAACCGCTTCGCGTCGGCCGCCGGATCGGGTTTCTGGGCTGCCGGCACCGCCTTCCGCTGGCAGATGAAGATCACGTCCGACGGAGCGGCCCCGCTGTAGGTCCCGTTGCGGTTGCCCTTGTACTCGGCGACCTCGACGAGCAGCAGCAGCACGTCGTTGTCGGTGATGCGCCAGCGGGCCGCGAGTTTCGCGTCTGGCTTCGGGCACAGGCTGCCGGTCACGATGCTGGTCAACTCGTTGGGGTCGGCCTGTTTTTTCGTCGGGTCGGCTGCGGCGCGGGTACACTTCGCACTCACGAGCGGCGTGTCGGCCTTCTCCGGGTCGTGCCAGGCCACGCCGTCGGCCGCGACCGCGACCCGCGAGCCGACCCGCTTCCCTTGGGCGATGTTCTTGTTGTTCTGATGCGCGGCGAGGACGTGCCAGTGGCCTTGCGCCTCCTTCGTGAAGGCGGGTGCGGGATCGACGGCGGGAGTCTCGCCCGGCGCAAACCCGGTAAGAGCCAGGGACGCGCCCAAAGCGAGGAGCCAGCAGCGCAGAGTTGTCGAGTAGTTTTTCATGGATGCGGCTTCTTTCACGGTTTTCGGTGTCACGCGGCTGGCCCCAGGCACAAACATCAAGCCATTAACTCATCCAGCGTGCGTCGGCTCTCGCCGAATCCGGGAGCTGGCACGTCCATTCGTTCGGCGATGGTGCGAAGCAGGTCCGAGACGCACGCCGGGTTCTTGCCGAAGTCTTTGTTCACGGGTGGCGCCTTGCCGACGGCGGCGTTCACCGGCGCTTGGTTGTTGAACGCGACGTGCCGGCCTTGCGCGAATCGCAGTCCCTCGCCGCCCGCGAGCAGCAGCGGCAAGTTGTCGCTCCGGTGGGCCGCCGGCCACGACATTCCGCTGCCGTAGAGGACTGCGGTGTGGTGCAGCATGTCGTGCCCGCCCTCGGTTGTCCCTTGCAGCCGGGCGAGGAATTTCGCCAGGCGGGCGGTCCACCAGGCGTCGTACTCGCTGAGAGTCGCGTAATCTTTCGGCTTTTGCTCGGGCGGTGCGTCACCCGTGTTGTGGCCTGCATTGTGCCAGTTGCCGCACGGCAGGTTCTTGATCGGGCCGCCCCCTTCGGATTCGGTCGTCGCGAAGGAGACCACCCGCGTGCTGTCGGTCCGCAGTGCCAGATAGATTAGCTCGAACATCGTGTCGATATACTCCGCGTAATTGGCCGGTGCGTAGGGGTCGGACTGGAGTCGCAGCCGGTCCTTGTCGATGACCTCGGCTCTGGCTGTCGCCTGCCAGGCGATGTCGGCCTGCACCCGCTTCTCGACGGTGCGGACCGAGTCGAGATACTCCTCGAGCTTTCGCTCGTCGCTTTTACCCAACTCACGCCGCAGGGCGGCCGCCTGCGACGAAACGAGATCCAGAATGCTCGCCCGGCGCGGAAGTTTCTCGCGCCCGTGGGCGCCGACAAGTTCCGCGAAGATCGCGGACAGATCCTGGTCGGCCAGTACCGGCTCGCCCTGGCGGTCGAAGGAGATTGTCCGCCGACCGCCCGTGGCGCCGACTACCATGCTGGGCCAGCGGGTCTGCCGGCCGACGGCTTCGGCGATGTGCTGGTCGATCGAGATCGTGCTCTTCGTCACAGCACCCTTGCCAGCCGTGTAATTCGCGTTGGCTGTCAGCCACACGGCGAGTTCGCCGTGCCCCGGGATGGCCTTGTGTTGCAGGCCGGAGAACACGGTGAAGCGCTTGCGACAATCGGCCAGATTCTTCAGCGGCGGAGTGAGTTCATAGTCCTTGCCGGTCGTCGCTGGATGCCACTCCCACATATTCACACCGTTGGGCACGAACACGAACACGGCCCGCTTCGGGGCCTGTGCGGCTGGCGCGGCGTCCGCGAACGCTTCGAGCCACGGCAGTGCGAGGCAGACCCCACTCGCGGATAGGAACTGTCGCCGTGTTGTTCGTAGATGATTCATTTCGATTTATCGTTTCAGTGGGCAAGTAGCGGAGCAGCGCGAGCCGCTCGGTTTTGCGGTGTTATGAATAAGATGGAGACGGCGATCTGTTTGTTTGCCGGATTAGTGATCATGCTCCCGGTCACTCAGGCGAGCAACTCTGCCAAAACGCGGCGACTCTCGCCAAAGCCTTCCGCGGGCACGCCGATTCGTTCGGAGATGGTGCGCAGCAGGTCGGACATGCTCACGGCGTCGGGGCCGAGTTTGGGGCTGTCGAGGTGCTCGCGTTTGTCGTTCGGAACGTCCTTTCGCTGGCCGTTGAAGGCGATGTGCCGGCCGTGCGCAAAGCCCAGTCCCTCGCCGCCGGCCAACAGGATCGGCAGGTTGTGGTTGCGATGGGTCGCCGGCCACGACATCCCGCTGCCGTACAGGACGGTAGTGTGCCGAAGCATGTCATGCTCGCCTTCGCGAGTCGTCCGCAGTCGATCGAGGAAGCGGGCCAGGCGCTGGGTCCACCAGGCGTCGGCCTTGCTGATGTTCGCGAACTGCTTCGGCTTATCCTCGGGCCGGGCGTCGCCGCTGCTGTGACCTTCGTCGTGGACGTCAAAGCCGAGGTGCTTAAGCACACAACACTGGCTCGAACGGTACGCCGAGAACGCCACGACGCGCGTGCAGTCGATGCGGAGGGCTAGATAGATCAGCTCCAGCATCGTGTCGACAAAGTCCACGCCGTCGGGCGTGTTGTGCGGATCGGCCCGCAGGTTCAAGCGATCGTCCTGGATCGAATCCAGCCGGGACGAAGACTTCCAGGCGATGTCCGCTTGCACGCGTTTTTCCACCGCGCGAATCGACTCGACGTATTCGTCGAGTTTCCGCTCGTCACTCTTGCCCAGTTCGCGACGCAGGCTGGTTGCCTGATCCGCGACCAGGTCGAGGATACTGCCTCGTTGCGGCAACCGACCTTTCGGATCGGCGCCGACCAGCTCCGCGAAAATGGAAGCGAGGTCGAAGTCGGCCAGCACCGGTCGGCCTTCGGCATCGAACGAGCAGGTGTACTGACCGCCGTCGGCGCCGACGACCATGCTCGGCCAGCGCGTTTGTCGGCCCATCGCCCGCGCGATGTGCTGATCGATGGAGATCGTGTTCGGCGTGACGTAAATCTCTTTCTTGCTGGCGTAGTTGGGATTGCCCGTCAGCCACAGGGCGGCTTCCTGGTGCCCGCCTCCGGACCGGATGTGCTGCAGTCCGGAGAACGCCGTGAAGCGATCTCGCAGCCCGGCCAGATTCCGCATCGGCGGTGTCAGTTCGTAGTCCTTGCCGGTGGTCGCGGGATGCCACTCCCACATGTTCACGCCATTGGGAACGAACAGAAAAACGGCGCGGTTGGGCGGCTTCACAGCGTCATTCGCCGAGGCGAAACGTTCGAGCCATGGTAGTGCGAGGCAGACCCCACTCGCGGATAGGAACTGTCGCCGTGTTGTTCGTAGATGATTCATTTTATTTTTTCCCTTCGGTTGGCTGGCGTACCAGGATGAACAGGTTGTGGTTGCCGTCGGAACGAAGGCGCTCGCAGCGGGTTCGCTTGTCCTCGGTGCGGCGATCCGTTTCGTTGTAGGCGATGTAGAGCAGGTCATCGCCGTAGAAGGCCAGGAGGCTCGGGGTGCGGCCCATCAGGCCAGCGCCGCCACCGGCCCAGCTTTCCAACTGGAGGTCAATCGCACCGAGCGCCCCGACAGGTTCGGCAATTTGGTAAGTCCCCCAGAAACCGACCGGCGGCCGAACGAACTGACCTTTGGCGTCCAGTTCGTTGATTCGCTCCGCAGTGATTGAAAACGTTCGCTTCCCGGCGAGGCCCGGTCCCTTCAGGAAAGCGTCGTCGTAATGGGCGACCGCCTTCCAATCGCCCAGAATCCGTTTGGCATCGGCCGCCTTTTCGTGTTTTGATCGCGCTGGAACTGCTTGTCGGCGCAGCACCAGGTAGAGCGTTTCGGGGCCGCCGCCAAACTGGTTTGACAGATAGAAACCTTTGAAAGGCCCCGTCGTTTTCGGCGGGTCTGAAGTCAGAATCTTCACGTGTAAGAGCCCCGCCTCAGAGGTCGCCCAGAGGAGTCGCCGGTCGCCGGTCACTCTGCCCGAGAGCCTGGCTTCCGCTTCCTTGCCCGGTAGTGGCCTGTTCTTCTCGTCGACGCGCTGTTCCGCGAGCAACTTGCAGTTGGCGGTCAGCAAGGTTTCCGGCTGTTCTCCGGGTGAAGCCAGTGTGAGGCGATCCGCATCGATCTTCACCTTTCCGCCGATCAAGCCCGTATCCTCATCCGTGATGCCGAGGTTCGACGCTGGGACG
>Ga0194120_10006426_pt1 | contig 16630 bp, 13 predicted proteins | sample TA2MahCa65mmetaG_FD_148642 | JGI IMG/M metagenome (GOLD analysis project Ga0194120, IMG submission 148642) | Freshwater microbial communities from Lake Tanganyika, Tanzania - TA2015019 Mahale Deep Cast 65m | ecosystem: Environmental > Aquatic > Freshwater > Lake | place: Tanzania: Lake...
CCGAACTTGGTCGCCGACAGCTTGCCGGTCGGGTTGACTTTCAGTACCGCAAGATCGGATTTGGCGTCGCGCCCGACCACCTCGGCCTTGAGGCGGGCGCCGTCGTGGAAGATGACGGTGATTTCGTCCGCGTCCTGAATGACATGGTTATTGGTGGCGATGAAGCCCGCCTCGTCGACCACGAAGCCGGAGCCGAGTGACGTCGCGCGCCGTGGCCGCTGCTGTTGCTGGCCCTGGTTGCGTTCGAAGAATTCCTTGAAGAAATCCTCGAATGGCGAGCCGGGCGGCAATTGCGGCATTTCGAAGCCGCGTCCTTCGACGGTCTGGGTGGTGGAAATGTTCACCACCTTGGGCAGCAGTTCGCTCGCGAGGTCGGCGAAGCTGTCCGGCGCGGTGCGCGCCTGGGCGCCCGAAAGCGCGGTGAACGCGATCATGCCCGCCGTCAGTGCGACGAGGCGTGCGGCGCGGGGAACCGGGCGAACGGCATGGCCGCCGCGCCGGCTTGAAGATTCGAACAAGGTCATCATGGCAACATCCTGTCGGCCGGGGAAACCCAAGGCCCGCGACGCGCGGGTTTTCGACGGGGGCGTCGGCCGACGTGCACCCGGGATTTAGCCCGCCCCGAGGGGGCTTTCAAGTCGCCGGCGGGTCAACGCCGATCACCGCCGCGCGAGCCAGACCAAACCGACGCCCAAAACCGCCGCGGCCAGCCCGGTCGCGCGAATCGCGCTCGGCGGCAATTCGAGCGCGCGTGCCATCATCCGGCGCATCCCGTCCGGAAAAAGGGCGTAGAGGATTCCCTCGATGGCGATCGCCAGCCCCAGCGCGGCCACGAGGTCGATCATGCCGTGCCGCGCCGGAAAGGGTTCGGACCCTAGCGCTGGGGCCTGCGCGCGGGTTCGCCCGAGGCGCCGGCCGCGCCGCCGAAATAACGGAAAAACTCGGAATCGGGCGTGAGAATCATGGTCGTGCCGTCGGAGAGAGCGCCCTGGTAGGCCTCCAGCGTCCGGTAGAGCTCGAAAAACGCGGGGTCCTTGCCGAAGGCGCGGTTGAGGGTCTGGGTGCGGATGCCTTCCCCCTCGCCGCGCAAGGTCTGGGCGGTCCGCTCCGCGTCCGCGATGAGAATGGTGCGCTGGCGGTCGGCATCGGCCTGGATCTTGGCCTTCAGCTCTTCGCCCTCGGCGCGCAGTTGGGCGGCCTGGGCCACCCGCGAGGAGCGCATGCGGTTGTAGACCGCCTGGCTGGTCGCCTCGGGCAGGTCGGTGCGGCCGATGCGCACGTCCACCACCTCGACCCCGAATTCGGGCGCGACGCCCGCGACCGCGCCCTTGATCTTGTCCATCACCTCGGCGCGCTTGCCGGTCAGCATGTCCTGAAGATCGACCTTGGCGACCTCGGAACGGATCGCCGAGTTGAGCCGGCCGCCGAACACCTGGCGGAAATTGGCGAGCGTCACCGCGCGGCGGCGGAATTCGAGCGGATCGACGATGCGAAAGCGCGCGAAGGCGTCGACGTTGATCCGCTTCTGGTCCGAAAGAATTACTTCCTGCGCCGGCGGATCGAGATCGAGAATGCGGCGGTCGTAATAGGTGACGTCCTGGATGAACGGCAGTTTGACCTGGATTCCCGGCTCGCGCACCACGCGGATCGGATTGCCGAACTGCAGCACGATCGCCTGCTGCGTCTGGTGCACGACGAAAACCGCGCTGGAAGCGACGACGATCAACGTCGCCGCGACGATGCCGAGAATGACGAGGATCGGGCGGTTCATTTCGCGGCTCCCTCGCCGCCCGCGGCGGACGGCTCGCTGCGGCGGCGCAGTTCGGGTAATGGCAGGTACGGCACGACCCCGGCGCCGCCCTTGTCGATGATCACCTTTTCCGAATCCTTGAACACCTGCTGCATGCGCTCGAGGAACAGGCGCTTGCGCGTTACGTCCTTGTCCTCGAGATAGGCGTTGTAGACCGAAAGGAACCTATTGGCTTCGCCTTCCGCCTCGCGGACCAGCTTCTCCCTATAGGCGGTCGCGTCCTGGATCATGCGCTGCGCCTCGCCCTTGGCGCGGGGCAGGATGTCGTTGGCGTAAGCCGTCGCCTCGTTCTGCTTGCGCTCCTTGTCCTGGCGCGCGCGCTGCACGTCGTTAAAGGCGTCGATCACCTGCGCGGGCGGATCGACCTTCTGCAGCTTGACGTCGGCGATCGCGACTCCGGCGCCGTATTCGTCGAGAATATTTTGCAACAAGTCCCGGGTCCGGCCTTCCACTCTTGACGTCGGCGATCGCGACTCCGGCGCCGTATTCGTCGAGAATATTTTGCAACAAGTCCCGGGTCCGGCCTTCCACTTCCTGGCGCTTGACCGTCAATGCGTCCTCGAGCGTGGTCTGGCCGACGATTTCGCGCATGGAGCTTTCCGCCGCGATCTTGATCGTCGGTTCCGGGTCGCGGATGTTGAACAGGAAATCGGCCGCGCTCTTGATGCGCCACTGCACGACGAAGTCGATGTCGATGATGTTCTGGTCGCCGGTCAGCGTCAGGCCTTCCTGCGGCACGTCGCGGGCGCCGCCCTGCCCGCCGACGTCGGCCGAACCGCGAAAGCCGATATTGATCTGGTTGGTGCGCTCGACGTTGGGCGTGACGACCTGGCCGATCGGGCGCGGCAGCCAGTAGTTCAAGCCGGGCGTGGTGACGCGCAGGAATTTGCCGAACAGCAGCTCGACGCCGAGCTCGCCCGGTTGCACGCGATAGAATCCGCTCGCGAACCAAAGCGCGATGCCGGCGAGCACCGCAAGCCCGACTACGCGCCCGCCGCCGAAGCCGCCCGGCAGCGCGCGACGGAAACGATCCTGGCCGCGCCGCAGCAGTTCCTCAAGGTCCGGGGGCTCGGGCATGGAAGGCCCGCCGCCGCCGCGACCGCCCCAGGGGCCCTGGCCCCCGCCGTTACCGCCACCGCCGCCCCAAGGGCCGCCTTGATTTTTCCAGGCCATGTCGAAGTGATCCGTTCGCTTGCGCCGCCAACCGATTAAATGAGATGAATTCCCTATTCGCCCTTCGCCCACCGGGGGTTTTGCATTTGCCCCTTGTATTTCGTTCTTCTGATGTTAGTTGAAATGGGGCGTGTGCGGCGGTTCCGGGAGGGATTTATATAGGGCAATCGCTCCGGGCGCGCAACGTGGCCCAAGGCGTGGCGGAAATCTCCGCCTTATCCCGACCGACGGGGTCGGCGCAGGGCTTAGCCGCGAACACCAGCAGGAGTTGAGATCGAGGTCATGGCCGAAGTCACCGAACAGCAGATCATGGACGCGCTCAAGCGCGTCGTCGACGCCGAACGCGACGAGGACATCGTCACGCTGGGTATGGTCAAGGGCTTGCAGATCAAGGGCGGTCACGTCGCTTTCGCGATCGAGGTCGACGCCGCGCGCGGCGCCAAGATGGAACCTTTGCGCAAGCAGGCGGAGAAGGTCGTCCACGGCCTGCCCGGCGTCATGTCGGCGACCGTGGTGCTGACTGCCGAGCGTAAAGGCGGCAACGGCGGACAGACGGCACAAGGCCATGGGCACGCCCACGGCCACGCTCATGGGCATGGGCATGGCCAAGCGCAACCGGCGATGTTACCGGGCGTGCGTTCGATCATCGCGGTCGCTTCGGGCAAGGGCGGCGTCGGCAAGTCCACCGTTGCGGTCAACCTCGCGCTCGCGCTCGCGGCCATCGGCCGCAAGGTGGGCATTCTCGATTCCGACATCTACGGTCCCTCGATGCCGCGCATGATGGGCATCGTCGGCCAGCCGTCCTCGCGCGACGGCAAGACCCTCGACGCCATGGAGAACTTCGGCGTCAAGTGCATGTCGATCGGCTTCATGGTCGACGAGGAAAGCCCGATCATCTGGCGCGGGCCGATGGTCCAATCGGCGATCGAACAGATGATGCGCGACGTCAACTGGGGCGAGCTCGACGTGCTGGTGGTCGACATGCCGCCCGGCACCGGCGACGCCCAGCTGACCATGGCCCAAAAAGTACCGCTGACCGGCGCGGTGATCGTGTCGACGCCGCAGGACATCGCGCTCTTGGATGCGCGCAAGGGCCTCAACATGTTCCGCAAGGTGGACGTGCCGGTGCTCGGCATCGTCGAGAACATGAGCTACTTCTCGTGCCCCAAGTGCGGGCACCGCACCGAAATCTTCAGCCACGGCGGCGCGCACAAGGAAGCCGACCGGCTCGGCGTCGATTTCCTGGGGGAAATTCCGCTCGACATCGTGATCCGGGAAACCTCCGACGGCGGCCAGCCGATCGTGGTGGCGAAACCCGACAGCGCGCACGCCAAGGCCTTCGTCGCCATCGCCACCAAGGTCTGGGGCAAGATCGAGCGCCTGACCGGCGCGGGCGCCGAGACCGGCGGCCCGCGCATCGTGGTGCAGTAAGGGCTTACTCTTCCCGCCCCAACGCGGCCATCAGCTCGCGCCATTCGCGCTTGGAAAGCCCGCTCGTTTCCTGGGTTACTTTCTGCCCGGCGAGCAGGCGCTTGACCACGTCGAGACCCTTGGCCGACAGGTGCGTGCCGCCCATGCGGTATTGCATGAACGCCTCGAACGTCACCGGCAGCCAGCGCCGGAGCGTGTCCAGCATCGCCTCGGCGTAGGCCCGGATTTCGTACTGGGCGTGTTCGTCGGCGCGCAAACTGAGAAAATGCATGAGATTGTGAAGGTCGGTCTTCCAATACCACTGCGTATACGTGGCGAGGGTGAGGTTCATGCGCGCGAGCTCGCGCGCCAAGCCCTTGCGCGCGGGATCGCGCGGTTGGCCGTCCGTTCCCTCGTTCAGCATTTCCTCGTAGGAGGCGTAGGTCTGTTCCGCGTCGCGGCGCAGAAGCTCGAACACGCGCTTCGCTTCGGCGCCCTCCAGCACCTCGCCCCGTCCCTGGCGGTTGACCTGCGATTGCGCCGCCAGATACTCGGGCGACGGGACGTAGTATTCCTTGTCGAGGATCGAATAGCGCGCCGAGTATTCGTTGACGTTGGCGGTGCGATGGCGAATCCACTGCCGGGCGACGAAGATCGGCAGTTTGACATGATATTTGATCTCGCACATCTCGAACGGCGTGGTGTGCCGGTGGCGCATGAGGTAGGCGATCAGCCCGGCATCGTCCTGGGCGCGCTTGGTGCCGCGCCCGTAGGATACCCGCGCCGCCTGCACGATCGCCCCGTCGTCGCCCATGTAGTCGATGACGCGGATGAAGCCGTGGTCGAGCACCGGGATCGGCCGGTAGAGAATTTCCTCGAGCGCCGGCGCGCACGCGCGCAACGTTTCGCGCCGTTCGCCGCGCGCGGATTCGATTTCGGCCAGCTGGTCCTTGCTGAGAGTCATGGCGTCGATCGGCACTCTATCGTCGCGCCTTCCTCCGGCCAAGCCCGGGGCCCTTAACCGCGATCAATCGCCGGCCCGGACGAGACGGTTATGATCGCCCGTTCATCCATGAGCGAGAATCGCATGAACCCCGCGCCCGGAATCGGCCACAACGTCGGCGACGCGATCGTCCGGATCGAGGTTCGCCTGTTCAACAGCCTCGCCCGCCAACAGCTAGGCGGCGCCGGGGTCGCGCTCGAACTGCCGGCGGGAAGCGTGCTCGGCGACGTCATCCGCCGTCTCGATCTCCGGCCCGAGGCGGTCTATCTCGCGCTTTGCAACGGCCGTGACGTGTCCCCGGGCCTGGTCGGGCGTGGCCCCAACCTCGATCACGCGGTCGAGGACGGCGACGTGCTCGCGCTCTCGGGCCCGGTACCTTACAGCTGGGGCTACGGCGCGCCGGTGGTTTGACAGCGGGGTTTTTCGACCCCGGCTTGCCGCTCGGGGCGCCGCGGGCCTATATTTTTGGGGCCGGGCAACCGGCTATGGCGATAAATGTTCTGTGGAATAGGCGTGACGGACCCGGGGGCAGTACCCGGCGCCTCCACCAATTCCCGCTCCGGGACGCGGGTTCCGGGGCGGGCCTCGCGGGGGCGAACCAGGCTCGACGTGCGCGGTAAAGGCAGGACTTTCGCTCGGTATGGTTCCGCCGTAACGGGCCATCGACAAATGCCAACGACAACGTTGCATTTGCTGCTGCCGCCTAAACAGCGGTAACGGGGTTCGGGGGGCACCTGGCAACAGAAGCCCCCCACTCGCCCGCCGAAGACCGAAAGCACGACCCAGAGCCCCGCGCCAGAACCGACCCATGACCGACGACCCCCTTCGCTACGACCTCTGGATCGAGGACGCCTTCCGCTCCGTCGTGCGCCGGGCATTGGAACACACCGCGAAGCAGGGCCTTCCCGGCGACCATCACTTCTACATTACGTTCCGCACCGAAGCGCCCGGCGTACGCATGCCCGCCTACCTCAAGGCGCAGCACCCGCTGGAAATGACCATCGTGCTGCAATTCCAGTTCGACGGCCTTACGGTCGGCGACGACGGCTTTTCGGTCGCTCTCGGCTTCAAGGGCCGGCGCGAGACCCTTCACATTCCCTTTGCCGCCGTTTCTTCCTTCGCCGATCCCTCGGTCAATTTCGGGCTCCAGTTCAAGATCACCGCCCAGGGCGAGGTGCACGCCGACGCCAGCGGCGACGCGCCGCGGCCGAAAGCGACGCCGCGCAACGACGCCGCCGCCGCGCCGAAAGCCGCGCCCGGCGACACACCGAGGGAAGCTGCCCCCGCCGACAAGCCGGCGGCGAAGGATGGCGGCCAGGTCATCGCCCTCGATTCCTTCCGCAAGAAGTAGAAATCAACGCGCGCCTTTCCCCGCCGGATTCTCCCTACCCTCCGAGGACCCTTCATGAGCCCCTTCGAGCACCACGAATTGTTTCCGCTGGATGCCGACCCGACGCCCTATCGCCGCGTGACCGGCGATCACGTCGCCCAAGGCACGTTCGACGGCCGCCCGGTGTTGAAGGTGAACCCGGGCGCGTTGACCCTGCTCGCCCGCCAGGCGTTTCACGACATCGCCCACCTTCTGCGCCCGGCGCATCTAGCGCAACTCCGCGCCATCCTCGACGACGCGGAAGCTTCGCCCAACGACAAGTTCGTCGCGCTTGAATTCCTCAAGAACGCCAACATCGCCGCCGGCGGCGTGCTGCCCATGTGCCAGGATACCGGCACCGCCATTGTCATGGCCAAGAAGGGCCAGCAGGTGTGGACCGGCGGCGGCGACGAAGCGGCGCTGGCGGAAGGCGCGATGCGCGCCTACACCGAGGATAATCTGCGCTACAGCCAGTTGGCGCCGCTCGACATGTACAAGGAAGTCAACACCGGCACCAACCTGCCGGCGCAGATCGATATCTACGCCGACGACGGCGACGAATACCATTTCCTGTTCGTGGCCAAGGGCGGCGGCTCGGCCAACAAGACTTTCCTGTTCCAGGAAACCAAGGCGCTGCTCAATCCGGCGTCGCTGATGAAGTTCCTGGACGAAAAGTTGCGCACGCTCGGCACCGCCGCCTGCCCGCCCTACCACCTCGCCGTGGTCATCGGCGGCACGTCGGCCGAGATGAACCTCAAGACCGTCAAGCTGGCCTCATGCCACTATCTCGACGGGCTGCCGACCTCGGGCGACGAGCACGGCCGCGCGTTCCGCGACGTCGCAACCGAAGCCCAGGTGCTGGAGCTGACCCGCCGCCTCGGCATCGGCGCCCAGTTCGGCGGCAAGTATTTTTGCCACGACGTGCGCGTCGTGCGCCTGCCGCGCCACGGCGCCTCGTGCCCGGTCGGGATCGGCGTGTCGTGTTCCGCCGACCGCCAGATTCTCGGCAAGATCACCCGAGACGGCGTATTCCTGGAACAACTGGAAACCGAGCCCGCCAAGTACCTGCCAGAGATTTCCGAGAAGGATTCGGCGGGGCCGGTGGCGCGCATCGACCTCGGCCGGCCGATGCCCGAGATTCTCGCCCAACTGAGCAAGCTTCCAATCCGCACCCGCGTCAGCCTAACCGGCACCCTGATCGTCGCCCGCGACATCGCGCATGCCAAGCTGAAGGAGCGCCTCGACCGCGGCGAGGGCCTGCCCCAGTACTTCAAGGATCATCCGGTCTATTACGCCGGCCCGGCCAAGACGCCGAAGGGCTACGCCTCGGGTTCGTTCGGGCCAACCACCGCGGGGCGGATGGATTCCTATGTCGATCTCTTCCAGAAGGCGGGCGGCTCGATGGTTATGCTCGCCAAGGGCAACCGCTCGCCCGCCGTGCGCGACGCCTGCAAGAAGAATGGGGGCTTTTATCTCAGCTCCATCGGCGGCGCGGCCGCGATCCTTGCCGAGAACTGCATCAAGAAGGTCGAGGTGGTCGAATACCCGGAGCTCGGCATGGAAGCCATCTGGCGGATCGAGGTGGTCGACTTCCCGGCTTTCATCGTCATCGACGACAAGGGCAACGATTTCTTCGCCCAATTCGGCATGACCAAGCCCGAAGCCAACGGCTGAACTCGCCCCCATGCGATTGTGGCGGCTTTGTGGCGACCTTTCACGCGGTTGTGTTTCCGTCTCGCGGCCGCGAACCTCTATTCTTTGAGCCGATCTCCGCCGGAGGGGTTCCGGCCGGATGACAAACGTCCAAACACGGGAGATTTCCCATCATGCTGAAGCGTACTCTGCTCGCCGCGGCGGCCGCGGTCCTGATCGCCTCGCCCGCCTTCGCCGGGTCCTGCCCGAAGCTCATGAAAGCCTACGACGACGCGGCAAAGGCGAATGCGTCCAAGGTCACCGCCGAATCGACCAAGTTGCGCGCCGACGGCGAAGCCGACCACAAGGCCGGCAAGCATGCCGATTCCGAGGCCAAGCTCAAGAAAGCCATGGGTATCGTCGGCGCCAAGATGTAATTCCGGCGTCGATTTCCGGAATAAAGCGCCCGTCTCGCGCCTCGCGCGGGGCGGGCGTTTCGTTTTAGTCTCCTTCCATGAAGACACCGGCAGGATCGCCACCGACGCGCATTCGCAAGCGCTCGGTCCGCATCAAGGGCCATGACACCAGCGTGTCGCTCGAGGGCGCGTTCTGGGACGCCCTCGGCGAAATCGCCGAAGCGCGCGGCCTATCGCTCAACGCGCTCGTCGCCACCGTCGACCGCGAGCGCGCGGGCAACCTTTCCAGCGCCCTCCGCCTCTTCGTGCTCGAACAGATGCGCCGACGGAACGTCTAACGCAAAATTCCGCGCAGTAGGTCCTGCGGGCGCAGCGGTTTTTGCTGCTGCTGTTGCGGTGGCTGTTGTTGCTGTTGTTGCTGCTGCTGTTGCTGCGGCTGTTGCTGGGACGGCGGTTGGCCGCCGATGATTCCTTGCAGCACCTCGCCGACGCCGGGTTTCTTGAGCAGCCGGTCGGCACCCGGAATCGGCAAGCCGCCCGGAAGCTTGCTGGTATCGAGCCGGACCGTCGGCGCATCGAGCGAGCCGACCACGGAAAACGGCACCGGCTGGGCGGCGCGTCCGCTCTTGTCGAGAATCTGCGTGAGCACGTTCTGCGCCAACTGGATTTCGCCGGCGACGTCGATCTGCCAGCGCGGCAAATCGATTCCGCCGCGCGCCGCGCCGTTGCCGAAGCCCGATATCAGTCTCAAGTCGCTCGAACGCGCGATGCCGCGATCGATCGCGAACGTGCCGGTCACGTCCGCCTGGCCGCCGCCCGCACGTCCCGCCAACATGCCGCCGAGATCGCCGACCGCCTTGACCAGATCGAGCGCTCCGGCGAGCGCGGACCCCTTCGCGCCGCCCTTGACGTCGAGACCGGTGAGCGCGACCGAACCCGACCCGCCGAGCGAGCCGACCATCGCCGCGACGCTGCCGCCCGCCGCCGTCAGTTTCGCATCCAAGGCGATGCGGCCCGAAGCCGACGTTTCGCCAGTGAACGCGCGCACCGCGCTCGCGACATCGCCGCCCTTGAGCGCAAACGACGCATCGATCCGGGGTGCGGTTGCGTTCTTGGCGTCGACACCGAGCGCGCCCTGGAAGTCACCGCCGAACAACCGGCCCGTCAAACGCTCGGTCCTGAGCGCTCCCGCATCGAGCCGGGCGGCGATGTCCGCGTCTTCCAACCGATAGCGGTCGTGAACGAGGGCGCGCGCCTTCAGCTTCACGTCGGCGTCGAACGTCTTGAGCGCCGCGAGATCGAGCGGTTCGGTCGACCACTGGCCGCGTGCGGGGGCGGACGGCGGCGCCGGGCGCGCGGGCGTGCCCTGCCGCGCCTGGGCAAGGATGAAACCTCCGGTACGTGCGTCGCGCCATAGGGGTTCAGACGGCAATGAAGCCGATTTCTTCACCGGCAGAAACGGATCGACGACCAGATCGCCCACCGTCAGGTCCGCGACCAGGCGTGGGCGCGCGCCGCCGGTCGCCAGCTTGACCGTACCAGCGAGCGCGGCGGGTCCCGCGCTCGCCTTCAAGTCGGTCACGTCGATGGCATCCGAACCGGTCTTGAGGCGACCGGAAGCGGCGAGCGGGCCGATCTTGCCCGAAGGCCTCCAGGCGACGCCGAGCGCACCGGCCAGCTTGGCCGGATCGTCGTGATGGATGCTGGCCGCCCCCTCCAGGCCGAACGTCGGCACCGCCAGCGCCTTGCCGGCGAAGGTCGCGGTCCCACCGGCGGCGGTCACCTTGGCGTCGATTTGCGGCGCGAGAAAATTCCCGTTGATCTTGCCGTTGGCCGTGACTGCGCCGAGTCCGCGCGCCATCTCGGGCGGATCCAGCCCAAGCGCACGGGCGACGCGGGCGACATCGGGGACACGGACATCGAATTGCAGATCGCGCGCCAGCGGAAGGTCCAGCACGCCGTCGACGCGGCCCGAAACCGCGAATGCCGCGCCGCCCAAATCGGCGACGGCGAGACGGCGAACTTCCAGCGTGCGGTTGCGCACCGATAGATCGACGACGGCATCGCGCGCGCTCAAACCGCGCGCGGTCGCGGCCTTGACCGCCAGTTTCACGTCGGCTTCGAAATCGGGCAGGCCCTGAAGGCCGGCCGCCCGGGTCGCTGCCGCCGCCGCCGATGATTCGGGAATCTCCCTGGGCGCGGCGCCGGCGGGCGCGCGCGCGACCGGCGCGACGGGGGCGGCCTTGGGCGCGGTGGGAGGCCCGGGCGGAAAATAAGAATCGATGTTGATCCGATCGAGTACAAGGTCGACGCCGAACGCGGGTTTCTTCCCGAGTGTAGCGCCCGCCATTCCGGTCAGGCGCGAGCCATCGAGCGCAAGGTCGAGACCGCTGACCCGCACGCTGGCGGGCGTCGCCGCGATTTTTCCCGTGAATTTGAGGCCGCGCAGCCGGTCAGCCGGGACCTCGGGCGGCGGCACATCGAGCCATTTCAACAGGCCGCGTAGATCGCCGACCGTCACGTCCGCCTGTCCATCGAATTTGGGCTGACCGCCGGGAGCGGTGACGAAACCGAACAGGGCGACATCCGAACCGCCGGGAAGTTGGGCCGACGCTTGACTGAGGGTGATTTCGCCGTCGACCAGTTCCGCCTTGAGCCGGGCTTGCCCGATCAGACCGCCGCGTAACGTGATGGCGTCGACCGCAAGCGCGAGCGAGCCGCCCATCCCCTTCGGAATGTCGAAGCGCGCGGGCGCGGCGGCAGTCGTCGCAGCGGGCGCGGGCGGCGGAGGAATCGCCACCGAGCGTCCCGACTTCGCCTTGCCGTCCGGGGCCGGCGAGGCGGCGAGAGCGGGCGCGGATGCGGGTGGCGGCGCGGTCGCCGCCAGAAAGCGATCGAGATCAAGGCGATTGATGGAAACCTGAGCGGCAGCGTTGAAACCGCCCTGCAGCCGGACGGCAACCGCGCCCGTGCCACGGCTGTCGCCGAGCCGAATTTCGAGATCCTTGATTTCGGCCAGCGCGGTCGAAGTCGCGAGAGTACCCTCAAGCGAAAAAGGCTGCGCCACTGCCGCCGCCGCTGGTCCTTGCGCGAGTTGCGCGACGGTAGCGGCAAGATTATCGCCGTCGAGCTTGATCTTGCCGCGATAGCGCGGCGTCTGATGGATGTCGGAAACGGTGCCGGTCGATTGGAATTTCGCCCCAGCCGCGCCGAGACTGAGGTTGACCGGAATGGCGCGATCGTCGGCGATCCGACCGATGCCGGCGACGTAGGAGAACGCAAGGCCGCGCGCCTTGAACGATCCGGCGCTTTCGAACGGCCCCTCGAGGGAAACCGCCGTGACGCGCGCGGCGATTGCCTCGATCCGCTCTTCGACGCCGCCCGCCGCGTCGCGATAGACGACGGCGCCGTTTTCAACAACGAAACTGTCGAGGCGCACGGACGGCGCCGAACTCGCCGTTGGGCCCGCCGCCGGGCTCGGCGCCCGTCCCGCCGGAGCCGTCGGCGCCGGCGGCGCGGCGGATGCGAAATCCCACGTTCGTTTGCCGTCGGCCAGAATCTCCAACGCGACCACGGGTTCGACCAGACGCACCGATTCGACCTCGACCCGCCCCGACAATAGCGGCGCGAGCGCGACGCGAACCTCGAGCGTCTTGAGACGGATCAATTGGGAATCCTTCGCCCCGGGCAGACTCGCAAGCGCGACATCGGCGACGCGCAGCGCGGGCGCCGGCAGCAGCGTCAGCCGGATATCGCCCTTGAGAGTCACGTCGCGCCCAGTCATCGCGCGGGCCCGAGAGGCGATTTCGGTCTTGTACTCGTTCCAGTCGATCAAGCCGGGAACGATCAAGACCGCGCCGACGAGCGCGACGACCAGAACCGCAATGGCGGAAAGCAGCTTCTTCATATACGGGAACGGCATTCCTGGGGACGCGCGATTGTATAGGCGTATCGCTCGCGGATCAAAGGGTAGGGACACTATACATCGATCGCGCTTGACCTGGAGCAATTTGCCCTTGATCGCCATTTTCTATTATTAAGCCCGGCGAAACGACATGCGCGACCAAGACACCAATCCGCACCAACCGCCCCTTTCCTGGCACGCCGAGGGACCGGGGACGGTATTGGCGCGTCTGGGCGGCTCCGAGGAAAGCGGTCTTTCCGCCGCCGAAGCCGCGCGGCGGCTGGCGCAGCACGGTCCCAACCAGTTGCCGCCGCCGGAGCGGCGGGGCCCCGTCGTCCGCTTCCTGCTGCAGTTTCACAATCCGTTGATCTACGTGCTGCTCGCCGCGGCGGCCGTCACCTATGCGCTGGAGGATTATATCGACGCCACCGTGATCATGGCTGTGGTGATCATCAACGCCATCATCGGCTTCGTGCAGGAAGGCAAGGCCGAGCGGGCGCTGGAGGCGGTGCGCGCCATGCTGGCCAGCCGCGCCAACGTGGTGCGCCAGGGCGAACGGCGCGACATCGACGCGCGCGAGGTGGTGCCGGGCGACATCGTGCTGCTCGAATCCGGCGCGCGCGTGCCGGCGGATTTGCGCTTGCTGCGCGCCAAGAACTTGCAGATCGACGAATCGGCACTCACCGGCGAATCCGCGCCGGTCGCCAAGGGCGTGGGGGCGGTGGACGAGACCGCCGAACTCGCGGACCGCGTTTCGATGGCCTATTCCGGCACCCTCGTCACCTTCGGCCAAGCGCGCGGCATAGTGGTGGCGACCGGTCCGGCGACCGAAATCGGCCGTATCGGCGCACTGGTGGCGGGCGTCGAATCCCTGGCGACGCCGCTCACCCGGCGCCTCGATCAGTTCGCCCGCCAGATCACCTTGTTCATCCTAGCCGTGAGTCTGATTACGTTTCTTTACGGTCATTACATCGCCGGCATGCCGGTGCTAGACATCTTTCTCGCCGTGGTCAGTCTTGCAGTTGCAGCGATCCCCGAGGGATTGCCCGCCATCGTCACCATCACACTCGCCATCGGCACCCGTGTCATGGCGCAACAACGGACCATCGTCCGTCGCCTGCCGGCGGTGGAAACGCTCGGATCGGTCTCGGTTATCTGCTCCGACAAGACCGGCACGCTGACCCGCAACGAAATGACCGCGGTGCGCGTGTTCCTGCCCGGCCGCACGGTCGAGGTCAGCGGCGCCGGCTACGCGCCCAACGGCGGTTTCCATCTCGCCAACGGAATCCTCGATCCGCAAAAGGATGAGACACTGTTGGCGCTCGCCCGCTGCGCGCTCCTCTGCAACGACGCGCGGTTGCGCCGCGACGAAACCGCCGGCTGGATGCTCGCCGGCGATCCGACCGAGGGCGCCTTGCTGACGCTCGCGCTCAAGGCGGGATTGGAGTTGCGCGCGGAAACCGTCGCCATGCCGAGGCTGGACGAAATTCCGTTCGAATCCGAACACCGGTTCATGGCCACCCTGCACCACGACCACGCGGGTCGCTCCTTCGTTCTGCTCAAGGGCGCGCCGGAGCGAGTCCTCGACCTGTGCGTGCGGGATTTTCTGGGGTGCGACCTCGACCGCGCCGTGTGGGAAGCGCGCGTCGATGAAGCCGCACGCGACGGGCAACGCGTGCTGGCGCTCGCCCGCGCCGACATGCCGGCCGGTACCGCGAGCCTATCCATGGCCGATATCGCCCCCCGCTTCGCGCTGCTCGGGCTGGTCGGCATTATGGACCCGCCGCGACCCGAGGCGATCGCGGCCGTGGCCGACTGCCGAAGCGCGGGCATTCGCGTCAAGATGATCACCGGCGATCACGCCGTCACGGCCGCCGCCATCGGCCGGGAACTCGGTTTGGCCGCCGATCGCCCGCTCACCGGCCGGGAGGTGGAGGCTCTCGACGATGCCCAGCTTCAGCGTCGGGTTCGCGAAACCGACGTGATCGCGCGGGCGAGTCCCGAACACAAACTGCGTCTGGTCGCCGCCCTGCAGGCCGAGGGCCAATTCACGGCCATGACCGGCGATGGCGTCAACGACGCACCCGCGCTGAAGGCAGCCGACATCGGCGTCGCCATGGGCCAGAAAGGCACCGACGCCGCCAAGGAAGCCGCCGACCTGGTGCTGACCGACGACAATTTCGCGACCATCGCCGAGGCGGTGCGCGAGGGCCGCCGGATCTTCGACAACATCAAGAAATCGCTCCTCTTCATCCTGCCCACCAACGGCGGGCAATGCGGCGTCATTCTGATCGCGGTCTTCGCCGGCATGGCGCTGCCCGTCACCCCCGGCCAGATTCTTTGGGTCAACACGGTGACCACGGTGACGCTGGCGCTGGCGTTGGCGTTCGAGCCGGCGGAAGCCGGGGTCATGCACCGCCCGCCCCGGCCGCCGGCCGAGCCGCTTATTACCCGGGTGTTGTTCGCGCGCATCGTCTTCGTCGGCGTGCTGATGACGGCGTTGACGTTCGCCGTTTTTTACTGGGAACTGGCGCGTGGGCATGCGCTGGAGACCGCGCGCACCGCCGCAGTCAACATGCTGGTGTTCTGCGAACTGGTCTATCTGTTCACCACGCGCAGTTTCTCCGCTCCGGCATTGAATTCCGGCATGATGTACGGCAATCCGGCCGCCTTCTGGTCGAGCTCGATTTTGATCGTCCTGCAGATTCTCTTTACCTATGTTCCCCCGTTGCAGCAGGCCTTTCAGACCACCGCGCTCGACGCGCGGTCGTGGCTGTCGATCGCCGCTCTCGCGACGGTGATGTTCTTCACGGTCGAGGCGGAAAAATGGCTGCTGCGCCGGCTCGGCGTTTTGCACATGTAACGCGCGACGCGGGCGTCACGGCCGCACGACAATCGCGCGGAAATCGTTGACGTTGGTGAGCGTCGGCCCGGTCACCACCAGATCGCCGAGCCCGGCAAAGAGGGTGTAGGCGTCGTTGTCGGCAAGCCGGGCCTTGGCGTCCATATTTTTTGCGGCGGCGCGGACCAGCGTCGAGGGGTCGATCATCGCGCCGGCGTTGTCCTCGCTGCCGTCGATGCCGTCGGTGTCGCCAGCGATGGCGGAAATGCCGTCCTCGCCCTGCAGCGCGAGCGCGAGCGCGAGCAGAAATTCCGCGTTGCGTCCGCCCCGTCCCCGGCCGCGCACGGTGACCGTGGTTTCGCCGCCCGACAGCAGCACCACCGGCGGCGGGGCGGGGTGGCCGTGGCGGCGGGCTGAACGCGCGATCCCGGCCATCACCGTCGCGACCTCGCGCGCCTCGCCCTCGATCGCGTCGCCGAGGATGACCGGCGCGACGCCGGCCGCGCGCGCGGTTTCGGCCGCAGCTTCGAGGCTGGCAAGCGGCCGGGCGATCAGGCGCGTTTCGGTGTTGGCGAGGCGGGGGTCGCCCGGCTTCGGCGTCTCATCGCCAGCGGCTTCGAACCGCCGCCGCACCGCCTCCGGCGGCTCGATGCCGTACTTGGCGAACACGGCGCGAGCGTCGGCGAAGGTGGTCGGATCGGGAACCGTCGGCCCGGACGCGATGGTCGCCGGATCGTCGCCGGGAACGTCGGAAATCAGCAGCGTCACGACCCGCGCCGGCGCGGCCGCCGCCGCGAGCCTGCCGCCCTTGATTGCCGAGAGGTGCTTGCGCACGCAGTTCATTTCCGAAATCGTCGCGCCGCAGGCGAGCAGCGCGCGGTTGACCGCCTGCTTGTCCTCTAGGCTCACGCCCTCGGCCGGCAGCGCGAGCAGCGCCGAGCCGCCGCCCGAAATCAGGCACAGCACCAGATCGTCGGGCCGCGCGGTCCGGGCGAGGTCGAGAATCCGCCTTGCCGTTTCGCGCCCCTTGGCGTCGGGCACCGGGTGCGCGGCCTCGACGACCTCGATCCT
>Ga0194120_10006427_pt1 | contig 16630 bp, 21 predicted proteins | sample TA2MahCa65mmetaG_FD_148642 | JGI IMG/M metagenome (GOLD analysis project Ga0194120, IMG submission 148642) | Freshwater microbial communities from Lake Tanganyika, Tanzania - TA2015019 Mahale Deep Cast 65m | ecosystem: Environmental > Aquatic > Freshwater > Lake | place: Tanzania: Lake...
GCGGGCCACGCCTCGTTGGTGAGCTTTGGCGTTCCGATGAGGTCGGTGAGGGGCGTGCCGGAGACCTTCGCGGTGCTCGCGAACACGGCCATCATCTCGCCGTGGCCGCCGTAGGTGCGGCAGCCGGTGACGTCGTCCTGCGGGATCTTGAAGTGCTGCGCGAGCGCGGTCTGCAGGCGCGTGCTGTCGAGCGCGGCGAGCGTCGTCACGCGTCCCGCCGGCAGGCCCGAGTGCACCTGCGCGACGAGGCCCGTCACGTCGGCCGGATTGAAGATGATGACGGCGAGCTTCACGTCGGGGCAGTGCGTGCGGATGTCCTTGCCGAGCTGTGCGGCGATCTCGGCGTTGCCCTTCAGGAGGTCCTCGCGCGTCATCCCTTCCTTGCGCGGCGCGCCGCCCGACGAGATGACGTACGAAGCGCCCTTCAGCGCCTCGCCGATGTCGGTCGTGAAGGTGACGCGCGCTCCCGGGAACGCGCAGTGGTAGATCTCCTCCGCCGCGCCCTCGTTCCCCTTCTCGAAGGGGTCGTACATCACGACGTTCGGCGTGAGACCGACGGTCAGAGCCGACTGCACCATGTTCGAGCCGATCGCACCGGCCGAGCCGAGGATGGCGAGCTTGTCCTGTGTCAAATGGCTCATCGCGTCTTCTTCCTTCCGTTGCGCGTGGAGAAGGCGAGGAGTCTACCGCATCGATCCCGATGTGCCAGTCGGAGTCAGCTCGCCCTCCGGATCCAGCCGAGAAGCGCCGCGCGCATGGCCTGATGCAGATTGAGGGACTTCGCGTGCGCAGCGCGCTCCAGCTCCTTCCAGAGCGCCTCCGGCAGACGGACGGATCGTACGACGGTCGTCCGTCGCTTCCCTTTGCCAGGACGACCGCGACGGAGAAGGACCGCGTCCTGGGCGAGCTGCGGCATCTCCCACAGCGCGGAGAGAGAAGGGCCGCCGGCCTCGTCGGCACCGGCGAAGGCGTTCCGCCGGACGGGCCCGAAGCGGGAGAAGTCGACGGGCCCGTCCAGCGGATCAGTCGTTCTCGTAGCGCGCTTTTTCATGCTTGGTCGCCTTTCGTGCGCTCATGATGCGAATCGCGTCCACGTCGACCTCGGCGTAGACGACGTAGAGAATCCGCTGCCGCCGCGAGTATCCGATCAGGATGAAGCGATCGTCGTGGAGCCCGTCCGGATAGTAGCCAGCCAGCGGATCGTCGAAGGCCGAGGAAGCCTCGTCGAACGAGACGCCATGCTTTCTCAGATTGGCGGCAGCCTTCCTCGCGTTCCAAGCGAAGCGCACGGGATAAATGTACTACAATTAACCCCATGCGACCAAGGGCCGGTTTCCTAACGCCGGCGATGTTGACGTGGAGCAGGGAGGGCGAAAGCCATGGCAGCACAGCGGCCGGAGGATTGGCCGGACGAGCTCACGCTACGCGGCGAACGACTTCCGCAGCGCTTCGAGCTCCGCGACGTCGCTTCGTCCGTACAGAGCGAGCTCCGCGAGGATCCGCCCGGTCAGCGGCGCGAACTTGAACGCGTGGCCCGAGCACGCGGCGCCGACGATGATCCGCGGCTCGCCCGGTAGGGCGTCGATCACGAAATCCTCGGTCGGGGTGTTCGTGTAGAAGCACGACTCCGCGCCGGCGAGACGCTCGACGGGCACGGAGAGCTCGCGGTCGAGGAACGCGCGGAGGTCGGCGAGGGCGTGCTCGTCGGGCGCAATCCGCGCTGCGTCGGGATCGTCCGAGACGGCCGAGACGGCCGAGGTCACGTGGCGCGCGGCCTTGACGCCCGCCCGTCCGAACTGCGGCAACCCATAGTAGAAGTCGTTCGCGTCGCGCCCGAGGTAGCACCAGAGCGGAAACCGTCCGAGGCTCCCCGTCGCTTCGCCGCCCTCGAGCGCGAAGTAGCCGATCGTCTGTCGCGCGCCGGAGAAGCGGGACGCGATCGTGGGGAGGAGCTTCGCGATCCACGGGCCAGCCGCGACGATGACACGTCCCGTCTCCAGCGTCCCCCGGTCGGTGACGACGTCGATCCGCTCGGTGCGCGGTTCGATCGCGAGAACGCGCGTGTCCTCGCGCACGTCGACGCCGGCTTCGCGACAGAGCCTCGCGAGCGACGAGAGCGTCTCGACCGCAGCGATCAGGGCGGACGTGCCATCGACGAGCACGTCCGCGGCGCCGTCGAAACGGAACGCGGGCGCTCTCCGCCGCGCTTCGGCGGGCGACACCGCGTCGATCGGCGCTCCGGCGTCCCGCACCGCGCGCGCGTAGCTGTCGATCGCGCCTCCGGGCGGACCGAAGAAGACCGCAGGCGCCGGGTGAAGGAGGGTCCGTCCCGCGGCTCGCTCGAGGCGCGGCCACTCCTCGTCCCGCGCGCGCGTCGCGAGTCGCACGTAGCGCGCATCGGGATAGACGCAGCGGAAGATTCGCGACGCCCCGTGCGAGCTGCCGAGGTCGTGACCGATGCGGAATTGCTCGACGAGGGCGGAGCGGCGCGCTCCGAGCCGCGCGGTGTGCCAGGCCGCGGCGAGGCCGTTCACGCCGGCTCCGATCACGACCACGTCGAACGCGTTGCCTCCGGGATCCTTCGCCATGAGCCTTCTCCCGCTGAAGCGGATCGACTCGATATATCAATCCCGGCCTCGAGCGACGCTCCCCGGAGTCCGGTCGCTCCACGGACGAGGAAATCTCGCGTCCAGCGTCTCGTCGATTGGTGGCGCGCCGGTTGCCATGCCTCCGCTCGAACGCCGCGTGCGGCGTCGCGGGATCGGATCTCCCGATCCTGCACTCCCGGGAAGCCGGGCAAGGAGGAGCGACCATGAAGACCCGACTCGAGCTCGCCACGGCGATCGTCGCTTCCGGAATCGTGATCGCGTCCTCGCTGGCATCGGCGCACGCCGAGAGCGGTCGCCGCGGCGGTCCGTCGGTCGTCGTCTCCACCGTTCGCGATGCGGCGCGCGATACCTCGATCGACGCGAAGAAGCTCGCGGATCTCGATTGCCAGGCCGAGCGCGCCGAAGCGCAGGCGAAGCTCGCGAAGAGCCTCGCGACCTGCCTGCGCCGCGACGCGCGCGAGGAAGGCTCCGGTACGGACCTGCGCGCCTGCGAGGAGGCGAGCTTCCAGAAGTACCTTCATGCGACTCTGGAGCTGCCGTGCTCCGGCGTGAGCGACGTCGTCGGGACCTACTCGTGCCAGGGCGTCCTGTGCTCCTGCCACGGCGACGACTGCGCGGAGATGATCGAGAGCGAGGTCTGCGGCGAGTCCGTCGTCTGCGAACGCGTCGGAGGCGAGGCGGTCTGCTCCTGCCTGCCGCCTCTTTGAAGAGAAGTGAACGAGCGCAAGCTCAAAAGCGAAGAGAGGGTAAACCGATGAGAGCGATTCTGAAGGGCGTCACGACAGCACTGCTGACGGCCGCCGCGGTGATCGGTGCGGCGGACGCGAGCCACGCGCTGAAGAAGAGGCCCACGTACGTCACGAAGTGCACGTGCACGTGCGTCGCGTAGGACGAGGACTCGAACCGCTGGGAGGGCGACAGCTTCACGTTCGACACGCCGGGCGAGGACTGCACGCACGGCATCAACATCAAGTGCATGGTCGAGGCGTCGGATGGCCTCATCTGGGGCGCCTACGCGTCTTGCATGGGGACCACGCGGGTGGAGAAGGCTCGCGGCGTCAAGTCGGGCGGCCTCCTCGATCCGGGCTCTCTTCCCCGACCGACCCCCCGCCCTGCGATCCCCGGAATCCCCGCGGCCGGCGCCGCGCCGCGGCGCTGACCCGTCCGAAAACGCTCGCCCCGTCCGCTTCGGCGTTCCGCCGCTGACGTCTGACCACGCCGAGACGTGATCCGTGCACCGGCTCTGGTGTAGAGGGCCGGTGCATGGATCCGAAGGACTTCAAAGGCAAGATCGGCCGCGACTGGCGGGACTCCGAGCCCTGGTGGCCGGAGCCGGTGCGTCCACCCGAGGGCGCACCGAACGTCGTCCTCATCGTGCTCGACGACGTCGGGTTCGCGCAGCTCGGCTGCTACGGCTCCGACCTCGCGACGCCGGCGATCGACCGGCTCGCCGCGAGGGGTCTCCGCTACACGAACTTCCACACGACGGCGCTCTGCTCGCCGACGCGCGCGTGCCTCCTGACCGGACGGAATCACCACTCCGTCGGCATGGCGCGCGTCGCGGACCTGGCGCGAGGGTTCCCCGGCTACTCGGGGATGATCCCGAAGTCGTGCGGCTTCCTGCCGGAGATCCTGCGCGAGCGCGGCTACGCGACCTACGCCGTCGGGAAGTGGCATCTCTGCCCGGAGTCGCACGCGCACCTCGCCGCGTCGCGCGGAACGTGGCCGCTCGGCCGCGGCTTCGAGCGCTACTACGGCTACTTCGGCGGCGAGACGCACCAGTACTCGCCGGCACTCGTGCACGACAACCACTTCATCGAGGCGCCGTACGACGAGTCGTATCACCTGACCGAAGACCTCGCGGATCACGCGATCGAGCTCCTGACCGATCTCCGCGCCGTCGACGCGGAGAAGCGCTTCTTCCTCTACTTCTGCACCGGGGCGTGCCACTCGCCGCACCAGGCGCCGCGCAAGTGGATCGACGAGTACCGCGGCCGGTTCGACGCCGGCTGGGACGTGTGGCGCGAGGCGACGTTCGCGCGTCAGGTCGCGAGCGGGATCGTGCCTCCTGGGACGGAGCTTTCGCCGCGACCGCCGTGGGTGCCTGCCTGGAGCGAGCTGTCGGACGAGGAGCGTCCGCTCGCGATCCGCTTCATGGAGTGCTTCGCGGGCTTCCTGTCGCACGCGGATGCGCAGATCGGCCGCGTGATCTCGTTCCTGGAAGAGCTCGGGGAGCTCGACGACACTCTGGTGATCCTGCTGTCGGACAATGGCGCCAGCTCCGAGGGCGGGAAGCACGGCTCGATCAACGACCTGAGGCTCTGGAACGTGAACCCGGCCGGCGTCGCGGAGATGCTCGCTCGCCTCGACGAGTTCGGCGGTCCGACGATCCACAACAACTACCCGTGGGGCTGGACGATGGCGGGCAACACGCCGCTGCGTCGCTGGAAGCGCGAGACGCACGAGGGCGGCGTGGCGGACCCCTGCATCGTGCACTGGCCCTCGCGCATCGCCGCGCGAGGCGAGGTGCGGCGACAGTTCGTGCACGCGATCGACGTCGCTCCGACCGTGCTGGATCTGTGTCGCATCGAGGCTCCGGCGACGCTCGACGGCTTTCCGCAGAAGCCGATCGAGGGCGCGAGCTTCGCCGCGACTCTCGCGGATCCCGCGGCCGCGACGCGCGGGACGCAGTACTACGAGATGCTCGGCTCGCGCGCGATCTATCACGAGGGCTGGAAGGCGGTGGCGTTCAAGCCTCTCGGTCCGATGTATTCGCCCACCGACGACGCCAATCGTCCGTGGGACGACGATCCGTGGGAGCTCTACCACGTCGCCGAGGATTTCTCGGAGTGCCGTGACCTCGCCGCGCAGGAGCCCGAGCGGCTCCGTGCGCTCGTCGACCTCTGGTGGCAGGAGGCGGAGAAGTACCAGGTGCTGCCGCTCGACAATCGTATCTACATCGCGATCCTCGAGCCGCCGCCGACCGGCATCCCGCCGCGCGAGCGCTACGTGTACCGGCCCGGCGGCTCGCGCGTTCCCGAGGAGGTCGCGGTCGACGTCAAGGGCCGACCGCACGCGATCGTCGCGGACGTCGTGATCCCGAGCGGCGGCGCCGAGGGCGTGCTCCTCGCGATGGGCTCGATCCTCGGCGGCTACTCGTTCTTCGTCGCGGACGGACGTCTCCAGTACGTGCACAACTTCCTCGGCCGCGAGGAGCACCATGTCGATTCCGAGGAGCGCGTGCCCGAGGGGAAGCACCGGCTCGGGTTCGTCTTCGAGGCGGGCAAAAACGCGCGCTTGACGATCGACGGGCGAACCGTCGGGACGGGCTCGGTCCCGCGCTTCACGCCCGTCCGGTTCTCGATCACGGACGCGGGCCTCACGTGCGGAGAGGACGCGGGATCGGCGGTGACGCGCCGCTATCGCGCGCCGTTCCGGTTCACGGGGAAGCTCGACCGCGTCACGGTGCACGTGGCGGGACCGGGCGTCGTCGATCCGGACGCCCTCGTCGAGTCGAAGCTGCGCACCCAGTAAGACCGCGACGGCGCTCAACCGCACGTGCCGATCCGCCGATGAAGACCGGAGTGCCTGGAGATCGAATGCGGGAAGGGCGCAGAGTCTGGCCCGTCACCATCGTCGCCATCGTCGCGTCGATGACGGCGGGGATCTCCGCCGGAGTCGCCTACGCCTCCGGGCTCGAGGCGGAGTCGACCTTGCCGGGAGCGCGCTCGCTCACGGGCGTGCCTGCACGGGAGGAGTTCCGTGCGCGCGTGAAGCGCGCTCGCCTCGGGAGCGTCGAGCTCGCGTACTACGAGCGCGGCTCCGGTCCACCCCTCTTGCTCAACATCGGAAGCGCCTCGACGATGTCGGAGTGGGATCCGGCCCTTCTCGCGTCGCTCGCCGCACGTCGTCGCTTGATCGTCTACGACTACCGCGGGATCGGGCTCTCGAGCCGGATCCCTGCCAAGGGCCTCACGATCGAGACCCTCGCGGACGACGCAAGCGCGCTGCTGGACCATCTCGGGATCGAACGAGCAGACGTCCTCGGGTGGTCGCTCGGTGGCTTCGTCGCGCAGCAGATCGCCATCCGGCACCCGGAGCGAGTGCGACGGCTGATCCTCGCCGGCACGAATCCCGGCGGCGCTCGGACGGTCTTCGGACCTCCGTACGCTCAGGAGATCGACAGCGATCCGGACGCAACCGACGAAGAGATCCTGAGCGTCAACTTCCCGCGCACGCGTGAAGGCCGCGCCGCGGCCCGCGCTTTTCTGGATCGCCTCGAGGACGCCGCCGAGACGGGCGAGTCGCCCCTGGATTTCACCGTTCCGCGAAGCGGCTATCGCGCGCAGCTCGGGGCCGAGGAGCGCTGGTACGAGAGCGAGGCGAACCTCGAGCGCCTGAGCGACCTGCGCATTCCCGTGCTCGTTGCGACGGGCCGGAGAGACTTGCTCACGCCGCTCGCCAACTCGCGTCTCATCGCGAGTCGCATTCCGGGAGCACGGCTCGTCGCCTTCTCGGGCGCCGGGCACGCGTTTCTGTTCCAGGACTACCCGCGCTTCGCGCGGCTCGTCGAGGAGTTCCTGCACCCGTAGCGGGAAGGACTCCGCCGGTGACGGGCTCGGGCTCGGGCCCCGGTGAACGTGGTTCGTCCTCGGGGATGCGCGGGCGGATGCTCGGTCCAGTTCAGTGCGCGGCAGACTTCGCCGATCCAGCAAGGGTGTGCGACAGACTCGGAACGAACGTCAGCCGGCGCCGGCTCCTGGCCGGTCTCCTGGCGGGTGGAGCCACCGTATCGGTCCTGCCCGCCGCGTGCGCCTCCGCGCGCTCCGGCGACGCGCGCCTCGCGGCCGCGGACTCGGGAGCCGTCGTGAGCACGTTCTTCTCCGACCCCGGCATCAACTTCCAGATGCTCTTCGCGCTCGGCGCGGCCGGCTACGGCGCGTCCGAGGTGGGCGAAGTCAAGGAGCTCACTTCACTGCCGCCGAGGGCGCGCAGTTCCACTGCGAGCCCATGGCGCCGCAGCTCAGGAACGAGCGCGTGTTCGACTGGCTCGAGCGGATCCTCGAGCCGAGCTTCCGCGCGGTCGCGGGAGAATGCGCTCCGGCACGGCTCGCCACCCGGCACGGCTGACGAGGGCCGGCGTCAATCGTCCGACGGCTCGCGAATCTTCTCCTGCGCGTCCGCGTGGTTCTCGAGCGCCTCGAACAACCCCGAGGCGAGCTCGCCGATCTCGCGATTGACGGTGCGGATCGCGTCGTAGACGGCGCCGATTCCGAGGTCGACGGCGCGAAGCGCCTTTTCCCCGTCCTCGCCGAGGAGGCCGCGCTTCTCCAGCGCGGTGAGCGGGAGCTCGGCGATGGTCTTGTGGATCTGCTCGACCGAGGTGGCACCCTTGTCGACCGCTTCCTGGATCAAGTCCTTGACGGCTTCGACGCGCGCGATGGTGCTCTTCACGGGACTTCCCTCCACGGCCTTCAAGCGGCGACGGCCGCTTCGGGCGACCGCACCGGCAACGAGTAGCGCAGGATGCGCCACACGACGCTGGTGAACTGACTCCAGAACGATCCGGTATTGTAGTACTGACCGTAGCGCTCGGCGATCTCGCGCACCCGTACCGCCATGTCCGCGTATCGCACGGCGGGCACGTCCGGAAAAGATGGTGCTCGATCTGATGGCTCAGGTTGCCGCTCAGGAAGTGGAAGGTCGGGCCGCCGGTCAGGTTGCTCGAGCCGCGGAGCTGGCGCACGTACCAGGCGCCTCGCGATTCGTCTTCGAGCGCGGTCTCCGGGAACGTCTCGACGTCGGCCGTGAAGTGCCCGCAGAAGATGATGCCGAACGTCCACAGGTTCCGTGCGAGGTTCGCCGCGAGGTTGCCCGCGAAGACCGGCAGGAACGCGGGACCGGCGAGCACCGGGAAGAAGACGTAGTCCTTCGCGAGCTGACGCAGCCCCTTCCTCAGCACGGGTCCGAGCTCGCGGCGGAGCTTCTCGGGCGGCACCTTCCCGCGCACGACGCGCTCGAGCTCGAGGTCGTGCAGCGCCACGCCCCACTGGAAGAGCACCGCGAGACCCACCGCGATCGCCGGCTGGATCAGGTGCAGTGGGTTCCACCGCTGCGACGGGAAGAGGCGCAGGAAGCCGTAGCCGATGTCTCGATCGCGTCCCTCGACGTTCGTGAACGTGTGATGCAGGTAGTTGTGCGAGTGGCGCCAGGCCTCGCCTTCGCACGCGTTGTCCCACTCGTACGTGTCGCCGCGCAGCGTCGGCTCGTTCATCCAGTCGTACTGGCCGTGCATGACGTTGTGGCCGAGCTCCATGTTGTCGACGATCTTGCTGAACGCGAGGAGGCCGGTACCGGCGAGCCACGCGGGCGGCAGCCAGCCGAGGAAGAGCAGGGCGCGGCCGCCGATCTCCGTGTAGCGCACCGTCGCCTGCACCCGGCGGATGTACTGCGCCTCGCGCTCGCCGAGGCTCGCGATCACCTCGCTGCGAACCTCGTCGAGCTCCGCTCCGATCGCGTCGAGCTCGGCGGCGGTGAGCGCACGATGGCGCGAGCTTCCCGGAAAAGCGGGGAGGGCGAATTCTTCTTCGCGTTGGGGATGCATTCGGATCTCCTTTCGCTCGCGGCGAGGCGGCTCACAGATCGAGGGTGACAGGCCCGAGAGGCTCGCTGACGCAGATGCGGATGCGGCTTCCCGCCGCCGAGTCGATCTCCCCCGTCACGCGGTCGCGCACCGTCCCCGAGACCTTGACGCAGGTGCAGGTCCGGCAGATGCCCATGCGGCATCCGGTGGGCGGTCGAAGTCCGGCGCTCTCCGCGACGGCGAGGAGCGTCGGTGCGCTGCTCAGGGCGGTGCGGACGCTCCGGCGGAACGAGACGGAAGTGGGACCGCGAGTGTCGCGAGAGGCGTCCTCGCTCGCGTCGGCGGCGCTCGTCGCGAGAGCGAACGCCTCGCAGCGCAGCCGATGCACGAGGCCGGCGCTCTGCCAGTGCCGCTTCACCGCCTTCGTCAAGCCAGCGGGGCCGCACAGGAACGTGTCGCGCTCCGCCCAGTCGGGGGCGGACTCCGCGAGATGCGCCTCGGAGAAGCGGCCCGCAGCCACTTCGCCGTCCTCCGGCGATTGCGGGAGAAAGCGCACGCGGAAGCCTTCGTGTCGCGCGGAGAGTTCCTCGATCCCGCGTGCGAAGGCGAAGTCGGCGCGACGACGCGCGTAGTACAGGAGCGCGACGTCGGCGTCCGCGCGCCGGCGAAGGGCGGCGCGAGCGAGGCTCCAAACGGCGGTGATCCCGCTCCCGCCCGCGATGAGAAGCAGCGGCGTCGTGCTGGCGGGAGGGAGGACGAACTCTCCCGCGGCAGGTCCGATCTCGACGACGTCGCCGAGCGCCGCCGTGTCGCTCACCCACCGGGACACCGTGCCCGACGGCTGACGCTTGACGGTGATCGCGAGCGTCCGCTCGTGCGGCTCGCTCGTCGGGCTGTAGCAGCGCTCGTGCACGACGCCGCCGATGAGAACGCGCACGGGGACGTGCTGCCCGGGGACGAAGCCTCGGAAGCGCCGATTCGGCCGCAGTACCAGGGTCGTCGTGTCCGCGGTCTCGCGGCGGATCTCCACGACGCGGGCGAAGGTCCGGGTGAGGCTGAACGTCGGATCGACGTGGCGGACGGCGAAGTCGATCCAGTCCGGGTCCAGGGCCAGAGAGAGGCTTCTGAGTGCACGCATGTACACTCATGTAAGACACCCTCCCGTTTGAGTCAACACTTGTACTCCTAAATGGGGCCATCTTTCCCAGGGCCTTCAGCCGTGCTAGAGAATTCTCCGTGAACTCTCGTTCCGAGGCCCTACCGCCGAACGAGCGCACCCTGACCCTCCGCGACGAGCGGAAGCTCCGGACCCGGCAGGCCCTCCTCGACGCCGCTCTCACGCTGATGGGGCAGGGCCGAAGCCTCGCCGGCATCAGCCTGCGGGAGGTGGCGCGCGAGGCCGGCGTGGTCCCGACCGCCTTCTATCGCCACTTCCGCGACATGGACGGGCTCGGTCTCGCGCTCGTCGACGACGTTTGCTTGACGCTCCGGAAGCTGATGCGCGAGGCGCGCGTCGCGGCGCAGGGCGCACGCGACGTCGCCATCCAAACGTCGGTGCAGGGCTTCGTCGGGTACGTCCTCGCGAACGACCGCGCTTTCGAGTTCCTCACGCGTGAGCGCTTCGGCGGCCGACCCGCCGTGCGCCAGGCGATCGCACGTGAGATTCGCTACTTCGTCGCCGAGCTCGCCAACGACGTGCGCGTGGTTCCGCCTTTCGCGGCGATGCCGAGCGACGATCTCGAGATGATCGCCGACCTGGTGGTGCACACGGTCCTCAACCTGAGCGCCGATCTCCTCGAGCTGCCGTCCGGACAGCGCGTCCGCGAGCACGAGCTCACGGCGCGCACGATCAAGCAGCTCCGCTTGATCTTCCTCGGCGCCGCGCAGTGGAGATCCGATCGCGGCGCCGTGCCTCTCGGCCCGATCTGAGTCGCCATCGCGCGCGGAGTCGACGATGCCAGAATCGCACCTCGACAGCGAAGCCATTCTCTCCAATGCGCGCGCTCTCGGTCCCGCGATCGAGTCGGTCGCCGACTCGATCGCTCGATACCGCCGCCTCCCGGACGACCGGATCGAAGCGATGCAGCGCGCGGGGATCTTTCGCGTCGCCTTCCCGCGCACCTGGGGCGGGCCGGAGAGGACGATCCTCCAGCAGTGCGAGCTGATGGAGAGCCTCGCGTACCACGACGCGTCGGCGGCACCATCTCCTGCCACCTCGTCGGCCAGCGGCGGGCGCTCCAGACGGCCGGACAGCTTCTCTGCGGCGAAGACGTGCCGACGTTCGTCTGAACGGCGGTCCTGGGCTAGGTTTGCGGAGCTCGACGCTCAGCGCTTCGAGCAGGAGGTGCTTCCATGGGTCTTCCGAACGGCATCCACCATCTCGCGATCGCGACGCGGGACATGAAGGCGCAGATCGAGTTCTTCACGCAGATCGTCGGGATGGAGCTCGTCGCGCTCTACTGGATGCACGGCGTACCGAAGACGTTCCACGCGTTTCTCCGGCTCGGTGATCACTCGTCGCTCGCGTTCGTGCAAGGCCCCGAGATGGACTCGATCGAGCCGGTCCCCGGAGTGTCGCACGCCGGCTTCACGGCCGGTCCGGTCGCGGGCGGCGCGATGCAGCACGTCGCGCTGAACGTCGACTCCGAAGAGGAGATGCTCGCGATCCGCGACCGCCTGCGCACCCACGGACACTGGGTGATGGGTCCGATCGACCACGGGATGTGCAAGTCGATGTACCTCGCCGCTCCCGAAGGCCTGATGCTCGAGTTCGCGACCTCGGAGTCGCCGATCGACGCCGACGAGTGGATCGATCCGGAGGTCGTGGCCCTCTGCGGCATCGACGCGTCCGAGCTCGCACGCTATCGCCGCCCGCCGTCGTTCGCCGAGCGCGGCGGTGCCGTGGCGCAGCCCGATCCGCACGCGCAGCCGAACTTCGTCTTTCCGCCGGAGCAGCGAGAGCAGCTCGGCGCGCTGCTGCACATGAGCGACGAGCAGATCGCGACGCTGCTGAGCTTCCCGACGCCGCCGGTGCCGAAGCAGCGCGGAGCCGCCTGACGGGAAGACGGCGCTGCGGCGCGCTACGGCAGGAGCGCGCCCGCTTCCGGCTCGATCGCCGACGCGTAGAGCACGCGCGTACGGAGGAGGCTTCGATGACGGAATGGCACGCGAGCGACTACTACCGCCGATCGGGCCTGCAGAAGGCGATGGCCGACGAGGAGCTCGCGCGGCTCGTGCTCGCGGGTGACGAGCGCATCCTCGACGTCGGCTGCGGCGACGGCAAGATCACCGCGGAGATCGCCGATCGCGTTCCGCGCGGCGCGGTGGTCGGCATCGATCCCTCCACGGAGATGATCGCGTTCGCCTCGAGCCACTTCGGCGCGCCGGCCCGGCCGAACCTCTCGTTCGAGGTCGGGAGCGCCCTGCAGCTCCACCATCGCGGCGAGTTCGACCTCGTCCTCTCCTTCAACGCGCTCCACTGGGTGCCGCGGCAGGATCAGGCGCTGGCCTCGATCGGGCAAGCGCTCCGGCCCGGCGGACGCGCGCTCCTCCGCATGGTGTGCGAGGGTCCGCGGAAGAGCCTCGAGGACGTCATCGAGGACATCCGCAGCGGCCCGCGATGGGCGGGCTTCTTCCGCGACTTCCGGAAGCCGTACCTGCACCTCGGGCCCGATGCCTATCGATCACTCGCCGAGTCCTCGGGCTTCCGCGTCCTCCGGCTCGACGTGGAGGACGAATCCTGGGACTTCGGCTCGCGCGACGCCTTCGTCGCCTTCGCGCGCGCGACCTTCGTCGAATGGACGAGACGCCTGCCGGAGAGTGAGTGGCTCGCCTTCATCGGCGAGGTTCTCGACCTCTATCGGACCGTGGCTGCCGACGGCCCGGCCGAGGCGAGCACGTTCAAGTTCTATCAGATGGAGATCGAGCTCGGCTCGCCCTGACGACGGAACGGCAGAGGGCTGCGAGGGCCGCTGCAGCCGAGCGCTGTCCACTGAGGAGGGTGCCGTGCAGGCTCCCGCGCATGGTCAACGGTGCCGACGCCTCGCTCGCGAAGAAGATCTGGTTCGCGAGAAGCTCGCTCGACAGGGCCTGGCTCGCGAGCGTCAAGCGCCCGGGGCCGCCGCCCGGAACGGCGTGCGTGTACGCGGGACTCTTGTTTGGAGCGCGGACGCCCGGGCCGAGCGCAGAGCGAACCGCGGGCCCGTGACGCAATGGAATTGGTGGCAGGAGCGTCTTCACGAGCATGAATCCGAACAAGGCACTGTGGGAAAAGGGCGACTTCACGAAGATCGCGGAGACCATGCGCGAGGGCGGGGACGCTCTCGTCGAGAGCCTCGGTCTCCGGAAGGGGATGAAGATCCTCGATCTCGGCTGCGGCGACGGAACGACGGCGATCCCGGCGGCCCGCCGCGGTGCGGACGTCCTCGGCGTCGACATCGCGCGGAACCTGGTCGAGGCCGGGAGCCGGCGCGCGCAGGCGGAGGGCCTCTCGAATTGCCGGTTCCAGGAAGGCGACGCGACCGACCTGCAGGGCCTCGCGGATGACTCCTTCGATCTGACCGTCTCCTTCTTCGGAGCGATGTTCGCGCCGAAGCCGTTCGACGTCGCGAAGGAGATCGTGCGCGTCACCCGGCCCGGAGGCCGGATCGTCATGGGGAACTGGATCCCGAACGATCCGACGCTCGTCGCGCAGATCTTGAAGATCAGCTCGGCCTATACGCCGCCTCCGCCGGAGGGCTTCGTCAGCCCGATGACCTGGGGCGTCGAGAGCAACGTGACCGAGCGCTTCGTCGCCGCCGGGGCTCGGGCCGATCGCGTGTCGTTCGCGCGCGACACGTTCACGTTCCGGCTCGCCGGCGCTCCGTCGGAGCCCCTCGCGATCTTCCGGACGTACTACGGACCGACGATGAACGCGTACGAGGCGGCTTCGAGCGGCGGCCGCGGCGCCGATCTGCAGAAGGAGCTGGAGGCGTTGTTCGAGAGCCAGAACTCGAGCGGGCGCAGCGACGCGACATCCGTCCCGGCGACCTTTCTGCGGGTGACCGTCGCCGTCTGAGGGATCGAGGGCGCCGCGAACGCGCGGCTTGAGCGGCGCGGATGCGCGGCTATGGCGCGGCTAGGATGCGCGGCGAGGGGTGGCAGGGCACGACTAGCCTGCATTTCTCACCAGATCACGTCGCGAGGCGGTCGAGAGTGCCGAAGATTCGCGAGCCTCGGACCGGAGGGCGACGCAGGCGTACTTGAACAGTACGTCGAGGAGCCCGGAGGGAGAAGCTCGCGAAGATTCGGTGCTATCGGCCGCCGCAGTAGGGATCTGGTGAGAAATGCAGGCTAGCATCCGGGGCCAAGATCTGACCTTCGGCTGATCTTGAGCGCGGGGACCGTTATGAGCGGAGAAGGGAGGTAAGGCTCATGACTCAAGACGATGCGCTTCGTTCGTTCGAGAAGACCCTGCGGAACGCCCTGCAGTGGATGGACGAGGCCGCCGCGCACGCGAAGGCGAAGTCCTTCGAGGTGGACGTGCTCGCGCAGGCGCGGCTCGCGCCGGATCAGTTCTGCTTCGTCCAGCAGGTGCAGGGCGCCTGCGACCAGGCGAAGTACGCGGCCGCGTATCTCGGCGGCAAGCCGCCGCCGTCGCATCCCGACACGGAGAAGACGTTCGACGAGCTCCGCCAGCGGATCCGGAAGTGCCTCGACTTCGTCGGCACCGTGAAGGCGAGTGATCTCGCCGGAGCGGAGGAGCGCAAGGTCGCTCCCGGGTGGCTCGGCGGCAAGTGGCTCCGCGGCGACGACTACCTCGTGCACGTGGCGATCCCGAACTTCTTCTTCCACGCGACGATGGCGTACGCGATCCTGCGCCACAACGGCGTCGAGCTCGGGAAGATGGACTACATCGGCGGGCTGCCGACGAAGGACGGGTGAGACTCTCCGCGTTTCTCAGCCCGACCGGAGCTCGGGAGCCGGGAGGTCGGCGCCGTCGAGGATGCTCGCCGCGTGCCGGCCCGTCTGCGTTCGAAGCAGGTACTCGACCGCGACGGATGGATGCCTCCAAGCCGTGTCGAAAGGACCCGGCTCGGTCGTGGTGACGACGGAAGCCGAAGCGCGCGTCGCGAACCTCCGCTCTCGAAGCGGGCTGGCTTCCCTGCGATGATCCAAAGGCCGTCCCGACGAGGAGGGAAGCCGTGAGCAGGATCGACATCGATGGCCTCAGCGAAGCGGATCTCATCGACCTGAACCACCGCATCGTCGAGCGGCTCCGGTTCTTGCGTCAGATGCGGGCGCACTCGACGATGCTCGAGTTCCGAATCGGCGACCGGGTGTCCTTTCATTCCGAAGGGCGCCCGCCGGTGATCGGAATGCTGACGCGCTACAACCGGAAGTCCGTCACCGTCATCACGGACGACGGCCAGCGGTGGAACGTGGCGCCCGAGCTCTTGCGCAAGGAGGGCTCGAGCGGAAGCGCCGCGCGCGCGACCGTCACGGTCCTGCCGTTGAAGCGCAAGTGAGCGGGTCACGCCGGTCGTGCTTCAGCCCGGCCGCACGCGGTTCATCTCAGTGTAGGTTCCGCTCGAGGCAGCACTTCTTGTACTTCGCGCCGCTGCCGCACGGGCACGGATCGTTTCGGCCCGCGTGCTGCGTCGGACCGCCCGCGTCTCGGTAGACCGCTTCGGGGCTGCGTCCGCCGAGCTCCGGCCGCGGGACCGCATTCCACGCGTCCATCAGCACGGGAACCAGCCGCTCGACGGTGGAGCGCGAAGGCCGCACCGTCGCGCTCTCGAGGATCGCATGGAGGACGGCCGTCGGTTGCTCGCTTCGCGCGATGATTCGTTTCACTTGATCGGCGGTGAGCGTGCTGCCGAGGCTCTCGAGCGCTCGTCCGAGCGGGCTTTCGCGATCCTCGGACCCCGGTTCGCCGCGCCGCTCACCCGCCTCTCGTGCCATCGCGTCGAGGCCGACGGACTCCATCGGGCCGTCGGCCCAGAGCGTGTCTTCCCATTCGTGGATCACGAGCTCGTCGGTCTCGCACACGCGGCAGAACGCGTGGATCGAGTCGTCCGACTCCTTCAGGACCCACAAGAGGCCGAGGCACGGTTGGTTGCCGGGGCGTCGCTTGCAGGGCACGAGAGTTTCGCGTGTATGTCCGCGAGGCAGCGGACCGCCGTACTCGATGCACTGCGCGACGCGGAGGATCCGCGAGCGGAGGCGAGGATCGTCCGGAAAGCTGCCATCTTCGTTCAGCCAGTGATGCGGATTGACCACGGTGACCATCGATCGCACGGGCGGATCCAATCGTCCGCCGGTCGGCGGGTCAAGGGCGCTCGTCCGTTCGTGCGTCCGGAATCGGCCTTGCCTTCGGCCTGGGCGAGACTGTAGGTCGGGCGAGATCTCGTGAATCGCGACGCGTCGCGGCTCACGGACGGCGGCGAGGGACGCGGGA
>Ga0194120_10006429_pt1 | contig 16624 bp, 12 predicted proteins | sample TA2MahCa65mmetaG_FD_148642 | JGI IMG/M metagenome (GOLD analysis project Ga0194120, IMG submission 148642) | Freshwater microbial communities from Lake Tanganyika, Tanzania - TA2015019 Mahale Deep Cast 65m | ecosystem: Environmental > Aquatic > Freshwater > Lake | place: Tanzania: Lake...
AGAGGATCAGATTGTCGTGCTTGACGCCGAGCGCCTTGCAGAGCTCGGCGCAGGCGACGCCGGCGGCGCCCGCGCCGTTGACCACGATGGTCGTCTCTTCGATCTTGCGCCCCGTCAGCTGCAAGGCGTTGATCAGCGCGGCCAGCACGATGATCGCCGTGCCGTGCTGATCGTCATGGAAGACCGGGATGGGCAAAAGCTCGCGCAGGCGCTGTTCGATGACGAAGCATTCCGGCGCCTTGATGTCCTCGAGATTGACGCCGCCGAAGGCCGGGCCGAGATAGCGCACGCAATTGACGAAAGCGTCGACGTCCTTGGTGTCGATTTCGAGATCGAAACCGTCGATGTCAGCGAAGCGCTTGAAGAGGACCGCCTTGCCCTCCATCACCGGCTTGGCGCCGAGCGCGCCGAGATCGCCGAGCCCGAGCACGGCCGTGCCGTTCGAAATCACCGCGACGACATTGCCCTTGGCGGTGTAGTCATAGGCCTTGGCCGGGTCCTTGGCGATCGCAAGGCAAGGCGCGGCCACGCCCGGCGAATAGGCGAGCGTCAGATCGTATTGCGTGGTCAAGGGCTTGGTCGGCGCGAGCGAAATCTTGCCCGGCCGGCCGCTGGCATGCAGATCGAGAGAAGCCTGGTATTTCGCGTCGTCGCTCGAAGACATCTCGATTTCCTCGTTTCGTTCAAGGGCGAACGTCCAGCATAGCAAAACCGGCCCGGCCCTGTGCTAGATTGATTTGGTCATGAGTTCCGCCCGAGGCGAAGAGCGCGCGCGCGCCGACATCGAACTTCCGAGCGCCTCGACGCCGATGATGGCCCAGTATCTGGCCACCAAGGCGCAGCATCGGGATGCCCTGCTGTTCTATCGCATGGGCGATTTCTACGAGATGTTCTTCGAGGACGCGGAGAAGGCCGCGGCAGCGCTCCAGATCGCGCTCACCAAACGCGGCAAGCATGACGGTCAGGACATACCCATGTGCGGCGTGCCCGTCCATGCGGCCGATGCCTATCTCCAGCGCCTGATCCGCCAGGGCTTCCGGGTCGCGATTTGCGAGCAGATGGAAGACCCGGCCGCCGCGAAGAAACGCGGCGCCAAGGCGGTTCGGCGCGACGTCGTCCGCGTGGTCACCCCCGGGACGCTGACCGAGGACACTCAACTCGACGCCAGACGTCATAATTTCCTGGCGGCGGTCGCCCGCGCCGAAGGCGAGTTCGCCCTCGCTTGGTCCGATATCTCGACCGGCGATCTTTTCGTCGCGCCGATTGGGTCGGGCGGTCTTGCCGCCGACCTCGCGCGCCTCGACCCGAGCGAAATCCTGGTTCCGGATACGCTGATCCAGGAGCCGGCGCTTGCCGACCGAAAGGAGGCCCTGACCCCGCTCCCTTCCGTCAGGTTCTCGAGCCAAAGCGCGGAACGGCGCCTGTGTAAGCTCTTCGGCGTCGCCTCGCTCGAAGGTTTCGGCAATTTCGGGCGCGCCGAGATCGCGGCATTGGGCGCCCTGGTCGACTATGTCGAACTCACCCAGGTCGGCAAGATGCCGCGACTGAAACCGCCGATCCGCGAAGATCTCGGCTCGATCATGGCGATCGATCCGGCGACGCGGCGCAATCTCGAACTCATCGAGACCCTGTCCGGCGAGCGCGAGGGCAGCCTTTTGGGCGCGATCGATCGGACCGCGACCGGCGCGGGCGCGCGCCTGCTGGCCGAAAGGGTGAAGGCGCCGCTGACCGATGCGGCGGCGATCGCGGGGCGTCTCGACAAGGTGGCGTTTTTCATCGCCAACGCTCCGATCAAGGACCAAATCCGCCGGGAGCTCAGCCGCGTGCCCGACATCGAAAGGGCACTCGGGAGATTGACGGTCGGACGGGGCGGCCCACGCGATCTGGCGGCACTCAAGGCCGGCCTTGCCGGCGCGGCGACGATCCGGAGCGCGCTCGAGCGGACCGATGGCGTTCCACCAGCGCTCGTCATTGTTGCCCGCGACATCGGACGCCATGGCGAACTCGTTCAGAATCTTGAACGCGCGCTCAAGCCCGAGATGCCGATGTTCGCAAGGGACGGCAATTTCGTCGCCGCCGGCTACCGCGCCGACCTCGACGAACAGCGGACGCTTCGCGATGAGGGCCGACGCCTGATCGCGGCCCTCGAAACGCGCTACCGGGACGAGACCGGCATTGCCTCGCTCAAGATCAGGCACAACAATGTGCTGGGCTGGTTCATCGAGGTCACGGCCATCCATGCCGACAAACTGATCGGCACATTCATCCATCGCCAGACGCTTGCCGGCGCCGGGCGCTTTTCCAGCCAGGAGCTGGCGGAACTCGAGGTCTCGATCGGGCGCGCGGGCGAACGGGCGCTCGCCATCGAAATCGAGGTTTTCGACGATCTGCTCCAAAAGACCTTGGTCGAAGCGGAAGCGATCGTTCGGACCGCCTCGGCGCTCGCCAAGATCGATGTCGCGGCGTCGCTCGCGCTGCTCGCGCAGGACGAGCGCTGGTGCCGGCCCGTGATCGATGGCTCGACCGATTTCCTGATCAAGGGCGGACGTCACCCCGTGGTCGAAAGGGCGCTCAAGACCGGGCTGGCCGGGGCTTTCGTCGCCAATGATTGCGACCTCGCGCCGGAATGCCGGGTCTGGCTGGTGACCGGGCCGAATATGGCGGGCAAGAGCACATTCCTGCGCCAGAACGCCTTGATTGCGGTACTGGCGCAGGCCGGCAGCTACGTACCGGCGGACAATGCGCGTATCGGCGCGATCGACCGGCTGTTCAGTCGCGTCGGCGCGGCCGACGATCTCGCACGCGGACGGTCGACCTTCATGGTCGAAATGGTCGAGACGGCAGCCATCCTCAACCAGGCGAGCGCCAGATCCCTGGTCATTCTCGACGAGATCGGCCGCGGGACCGCGACTTTCGACGGCCTATCCATCGCCTGGGCGACAGTCGAGAATCTGCACGAGGTCAATCGTTGTCGCGCGCTCTTCGCGACCCACTACCACGAGCTGGTCGGGCTGGCCGCCCGCCTGAGCGCGCTCAGGCCGGTCACCATGAAAGTCAAGGAATGGAAGGGCGACGTTGTGTTCTTGCACGAAGTCGTCACCGGTGCGGCCGATCGATCCTACGGCATCCAAGTGGCCAGGCTCGCCGGATTGCCCGTCGCCGTCATTGCGCGCGCGCAGGAAGTCTTGAAGGCCCTCGAAGCCGGCAACAAGGCCGACGCGGCGGCGCGCCTGTCGCAGGACTTGCCGCTTTTCGCGGCGAGACCGGTCTCGGGTTCCGCAACGCAGGCGGAACCTTCGGCCGCCGAGATCGCCTTGCAAGGCATCGAACCGGACGAACTCACGCCCCGCGGAGCGCTCGAACTGATCTATCGCCTCAAAGCCCTGGTGGACGAAAAGCCGCCGGGGTCGTGATAGGATCGACGCCGATGACCGAGATCATCGACCAACGAGCCATCATCGATCGCCGCACGCTTGCCGGACGGCTGGCCGAAATCGTCGCCGATCTCGATCCCCAGGCGGCGGAGATCCGCACCCTCGTCCTGACGGCACTCAAGGAGGCGCTTCTGACCGGCCGCCGGGAGCTTCGACGCCGGCTCGAAGCCGGCGACGACGGCCCGTCCAATACTCGTGCGCGCGCCTTCTTGATCGATCAGCTGCTTCGCGCGGCCTACGATTTCACGATCGAACATGTCTTCCCGGCGACCAATCCGACCAAGGCCGAACGCCTCGCCGTCATTGCCGTCGGCGGTTATGGACGCGGAGAACTCGCGCCCCATTCAGACATCGATCTGATGTTTCTCTTTCCCTACAAGGCTCCGCCCTGGGGCGAGCAGGTCGTCGAGTATCTGCTCTATCTCCTGTGGGATCTCGGCCTCAAGGTCGGCCACTCGACGAGATCGATCGATGACGCCATCCGGCTCGCCAAGGCGGACATGACGATCTGCACCGCGCTTCTCGAAGCTCGACCGATCTATGGCGAAGACGCTTTGTTCGAGGAATTGCGCCGGCGCTTTGTCAAGGAAGTCCAAGGCGCGAGCGGCAGCGCCTTCGTCGAGGCCAAGCTCAAGGAACGCGACGACCGCCATCAACGCATGGGCGATAGCCGCTATGTCGTCGAACCCAATCTGAAGGACGGCAAGGGCGGGCTGCGCGATCTCCACACGCTCTTCTGGATCGCCAAATTCGTCTACCGGGTCGCCGACCCCGCGCAGTTGGTCGACAAGGGCGTGCTGTCGCCGACCGAACTTCGCCATTTCAATCAGGCGCATCAGTTCCTCTGGCGCGTGCGCTGTCACTTGCATGAACTCGCCGGACGCGGCGAGGAACGCCTGACTTTCGACATGCAGCCGCGTCTCGCCGAACGTCTGCGCTATCGCAGTCATGCGGGCTCGCGCGGCGTCGAGCGCTTCATGAAGCACTACTTCTTGATCGCCAAGACCGTCGGCGACCTGACCCGCATCATCTGCGCCGCGATCGAGGACCAGAACCGCAAGAAGCCTCTCTTCACCTTGCCGCGCTTTCGTCTGGGCCGTACCAAACTCGACGGCTTCATCGTCGAGAAGGGCCGCCTGCGCCTGGCAAGCGACGATGCCTTCAGCAAGGAGCCGGTCGCGCTGCTGCGGCTTTTCCACGTTGCTCAGAAGCACAGCCTCGACATTCATCCGAATGCGCTCCGCGAAGTGCGCCGCAATCTTTTGCGGATCGATGCCAAGCTCAGGGCCGAGCCCGAAGCCAATCGGCTGTTCATGGACATGCTGACCTCCGAGCGCGACCCCGAAATCACGCTCCGGCGATTGAACGAAGCCGGGGTCTTCGGGCGTTTCGTGCCGGATTTCGGCCGCGTCGTCGCGCAGATGCAGCACGACATGTATCACCACTACACGGTGGACGAGCACACCATCCGCGCCATCGGCATCCTGGCCGAAGTCGAGCGCGGCGATCTCAGGGAGGAACTCCCCCTCGCCTCCGAGATCATCCATCAAGTCCTGTCGCGCCGTGTGCTCTATCTATCGGTCCTGCTCCACGACATCGCCAAGGGCCGCGGCGGCGATCATTCCGTCCTCGGCGCCGAAGTCGCGATGCGCCTCGGCCCGCGCTTCGGCTTGTCCGACGCCGAGACCGAGACGGTCGCCTGGCTCGTGCGTTGGCATCTTGCGATGTCGAATGTCGCGTTCAAGCGCGACCTCGACGACGGCAAGACCATCGCCGATTTCGCGGCGCAGGTGCAGAGCCCCGAGCGCCTGCGTCTTCTGCTCTGCCTGACCGTCGCCGACATCCGCGCCGTCGGGCCCGGTATCTGGAACGGCTGGAAGGCGCAGCTCCTGCGCGAGCTTTATTGGCGCGCCGAAGAGTCGCTTTCGGGCGGTCACGCGACGGAGGGACGTCGCGCGCGGGTCGAGGCCAAGCGGGCGGCGCTGCGCGAGAAACTCGGCGCATGGTCCGAAGAGGAGCGCGAGCGCATGATCGCTCGCCACGCCGAAAGCTATTGGCTTTCGACCTCGAGCGACGTGCATCAGCGCCATGCCGAATTCATGCGCAAGGCCGACGTCGATGGTCGCAACATCGGCATTGACCGGCGGATCGATGCTTTCAGGTCGGTGACCGAAATCCTCGTCTACACGGACGACCATCCCGGACTGTTCATGCGCATCGCCGGCGCGATGGCGGTCTCGGGCGCGAGCATCGTCGATGCCAAGATCTTCACCACCCAGGACGGCAAGGCCCTCGACACCTTCTTCATTCAGGATGCGACCGGCGGGCCCTATGACCGACCCGATCGACTCGACCGCCTGGTCGATGCGATCCAGCAGACGCTCTCGGGCAAGATGGTACCGCATCGCGTGCTCGCCGACCGAAAGGCCTTGCCGTCGCGCTTCGACACTTTCGCCGTGCAACCGCGCGTCCTGATCGACAACAAGATCAGCAACACCAACACGGTGATCGAGGTCAACGGGCGCGACCGGGCGGGGCTGCTCTATGATCTCACGCGCGCGCTTTATGATCTCAATCTCAGCATCACCTCCGCCCATATCGCGACTTTCGGCGAAAGAGCGGTCGACACCTTCTATGTGCGCGACGTTTTCGGCCTCAAGATCGAACATGAAGGCAAGCTGGTGCGCATTCGCGAACGCCTGATGATCGCGCTCAAAGGCCCGGGCCGGTCGAAGGGCGCGGAGGCGCTCGCCGCGCTTTCCGCCGAGTAATTGGACTGCGTCTGGCCAGGCGCGCCCAAATCCTCTATCAAGCTCGACATGAGCCTGATGCGTGCCGTCGCGACGGTCGGCGGCCTGACCATGGTGAGCCGAGTGCTCGGCTTCGTTCGCGACGTTCTGGTCGCGGCGATCCTCGGCGCCGGCATGATCGCCGATGCCTTCTTCGTCGCCTTCAAGCTGCCGAATTTCTTTCGTCGCCTGTTCGCCGAGGGAGCCTTTAGCGCCGCCTTTATCCCGCTATTCGCCGAGACGTTGACGCGCCAGGGGCAAGAGGAAGCACGCGTCTTCGCGGAAAGGATCCTTTCGGTTCTGCTCGCGACTTTGATCGCTCTCACGCTCGCGGCGCAACTCGGCATGCCTTGGCTGATGAAGCTCCTGGCGCCCGGCTTTGCCGCCGAGCCCGCCAAATTCGATCTCGCTGTCGGCTTCACCATCATCACCTTTCCCTACCTCTTGTTCATTTCCCTGGTCGCCCTTCAGGGCGGCCTGCTCAATGCCCTTGGCCGTTTCGCGGCCGTCGCGGCGACGCCGGTTCTTCTCAATCTCTGCCTGATCGGCGCCGTACTGATCGCGGCTCGCGCCTCGCTCGACCCTGGTTGGGCCTTGTCTTGGGGCGTCTTTGCCGCCGGTGCGGCGCAGTTTCTCTGGCTGGTCCATTCCTGCCGCGCCGCCGGGATGAAACTTCGCCTCCGATTTCCCGAACTGACGCCCGAAGTGCGGCGGCTGTTAAGCCTGATGCTTCCGGCGGCGATCGGCGCCGGCGTCGCCCAGATCAATCTGGTGGTCGACATCATTCTCGCCTCGTTCCTGCCGAGCGGTTCGGTCTCCTACCTGTTCTATGCCGACCGGCTGAACGAATTGCCCATCGGCGTCATCGGCGTCGCCGTCGGTACCGCCCTTCTCCCCTTGATCGCCAAGCAAGTCGCGGCCGGCGATGAGGCCGCGGCTCTGGCCAGCCAGAACCGCGCGGTCGAGGCCGTGTTGCTCCTGGCGTTCCCCGCCGGCGCCGGGCTGATGATTCTCGCCGGCCCCTTGATCTCGGTGATGTTCGAACGAGGCGCCTTCGGTCCGAGCGAGGCAAGCGCGACGGCCCAGGCGCTCGTCGCCTATTCCGTCGGGCTGCCGGGCTACGTCCTGGTCAAGGCACTGACGCCCGGCTTCTTCGCGCGTCAAGACACCAGAACACCGGTCAAGATCGCGATTGTCTGCGTCGCGATCAATCTCGGCCTCAATCTCACCCTGATGTGGAGTTTGCTCCATGTCGGCCTCGCGCTGTCGACCGCGATCGCGAGTTCGGCGAACGCGGCGCTTTTGTTCGTCGTCCTTCGCCGACGCGGACAATTCGTTCCGGATGAAAGACTGAAGACCAGGGTCGTCCGGATGATCGCCGCGACTTTGGTCATGGCATTGGCCGTCTGGGCCATGGCGGCGTGGCTTGGTCCTCGCTTTTCGCCGGGCGACGAGATCAGGCGCTGGGCTGCCTTGCTCGGCGTGGTCGGCGCGGGGGGACTGATCTATGTCGTCGCGGCGCAAATCCTGGGCGCGACGGACTGGCGCGATCTAGCCCGGCTCTTGCGCCGGAAGACGGTTTGAGCGACAACACCCGCCCCTCTCGACCGCAAGGGCAGTCATGAAGCGCATTTTTTCGGGCATCCAACCGACCGGCAATCTGCATCTCGGCAACTATCTCGGCGCGATCCGCAACTGGGTCCGGCTGCAGCGGGAATATGACAGCATCTTCTGCGTCGTCGATCTTCACGCCATTACCTTGCCGCATGAACCGAAAGAGCTCGCCAATCAGACGCGCGAGCTCGCTGCCGGACTGCTCGCGTCCGGGATCGATCCCAAGATCTGCGTGCTGTTCAATCAGAGCCAAGTTCCGGAGCATGCTCAGCTCGCCTGGATCTTCAATTGCGTGGCAAGGCTCGGCTGGCTCAATCGCATGACCCAATTCAAGGACAAGGCGGGCAAGGATCGCGAGAATGCATCGGTCGGGCTCTATGCCTATCCCAATCTGATGGCGGCCGACATTCTGCTCTATAAGGCGACCCATGTGCCGGTCGGCGAGGACCAGAAGCAGCATCTTGAGCTCTGCCGCGACATCGCGCAGAAATTCAACAACGATTTCGGCGCGAGTTGCTTCCCGATCACCGAGCCCCTGATCCTCGGGCCGGCGACGCGGGTCATGTCGCTCCGCGACGGCGCCAAGAAGATGAGCAAGTCGGATATTTCCGACTATTCGCGCATCAACCTGACCGATACGCCCGACCGAATCAGCGAAAAGATCAAGAAGGCCAAGACCGATCCCCATCCCTTGCCCGAGACGGTCGACACGCTGGCCGGAAGACCGGAGGCGGACAATCTGCTCGGCATCTACGCGGCGCTCGCCGATTTGACCCTCGAGCAGACAGTTGCAAAATTCGCGGGCAAGCCGTTTTCGGTTTTCAAATCCGAGCTCGCCGATCTCGCGGTCGCGCAGCTCGCGCCGATCGCCGAGCGGATGCGTCACTACATGAACGACCCGGCCGAAGTCGACCGCGTGCTCCACCAGGGTGCCGAAAAGGCGAGGTCGATCGCCGGACCGATCCTCAAGGAAGTCTACGATATCGTCGGTTTCCTGCGCCCCTGAGCGGGGCCAAGCCGGTCAGAAGCGCGGGATGTCTTCGGCGCGCGAGATGATGTCTTCGAGCACGGTCTCGGCGAGCTTGATGTTCGAGCCGGCATCCGAAGACAGCCGCGCGCGATGGGCGGGATCGGTCAGGCGATCGGCCGCCGAACGGATGGCGCGCAATTCCTTCATGAACACGCCCTTGGTGCCGAGCGGGATCTTCCGGTTCTTGAAGGTCGAGAGATAGCGCATTTTGGCGCCGACCAGGGCCGAGAGCACGACCAAGGTCACGTCGTCGAAGCGCTTGCGCAAATCTTCCTTGTCGCGAAAGCGGATGTCGAGGAGCTGGTTCTCGATCACCGCCGAAAAGCTGTCGAATTCGATGACCTTGCGTTGCAGGTCGCGGTACCCGTTGAGCCCCTTGAAATCGGCCTGTTTCTCGGCGCCCTTGGAATATTCGAGCAGCCGCGCCGCCTGATCCTGCAACTCGGCGATCAATTCGCGGACATTGGTCGGCTTGCGTTCGCGTTGCGCCATGCGCTGGCCGAGCGCCTGAGGCATCGGGTCGGAGCCGATGCGCTTGCCCGAAGACCGGATGGCTTCGGACCGCGCGACATGCCCGACCATGGCCTTGATTTTGGGAGCGACTGCGTTTTTCGAGGGCGCCATGCCCATTAAGTCTCACCGGCATGTCTTCACGTCAAGATCGAGTGGCAAAGATTAAGCTGCGGCCGAATGTCTTGGCCTTAAACAATTTTGTTATAGTTCATGAGATTCAATAATTTACTTGATTTTCTTTGTGTATTGTCACATATTGAGCCTGAGCCCCCAGGGATTGACGATCCGACAAGGGCTTGTGGTCGACATTATCGATGAGCCGGTATCATGAGTAACAAAGACTCCGTGACCCTTCGCAGCACCGCATCCTTGGCCGCACCCTCCAGTTTCGGTTTGCGTCAAACAACGGTCGCCTTGATCTGGTTGGCCGCCACCATAGCCATGGTCGCGATCATGGGCGGCTTGCTGATCGGTCCGATCGTCGGGCGGCTGATCTGTTCCGCCATCGTCCTGGTGCTCGCCATCGTCCTGCACATGTCGCTTCGTCCGAGCAAGCCGCCGCCGGCCCCGGCGCGCGCGGCCGTCCAGGAGCGCCCCTCGGACGTGATCGACCGCGTCCATCGCCAGATCCTCGGCACCGGCGCCGCCGGAGCGACCGCGCTTCGCCGCTGATCCGACCGGATCCAAAGAAAAAGGCCGCGGGTCGGAACCTGCGGCCTTTCGCTTTTTCGGTCCTTAGGCGTTCTTGACCGGATTGACCAAGGTGCCGAAACCTTCGAGCGAGATCTCGCAGCTATCGCCTTCCTTCATGAAGATCTGCGGATTGCGCGCGAAACCGACGCCCGCCGGCGTGCCGGTGACGATGATGTCGCCGGGATCGAGCGTCATGACCTCGCTCACCACCGCGATCTGTTCGGCGACATCGAAGATCATGTCGCGCGTATTCGCGTCTTGCAGCACTTTGCCGTTGAGGCGCGTCATCAAGCGAAGCCCGACCGCTCCCTTGGGCAGCTCGTCGGCGGTCGCGATCTCCGGCCCGAAAGCGCCGGTGCCGTCGAAATTTTTGCCCATGGTCCACTGGCTCGATGGGCCGTTCTTGAATTGGTAGTCGCGGATCGAGCCTTCGTTGAACAGCGACCAGCCATAGACCGCCGACAGCGCCTTATCGCGCGGGATGTTGCGAACGCGCTTGCCGATGATGCAGACGACTTCGGCTTCGTAGTCGAACTGGCTCGAGCATTTCGGCACGATCAGCGGTGCGCGATGCGCGACCAAGGTCGAGGCGAAACGGCCGAACAGCACCGGATAGACCGGTTTTTGCATCTTGGCTTCCGCCGCATGATCGACGTAGTTAAGACCGATGCAGACGATCTTGCCGGGATTGGGCACGGCCGGCAGGTATTTGATCTTCTTCTCGGCGACGATCGCCTTGCCTTTGGCCTTGGCCGCGGCCTTCTTGGCGGCATCCTGCGCCGCCCTGCCGGCGGCAATGAAGGCGTTCATATCGCTTGGCAATTTCGGCGCCGCCACCGAAAGATCGACGATCTTGTCGCCGAGCCGAACGCCAATCTTGGTCTTGCCCTTATCGCTGAAACTGACGAGACGCATCGAATGCTCCTTGTTTTTTTGTCATGGAATGGATCACGTGAGACCGAAAGCAACCTGTTCGCGAAAGGCCGGGCGCTCCAGAAGCCGCGCATACCAAGCCTCGACCGCCGGTAGTTTCTTGCGCTCGGGTACGAGCGTCACCCAGCGGAAGGCCTGAATGCCGATCGGGATGTCGCCCATGGAAAAAGCGTCCCCGGCCGCGAATCTACGCTTTTGAAGATAGCCATCGAGAATGCCGAAGGCCTCGGCCGCCTTTTGCCGTCCCGCCTCGATCGCGGCTTGATCGCGCTGCTCGACCGGCGTGCGCACCAGACCCCAGAAGATCGGAAACATCGCCGGGCCGAGCGTGGTCGTCGCCCAGTCCATCCAACGATCGGCATCGGCCCTGACCTTGAGGTCCGTCGGCATCAAACCGCCCATGCCATGCTTCGACCCAAGATAGCGGACGATCGCGTTCGATTCCCAGAGGATGAAGCCATCATCGTCGATCGTTGGCACCAGCGCATTGGGATTGAGCGCGAGATAAGGCGCTTCCTTTACCTTGCCGAAAGGGCCGCCGAAATCCTCGCGGACATAGGGCACCTTCATTTCCTCGCAAGCCCAGAGGACTTTCTGAACGTTCGATGATGTCCGCCGACCCAAAATCTTGAGCATCCGCCCTCCCGAATAAGGCCGACACAATACTCGGTCGGATCGAGCCGGACTAGGGGCGGGTTAGACGAGTTTCAACGAGAAATGCCGAGCATGGATACGAAAGTCGGTGTCCCTGGTGATCAGCGGTACATCGTAATCGAGACAAGTCTGGCAAATCAGGCAATCCGCCAGAGCAGGGCGCCGGCCGATCTTGAGGAGCCGCCGGCGCATGTGCCCGACGCGCTCCCAATAACCAGGCCCGATATCCAATCTGGCCACATCGGCGAGCCAGGACTCGAAATCAGCCGGGATATTCGCCCCGCTCAGAATCTCGGCGACGACCACCGGCGGGAGCCGCAACGCTCCACTCGCCAACGCCGCTTCGATCGCATCGGTGTCGCGGCCCGGCTCGCCCGCAAAAAACGCGATCAAGGAGCTCGTATCCGCCGCGATCACCGCCGGTCTTCCCGTAGGGACTTGAGGTCAATGTCGATCTTCAACTTGCCGCGCATGACCGCGAGGCGTTGTGACGCGATCCGATGACGCAATTCGGCGAGGCCCATGCGCAATGTCTCGGTAAGGTTCTTGCCCGTGGCCGCCTGAGCACCACGAAGGAGATCGGCGTCAAGTATGGCCGTGATCTTGCGCATCTTACCCATGGCATCATTTTGCCATATCGTAATACGGCACACAATGCCATACCATGATACGAAAATTGAAGCCCCGCCCTTGCGGGCGAGGCTCCGAACCAGACCTGCGATTCGGCTTACGCCGCCTCGGCTTGCTGGCCGCGCGACGGATAGAAGCTCGCGCCCGACTTGGCCATGTCTTTGAGAAGCTTGGGCGGCTCGAAGCGGTCGCCATGTTTCTTGGCGAGCGCCTGACACTCCTTGAGGAAGGTCGCGGTGCCGACGCCGTCGACCATCGAGATCACGCCGCCTTTGGCGGGCGAGAAGCCCCAGCCGAGGATCGAGCCGACATCGGCGTCCTGCGGATTGGTCACGACGTTTTCCTGCATGCAGCGGATGGTCTCGACCGACTGCACATAGAGGAGGCGCTTGATCACCTCCTGGAGCGAAGGCTGCTTCTTGGCGCGCTTGAAGTGCTTGCCGAGATCGGGCCAAAGATGCTTCTTGCCGCCTTCAGGATAGCTGTAGAAGCCCTTGCCGGCTTTCTTGCCGATGCGACCCAGCTGATCGACCATTTTGGTGAGCGCGCCGTCGGACGGACCGGCCTTGTATTTGTTGCCGAGGTCCTCACGCGTCTGCTTCCTCACCTTGTGCATGAGATCGAGCGAAACCTCGTCCGCGAGCGCGAGCGGCCCGACCGGCATGCCGGCGATGCGACCGGCGTTTTCGATCAGCGCCGGCGCGATGCCTTCATCGAGCATCGCCAAGCCTTCGCCGACATAGGTGCCGAAGACGCGGCTGGTGAAAAAGCCGCGGCTGTCGTTCACCACGATCGGCGTCTTGCGGATGCGCTTCACATAGTCCATGGCGCGGGCGAGCGTCGCATCCGAGGTCTTCTTGCCGCGGATGATCTCGACCAGCGGCATGCGATCGACCGGCGAGAAGAAGTGAAGCCCGATGAAATTCTCCGGCCGGCTCGACGCCTCGGCGAGGCCCGTGATCGGCAGGGTCGAGGTGTTGGAGGCGAAGATGGCGCCGGCCGCGATCACGGCTTCGGATTTCTTGGTGACGTCGGCCTTGATGCCGCGGTTTTCGAACACCGCCTCGATGACCATGTCGCAGCCCGCGAGATCGGCGAAATCGGTGGTCGGCTTAATGCGGGCGAGCGTCGCGTCGCGCTCGGCCGCGCTCATCCGGCCCTTCTGGACGCGGCCATCAAGCAGCTTGACGCTATAGCCCTTGCCCTTTTCGGCGCCCTCTGCCGAAGTATCGAGCAAGACGACGTCGATGCCGGCAATCGCCGAAACATAGGCGATGCCCGCGCCCATCATGCCGGCGCCGAGCACGCCGATCTTGCCATAGCGCTGCTCGGGCACGTCCTTGGGACGACGCTTGAGTTTGTTGGCATCGCCGATGCCGTGGAACAACGTACGGATCATGCCCTTGGCCTCGGGCGACAACGCGAGGCCGGTAAAGTAACGGGCCTCGATCCGAAGCGCGGCCTCGAGCGGCACTTGCAGGCCCTCATAGACGGCCGACAAGATCGCCTTGGGCGCCGGGTAGACACCCCAAGATTTCGAGCGCAGCATGGCGGTCGCGCCGGCAAAAACTTGCGCGCTGCCCGGCGACCAGACCGGCCCGCCGGGAAGCTTGTAGTCGGGCTTGTCCCAAGGCTGAACCGCCGGCGGATTAGTACGAAGCCAGGCTTTGGCCTTCTCGACCAACTCGCCTGGCGCCACGACCTCGTCGACCAGGCCGAGCTTGAGCGCCTCTTTCGGTTCGACCTTCTTGCCTTCCATCAGGAGAGGCAAAGCCGAGCGCGCGCCCACCATGCGCGGCAGGCGTTGCGTCCCGCCGGCGCCGGGCAGCAAGCCGACGGTGACTTCGGGCAGACCGATCAGGGCCTTAGGATTGTCGGCGGCGATGCGCCGATGGCAGGCGAGCGCGACTTCGTAAAATCCACCGAGCGCGGTTCCCGGCAGCGCCGCGACGAAGGGCTTCTTGCCGGTTTCCATCTTGCGGAAAATGCGACCGATCCGAAGGCTGCCTTCGTAGATGTCCTTGGCCTTGGGCTCGTTGAACATCGAGCCGAGGTCGGCCCCGGCGCCGAAATCCCTCTTGGCCGAAGCGACGACGACGCCCTTCACGGCCGGATCGGCAATCGCCTTGTCGACCGCCGCATCGAAGGCCGCGATCGAATCGGTCGTCAGCACGTTCATCGACCGGTCGGCCATGTTCCAGGAAATGACGGCGAACCCTTCGCCGTCGACGGAATAGTCGATCATGTTCTGCCCCTCGGATGTCTTGTGCTTAGACTCGTTCGATCACGGTCGCGGTGCCCATGCCCGCGCCGACGCACAGCGTGATCACGCCGGTCTCGAGATCGCGGCGCTCGAGCTCGTCGAGCAGCGTGCCGAGCAGGATCGCACCGGTCGCGCCGAGCGGATGGCCGAGCGCGATCGCGCCGCCGTTCACGTTGATCTTGGAATGCGGCACGCCCGTCGCCTCCATGAAGCGCATGACGACGGCGGCGAAGGCCTCGTTCACTTCATAGAGGTCGATATCCTTGAAAGTCATCTTGGCACGCTTGAGCGCCTTTTCGACCGAATAGGACGGACCGGTCAACATGATCGAAGGCTCTGTGCCGATGGAGGCGAAGGAGCGGATGCGGGCGCGCGGCTTGAGGCCGGCGGCCTTGCCGAAAGCCTTGTTGCCGATCAGCACCGCCGCCGCGCCGTCGACGATGCCCGATGAATTTCCCGCCGTGTGGACGTGGTTGACCTTCTCGACATCGGGATAGCGCTGCATGATGACGTTATCGAAGCCGACGCCCTCGCCCTGCATGACGAAGGACGGCTGAAGCGAGGCGAGCGATTGCATGGTCGTGCTTGGGCGGGGGAATTCATCCTTGTCGCAAATCAGCAGGCCGTTCTGATCCTTGACCGCCACGACCGACTTGAAATGGCCCTTGGCCATGGCTTCGCCCGCGCGGCGCTGGCTTTCGACCGCGTAAGAGTCGAGATCGGTCCGCGAATAGCCCTGGCGCGTCGCGATGAGGTCGGCCGAGATGCCTTGCGGCACGAAATAGGTCTGCCAGGCGACATCGGGATCGACCATCCAAGCGCCGCCCGAGGTGCCCATGGGCACGCGCGACATGCTTTCGACCCCGCCGCCGATCGCGGCATCCGATTGGCCCGACATGACCTGCGCCGCCGCCATGTTGCAGGCCTCGAGGCCCGAAGCGCAGAAGCGGTTGACCTGCACGCCCGAAACCGTCTGTTCCCAGCCGGCATAAAGCGCGGCAACGCGCGCGATGTCGGCGCCCTGCTCGCCGACCGGCTCGACGCAGCCGAGCACCACGTCGTCGACCAAGCCGGTGTCGAGACCGTTGCGGTCCCGCACCGCCTGGAGCGCCGTCGCGGCGAGGCGCACCGGCGTCACTTCATGGAGCGCGCCGTCCTTCTTGCCCTTCGCCCGCGGCGTGCGCACGGCGTCATAGATGTAGGCTTCGGTCATGGTCTTCTCCTCGATTCAATGGCCGCAGTCCTTAGAGCGTCCGGCCGATGATTTCCTTCATGATCTCGTTGGTGCCGCCGAAAATTCGGGTGATGCGCGCATCGACATATTGGCGCGCAATCGGGAATTCCCACATGAAGCCGTAGCCGCCATGAAGCTGCAGGCATTGGTCCATGACCTTGGCCTGAAGCTCGGTGGTCCAAAGCTTGGCTATCGCCGCCGTCGGCACGTCGAGCTTGCCTTGGTTCAGAAGCTCGATGCAGCGATCGACGAAGACGCGCCCGACCGTGACCTCGGCTTTGAGTTCGGCGAGCTTGAAGCGCGTGTTCTGGAAATCGGCGATGGCGCGACCGAAGGCCTTGCGATCGCGCGTGTACTTGATCGTCTCTTCGAGCGCCGCCTCGCAGGCCGCGACCGCGCCAATGGCGATGGTCAGGCGCTCGCGCGGCAATTCCTGCATCAGGCAGACGAAGCCTTGGCCCTCGCCGCCCAGGATATTGGTGCGCGGCACGCGAACATTGTCGAAAAAGAGTTCCGACGTGTCCTGGGCCTTGAGACCCATCTTTTCGAGATTTCGCCCGCGCTTGAAGCCTTCGCGCTCGGCTTCCACCAGGACGAGCGTGATGCCCTTGGCGCCCTGCTTCGAATCCGTCTTGGTGACGACGATGATCAGATCGGCGTTCTGACCGTTGGTGATGAAGGTCTTCTGGCCGTTGATCACCAGATGATTGCCGTCGGTCACCGCGGTCGTCTTGACGCTTTGCAGGTCCGAACCCGTGCCCGGTTCGGTCATGGCGATGGCGGTGACGATCTCGCCCCGCGCCATCTTGGGCAGCCATTCGCGCTTTTGCTCTTCCG